>Ga0307513_10000378_pt1 | contig 64550 bp, 66 predicted proteins | sample 15_EM_MG_FD_202174 | JGI IMG/M metagenome (GOLD analysis project Ga0307513, IMG submission 202174) | Populus trichocarpa ectomycorrhiza microbial communities from riparian zone in the Pacific Northwest, United States - 15_EM | ecosystem: Host-associated > Plants > Roots > Unclassified | place...
ATATGCGGAGAACATTACAAAAGTACTCTGAATGTGTTTGGTGAACACATTGAAGGTAATTTGACCCAGTGCCTACAATGTGTTCAAGATGTAATCACTGGTTTCCATAGGCCCTTGCCCCCAGTGAATTGTGTTCAAGTTCGAAATGGCTTTGGCATAGTCGTTTGCGAACCGTGGGTGGGTGGCACCACCACCGGTGCAGAGCAACTTGATGTCCGTGAACTTGCGTACGTATTTCGTGGGGCCAGTCCACCGGCCATCGGGGTAAAGCCAGGACTGGCCTGGGACAAGTTGAGCTACGATGGCGAGTATTGCAGGTGCTGGGGGATCAGCTGGTATATCACCCACAGGTTGTGGGGTAACGTCAGAGGAGTCATCGGGGATGGGGGAGGAGATGTCGAAGGGGTTGGTGGTGGCTGTTCCAGAGTCATCAAGACAAGGCGTTGCCTCACGGGTTTTGGCGGGGGGGACAGTGACAAGTCGGTGGCCAGAACCGTGCGGCTCCCAGGCAACCTTCTCAACGGTTGTCGGGTCAACGAGATACTCGCCCATTTCTTACGTGGTAGTTGACCTTGCGTCTCCTCCTACATCTGGACTTTCTCTCTTCAATCTCTACGTTGCTCTCTCACGTAGCTCTGGGCGAAACACCATCCGGTTGCTTCGAGACTTTGATGATGATACATTTTTACAGGCTCATGTACCAGAGCTGCTTGAGGAGGATGAACGGCTTGGGGAGCTAAACGTCCTCACGAAGAGGTGGTGGGCCAAGATGACATTGTAATTTATTAGTTGCCACGGAAATATATGTTGTCGAACATCTGACCCAGGACCACTGCCGCCGAAGTGCCCGGCAGCCGGGCATACTGGTGCCGATCACCCGCGCCTTCACTTAAATGACATCTGTACCGTCAAGATGTTCATATAGTCACACAACACGCGCTTATAATTTAGGGGGGGCAGGGAAAACCTTGCAAGCAAGGTAACAGACTGGAACGACGTAGCGTTATGGGAGCCCGTCCCAACGCGCGGGATCACCAGTATCTAACATGTAGAGCAGCAAACAAGCGATCACGTTCCCCCCACTGTCCGAATACTGAATACTGAATCTCTGAGTCTCCTGTCATCCTTCCTCTAGCGCTCTCTTCTCCTCCCTCGCTCGACAACGCTCCACTGTAACTACCCAAAAAACCTGATCGCTAGCACTACAACTCTGAGTGAAGCTTTGAGTCAGAATATTCGAATCGAAGAAGCTTGCAAGTGGCACCGACTTGAAGGTGTAAATGGAATGAGTTGTGACAATGGATCAATTACAGTCCATCAGCGAACAGTCCTTCATGAGTTCCTAGCGCGGTCGTTCAGAACGTCACAGAAAGTCAACCTCCCGACACATTGACTAACCTGTAATTCGTCTACCTTCGCCTGCTGGTGCTCGCGATACGTCTGGAGACCCTCCTCAAGCGTCCTGCCGCTGTCGCAAGCGGTGACGACCTGATGGCATAAGGAGGAACATTTATTACGGAGACTGTAAGCCACGTCAACACCGTGTAGTTTCTCGGGGAACGGTTGGTCGGGTGAAAAGATACGCACCCTTCGGTGATACCGTCCGTCTCGACATTCTTTCCATTGACTTGGATCACAGGGATTGCGAATTTTGTGTAGTCCGGTTCGTAGGATGGGTATGGGTCTGCCATGTTGGGTGATAAACAGGCGCTCTCGATGAGATTAAGTGGGGCTTTCGGGTGGGGGGAAGAACACTAGAGGTGGGGACACTGAGTAAGAGAATTTTCTGATATATGTATGGGCATGGGTATTCCACGTCCAACACCGGGAAGCTGTGGACCAGGACGGTCCACCCAACTATTAGTAGGCCACGGTGGCGCGGCACGGTTAACCAGTCCGACGGCGCCCTTGTCAGTCTGCCCAGGTCAAAGCACCACCGAATAGAATTTAATCCTATTATGAGAGCGAACAACCCCCAGGGCCCACCGCCGCGAGATTATGAAACCGAGGGCCGGGTCAGACGATACGTGGCCAAGACCGAGCGGCCCAGGATCCGCCATGGGAAGCGCTACGCTGAAAACTGACATTCCGCACACCAAAAGCGGTGCAGACTGTGTTCATTGGTGTGGTTGCCAATGTCGGAAAGAGAGGGACCATGGGATTCATCATGAAAACAGTTTTTTCGCAAAGTGAGAAAGTCGATCGAAGTGTAGAAAGCAACAGGAATTGGGCGGAAACTGGGGTCCAAGTCACTCGTTACCGAAAAGTCCCTCGAAGTGGCCAAAACTGCCAAAGCGGCCAAAGCTCTTCAAATCACATATACAGTAGCATTGCTGACGATAGTATGGACAGAGCAAAATATCATTTGGCACGATTCGACTACAGATTCGACTACAGACTGATTTGCGAGATGAAGTAGTAGAGTTCTTTATCAAAGAAGTGGTTGAGATAGAACTCAGTACTATACTCTAAGCTATTTCGCGACGTCAACTTCGGGTCCGCTTGAACACCATACCGCGGGACGAGGGGAGCGGGGATGCGAGCCTGCAAAAGTGGAATCACGTCTCCAATGCGAGTCCCATTGGCCCTAGTGGAGCGTTTCATGACATACTGTCCTGTCACAGGGTCTGGGCAGATCCCTCGGGACGTGCTGCTGTAGGAGGTGGGTTGGGGGATTATCTCGAAGCGCTCGGCATACATGAGGTAAACGTTGATGGACCACACTGGGTGGAACACCAACCGGATCTGTGCTAGATCATACCCTTTGAATAATGTCAGTTCGTGAAGAGGTATGAGAAGAAGAATATTACCCCCAAGCCTGGGTCCTGGTAGTGTTCCATTTGAGAGGAGGACAGTATCGTACCGTCCAAACGGCCAGTCGTCCGTAGCTGGTATAGCACTGACCCGTTGTGGATCAGTCAATCCAGTTGTGTCACTTGAGCGCATCTGCATCCGAACCGAGTACCACACACGAAGGTGAGTGAATGGCAACATGGCATCAGGTGGGGACGATCGCCGTTGCCCAATCCTTAACACGGGTGATCGGAGTTCTCGTGAGCGGTTGATGTAGTCAGCAAGGGCGGGGCGGAGGTCAGGGAGCTTGAACTTGATTGCAGCCTCATCGACAGTTACGCTCGAGAGGCTGGGGTGGAAGTTCAACTGGAATGCTGTTGTTTCGGTACACAGGGTACGCAGTGGCAGCGGCGTGGTGGGCGTGATGCTTGCAGATAGCCGCGTGGCACGAGAGAAGAGGTCTTGGTTAGATGGGTCCCGACGTGGAGTGTTCGGTCGGTCGTTGTCCTCTTCGTCATTGTCAGTGTCAGGGTTGTTGTCATGTTGATCTTGTGTGTCGGTGTCGTATGGCTGGAGTTGGAGTTCACGGATAGACAGGGCGAGAGCGAAATTTCTATGTTTTTCGGAACGGTCCAGCCACCTACAAATTTGAGGGTTGTACGACTGGTTGTTGCCAGATCGCCCAGGGACCTTGATCTCAGTGATGTGTGCGTGCTCCGTTGTGTCTGCTGACCACTGCATCACCACTCCGCAAGCAGCAACACTGGGTACAACGGCATGCATAAACTCGAGCTTGGGGATCTGGAAGTGGTTTATTGGTTTATTCCCCTTCCCGACACGAGCACCGGCATCCAGGATGGACTGTTTGTGGTTGTGGAAGAGTTGGAGGGAGGTGGCGATCTGGGCGAGTTGGTTGTCATCCAGTTGTCGAGACTGAGCAAGGTAGCGAAAATCCATGAGGGCACGGATGGCGATAACGAAGAGCGGTGGTGCCTTCCCGGCGATGATGGAAACGATGTACCTCTCAACGTCCCGATGTCCTCTACCAGTAACTTGCTTGAGCTTCGATACGCCATCCTTGAAGTGCTTGAAACCAGTGATCGGTTGGATTGTTGTAAATCGGAAGTCAAATTCATCTGCCCCAACAGCGCGGATCGCCCATTTGACGTCGTGATCCCAGAACTGCTTGTGCCAGTGATGTAAAGGTTCTGGGGTAAGAAACTGGGAAGGTTCAGACTGGAGCAGCCGCGCCGATGACCCAAGGTGCCAATCCCTCCAAAAGGGAAGGTGGACGCCGTTGAGGCGGATCGCCTTGGCGGCAGGCAGGTAGGTGGATAGATTGAGGGGGTCATGTTGTGCAGCCAACGCGGCAAGCTGGGCGAGGGTTGTTGATGCGGTTCGTGGCTCATTGGGAGTTGGATCACCAAACGTACGGTAATCAGCCATCGTGAGGTGTGAAGTCTTCCCAGCCACACAAGCGATCAGAGCAGCCTCGGGCGTGTCGACAATGTATGATGCGAGGGCGGTAAAACAGAAGCGGCTGTAACCAAGGGGATCTGCCATCATGCGTCCAGTACGAGCGGCGAGTTTAAGGGGGTGGGTGATGACATCGAGACAGAGATGGACAGTTCTGCTCTCAAGCGCACCGCAGATGGCTCTGTCTTTGACGAGGAACTTGGGACATGGTAAGAGGGCGGTGAGGACGAAAGCATGGCTGGAGGACTTCATACGGACATCCATGCGAATGTTCGCAAGGCTCAAGAGGACTGGGTGTGCAACTCTGTCACCGGTCATGACTGAGATGTTTGTTTTGTCCGATGAAAGGGTGACCCCAAGAAGGGTTGCGCCATCCGGAAGGGTTGACTGTGGTCTCGGTCAGGACCATCTATTAAGAATACGAAAAAAACATACAGACCTGCATTTCCCAAGCGGCATTGCCGGTCACCCATTCCGTATAAACACGAATCACGCGTTCGGCATCTTGATAAAGTCGGACAGGGCAGAAGTCGATGCAATCCGAGAATAGAGGGTTTCCGCAAAGGTATTCAACACAATCGAGGGCATCACGGTAGAACAGGAACATTGGTTCACGGGTTGCGTAACCCTTTATACCAATCTCCTTGACTTTCCAATCAGGGACTTTCGGGAGTAGCTCCACCCTGCTACGAAGGGCCTTTGCTGTAGAAAACGAGACACCGGCATCCTGGACCTTTGGTATGTGGGTTAGCGCACTGTAATGAGAAATAAAGCTGAGAGAATTACCATCTTCAGCCGAAGAAAATCATCAATTTTCTTCATTGATAGGCCAGAGGAGAGGAGAAACGACCCGAGCTCCCACTCATCTTTCCCCGCGAACGGGTAGTAAATGTTTGTCGTACGAAACCCTGAATACTTGTCATCATCAAACCGCTCCATGAAGGTTTTCGCTCGACCGAATGTCTTTGCCGCGCCAGGGAATCCAACATGTTGAGCATGTGTATATGGTTGGGAGGGAGGTGGAGACGGTGGTTGTTGGGTGTCAGGGAAATCATCCGGGGTGAGGGAGTCTATGGTGTCGCCGGTGGGGTGCTCGTAACGATGCGACGATAAGCCGTGATGAGGTGCGGTGGTGTTAAGCCAGTCTGCGCACTTCGATTCTCGGTGGTTGAGGTGACGGAGAACATCTGAAAAGCGTTTACCGCAGGATGGACAACGAGGTTGCTGGATCTGCGGGGTCTGCGGTCGGGGAGAACGTCTCGCATGGTCTCTCGCCATGGAGAGGAGGAAAAGAGAAAACGGGGGGCGGTATGGGCTGGACTGTTGGAGGACGACACGGAACCCCAGTGACACGCCCAAGGCGACAGTGTGTGCAGTCGCCGAACACGCTGCAGGCACGAGACAACGCGCGGCTTGCAGTGAGGAAAGATAGCGGCGAAGCGTGTCATGCCTCCGCAAAACTATTCCAAGTCCGTCACCAGATTTTCACACGTTCCTCTGCTTTCCTCCAACCTCGAACGCCGCTCAACTGTCTTATCGTATTTTTCAAATATTCCATCACGTCCTGAAGGGCATTGAGCGGGTCCGTTGTCGGATTCTCTCTGAACGTGGCAATTTTTTCCTTTTCCTAGCTAGTTTTCCATGGACTTCTGGCTCGCCTCGGGGCTCAACATGTTGAAATGGTGCGACTGGCATGTAGGCGCAACGTGCAACGGCTGGAACTATAAAACCCAAGGGTTTCGCAAAGGTAATCTTTGCCTTTGCCTCTCAATTCAACGCTCACCAACCGTTGGAGGTCAAGGGTCCATGGCTGCATCCGTCACTCAAGCACAACGCCGCTCCAACCGTGTTAACCGTGGTTGTAACGGCCGAGATGTTCAACTTGACCGCTTGGGTGAACAACTGACCACCTCAACTCGTCAAAAGAAGAGGAGGTTTGCTCCAGAAGATGGAATCGCACTCGAAAACAACCCGCTCGCTCCTGTGCCGAAGAAGCGACGTTCAAAGGTACCCCGTTCCAGCACTCCTGGTTCCCTTTTATCGGACTGACCGCTGTGTATTAGAATTCACGCGTTGCCCAACCCCAGGCTCTCGTGACGCAAACTCCCTCTCAGCCATGCCAACCCCTCCACGATGACGGCCGATACGGCTTCCATCCTCCCACACCCGTTCAGCAAGTACTCCCCTCCTCACCTACATACCCCAGGGCAAGTCCCAGGATGAGTCATCCACCTCCACACACATCCCCTGTTTCCTCGCCGACTCTACCTCCCCAGGTCCCCCACCAACCTGCACCCTTCAGCGCCCCAGACCCCAGCGACTCGGAAGATGAAGAGGAGGCACTAGACCTAGAGCCTGAAGTTGACGAGCAGTCCGACGACGAGGATGATCGGCAGGCACACATGTTCCTCCAATCGTCGTCGGACCAGACCATGGTTACAATTCCTCAAACTCCACCCTCTGCTACTCCAGTTGTTGTTGTTGCTGCGGCCTCGCCTCCACTTCCCACTGGTCAAGGACATCTTGGCTTTGCTGTGAGTGTAATTCAACCCATTGGAAATTTGCTGAGTGTTGATAACGGAATAGGACCTTGGCGTTGAGCAGTCTGTCCTCCAAAACCACTACAAACGCAACCGGCCACCAAAGGCACCTGTTTTTCGGCCTGTCCCCACGGTTGCACGCCCGCAGCCTCGTCAATCCATCAACACCAATCATGACCCCCGCACTCTCAAGTTTTACCCTCGCCGGTGGCAGGAGGTGATCACTCACGCAAAACGCTCGTTTCGTGCGTACGTCGCTGGCCAATGTGGCTTTCCAGAAGGGGTGGAGGGTGTACAGGAAGCGAAGGAATGCCTGGAGGATGCCGTCGAAGTCCATCTCGAAGAAGGCGGCACTCTCGAACCAGGTACGCGCTATTGTATCTGCTGATGTTACCTGGTTAACATGCATTAGAATATGGCATCAATAAGGACATGTGCATGATCGTAAGTTCTCTATTACTGTCCATTTGCCACCATTCTCATCGAGGACCCGGCGAAAGGTGTTTGCCGAATCCTGGCAACTAAGGTCTCAGCTCAAGACTGACATACGCGTTCAAGTCCGCAACATCAAGTCACTGTTCCCAGACACCGGAACTTGTCCATCACATGAAGTTCAAGCACTAATCCGAGAACGGGTATCCTCATGGGTGTCGGATGGCTCATACCTCCACGACACTGTCCCTGACTCAGTACGTGTTCTCCCGCTTCACAATACCACCTCGCCCCGTAATAATTGACCACCCCAGGATGGCCAGATCCACTTTGGCCACCCAATCATTGCATCAACGTGCAAGTCGTTCTACTTTGATCGGTGGTCCGATATCTCAGCATTCGACCGTGATACTTTTCGAGGCTCGGTTCCAAAACCCTTGGTGGCACTTGTCGGAGCTGTGGTATGTTGTTTCGGTCACCCCCTGGCCCGGGCGATTCTGATTACAAACAATTAGTATCAGAATGTGCTTGACGAGTGGTCAACTGGCACTCCTTCCACGGTTAAACTCGAGAGCAAACAATATGCAAAGACTTATAAGGCCATCCTCAACGGCATGGAAGCTGTGGACCAGGATGAACACCACGGCCCGCTCCTCCGTCAACGCCTCGCAGCATGGGCCGGGTTTGGCCAGTGGGTATCATTTATTTTGTTCGTTGAGGGTATTGCTCACCCTTTGCCACTAGGTCCATCAGTGGTTCGCATAGCTCATCAACCGACACCCCGGTCACCATTCGTCTCAACCTTAGCCCACCCGCCAGATGATTTTGCTTCAACACACCATCTCAAGCTTATTCCGCTCGTTCAGTCGCTACCCCGTGATTTCTATTCAGTATCGTAATCTCCCAAGTTAATCGTAGTAAGTAGTATAGCGTGCTAGCAATATATCCGATTGTTTTCCAAAGACCCCGAGTGATCTGAAGTGTCTCAAAGTGTTCGAAAATGTCAAAGACAAGCGGTGACTTTTTCTCACTTTGAGCCATCTTCGAAGCACCCGTTCCACTTTTAAAGTGCTCTCAAGACCAACCTATTCCTTTCGTGTACTACGAAAGCGGCGTGAAACTTTTAGAACTTTTCCACTTTCGATCACTTGAAAGGGCTCGAAAGTGGATTATTTTTCCATGATGTTATCAATAGGCGGAACCAACCCGAGTCTGTCCTCGCACCCTCATCGCGGTCCTCGCAGGAGACAACAATTCCTCTAACTAGGTGGAGTGGTCCACGCGAAAGCTGAGTGGCACGTACCAATTTCTCCAATTGTTAAGCCTTCTGAGAAGTGCACTCGTCCAGACGATGATGATGCAACCTAGGCTCGACCGTGGGAAATTCGGAGTCGCGAGGATGCCAGTTGGGGAACAATGCATGACCCAGATGAGAGAGCACACTGTTAACGTTGTTACTTTTATCCGTGAGTATCCACGACATTTATGCTACATCCCAACAGATGGAAAAGTGGTACAAGACCGGATAAATATAGGCTCACGCCCAGGGCCCGACTAAAGCGGTCTGTTTTGCATAAAACTCGCCCCTGGTTTCGCCGGGGTCCTGCTACTCGGCCATAGAGAAAATGCACAGAATGCGAATTCTCGCGAGAAAGCGCATCCAGCCCGCCCCGTTATTGAATTCCATATTCAACTGATGACATGTGACAGACGAGACAGTGGATCCAGAAGGACCAGCCCGGCTACTGGGTCCCTAGGACGCCAGCCAGATAGCAGGGGGGCGCATCACGGAATTAGACCGTCACACGTCGGCAAGCCCGACGGACCAAACCAAACGCTTGGACGAGGCCGGCGAGTATGATATAAAACTACGAGCGCGATTCCCGTCACCCCCTGTGCGCGTCGGCTTCGTACCCCTTAGTTTCGTAAGGTGGCCTCTAGAAAACGTTACTGTAGGGATCTAGGTTTAGATTTGTCGAAGGGGTGGCGTTTTTATCGAGCGATTCACTGAACACGATTTGGCGCCATTGAGATCGACAGCTCTGGGCGCGGGCAAAGCTTTCGAGAAAGGTATTCGCAACCGTATCGATATATCACCCCCGAGAAACCCCGGCTCAATTATTGGAACGATTTACAAACTTTCGATGAGAATGGTCGATATAAGGTAAGTACTAGTGCGTGCCCAAGCGTACGTCAGGTATATTTCTGGTGCGAATATCCCCGTAGCGAGATGAATGAAAGTTGAAATAATCTCAGACTGCACTGGCATGAGGAATCGCCCAGCACAACCCGCCGCCCCAAGTCCTGTCACAATCACTCGTCTTTCTAGAGCGAAGAGTTAGGAGAGAAGGAAGGAGCATACGAGATAACCAGCGCTCACCATTACCACTGAAGCAGAGGTAACCTCGAATTCGCAACCCTCCAGCTCCTTCATCAGCTCACCGTCAACGGGAATGACCCAGTCTACCGCCTTGAGCTTTTGGAAGAGGATGTCGCAACGGATCGCTGCCCTGTGGCAAATCTTGTCACTGAGAACGTTCTGCGGGATGTAACGGACGTACAACTCAAGCCTCTCTACATCATCTCTGAGCAGCCTGCCTTTTCCTTTGTACGCACCGGATTGCTCTTTGGGTGCTTGCCCATATTGCATTTTATAGAGACGATGCATCATGGTTGAGGTGCGGAAGAAAACGTTGACTGTGTCCCGGTCTTGGGCGAAGTGCAGGGCTATTGCGCCCGAAGCAAACACCATAAGCAAGGCAGCGAAGGGTCCGATCTCGGTCTCCATCAGAGCAAGAGAGGGAATTGGTTGACGATGGAGTGCCATCCCTGCTGGCTCTTTATATATGGAAGCTCACGTGTAGGTGGTGCATGAAGGGCTGCATCGTGGTTGACTGAATTTCGCCATTTCGATGAACATCACGGGCTTTTACAGACGAAAGGAACGGAAGGGACAAAGAGCGGGGGCGTGCTGTTGCAGCACGAGGCGCAGTACATGGCCCAAGACGCAAATGGCTACCAGCACACGGCTGTATACGCGTGGTGGCCCGCCTGTGTCAAGGCCTGGTTATCGGGCCACGAGCTCCAAGTTGCGGGTTTCAGAAGTGGGTGGCCGGCAAACTCCGAGCCCACGCGCATCCGGTGCCGACAAAATCCGCCTCGCTTGATGTTCCCTTTTCATTGTCCATTCACCCATCGATGGCCCCAAAAAGAGAAAAACCGTTGCACTCCCTGATTGCCGGAGCCACGGCTGGTGGTATTGAAGCGTAAGTCCCCGAGTTTTTTTTGTTTCCGCAACACAAAACTCAACGCTAAATAAGTGTAGCTTTGTCACTTATCCGACAGAATTCGTGAAAACACGGTCCCAGTTCGGTGGAAAGGTTCGTTTGTTTTACCTCTGCGCCCTGCACTCGGTGACTGAAGCTTAGCTCCTATAGAGAGAGAGCCCGATCTCCATCCTCCGGACGACTCTAAAGACGAAAGGCGTGGTTGGGTTGTATTCTGGCTGCACTGCGCTTATTGTGGGGAATTCTGTAAAAGCTGGCGTCAGGTTCGTCAGCTATGATCGTTTTAAAGGGATGCTAGCGGATTCTGAGGTGCGCTTGTTGTCCCGCGTCTCGAGGTGGCCAATACTGATATCTATTCAGGGGAAAGTCAGCGCTCCGCGTAGTCTCGTCGGTGAGAAGCCATTCGGGGAACGCCCAAACCACCCCTGCTCACACCCTCGATACGCGTAGCTGGGCTAGGAGCTGGGATGACAGAGGCGGTTTTCGCCGTCACACCGTCGGAAACAATTAAGTACGCCTTACGTCACGACATTGATACCGAGTACTGAGAGCTCATAATTTCGTGCACAGGACAAAGCTAATAGACGATGCAAAGCGACCGGTACCTCAATACCGTGGCTTGATCCATGGGGCAACGGAGATCGTAAAGGCCGAAGGCTTACGAGGAATTTATCGTGGACTGTTCCCCGTGGTATGTTCCGTTGGAGCAGTTTTAGATCAATCCGCTCACGAGGTGGCTTCAGATGATGCGGCAAGGCGCCAACTCCGCCGTACGATTCACCACTTATTCCACTCTAAAACAATTCTGCCAGGGTGCCACCAGAGGCGGTCAGGAATTGCCTGCGGTGCTCACCTTTGGGATCGGTGGCATTGCTGGCCTAGTCACCGTTTACACTACCATGCCTCTTGAGTAAGTAGATATCATCTCCTGTTCATCTTTTTCGTTTTCTGACCCTTTACAGTGTGATCAAGACTCGCATGCAGTCATTAGAAGCTAAATCTCAATATCGAAATTCGTTCCATTGTGCTTACAGGATATTTACGGAAGAAGGGGTAGTGAGGTTTTGGACTGGGACGACACCGAGGCTCATAAGGCTCGTGGTATGTGACTTCGGGAGTTCAACGCGTCGCCTTCCTGAAATTACTTTTCATAGCTCGCGGGTGGGATTGTCTTCACCGTGTACGAACAGGTTGTCGCCGTCATCGGCGGTCGATCTTGATTGCGGGCCACCATTCAATTGCATACTACCGCATCGTATCTTCTTGTCTATTAAGCCACCTGACCTACGTCTTGTAATACCAGACTTGGCTCACACGATATCACATCGGCCGCGATTCCGTACGCTGACCGCTCCTACCTCCCCCTCAAACTCACCTCTCGCACGGGAGTACCGCTCGTGTTCTCTACGTTCGATATTGAGAAGTGTCTCCGTGGTCTAGGCGACAGCCTTGGGCTATACTATGGCAGCCGACTCTTCCCCTTTCCTGAATATGGGTCACCTTGTACCCCACGTCGCCCCGGGATCGGCAACCCGGAGCGTGGCTTCCCGCCAGCCGCTCGATGTCGGATATGAGACTGTCCTTGTCCACTCCCCATATTTTACCTTGTTAGGACTGTGGCGGAGGTAGCTCTGTGCACGACAGAGCGGAAAAGCACTCGTTCGGACGGGAAAGACGATATTGCCTGCCGCCCTCAATCCTGTCTCACATTCACCCTGATCTAGGTCGGATTTCTAGATATTGACAGTAATGCCAGCGTTCAAACGTTCGATGCTACCACGTGTTTGTTGGACTATTTGAGCGGGCAGGCATCGACATTGGAACAACGCCGGGACACGTCCCCGCCAAACATCATCCCCCCTGTGCAAGGGGAGCCGGTGATACCACATTCCCTGGGGATACATTATCACCAAACGACATTCTTTCGCAGGTTATAAACCCACGACCCTTTATCCCCTCACCTGTATGCTTCCATAGCTTCCCTCCGTCATTTCTCCCAGATCACCCGAACTCAAGTTCGCGACGAGGAGAGAAATTGCCTTCTGAATTACCATCCTAGTTGCTGCGTTCCCCCCGACTCTTCCGCCCTTCGCGCCCCCCCTTGCAGGGGAACGGATACAGTCCCTCAGGCCCGGTTTCACGGTTTGATTTTCAGCCCCGATCGTGACGCCGTGTTTACGCCCCCATCTCTCCTGCTGGATGGATGGTTGGTGGTGGTCCGCCCTCTTGGTCAGGGATATGCACCGCGGTGATCCCTCTTCCTTCCTCTCCTTCCTTTGGAGTACCCTCTGAAATCAGGACGACGCGTGCTCCTTATCTCTCCGCCCATCTTTCTTCACCATCTCGCGCTTGATAAATACCCGACGATGCTCTGGGTCGCCCACGGTCGTCCTCGCATGCTCGATCACTGGAGAAGAATTTTCAAGCAGCACGTCACAAGAGCGGCAACACCCGCCCTCTCTATCATAAAGCACGCTACGGACGAGGCCTTTCACACACTCGGGGTAATATATTATCAACGATTCTATGGAAAGCGCGCACCCCATAGGCACACTCCTTTCGGCCTGCACCTGTATATAACCGAGTACTTTTACGGAAGGGGCTGACGTGACGTTCATTCGATTGAGGTCCTGGGCTCGGGTTCCCGAAAGTCACTCTTTGGTCATTTGAGTCTGTGGAGCGATCTGCGTATCGCACTCGACAATGCCCTTCCTCACGTACTAGACACGATGAGGCAAGGAACCCGGGTAAGCATCATCAGTTTCCCAATGACGAATCACGAACTTGAAGATGTTAAGACTGGCAGGTTGTCACCGCGCAGAGGAGACGGGGCCAGACCCCGAATGTACTCCACGGAGATGCGTTGGCTGTGATCCCTCCGGGGGCACTGGCCGTCAGAGGTGAACAAAGGTTTATTCAAAGAGTACCAAACAAAGTGACATCACTAGTGCTACACCGAACCGAAACAATGAAGGTGGGTCGGGGGCGCTGAAGAGACTAAAGCTACAAACGGGAGGGTGGGGATCCGGGGGCTGTGATATCTAACCGAGCGAGGCAGACACAGCGTCCGCGTGATGACGCGTGGGAGTCTATGTGCAACCGAGCAGAATAAAATGGGCAATTCTAGATCGGCGGGGTGGTGATGCGATGAGAGGGTCCATAAAGTGTCAGAAGATGGTGACGAAAGCGAGGATCCGGATCAGGAGTGATGACGGATCAGGAAAGCAACGGTAGATCAATGCGACTGAGAAAGCGAATGCAGAACAGATTATCCAAGAAGGTGGAATCCGGCTTGGGAAGGAAACGTCGGGGCTCGAGGATCAGCGCCCGGGAAAGTTGTTGGGATTGAAGTCGTAGTTCCTCTTCCCACGTTGTTTGTTCGGCCTGGGGACGGCGAAAATGTCAATATTAAGGTCGCCAACAAAATGAGCGGTACTAAATACGTACGAGGCAAACCTGAAATCACTGCCCTCGGCTGAACTATAACGTTTATGGACATCAGACACAACATTCGACGGAGATCTGGAATGGGAAATGTTACGCACTCGGTGGGCGGTGGAGTGGGAGGTTTAGGGGCCAGCCTTGCCAACCCCGGATGTAAAGTTGATCCACTGCTGCCACCCTGATCCGGAGGGTTCGCCCTCGACGGGGTGGATGACCTATGATGGGGAGTGGTGGCTTTGCTAATTGAGAATGAAGTCAGTGTCTCAGTTCCTTGGTACCGATCACAAACGAGCATTGTCCTCACCTTGGGCTCCTACCGCGAGCTAGGTCAGAATGAAAATGCGCGGATCAGTTTTGCTCCTCGATCAATCGGCTCACTCAAGGCAAAATGAAGAGACGTACTTGGTTTCTGGGGGCTTTTGGACCTGTGCTTGGAGACGCCGCGACTTTGTTTAGTAGTACCGCGACCTCGCCCAGACGTACCAGGAGTTGGTTGGACGGCACTGTGGCCTTGGTGGTGAACATCGTAACCTTGCTGGCGAGTATCGTAACCTTGCTGATGAGTATCGTGACCTTGTTGGCGAGTACTAGGACCCTGTTCGGGAAGATCATGACCTTGCTGAGCGGCGTCGCGACTCTGGTGGGTTGTACCACGGCTCTGTTGGACAGTGCCGCGACTTTGCTGAGCAGTATCGCGACTCTGTTGAGCAGTATCGTGACTCTTCTGAGTGGTGTCGCGGCTTTGCTTGGTGGTGTCGTCAGCCTTTCGGGGGGTACTGGAACTTTGCTTGGTAGTATCGCTACCCTGCTGGGGGGTACTGGAACTTTGTTGGGGATTACTGGGACCCTGCCGTGGGGGACTGGGACGTTCTCTGGGAGTGCCGCGCCCCTGCCGGGGGGGACTGGGACTATCCCGGCTGGAGCTGCGGCCTTGGCGGGGTGGATTGGGGTTCTGCCGGTGGGTGCTGGAACCTTGGCGGGGTGGATTGGGGTTCTGCTGGTGGGTACTGGAACCTTGCTTGGGGCTGTTGATGAAGGTAAGAGAAACAGCTATCACGTAAGTGTATGAGGGAGAGTTGCTTACCTAGTGCTTCGGTAATGGGTGGGCTTGTCGGTTCCTTCCTGGTAGTTAGTATCTTGTCGTCTCTGCATAATAAGAGATAGCACGAAGTGGAATGGGAGGATGGTAAGTGAGAAGATTGCTCTGGATTGGGGGGAGGGTGGGTGAGGAGGAACATACCACTCATCTCGACGACTTATATCCTCCTCGCTGGACGTGGTCGTGAATCTGCACAGGGATAGATCAACCAAAAGTCCATGGCCAAAGGAGCACCCAAGTCTACAAACCCAAGGGAAAGGACGTGCCGTCGTCCGCATGGTTCTCGTTTTGGCGGTCAGTAGGGTCGACGGAAATCTCACTTTTCCAGTTGAAGAGAAAGTCAGACCACTAAATGCCGAGAATGTCCGGTCATCACGCACAAATTCACGGTCTGGGAGGGAGAGTCGCCAGAAGAAACGGCACACTCCACATACCCGCGTCGTTGTTCGATGTCCTGTGCAGAAGCGGACGATTGGATTATACAAGGACGCACTCACGGCGAACCCAGAACATACCACACTTGGGAAACATCGTCCGGTTTCACGGTGGTTCCAATAGAACGACATGCACACCCGCCACAACCGGAGTCATATTTGTGGAGCGTCGGGCGTGGCGACTGGGGGGTCGTGGCTGGGCAGAAGGTCGGGAAGGCGGGGTACTAGGAGGCCAGATGCGAAGAAGATGGCTTGCGCCATGCTTGATTTTTTTGCTTGCATGACGGAGAGAGAGTAAAGGAAGGATCGGGTCGTGCATGCGCCAGAAGCAGTGGGACAGCGCCTATGTCTCCCTTGCAAAACCACCGTCATGGCCAATTCCTACGCGGCACTCTGCACGCTATTAGTCCGTCCTCGTCGCCGACAATCCAGCATATTTGCTAATCTACCCATGGCTCTCCTGCACCGGAACTCGCTCACCCGTCCTGTCGTTCCAGAACAAAAGACGTCCAGAGCATGACGGACAGCGTCGGCACCCAACCCTCTACCCAAGCAACCGGATCTCAACCACTTTCGACGAGGAAATTCACAAACACGGTCCTCAATTCGTTCCAGGAACCTTGGTCCAAGGTTTCGTTTTCGTAACAGCCCTCGTATTTAATGGCGACCCGACGCATGCGCCCGACGACAATCCATTTTGGGCATCGAGGAAGAGTCATGCTGCATCCCTGTCGTCAGCTCTCCGGCAGCCCCAAGCCCCTGCCAGTCCCAAATTATGGTTGACCACTACCCAACACTCCGAGCCGCCACCGTACCCGCCCCACCGTACGGTTTCCCCTCCCCCCCTCCCCCCATGCGTGGCCCGAACATGATTTCTGATTCTTCGACAGTCCCTGGTCTACCCCCGGCACGCAAGGATGACATTAACTCCGGCGACTCTACCCTAACGACGCTCCTGTGTCCAGCAACTGGGTTCCGACTTCCACTTACCCATCGCCACCTGAGCTCCCTGTCAGTAAATGCACCTCACCACAATCAAGCAAGAATATTTGTCATTAGCCAGGAACCATCAAACGGCTTTCGTCAAGAATCTTGCGGGTGGGACTCCCGCAGCTCCCCAATGACACTTCTCTTTCGTTTGGTTTTAGGTGCCCCCAATAGGTGGACACCGCTGTCCCCATTTCGTACTGACGGGAAACACTTTGGTGGTTCTAGCCCGATGCATGCCTACCGGTGTTACCCACGGAACACCCGCGGCAGAGCCCGAACTTACTCCAATAGCAAGTAACGACGGCTTGGCATCTGTGAGGATTCAAGTCCCCTACAAGCGCCGAAAGAATCGTGAGTCGCTCCCCTGCGCGTCACTCGCCAAAAGCACCATACGTTGACCCTTTGTGCAAAGTATCTTTGTGGTTTGTCCGAGCTCGCCGTACTGGTGGAACGCGGTTCGGACCCGGCGAACGTGGAACACGGGCTCCCCCGACGACCATTTCCAAAAAGAATCGGAAATTTCCGGTGGTCCTGCAGTACCGATCATACTGTTTTGCCAATTCTACAATACATTCTCTGTTCCACCGGGGTCGTTCACTAGTCGCTCAAGCGCTCAATATTCACACCATGAAATAGAATATTTGGTGACCAAGTGATTAATACGATGGCTAAAGTGCTGTGAGAGTACCCGAAATACGGATGAGAATAAGGTAATGCCGTTGGGTGAGAAGGTATTGCGCTCAGCGATTTGCCCGATGGCAGAGGACGTAAACCAAGCAAGCTCTACGTGGGGACTGAGAGGACTGTTCGACACCTTCCGCCATCGAACAAGACCCTCAACGAAACGAAGGAGAGCCGAGGAAGGATAAAAGATCTAATGAAAAATTAAAGATAACAATAGTAAAACGGGTGGAGGGTGTGACAGCCCGGACACGCAAACAGGGATGTCGTCCTCAAGTACAAGTACCAGGGTCGTGTCTAATCCTCGCCCCTGGCAGACGAGGTGGGGTGGAGACAAGGATTAACAGGGTGAACACTGGACAAATTTGTATTGCTTGTGGCCCGAAGGACTCCCGCGTGGACTTGATGTCTTCGGCAGTGAGAGCATGGAGACTTTCGTTGATGTGGTGCTTGGAGTAGGTTTGATGTTGCGCAGGGGTTTGATATTGCCGTCGCTCGAGGGGTGGTAGGCGCAGGTCTGGGGTGGGGGATGCGGTTGCACCACCATCCGAGCAGGTGGTGGGGGGATATTAGAGGGAGTGGATTGGACGTGGTACTTCTGATCACTCGGAACGTAGTGATGGAAGGCGGAAGACAGATTATTGTGAGAAGACATCGTGGAGATGCTAGAGAAAGGATGAAGAGTCGATGGGGCAACGCAGAAGACCCTTGGAGATGAATAGAACATACCTGTGGTTCTGGCGAGACTTATATCCATCCCGACCCCCAGGCGTCCCCGAATACGGAGTTGGAATCGGAATGATGGGGATTGTCCTAGCACATCAGTAGCGGAGCTGAATACCCAGATAGGTTCGTTGTTCGGGTGTGCGGCCGGAAGAGAGCATCTCCCCTCCATGATCCAACAGCTCCCGGCCCAACGACACAAACTCAAGCCAGTCCCGGCGTTTGAAGTAAAAGAATGTTCTTGCAGAACGTACGCGTACGACTAATGAGGAGAGGGGGGATCCGTGGCTAAACCCAAGATCTGGACGTGTTGATCCATCATCGGCTGAGCCGTGATCGGGAAATCTCTTCGGTAACGTCTTTGCGGGTAAGCCGACCCGATGGGTGCCGTTAGGTGCGCGTTCCCAGCCCAGAGCTGGTAATGAAGGTGGTGGTGGGAGTGGAACAGAAAGGGAAACGGTTGAGATCTGAGAAGCCGCCGGCCGTGAGAAATCCGGTCGTGAGGCTTTCACTCATTCCGGCGCCCACCGCTCCCGCTTTGATCGCCGTCCTCGAGCTCCAACGTTGCCAACTTTGAGCTCCCAGGCCAAAAGACGACCCCAGTAGGCTCGGGTTTTGCTGCGGGGTCGTCTGCGTGAAGGATTTATCCTTCCCGGACCCGAATCTCGGTATCACTCTGGTCATGGTCAATCACTGTACAGCGTCTGTATAACATCTCCATCAGCTGGGCCTAACAGTTTCCCCAGTTAGAACACTGGGCTAGAACTTGACACGTAAAAACGGGTTGCTGGAGGGGAAGATTTCCAACCCTGCTATCTAGCCAAATGAAATCACTACCTTGTTACATACCAGGCCCGCCACACGCATCCTCAGGGTTTCCCTCGCTTTAAATTGACCTGTATTTTGTTCGCGCGAGGTGGCGTTGCGTGTGGACGGGACCGAACTGATCGAAAAACTTCCAAGCTGGCTTACGCTCATCGTGGGGTTCCAAGCATCGGACGCTCCGCTCAAAGCGCCAGTGTAGGCATAAAGATACTCCGCCCGAGGCGCTGGCGCAGGAGTAGATAGGTACTCCATTGTATACTGGTCCCGCTTATTGGGTTTGGCTGTGTCCCTCCGAATATATGCGACAAAGCCACGGGGGACCCCGGGTTATTCTCTTCGCTTCTTCATAACAGGGGCACGGAACGTTCGCAGGAGCGTATTGCGTTTGTGTTCCGGCCTTCAGGCACAACACGGTGGGTAGGTCTCGTCCTTGACAAGGGGGTCGTCAGAGGGCTTCTTTGGTTGGTATCTACCCTGATTCACCCCTGACTGATTCAGTCGATCTGTGGGACTTTCCGGACGATGTTCACGCGGAGGATTGTTGAATTTTTGTTCATCTAGATCTACCTCCGACGAACAATTTAATACATACATAACGGCACCAAGTGTTTGGGGTGCGGGATGCGAGCGAGCGAGCGGATCTCTGGAGAACCGACTGTCTCGATGATCAGACAGACGAAAGAACGGGGATCTTTTTTTTTTCGGGGAAGCTTACGAGAAACCTTGCACATATGACGGCGATAATGCGCAGTATTCAATCGGAATCCAGCAACGCTTGCGGCTTCCTCCTGCCTCACTCCGTCTTTGATTTTGATACCCGTGAGTCCGCTCACACTCTGAGAATTCCTCGAGCTGACACGATCTGCAGGAAAACTCCGTGACAGCGGCCCAAGCGCTACGCGTATGGTCCAACCCAATATGATGGCCTATAATGTCCCTGGAGAGCGTGCCAAGACGTATTAGTACCCCAAAACCACCCACCCCATCCCCGGTGTTCCCTCCCCTCTTACAGCCCAAAGTTTGAGGCAAGTCTCATCCTGGCCGTTTCGCAAGAACAATTCCCAAGCCAGCTCAGTCTCATTCCTTACCCAACGTATCGTAACGCCGGTGACACCAACGAACACGCACTACAGAAACTCGGCTCGGGACGTTGTCGCACGTAAACGCACACGAAATCAGGGAGAGTTACGAAACGGTTGGACGCCAATAGTCCATGTACGACACAACTTTGAAATGCCAGTGGTGGGTATCCCACCCGCCGGATTGGCGCGTAACGTGCACAGCCGTGTCCCGCAGAGGAACGTCCAGCACAGTGTACGTGGTGGAATGTGCTGCGCGTCGACAACAATCCTCAAACGCAGGAACTTTTCCGCCCTTTTCGGTCATCGACTCAAGAAAGGAATAGAGCTTTTATCCATTGCGAACAGGCCATCCTGACAACCGCCCCCCAATTTATTCAAAGAAATAGCCGGCTATTTTATTTTACGCTCAGAGGGCCTGCGTAGTTTAGTCCAGCACAGAGTTACCTTTCGAACGCTTCCCTGGATTACCGGTTCCGGAACCTGGGGTTTCGACTGACTTCGGCCGTGAGACGTCGAGGGGTCTGGGTATAAAATCCTACATCTATAAGCTGAACATCCAACCTTACCATCCCCAAAACACTCTCCAGATCCTTACCGCTCCTTCGTGGATGAGAAAGATAACGATGTCCCATACCACCTGCGACCCCAACATAGGTCGGAAATCCATATAGGTGGCGGCCGTGTGGGTTCTGTCTTTCATTCCACTCTTCCGGAACGGAGTACTCCTGAAAATGATATTGTGAACACCACAACTCCTCTTCCCGGAAGCGGGGGTCGGAAGAATAGAAATAGCGACCCTTGACTATAAACGGTGCGTACCCTGCAGACATCTACCGTTCGACGGGTGATCATACCACTTGATAGAAGGAGGCTCTGATGATGGGTCGGTCAATCTGTTAATTGGAATCTCGAACCAAAGTCCAGATGAAATCGTGGTCGGTCAACTGAGTTCATGAGGACATATACCAATATTCCGGCGGAGAGGTCGAGGGCATCTGTAGTTTTGGGTGAGTGACTCAGCGAGCTGGAAATAACGAAGAGTCTGAACGTCCACTACAGAAAGCCTGCTCCGGTGGCGGGGGCGATAGGGCAACTCGCAGAACTTGCAAAACGGCCAATCACTTCACAACCCACCATCCAACGTTGCATCCTCTACGCCGTTCTGTCTCCTATCCATCAGAGGCGAGCCCCTCCCAGGGACACACACACGAATGCGTAATACCTCCCCGAACCTACTCGCTCGCCACTCGGTCGTCGTCTGACGGAGTGCTCCCGTCCCATTCCGGGGTGCATGGCTCCCGTTCTCGAATGGATTGGTGGCGGGGGATGCAGTCCGGGCGGACTTTGGAAAATGTTTTGGGATATTCCATGGAAAGTGGAACGCGTCGCCCCTCGACGATTCCAACGAAATCGAGGGCGGGATGAACCAACTTCAAAGTTGAAGGTGATCGCCGGTGACGGGCGTCTGTCTCTATGAGCTCTCTTGACCAACCATGATCGCGTCTGTATTGTGTGGATTTGAATGCCCCGTCGGGGAACACATTCACGAAGTTCGCCTAGCTGACTTTTCATATAGGCTGAGAAGGATATCGCCGGCGGTACCGAAATCTTCTTGTCCCGATCTCCCGAGAGAGGGGGGTTCCAAGGAGCCTCTCGATTGGGTTGCCGACACCTTGGCAACCACCCCCACTCGCAAAAAGATCGGCGGGTCGGGAAAGAAGGATGGAGTGTGTGCCATTTTCTCAACCACTGAATCTTCTGTGTGTTGACATGCAGCGCACTGTTACAGTTCATTTGCCGTGCCGGGTAAGTTCGCCGTGTTTGGCGCAATCCCCGACATTCGTCTCAGGGATTTTTCCTATGAATAACCACTCCTACTCCAGCCGACCACCCCCACTTACGCAGCCGAGAGCGGACCCATAGTCTACAGAGTTTGGTCGGTCAGTGGCTGATTTTTCGCTTTCTCTTCTTTCATGTTTGTGTGGGTGCTTCCGTTTGCCCTGAGTTGACAGTGAGTACGTCGTAAATCCCGCCCATCAAAGGGATCTAGAACTCCGAAACTTGGCTCTTGTCTTTCCATTTTCTTTCGCCCCACGATCGTGCGACTCGGACGCGTCCGCGAGGCTGTGGCCTATCGGGCAATTATACTGTTTTCTGCTTCGAGTTTTAATAATTTACCTTGGACCTCCTTCCAATGCATTCCAAGAAAGAATAAAAATACGCGTGCACAAAACTTGGTGCCATCGGTTCGAAAATCCCCCCCCCCTGCGCCAGAGAAAGAACGGGCTCAAAGTACAACGGGCCGAATAGATTCTTCTCCGTAACTGAGATCGTGACAGCGCCCACGAAGAAGTTTCCCCAACTACGCACCTTGAGCAAGCATCTCACTTCTGCCGCATAGGCCCGGGATCTTTGGCTCAGGTCCAGGGGCGAAAGTGACGACCCTGCAACGCCGACCCTGATTTTCACGGGGAAAGAAACTCACCCATTCGTAGCTTCGATTTGCAGAACGGTGAGACTCATGTTCTGCAATCCGAAGTGGACGACGGAGAAACTCGGGCGGGCTACAAAGGGGATGGTACTACGGGAGGAGTTATTGCCTCAGAGTTCTCCGGCCACGTTATAAACAGCAACAGCCGGCACGAACGAGCATAGCGGAGCGATTATTCAAAGATGATGGACATAAAAGCACGCACGTCACATACCTTTGGGAGTGAAGCAGGACCAGGAAATCCTGAGTTGAGTGGTAGGCCCCTATCCGATTCCACAATACCTCGTGCAGTGATACCCACAAGCGCCCTCCTTCAGCTCGGATATTCTAACCAGAAGCCTCACTTCGTATCGTACGATGACGCTAAAAGCGAGCCGTGTCGAAGGGGGAGCGGGGAGTTTGAACACGTCCACCATCCGCAACGGTTACGTGGGTGATCAGAAAGGAAAAGGAGAGGTTAGGGGCCCCTGACCTCGTTTCTCACACGCGATTCTGACGTAGCCTTCACCTTCACCACGGCGCACACTTTCTCTACCAACGCTTACGACTTCAACGCCAACAATCCCACAACGTACCGTACCTCTTGGCACCCTTCCTTCCTCTCGCTCCACTTCTCGTAGTATCGACGGGCTGGATTTCTGTAGCTAACTCAACTCTCCTCCGCGTACCGTGTTTATTACCCTACTCCAAACCGTCCAATCGTCCTAAGCAGATGACTACGGTCGATTGAGCTGTACCCATTGACACTGGTGTTCTTGGGATTGAGCAATCACGCCCAGCGGCCATGCCTCTAAGTGAAGTTTGTGGATGAATGATTGGTACAATTAAGAGGGTTGGTGATACAGTTACGGCGAATGCTAAATAAGTGAAATCAAGAAGGTCCTGACGCAATACCACGAATCATTAACGGTGGTGTTTAAAAACCACTCCCTCTCCATGCTCCTCGCGAAGCTAACGTCAATGGGGGATGTTCGAAGAAGGGGTTTCATACCCGGCAGATGAGATCTGCGTCCCACTCGTCCGATCCAATACCTTCGTAAACGAGGAAGAGTGATTGCGGATCGTACTTCTGCTTGATGGCTCGGAGTCTGTCGTAGTGACTGCCGAAAAAGGATTTCTTCCAGTCGAATTCGTATCTCGAAGCCTGAGAGAAAAAAAAGCGAGGTTAAAGAGAGTGGTGATGAGGCGCGTGATTCTTTACCTCATTCAAGTATGCGCCGGATTCGGGGGCAATGCCTTCGAGGATCTTCATATCCTGGATGAGGAGCTGACGAGCAGCCTGGATCTCGGTCAGGTTGGCACCATCTTGCCAACCCGTGCCAAGAGTCGTGTAGATCATGCTTTTTCGCCAGGCAGGGTTAAGACCCATGGACTCCGGGTCCACATGGGATACCTGTCCACCAGTAACGAAACTATGGGGGAAATCCTTAGGGTCTATTCTCGTTTCCCAACATTGTAGGGAACAAAAACTCACTAGTACCCGAAACCAGATATCTTAGACAGTTCAGCGGCCAGTTCTTCGGGTCGATCGGTCTCGATGACATCTTTGGGTAACAGCCAAGAGGAAATCTCGTTTGGAACCCCGACCTGAGCATCCCTGGAATACAGGGCATCATTGAACTGCCAGAAATCTTGGAACACAATGGTGTAATTTTCAACTGAGAAACCTGGTTGGGAGATTGCGAAGTCGAACAGCGGGAGGAATGTAGCTTGGGTCTGTTCCGCCGTGACATTGGGTGACAGGACGAAGAACAGGATTTGGTCAGCGGCTCCACCACTGTAACCTCCATAACCCTGTTCGATGAGCGAGGGAGTGATACGAATGATCTCCGTGAGCAGGTTCCGGGTTGAGCCGGGGTTGGTGGAGTTGACTAGAAGAAAGGCGGCAGAGAAGGGAGTAGAGGGGTGGGTTTTGTAAGTCACTGAAGTGACAACGCCCCAGGTACCTCCACCTCCACCACGAAGGGCCCAGAACAAATCCTTGTTGCGGTAGGGATTGGCAATGACGTGGTCACCGTCTGCGGTGACAATCGTTATCTCCAAGACGTTATCTACGCCTGCAGAAGCACAATGTGAGTGCGACCAGACAAAATAAGGCAATTTTTTTCCTGCGTACCAAGGCCGTAGTTTGGAGCCATTGCACTGTGACCGCCACCTGCAAGCCAGCCACCAGCAGCGCCGACGCTTCCTCTTGCACTGAAACCTCCAACAATGACCCGGTTGTGCTGTCTGGCAGCCTCGTAGGCCTCAAACCATTGGACACCGGCTCCTAGGGTAAACACTGACCGCATGTGCAGCTTCATCAGCGGGAGATGGGATTTTCAGGAATAGATCAGAAACAAACCATTGTCATACGCGACCGAATCTGTTGCATCCGTGGGAGAGAATGAATCGTGGAAGGTGATGTCCTTCATATGGTGAGTCCATATCAAAAACGAACCCCTGGCGGAGCTCCTCCCGAGATAGTCGTGTCTGGTAAAAACGTCAATCAGCACTCGAGAAAAATACAACAAAAAAGCAAGCTCACCCCGTGTTCTTGATCACGAGGCGTAAGTTGTGTTTCCCAGCAAATTTGACAGCTTGCTGAATGTCTTCCGGTGTTCTGGCATCAACTCCGATTACCGGCACGCCCCCTTGTCGGCACGGAATGCCGAGTGAGGTGTTGAGGTAACAGCCTTGGATTGTCCCGTCGGGAAAGGTCCACGTCTCCCAGTTGGTGTGTTCAGCAGCCCCGGGTTGATCAGAACGCCAGATACCGTTGAACCAGCCAGCAAGGACATCAGAACAGTTTCCTGCAGCGGGATCGTAGCAAGGAGTGGCTGGCGGGGCCGGATGAATCAGTGGTTGAGAGACTGTTGACGCAAGAGTCTGGAACTCGGGATCGGATGGCCAACATTCAGATTCAGAAGTACAGCGGCAGTTTTTGGTCGGATTCGAAAACACCGACGTGAAGCCAAGAGCGACGGTCAGCAGATGTGAGAGGAGGAACATGGTTGCCCAGGTGCAAAGGTTCGACGAATTTGCGGGGATTTATAGCATAGATCCTACCATTGGTAGGGGGCTGCGGGGCCCGGGGCGATGAAACACACTGGGGATCGATCAGGGTACTTACGGCTCGGCTTGCCCTCGGGCGCGCCTGGGCTGTTGCGCGCGGTGGATTCACGCGCTAAAGCTCCACAGGTAGATCCACCAGGTACGGAGGTGAGAGCCGTGGGGAATTCCAACGAGGGAAGAGTGCGCGGGACATGACGGTTGATTACGTAAACGATAGGTAAGCGAAGCTGTAAAGAAACAACCTTCGTTGTACCCTCTCTCGATGTTTGCTGATAGCAGAATCAAACTCTTCGCTGGAAAGGGTCCTTGTGTGCTTCTATCCGTTCCCTGCAATACGGACCAGTCATCCAGAGCTAGCGGAGATCATCGCCAGACTTCGATCCTCACACATGCAGTCTCGGCATCCCCGTCGCGAGAGCCACGGTCGCGAAATCCAACATCAGCGGATCCAACGTGCGCATTGCAGTGTCTGTTCACGAGGACGACGTCTATAGTATCAACACTGGCTGTGGTCAGTCGACACTGCGCTCATGGAGCTCTGCATCATGATCCACGCCTGTAAGATTGCCGGTGCGGAACGAATTGCCGCCGTCGTCCACCTCTTCCCCAGTGCATGTCAGGACAAAAAAGACAAAAACCGGGCGCTAATCACCGCCAAGCTGGTCGCCGGCGTGCCTCAAAAGTCGGGATCCGACCACGCCATAGCGCATTTCCCACCTTCCATACATTTCTCCCTCCCATTCATCAGACGATGGACTTGCACGCGTCACATACCCGGGGCTCTTTTGATGTTCCCGTCGAAAAGTAAGCTAGTCGTGATCTTTCAGTATCGTTTTGCTGATGAAACCCTCTCCCGTAGTGTGAGAGTTTCCCATGCACATCTCTCTCCAGTTTCTTGACCTCCCCAATTACGCTACGTTAGCGGGAGTTTCACGTCATTTCGACCCACTGACACCTGTGTTCCCGTTTTCGGTTCAAAGCGCCCATTCTGGTATTGATTTTAATCTTTGAACTTGTTTGGGCTGCGGTGACCCGCCTTCTGATGGGTCAGAACCTAGACAAACCAGAGGGCCTCTTGTCTGTTGAACCTACCGAAGAAAGCGGGGCAATGTGGCACCTCGTTGACCTTATAAGAGTCATGGGACAAGGCGGCGCGACCAACGTTGAGCTGACTTTCACTCTACGTGACCTAGGGTTGTCCAAGTGCTATGTACTCGCCGTGGGTAGTTCCTATCGTCCCAGGTAAAGCGGATAGACGGTGGGGATTCTAGAAAACCTAGGAGACCTTTAATAGTCGCCCTATTCACAATCCCCTCCCACGTCCGCCGTACCACCACCTCCGAAGCCTTCTCCGAAAGAACAAACAAAAACACCAATATGAACCTCCTCACGCCGTACATACCGCGCAGTGTATCACACATACGCCAGGGGAAGTGGTATACGAGATGACCCTGGATGACAATGACGAGTTCAGAGAACACGGGGGATGTGATCGTGGAGTAGATCGATTGAAGGATGGTGAGGGACTCTGTGGGGAGCTCGTGCTGATCCAAGGTTCGGAGAAGGGAAACTGTTGCCTCGATTTGTAGGGATCGAAGGACTCGCAGTCCTGATAGGTTGAAACTATGGGCCAGGGACGGGTGGAAAGACCCTACACACGGTTAGCCCCAATCCGTGATCGAACTGGGCGAGATCCCTTACCTATTTCTCTATCCGGCTCGATCCGTAGAGTCTCTAGGGTTTCAGCGCAGGCCGACAAAAGAATGGGCGCGCACTTTGAAATATCATAGAGATGCATGCAGCGGAACCGTAGGCCACACGAGGTGGCGAGGTCCTCCCAAGTATGAACCGCGGTGAAAGACGAAAGTGTCAATTTTCCTTGTAGTTTTGGTGTGTAGGACGGGACGAATGCATCGTCAGGGATCAAACTTCTGAGATGTGCCAGAGATCTGACCTCGATGTCATCCAGATTTGGAAACAGCGAGAAGAAATGGGATAATTGTCGAGGAGTACAGTGGGGTGTATCCAGCGTGATAGATCGTACCGTCGGAGAGAAGCGCACAAAATAACGTTCGATCCCTGGGATGAAACTGTGGATGTCTAATCCTTGAATCGTGAGGCTCTGTACATTTGTGAATGCGGAGAAGTATTGCAGGTCCTGGTTGCTGAAGGACCGTGGTAGGAACCAACGAGGCTTTGTACGCGGCTGTAGCACTAGGATTTCTTTTGCGAAGGGTAATAGACCCAACGCGTGTCGCTTTGAGAGCGGTCCCAGTCTACCATTGTCCCCCTCCCGAAACACAAAGGTACGGTGAAGATGTGGAGCGGCGGCGGCGTACCAGGAACGACAGGTCAGCGAGCAGGCTCTGAGCGCTTGGGTGTCGTCGATGAGATAGGCAATGATCATTTCCACGAGGTCGTGCGGGAGTGGACTGCAAGGTTCGCTTGTAAGTGAGTCGGGAGGTCGTGCGGTGGGTGTCCTTGAAGTTGCACGACCCAGTATGTGGTTGATCTTGGCTCTGGCACCGCGCCAGACGGCGAGAGGAGGCAAGTGGACTAGCACTTCATCATGGGAAGAACACAATTATCAGAAGCGTTTACTGGTAGTTCTAGCTACGGTACCTGATACCCAGTATATAGTTCTCCTTGAATAACCCCCAGCTGGAGACATTGCCGTGATGAATGAGAGAAATGGTGGTTAATTAAGACTCCGCCGGGCCAAAGTGATCCATACTTCTCAGGTGCGCTATAAATTCCACGGGCCGGATGGTTGAGGCCTCTATCGACCACCTCCCATCACTTTGCCTTACCGACCAGGCACATAAATGTATAATATTATCAAAAATACTACCATTCGCTATGGAGGACATTCACCCTATCGGGCCCACGTAATCTACGCAGTTGAATTCCAGTAACCGCCCGTTCACCTGAATGTCTGAGTCACCGAGTCAATTCCCGGCTTGTGCGTGATTCATCTACTGTATCAGGCTCTCCCTGAAAGATGCCGGGGTCCCCTCGAAAACATTCAACCTCGGCTGCCCTGGGCTGTGGTGTATAATTGATGGCTAACGACTAGCGTGCCGTAGCCTCGGTTAGCATTGCATATCGTCTCGCAGAGGTTTGTCCTGACACCCGTGCGGAGAGGGCGCGGATCCACGCAAGTATTAGATATAGCATGCGAGGATTATGTAGCACCGCATCGTGCGTTGTGGGGACCATGACTTGGCTCGAGACGTGTGATCGGGCCGGGGATGCAATCTTCAAGGCGTCAAGATGCAATGGCCCCAGTACCAGATCAAACGGGAGTTATTGAGACGTAAGAAGGACTCCCATATTTCCCGGTCCTTAGGTTTGGTAGGCACTACCCTGAGAGCGAAACAATACCGGTTTTTATCCTACTGCACCTCACCTGCACACTTCAATCTATTTTTTGGATATCATTTAGTCCATCAGAAACAAGGTGAAGTGGTGACTGGCACCGCCCCGTTGGTTTGGCTGGTTGTCGATTCCAATATGGACAAGGGAACGAAGGCAGTGCACAGCACGAAGATCTTTCACATTGTATATTGTCGGAGTCGTCCCAGACTGGCCGGCTTGTCGTATTTATATTGCTCGCTTCCTGTACAAGTATACGGCTCTTTCTGCACATCACAACTAGCCAATAGTACCACAACAGGGGATGGTCAACAAGCGTGTCGTAAGTAATCACGGACTCTCCACCTCCCCAATTCTTAGTGTTTCGATTGACCCGCTACTAGGCATGGGAAGGGATGCAGAAGTCAGATGTGCGCTGTAGTTCAATTTCCAGGGTTTCAACCGCCTTTTTAGCTGACATGCGCTTCGAGGGTACGCTATCCCAGCAACATTTGATCATGCACCACAGTCCATCCGAGATTTCGTGATGGTTCGGTCGTGGTGGCCTAGCCCCGGTCAGCATCGAGTATGTCGCCGCAATCTCGGTCATCTCAGAAAACGGGGGTCGCCCCGTGAGGATCTGTCTTGAGTGAGCGAAGGGAAGGATACTACGCAAAGAAGCCCGTCCGTACCTCCCAGGACATAACCCCAAAGGCGTACATATCACTGGCTTTTGTGGGGTGTATGATGTCAGCCGCGTTCGGCGACACCCCCAGCCCAGTCAATTCTGGTGCGCGGCTGCGAGAAAGTCGATCGGGGCTTGTCCCACCCTCCGCTGTCTGATCAGTGGATTGGGGGAGTATATACGCATTGCCCAGGCCGGAGATATGGACAGTGCCAAACTTGTCGACCAGGATGTTTACCTGAGGTGTGAGGCGAACGTGAATTTTATGACGCGGGTGGGAGAGAGATGGAAAGCTTACCGTCTGGAGCCCCCCATGGACGATGCCAAGGTCATGCATGTGGTTCAAGCATCGAGAAATCTCCGTCAGCTGTCGTCGAGAGGCATCAGAGGGTCAATGTCTAGTAGGAAAAGAGTGTACAAGGCGAGGGACGAATACCAGCTTCAGCCTCCCCACGTTGGGTTCATTCCTCAGGTATTGCTTGAGGTCGAGGCCATCCATGTGCTCGTAGATGAGACCGAAGGGGTGAGTCTCAGTCGAGTACACCCCCACGAGTGGTAGCACATCCGTATCTCCGTGGTGAAGGAGGCTCCATACGTCAACCTCGTTGTGAAACCTCTGCGAGCCGTTAGTGGTGTATTACCCAGCATAGGCTGCGATTGTAACGTACCGCGACAACTTGAGTGACGTTGGATGTCATGTAACAGCGGTACGACTTTAGCACGACCTTACGGCCACCGTGCACAGCTTCCCAGATGTTCGCGAACCCACCAGCAGCTATTGGGTGTTCGCCGATCAGTTTTATCTCCCCTGAGTCAAGCCAACGACAGATAGGTGAAAGGGCCAATCGGAGGTCCTGAGCCGTGCGTGCGTAGCGTTCAGAGGGGGATATGCTGTTTGGGTCTGAAGTGAGTAACCTCATGGTCCTGACTCGGAATGGTACTGGTAAACGATCAAGTGGCAGTGACGAAGTGTGTTCCTCGATGACCGATGACTCTCCTCGGCGGCCGGAAAGAAATTTGGAGAGGAGTGACATGAGAAAGAGGGGAGGGAGGGAGGGCGAGGACGGGGTGTATTTTATATTGTCGCGGTAACGGTAACATCGCTGTGGATACACCGAACATTGATCCAGTTCGGGGGAGGAAGAATCCGTGGCATCCCAAGAGCTGCGCGCAAACAGGAGCTCAGACTATCGACTCCCCAGGCTAGCGGGATATGGTCGCCATATGCCCCGCCGCCGGCCCGGGGACCACCTTAGTCTTGCCTTTCATTGTACCCGGCCCTATTCAGTGGCGGGTGTTCAATGGGGGTTCTTGCATTTATCGCACTCCTTTTGGCGCCTGGCCAACGGGTCGAACAAGGATACAGGCGCCTAAGTCCGTTGGAAGAGCCAACTTCCCAATCCAAGTTTTGATGTGTGGGAATGCACTTATCCAACTTGAATCAATAGAGTCGGTGGGTTAGCGCGGGACCTGTTGCAAAATGGAAATCTCCCCCGCTTCACTAACAGAGTTGTTTTGTTCGGCCCACCTGCATAAAACGCGGCATAGATGACTGGGAGGGGGGGAACTGAACGGGAAGAGGGAGAATCACGAAGGAGACATTTGTCGGAGGCGCTCGGGTCCCATCCATTTCGCCAACGGGTCCTAGGACCCGCGTTAACCCACTGATTCCACTAACTTTTGAATTGAATTAGTGCAATTTCACGCCCCGAAATGAGCAATTATCGTAAGGCAGTGGGACGCGCACACGAATACCTATGACTTATGAGGGACCGTCAGGACCCCGTCCGTTTCATCGGGTCATGAATATTGTCGCCAAACTGTTTACAACACTATGGGCGTTCCTCTCAGAAACTAGCCAACCTTCCAGATTACCGGGGTTGGATAGGCTGTCTACTTTAACCCAACCGTGCACTGGTGCCGTCTCAACCCTCAATTATGCAATCTCGTTAGCGCAATAAGAAAGTTCTCAGATATCGGAGAACAAACCTCGGTTAATGAAACCTAGGAATAGTCTCTCAATCTCCCAGATCCTGGGTGTTCCAGGGAGCTTCGTCCCTCTCTCGAAAATTTCCCCCCTTACGATCAATCGGCGTGCAAGCGAACCGTGATCGATGATCAGCGCTTCAGCAGTCACTCGACTTGAGCCGAGACAATGCCACCATGGGGGACCACATGCACACCCGAGATGTCGCAACAAGGTTTTCGGCTATCTACACGTCGATTGATGATAAGGGACGAGAGGGACTCGGATGTTTTCTGGAACAGCTGTAACAAAATGAACCTCTTTCACGCCAGGTGTTCTGTAAGATCGGAAGCATTCATCATGACGGGCCATGGCAACAGGTACCAGTAAGCCCTTTGATGAGCGCCGTCCCTTCATGAGTAAACGCCCATCGCGCGGTGATAGGGACGGCTCTCGCTGCGGGTCCTACGTACAGGGACGGCATCATCCCATTCGGCCGGACCCATCACCACACTGTTCCTGGGCATCCCTTGTTCCTTCGCCGTCGGCTTCATAGGCAGTCAGATCGAATTTCGCCTCGTCTTCGACTCTTCTACAATTCCCCCGCCACCGCGCGCTCATCAAACTACGCTCCTGGATCGCCGAACGTTGTACTGTTCGGAAGGAAAGTCTCAGAGGCTGTAAGTGTGTAGGAGGAGCAACCGTTGCTTGATTGGGTATGTCGTGCCGTGCTACAGTAACCTGTCGTCTACTGGGATATTCACCACCCAGATCCTCTCGATCAGTGTCGCACTCCTCAATTATATGTACCTCTTCTCCGGCACACGTACTTATGATCTGGTGCCACCTGTCTACGTTCGAGTTACAAAAGGCGTAAAGCCGTCCTAAGAAGTTCGGACCCTGTCATAACGGCCAATACAGCACCAGGACCTCCCGAGAACTTCACCACGTTAGCTCCTTGTCGGTAGACGGCGGCCGGTGAGTACCGCCAGCTAACTAGTTCCATTCATGTGGACCCTTGTCACCATGTGGGATTTCGAAAGGAATTCGACAGTGAGTATCGTCCTCCCCGGAAGGGATGGCATCCCGAGATAGGTTTTGAACAGGCTGAATAACCGAGCATTTGAGCAAGTCGGCAGGGGTATCTCGTGCTTGCCGCTAATCTCGCAACGAACACAGCCCGGGAATGATCGGTAGCGATTAAGAAATGGTAGACGCGAAGAAACTTCTGCTCAGTCCGCATATAAGCACCGGGCTGAGCCACCACGTTCCACGGGATCGCCCGTGACGTTATGGTAATCGGATTCCAAGCAGGCTGGATTTCTTTGTCCATAACACTGTCAGGTGTCCTCTCCATGTCTGACCCGTCGGCCAGCGGTTGCCGCCGACATCCTAATGGTCCACGGGAGATCAACAGGCTCCACTCCCAAAAAGAAACCAAATACCAGACGGCAGTGACAAACACACCACCACCAAGCGCGCCTGCCCGGCCAAGCGATGGTACCTGGGTCAATTGTGGTTTCCCTATCCCCCCATCCGTGGAAATCCAGAGCTCTTTCGTGGTTTGTTGGCCATCCATACCCATCCGCCCACGCTCACCGTCGTTCTGCAGTCCCGATCTGGACATATAAACTGTCAAGCCGAGTTACTAAACGACCCCACGATCGATCTACGAGCGGCTCTCAAATCCTGTGGCCAATTAATGTTATCCTTAAGGTGCATGAGCTCTGAGTTATTACGTTTGCGGGGGCTGATAAACAATAGTGAAGGAGATGCGGTCCACGACCCCCAACAAGTGAGAGCACACTTCTCAGGAATGACTTCGGTACTAACGATTCGTATTCCCAGATGCTTGTCCTTGAACAGTCCATGCGGGGGGTCTCACAACAACTTCATACTCCACTAAACCGTGCACGACCGATCAACCGTCTCCCACCGGAAGTTCTCTCCACCATCTTTCGATTTGCCGCCGGTCCGATAAAGACCACGGATCTCCGCGATGTCCTCCGTTTGAGTTCCACCTGCCGCCATTGGAGGGCGGTCATTCTCGCTCACGGTGCCATGTGGTCAACTATCCGTCTAACCGGTCAGGACCCAAGCTTCGTCACTGAACAGGTGAAGCGCTGTCAGGGAGTCCCACTTCACCTCATCATCGATATGCCTCCCACACTATTTCGGGTTGAAGGAGCACCGTTCCTTGCCCGCGCAAAGCAAATCGCCCCGATTATCAGAGCACGACGGAGCCAGGTCCGGAGCATTTCAGCGGTTGTCGGAGGTTGTCGTGTTTTCCGACAGGACTTTGGATTGGATTGGCCCAATCCAGAAGAACTCGTCTGGGTAGACACGTGCCGGGCCGGACTGAGGGTGCACGAGCGCCCTCCCGTTCCAGACGAGGGTTACCGAACACCAAAATTAACAAATCTATCTGCAAAGCATGGTCTTGCCTGGGAGATGGCGTCCGTCACCCCATTGACAACGGTCAAGCTAGAGGGACCGATGGATATCGACATATTCAAGTTCCTCCGGATCACTCCCCAACTCGAATCTCTCGAATTAATCAAATTTCACGTTGAACCCGCACCCAGAGATGCAACTCCAATTAACCTGCCACGCTTGACCAGGCTGACGATGATTAACGTCGAATACGGGCAACTATTTTCGCGCGTCACCTTCCAGTCGCTCAGCAATCTGATCGTCGACCCGGTCGAGGGCCAGGAACCAACAATGGAGATCGCCTGGGGCAAGCTCCAGGTCCCACCTACCATCACCACACTTAAAATTGAATGCCTGACCTATCGTCACGATACGATTTCCATTACTGGGTCAAATGGGGCAAAAACTCACTCGGTCAATCTAATGGAAGATGCCGCATTAACAAGAAGCGCTCCGATGATCCTGGCCATATGCCATGCCTCGTTGACTTCGGTCACTTCGCTCTCGGTTGGCAAAGGAGTTCTGGAAACGGGGGTTCAATTACCTTCGATTCCAATTTGTGCTCTGATCTCAGAGCTTCCATATTTATGGCACCTGGACCTCTTCCCGAGTCAACTCGCCCTTACGGTCGTGGGATACCTTCACGACAATCCATTCGTATGTCCGGAGCTCAAGGAACTGTCCTTTACCGTAGTTCGTGAGACCTGCGAAGAACTGTTCCTGTTGCTCTGCGAATTGGTGGAGGATAGGGCAGACTCCGAACGCCGTCTACACCGGATAGACTGCGTGATATTGAGGGCGGGAGAAGATCCACACGAGACGAGACGCATTTGGGATTCCATGTCACAGTATTGTAAGTTCGAGGACTATCTTTGGTGTGATTGTCGTGAGGCGGTACGTCAGATTTAGATACAGCCAGGTCTAGAATGTTTTACTCAACTCCTTTCCATTGTGTTACAGGACACTTGTTTGCGTGTGCGTGGACCTGTAGAGGTTTACCCGGCGGAGATTATGGCATTACACAGGTACATTTATTATCAAAACCAGCGCTACCGACGGGGTGGGCTTTTCATGTCGTCTAATAGGTAACAGTTACATGCATACCTTTTGTTCAGGATTGTGGGGATTGTTATTCCGGGTCACCCCGCTGGGTCTGGCTCTATTCGAGCGAGCATCGTGCTTCGGTAACTGCCAAGCGGAGCTCCAACCCGCCAGTTCCCCTGTAGGCGGCCCTTCCCAGTCTCAATCGGTGACTGCGAGTTTTGTGTACATTCGTTGAACGTTTCTCCCTCACGAAACACGTAAAATACAACAGTGTAGTAGCCAGAGAATAGACGCATTACGGGTGTGCCATTGCGGACGGGATTCGTACCCGGCCGATAACAAACGACTAAGGTTAGCTCTCCTCACCGTTTTCAGCACGGTAGCGACCACGAACGGTCTCCTCTTCGGGGAGACGTCTCGTCTTGTATTTGGAGCACGTTTGTTGAAGACGGAGAGGAATTATTAACCGGGCTTTTCTAACTCAGTATGGGGGTCCCTACGTTTGAAGGTTTCCATAGTTGACTGCACTAGACATTTCTCTACGTGATAATGGCGGTGTGCACTTTCTCACACCGCATCCCGACAGGTAGACTATCTACTGTGAGGTAAATAAATTATTAAGGTCTCGTTCACCAGTCCTCCGGTTTGATCTTGTACCCAGCTACATGCAACAATGTCGCAAGCTGAACTTTGGCGATGCTCCTCAATTGGCTGAAGTCGAACCCGTTACGCTCGCTGAGATCACCAGTGTTGTGGTACATAGGGTCAGCGATGGGACCGGCGCGTTCGAAGAGTTGGGTTGTTGGGAAGCCGTTCTCATGGAAGGGTTGATGATCTGAGCAGCAGGCTGGAGTGAAGCCGATCTGTAGTTCCGGACTGTAGAGGGAAGAAACGTTGGAGACGAGGTAGGCGACTTCCGGAGTGCCAATACTACAATAGCGAAGGAGATAAGTCGCCGTGTATTGTCTGAGGAGGGGGACTCACGTTTCAGGGAAAGCTAACTGAGCGTGTTCCGCAGGGACATGGTAGGCCAGCATATCAGACTGGACCATAAGTGTGACGTTTGCGCCACTGTCATGGAGTTCACCTGGGGGCCGCCCCAGTTCATGAGGAAGTTTCAGGAACATAGGAAAGACTTACGAGAGTAATGGCGGGAACCCCAAAGGCCTTGCTCTTCGCCAGCCTAGCAAGGGAATTAGGTAAGAGATGGAAAAAGGGAAGACTACGAGACGCACAAACGCAACAAGCTCCACGTGGGATTTGAATTGGATCCTCTTGCGAGAAATGGTACGAGCGATAGCAAGAATCGCAGTTGTTCCGGACCCTGCAAGGTGGATGCCTAATCAGCTGACTGGAATGCGTGAGTTGGCTTTAATCCATACCATCATCGTTCGCTCCAGGGTGGCGGGTGCTTCCGAATGAACCACGGCTGTCGTAGTGAGCACTCATGATGATTGTTCCAGCGTCATCATCGAGAGATTTATATCTACTGTAGATAGTATTAGCCCCGTGTGGGCATGTGATCTCGTGAAGGACGTACCAGACGACGTTGGGAGCAAAGCCAGGCAAGAACTGCCTGAGCTCACAACGAGCTCCGGTGTTCTCAATCCGATCCTTCAACCAGCTTGCAGCAATCCGGGCGCCTTCAGAGAATGAATGCCTCGATAGGATGGGGGAACTCGAATCTTCGCCGGTAAGGTACCGAATGTCATTATGCATTTGAGGTCCAGAGATGTCAGAAACAATAGAGGCAATCTCTTCGTCAAATTTAAGGCTTTTCAGCCATCCTTTGACGCGGTCGACAGCTTCTTCTGGGACGGGGGTGATTGCCAGAGGCTCGGCGGGGATCGCGTAAGCCTTGAAGGAACGTGGAAGTGCTTTGTCGATGTGGGGGATAAGGTGAGGTGGGACACTAATGATCGCGTCGGCTCCGGTGTAGTGCAGGAATGAGTATTTATCCTGATCTCCGAATCCAAAGGTGGTTTGGGAGTCGGAGGTGTCAGCGTCCTCACCCAGAGTGTGAGCGTTGAGGCGCTCGAGTGCTTCAGTTAGTTGATCCACGGAGACCGTATCATTTTGAACGGGTAACTTGTGGATGTACATGAGCTGGTGATTCGCCTTGGTCACCGAGAGAACGCCCGACTCGATGTAACCGGGCGGCGCCGTAGCTCGGATGGATGTAAAACACTCTGACTCTGGACTCATGAGGAAGAGACTCGTGTTGCCATAGGTCCCGTAGTAGTTGTCGGAGAGACAGCCTTCATTCGCAAGCCCTGTAGGGTTCAAGGAGGTCGTAAAGAAGAATAAACCGAAGAAATCGTTGACCAGCATGATGGTGGTTTGGACCAAAGTGCGTGGTGGGCGCCGGCGGCGAGTCGCGTGGATGACCGCAGGGCATCCGGCCAACTCGTGTCTCTTTCGCGATAGACTCGTGTATTTGTGACTCTGGTCAGGTATTCCCTACAAACCCTCTACAGGTGCGTCCCAGATAAACCCGCCGGAAAATAGCCAGATAGTGCCCTTACTTGGTTACCTGATATGGGAATTTGCTTAGTCAGCCACCTCCGCTGTCGGCCAGTTTCTTCCTCGCCCTCCGTTCCGCCCAACGACGAGCTCGACCTTGAAAGTTTTTGAGGAAAAGCGGAATGATTCCTCTCCGAAGGTCGACGACGAAAAGCCTGGAGACGACTTTACTGTCGTACTCGAGACAGGCCCTTCCCCGCCCAGCCCGGCTCTATTCCACTCCTTCGATGGCGCGCCGCAATGCTTACCTGGCACAACCCCTCCCTGCCCAACCTGGACTCCCCCCTTACATGTCCAAGCCCAGCGGCCGGAGTGATGCTACGGTCTCTGGGGACATGCAAAATTACCTTAAACGCGACGCGTCCTACACCATTCTGCCCACTCCGCTGCCAACCGATCAAAGCTCCCACCTCAATGACATCTATTTCACCGACTCTCCCACCCAAGACTTGCTCGCAGTCATCGATGCTTGCCTCCACAACCTCTACGATATCCCCCGAGCGAAACAAATCTTTGAGAGATTGCGCAAGAGCTCCAAGGCTGAGATCGTTCTGAATACTCGCCTTTATAATTCACTGTTGGAGGCGTTTATCGCCATGGCCACGTCGAAAGATCCAAGCAACCGGCTTGTGTGGTTGGAGGACGCGTGGGTTCTTTTTGATTCCATGGAGACAGGAATGGAGGTCGCTTCCCCGAACGCGACAACCTATGCCCTCATGCTCGCGGCGTGGCTCAGGTGGGAAAAGACACACTCCTCACACGTCTAACACTGACATTCACTCAGGTTCAACCCCGACTCTGCTGACCGGGTATTAGCATCGGAAATAGGCATGCGTGATCCCCCCGCGTTGCTCAGGGGTATCGTCGATCGTCAGATCCCCGTCTCCCAGGTCGTCGCCTCTCGATCCGTCTCGTCGGATCAGGAAGCGGCGGATATCATCAAGCTCCTCTCTAAAACCGCTGTTGAGATGAACCTTGTCTCGGTTGTTGACGAGCTTAGCAGAACCCAGGCACTGGGGAATTCACTTCTTCCAGATCCTTTGCAAGATATTCCTGAGGCCAGGCCCGTCCTGCGCCCGAAGGTACTAACTATTTCTCTTTGGCGTTTGCGGTTGCTGAAGGATGATACTCTAGGAATACGACCCCACCTCCGACAAGCCTTTCGATCCCACGGACCCCAGCCAACAGGAGGTTCCGTTCAGCCTTGGAGTCCTCCGTAAACACCTTGGGCAGCTCGTCCTCGCTCGTCGTGTCCTTCCTGATGATGTCGCCACTCGACAAAAGCTGCTCGAAGACTCTGTGTACGAGGAAGCGACCGAACGCCTCAAGCACCAGGCGGAGGTCTTCGATAAACTTGGGTTTGGAGATGGAAGTCTTAAGGGTTCGCATCTTCAGAGGTGGATGTGGGACTGGCACCAAAAGCTACAGAAGAGGTTGAAGAGCGAGATTACTGAGGTCATCAACAAAGAGGAGAAGATTTGTGAGTCTGTCGTCCCTGACAGCGTATCCAAGCTGATTCAGGTTCGTCATACCAGCTGAGAGCAAAGCCCACAATCGTTTAGGACCGTTCCTTTCCCTCGTTTCGCCGGACAAACTCTCTCTTATTACCATTCTCGAACTGATGCGCCTCCAAGGCTCTGGTGGCGTATCTGAGGGTATGAAAACTGCTCGAGCGCTTCTTACAATCGGAAAGGCTGTCGAACTAGAGCACAAGGCGGAGATGTGTCGCCGCAACAACATTACCATCCCCACAACCAATTCACGGGTTTCTGAATCCGGCTACTTCACCAAGTCTGGTTACAAGGATTTGTACGCGAGGCGGGTGGCAGCGAGGAAGTACATGGAGGATTCAGAAGAGTGGGCTGCTGCCTGGACCCAGCTTCTGAGGGTTAAAGTGGGAAGTTTTTTGGTAGATGCACTTATGGATGTCGCGACTGTGGTCAGGAGTACGGTCATCAAGCAAACTGGAGAGGTTGTGTGAGTACTCTTGATGGTCAAAGTTCCTTTACCACGTTTACGTTTACTGAGGGTTCGTTGTCTAGTTCCGAGGAACAGCCCGCGTTTTTCCATTCGTACGAATATCTTCGTGGACACAAGCTTGGTGTCATCAGGCTTAACCCAGAAGTTTCGGAGCGGATGTCGCGAGATGGTCTTAGGGAAACTTTACACCCTCGTCAGTTGCCAATGCTGGTGAAGCCCAAGCCCTGGTTGAGTTATGATCAAGGTGGATACCTGTACAGTCAAAGTGCGACTCCACATTGTCTACTCCGACACCGTATTTACTCATTTCTTCTAGGCTCTGCGATGCGTTTCAAGGACTCCCAAGAACAACAGAGCTACCTCCGACACGCTTCCGAACAGGGAAATCTCGAACTCGTATATGCTGGCTTGGACGTCCTTGGATCGACCCCGTGGCAAGTGAACCGAAAGGTCTTCGATGTCGTTCTCAATGTGTGGAACTCTGGTGAAAGGATGTGTAAGATTCCTCCCGCGGTCTACGATCTCCCTGAGCCTCAGAAGCCGGAGAACTACGAGTCTGATCCGAAGGCGAGACTGGTCTACTTGACAAGGCAAAAGGTGTGGAGTGAAGGGAAGGCCAACAATCACTCAGATAGATGTAGCGTCAACTATAAGATTGAGATCGCTCGTGCAGTGAGTTATACCATCCCACTTTGTCCCTCCTACCGGTTGCTAACACTGACGATCTACTACAGTTCCTGGGCGACAAGTTCTACTTCCCTCACAACATGGACTTCCGTGGCCGAGCATACCCCATCCCGCCACACTTGAACCACATCGGTGACGATCTCTCTCGTGGGCTCCTCCTCTTCGCCGAAGCCAAGCCTCTTGGTGAGCGTGGTTTGAGGTGGTTGAAGATCCATCTGGCAAACTTGTGCGGATTCGACAAGGGTAGCTTCGATGAGCGAGTACAGTTTGTTGAGGACCACCTGGGAGATATTTATGATTGTGCGGAGCGCCCCCTCGAAGTGAGTCTATTGGACAGTTTCCTTTGCTGTTCGCTCATTACCGATATTTACTAGGGTAACCGATGGTGGCAAAAGGCCGAAGATCCTTGGCAATGTCTCGCCGCATGCATGGAGCTTCGTTCCGCTTTGGAATCCCCTGACCCTCACACGTACGAGTCGAGCTTCCCAGTCCACCAAGACGGCACGTGTAATGGCCTTCAGCACTACGCCGCACTCGGTGGGGATACTCAGGGTGCAAAGCAAGTCAACCTCGGTGCCACGGAGCGTCCCTCCGACGTGTACACCTATGTCGCAGCTATGGTTCAGGAGAAGATAAAGGAGGACGCTGTGAAGGAGGTGAAGCACGCGGTGATGTTAGACGGAAAGATCACGCGAAAGGTCGTCAAGCAAACTGTCATGACAACTGTGTACGGTGTCACGTTCATCGGTGCGAGGGACCAAATCGAGCGGCAGTTGAAGGAGAGGAAGGATATCCCCGACGAGGAATGCTGGCTTGCTGCTTCGTACTTGGCAAAGAAGGTTATCGAGTGCATCGGAGACTTGTTCTCTGGAGCTCAGGATATCCAAACCTGGCTTAACCTCTGTGCGAGGCTTATTTCCAAATCTATCCCACCCGCTCGGATCCCTGCTGCACTTTCCGCTCCTACTCCCAAGAAGGGTAATATCAAGAAGGCTCCCGCCCTGAACAGGACCAAGGATGAACAAATGACTGCCGTCGTCTGGACTACCCCCCTCGGGCTTCCTATCGTTCAACCATATCGGAAGACTAAGAGAAAGCAGGTCGCTACGACCCTCCAGACCGTCTACATCTCGGACCCCAATGCTCCTGCTGCAGTGAACTCGTTGAAACAAGCTTCGGCATTCCCGCCCAACTTTATCCACAGTTTGGATGCGACCCATATGATGTTGACTTCCTTGGAATGTCAGGTGAGAACATCTCTTGCTTCACGCCGAACGTGACAATAACTGGTTCCCCCTCTAGACTCAAGGGTTGACTTTTGCTTCGGTTCACGATTCATACTGGACCCACGCTTGCAGCATTGATCAGATGTCTGGCGTCATCCGTGAGACCTTCATCGCTCTCCACTCGTCCGACGTTTTGGGCAAGCTTTACGAGGAGGCAAGTTAAATTGCCGTCATCCGTGGAAGAGTCAACTTAATGGTTCTTTGCAGTTCATGGAGCGCTACAAGGGCTATCGAGTGCCGATCACTTCCGTCAAAGCCGGTACACTCCTCAAACAGCTCGCGGATCGTGAACAGACAACATCGGATGATATTCTGCACTTTGCTACCAAACCTGACTCTCAAGAGTCAAAGGTTGTCGGACCCCTCACCTCCACCGAAGAACTCTTGGAAGCTTTGGATCTCGCCATCGGATCAGAAGGGAACGACCCCGAGGACCATGACCACGGAGAGTCCGAGTCCGTCTCCACCCAAGGTGGAACCGAGGACAGTGTGGAGGCCGTTGTAACCATCCCTACAAGGAGGAGGCGAAGGACGAAGAAGGAGCTCCAGGCTGCTGCTGCTGGAGAGTTTATCCGCGAGGAGCCCAAGTTCGTGGAGGTGACCAAGTTGCTTCCACCTGTACCGAAGAAGGGTAACTTCGAAGTGAACACCGTGAAGAAGTCATTATACTTCTTCTCGTAGGCACGTCCCTCCCCGTATGCTCTCTGCCTCGCTGCTTCTCGTGTACCCTGTTCCCTTCCGCTGCTCTCTTTGGCCACCTTCGTCGTTCCCGGTTTCTGCTTCCCATACATGCACCGCTCGATCCGCTTCTCGACAAAAACCTCTTCTGCAATTTGTTTTCGTACGATACAAACCCTCTCACGTCAATCTATGGTGTGGCTTAGTTTACAGGCATACTTATTATCCCCCTTCTCGCTCATCATTTTTCTCTATCAAGTCAAAATTAGAATACTCGTACATGGCTCTTTCTGTTCCCTTTCGGTTGCAGCTACTTACAACTCCCCCCTCCCCGCACACAATCTATTTACATCATAGTAATGATAATGCATGCATGCTAGAGGAATTTCTCCAAGTTCTGTGCGTGATTTTGGCTGATCTTGAGCTTGAGAGGGATACTAGTAAGATCGGGTATGATGGCGGCTGAACAGTGACCAGATGCAGCATCTGATCCTTCTGTCGATGCGGGAATCCGATGGGGTATGAGATCTCGAGGTGCAAGAAACCTAGGCCAGCTAAAGTTTGGTATTCCAAGGGCAATCATCGATATGTACATCAATCAAACACATCGAAGGATGTAACACTACAGTATGGCAACTGTTCTCCCTACTGGTCAGAGTTTGCAGTAGCATGCTCCAGAGGAAATATGAACACGTGGCAATGGTGCAAAAGAGCAGAAGAGTCCCATATGGAGTTCGGCCACCAAACACCTGGCATGAAAACAAACAAAGAGAAATGGCATTGTTCACTGACCCAGGTGGTGTGGAACTGGGGTACAGAACGAAACATTCCAGAATACAACCGTGGAGTTTTCCTTATTGATCTGCCCCATCACCCATGTGTATGGATTCAACCACTGCTTGCCAAGCACCGCAAGGAAAGCGGAGAAGGGTGAAGGGGCAAGGCCTGTGAAGAGGGTTACAGGCTGAATCTGGATAATTGTACGCGGGGGACCAGTCCACTGTGGGACGTTGTCACTGAAGATATTGTTGTCCATATTGCAGATGAGAACACAGAGAAGAGCAGCAGTCTCTTTGTTAGGGTCTTTCTGGGGCTGGGAATGAACCTTGATGATGGACACTGGAGTCACAACAGAAAACAGACCAGCCTGTTGTCCAAATTGGTGTGCGTGAGTCCAAACGATGTCAACATAGTGTTCAGGTCCCCGTATACCTTTTTGTGACATCTCTGTTGTAATCCTCCACTCCTCAACAATACATTTCATAGAACTGTAACTGATAATCCTCCACAGCTGGCAGCAGGTCTGTTTCCTGGCTATGTGGGGTTTAAATGACATCTGGTAAGTTATGGAACAAAACTTACCCAGCCACTGGTTCAATCCATTCCCCATCTCTATCCACCTCCAAAGTTCCCCAACCCTCATTGTGATTGAGGATCAGAGGGACCCAGGGTTAGAGGATTATACCCTCACAGAGAACTGTGCTTTCCTGGATACAATCTCAGTACCAAGTGAAATGGTCAGTGAATAATGCAATGCACCATCTCCCCCATGCTCTTCCTGGTGCTTGTGGATGAGCCTATTACCCACTGCCCCCCCCCCCCCCCACACATACACACACACCATCTTCTCAACTATAGCCCCATCATGAATTAGCTGAGCCATACTGCAAAGAATATCAGAGGGTTTTATGTGTCACCATAATCTCTTCTGGGTCTGTCATGCCATGCCAGTCACTGGCAAGGCTTCCACAATGAGGCAATGTTATCCATTGTTTCCACACAATGCAAACTATCATGATAGCATTGAGGTTCTGCCGGACAATCCAGAGAAATTCCACTTGGGTGTATCATATATCTGAGATGAACACAAAAGTTGGCCTGGGGTCTGGCCATGGGTCTGGTAGGCCAGATGGTTGAGTTTGGTTACTTGGAACATTTCATTTTACATGTGGTCAATGTCAATTATACATTGGATTGTTTTTTTAGTGGCCTGGTGGTCTAGTAGTATGATTCCTTCTTAGGGTTATGTCCCTTCCTGCTTTTCCCATAGCAGGAAGGGACATGAGCACCATTGGAGGAGGTCCCGGGTTCAATTCCTGGCTAGGCCCATTCATTTTTGTTGTATTTTGTTTAGAATTGTCTAGCAGGAGTAGAATGAATTGTTTTCTGGGAGGCCAGTTGGTTTCTCATAGACTCAACAACATTCATTATAAAGACTTTCTGAGGGCAAACCTTACAAATACAAGCACTGCCTGGCTCAACCTCAGTAGATTCACATAGACATTGATGTTGTGGAAATATATCCATAAATTGGTCAATAGGTATCTGTCATGAACTCATGATTTAATCGATCAAATCAAACAAATCACAATCGAGATTCATGACATAAAAAAACGGAAAGTAAAACGAATCAATTCTCATACTAAGGAGAATACAATCAATATTTGCAACCACACTTTGAGTGGTCCTCTACAAGAAGGTCATGAAGCACATGACGAGCATGGTATACACTACGAGGACAGTAAACAAACTGTCCATCGACTACCTCACAGTAAGAACACCCTAGAACATTGTGCTCCAATTCAATACCCAACTCCAACAGAATCCACCGCATCGCCTCCACTGCCTCCTGAACCCCATCCCTCATTACCAAGTAATGGAAATCCTGTAAAGTCTGTTTTGTCGACGACTCCCTGGTCAAACAAGCTAAGCGATCCTGGGTCTCCTGAGAACGAGGGAGACAACATTGGTGAGGGGGACGATCTTCCTTGTAAGAGGAGCGGGACAACTTCTGATGGCGAGTATGATGTCATTCCTTGCGATGACTGTAAGAAGGCAGGGGTGTAGTAGACAGAGTCAATGGAGGAAGAGGAGATGGATTCGAGTGAGGGGAGGGAAGAAGGACTGGGAGGTCCATCTGCTCCCTCAATGACAACTTCCCCATTGTGGAGGTCACAGTATTGAGGCTGGGGAGGGAAGAGTCCACATGAGGAACGACTGCCAATCTGTTCCAAAAGAAGACCAATAGGAACCCAATGAGACTCCACATAATGTGTCAATAAAGCTTGACACATTACTGACTGGTGTTGACATTCTTCTAGACTCTTCGCCAAGATGTCCTGCTTCTCTAACTCCCAAATACGAGCATCCTGAGCATCCTGGATGTTAATGGTGTTGGTGTGAAGTTGACCAGCAACTTCTTCATTCATCCTCAAAGCCAAAACTTCAGAGATTACGTGGGACAGTTCGGTGGGAGGATGCTGCAAGATACGACGACCGGCACGATAAGACAAATCAATCTAACATGAGGTCAGACTCAGGAAAATCCCTAGAGGCTTCACCACATGTACCAGTTCAGCAGAACCATCATAAAAGTCCTGGTTGTCCATACCCCAGACTTCCTCATATTGAGGAGACAGGTAGGTAAATGTAACAGTGGGTTGTGACATGTTGAACAGGGGAAGAACTTTAAGAGAGGAGGATGGTAGAGTGATGGGGGGAAAGGAAAAGCGAACTGAGGAAAGAAACAATCCATTTCCTCATTGTTAAATAACTAAACCAAACCCTGAACCCTGAAACACCGGACCTTAGATTCCATCAGATCATTCCATCAATATAACCAAAAGAAGCTATAATTGAAGGGGAGTTTTAGATCTGGGGATTTCTCCCTGAAATGCCATCAATCTTCTTGGAAGACACAACACATCATTACACTGCCTCAACCATCAATCAAATAAGAAGCAGAAGGATGTTCTGTTTAAAGATTAATCATAAAAGAAAATAAGTCCATAATGGTACGATAAATGATTTATTAGACACTTCCAAGGGAAGAGCAGACTTAGCCATGATTCAGAAGTGGTCATGTGACCAGGATCTGGGAGTATATAAGGACGAGCCCCTCCGGCTCTCTTTTCCCCTTATCCTCAATCTTCTCTGTAACCCTCTACTCCAACAAGTAAGTTGGATACCTCCAATAAACCACTTTATCCCTTATACTAATATACTTAGCAGGAGTTCCCTGCTATTGTATGTTGCCCACGTCCCATCCCAACCCCAACTTCCTCTCCCCTTTCCCTCTCCCAGAGATCAAAGATATTAGACTAGATTTGTGGAGTCAACACTTGTTGAAAAGCCTCAGTGTTAACCAGACCAGAGGCCAACTCATGCACTGTCCCTACTATCGACCCTTTTCATCTTTAGATCAAGGAGCCCCTTCCCCACCCTTTTTCTCTACTGCCGAACACTACTTTGAGTGGTGATCCATTTATACTAATCAACCCCTGGCCATTGTACATTTTCTAGTACATCCAGCCATCCATACTGACGTCCCTCAAGTTCTCATCGCCCCTCATCCCATCTACCACTGTGAGTCTTGTGTCTCTTGTGTCATCAGTTGGTGGGACTTTCCAACCGCTCTCCCTGGTCTCCTCATTGCCTGGTTGCAAGGAGTATCCGAATTACATAATCAAGAAGAAAGCTTCTGGTTATTTACCCACGCACTTGCAGACTTCACCGCCAATTTCTGGAAACCCATCTTCCCCTACGACCACAAATCCCCCAACCTCAGACCTGCTCACGCTCCTCTCCTTCCCCTCACCCTGAACCACCCATCACTTACTACACCTCTGGTGCCCATCGAACAGTAAGCAGGCATCAACTCTGACAATGAGGATACGACCACTCCCAGCAGACGGTGGATTGTGATAAGAAGAATCAGAGGTGTACTCCAACTCTTCCTCTTCCTCAGCCTTGGTTGTCTACTAAGAGTCAATGTTGCATCTAAGGATTGCAACAAAAGACTCTTACCTCGTCACCACACATACAGAGTCTTCCCTCCATCTGAGACACCGCTTTCTTCAAGTCATCAAAATGTTCCTCCAACGTCTGGATCCTCGTGGTGTCCGCTGACACACCCCCATTTCTCCCGACACCCGACCTACCAGCTCCTCCATCCTCCCTATGTCCTCTCTACCCAGCCGATGATCCCCCCTGGTCGGTGGCAACACCTACTCGACTCCCCAATCCCCCCAAGAGGCGCCCCCCAGGTATCGGCGACGAACAACCTGGGTGGCCCACCTACCACGCTGGACTCCACCACTCCATCCGACAATCCTCCCTACAAAAGTCGCTACTTTCCCTACTCTGTTCTCAGCCATAGAGAGACGGATCGCCAATCGACATCTGTTCTGATGACCGCCTGATGCCCCATCGGACCAACCTGACCATAGGACACTGAGTTCTGAGGACTAGGATTGGGCTTGTCTTCTATTTTGATCTCTACTCTGTCGCCTTTTCCCACGATCGCTACGCCGTCGGCACCTATAGGCCGTTGTTGTATTGTTTCTCTTGTTTCACTCTTCCTCCCTCTCTTCCACGTGTTTCGCCAAGACTTCCCGCCTTTGTGTCTCTTATTTCCTTCTTATCTCTACCCTAGTTACCTTGTCCAAATCGCATTCTATCTCCGATCCACTATCTCCTCTAGAAAAGTGCTTGTCTTAGACAGATGAACAGAGCTCCCTTCCCTGCCCACGGGTACCTCCTCATGACTCCGAGTGATCAGCAGTAACGACCCCTCGTTTCCCTAAGTCTTCCTATCCAAGCAAAGTACCTTCGTTGACTTCCCCAAGTTCCCTATCATGACTCCCAGTTTCCCTACTCCCAGTCTCCAGTTCAGAGTGGAGTGCTCAATCCCAGCAATCCATAGCCTTCTCCCATTGACGTTTGCCCTAGTATTCCAGGAGCAGAGTGCTCTTGTTGATGTGTCCTCCCCAGCCCCCAGTCTATAAGAGCGGAGTGCTCTTGTCCCCCAGTCCCCTCTCCCTCGTCCAGCTCTCTCCTAGTTTCCCTACGGTACCCCAACCTTGTCTATTCATCACTACTCTAACTACCCTCCTCCCTACGCTACGTGTTCTTCACCATTGTCCCCTACTGTTCTCTCTATCTACCCCCTGCACACCCTACTCCCCTTACACTCTCACCTATCACACAACCAGCAACCTGGCATCTTTGGCTCTCACTATTAGGCCTCGTACCACGTTGCCTTGATAGTGGGTAGTTCACTGCATGACCATTGGCATCATGGAAAGCAATGGTCATCTCCAAATCTTCGACCTTTGAAGCGAGCTTCTTGTTCTCACTCTCCAACTCAAGAACCCTCTTAAGAAGCTTGGTGCAATTGTCCTCAAAGATTGATTTGGTCAACTTGAAGCCATTGCAGTATAACTCAACTGTCTTCAAGTGTGCATCCAATGTGGCCAGATCCTTGTTGATACGACCAAAGACCTCCGTGGTGTCTGTTACACTCTGACACCATTCTTGCTCCAAAGCATCTCACTGTAGTTTGTCAGACAAAATCTCAACTGATTTCATGGGATGGACTCACCCGTTCCTCACAGGGTGCATAGAAGGGTTTTCTAAAGCAGAAAACTGTAAATAAAATGTAGTAGAGAGTATAAATACCATTAGCCTATTTTGCATCTTAAAAAAGTGTAATCAAGTTCAAACTTTTCTTGTTATGCCATTCAGGATCTTGGGAAAAGTCTGATTTCAATTATACTTTTTGGAACATAAAATAGGCTGATAGTATTTATTCTTTTTACTACATTTTCTTTTCAGTTTTCTACTTCACAAAACCCTTCTATGCATCCTGTGCCTGGATCTCCAAGACCCTCATCCAGATCCGGATACTGGTGGCTGTTCCTATCCGTACAGCTTGCTTCGCTTGATTCAGGAGCTTGTCTTCTCCCTCCCAATCAAAGATGCCCATCTTGAAAAGTTGACTTAGAACTGGATCTCTCCAGGTGTCCCTGTCTCAGTTCCTCCAGAATTTGGAACCACAGATTGTGTAGCCCCAAAGTCTGTCATCATAGTAACACTCTGATAAGGTGTCACTAATGTCCAACCCCCGCATCTGAGACATGATCTATAATCGTCACCCAATCAGATCCAATCAAATCCACAGAATCAAGTTAACTCACTTCGAGAGGCTCAGGGTATGGTCCCAACCTGTCAATCCAACTGGACGTGTGTCTTCTGTTGTCCCAATGGGTGATCACCCCAATTATCAGGAGCAACGAATACAGCACGAGAGCCAATATCATTATCAGGAGCTGCCACATTGTGCATAGACATCAGAGCAAGGGGTGTTGTTGTTGTGATGAGAAGATAGCAGAAGGTTTGATGGGGATCAACGGCATATCCATCCTGCTTATATGCTTTCCATCTATCCCCTATTCCTCTACCTTCGGCCTGACTTTTTCCCATCATCAAGGGTCTACTCTATTCTCTATCACCACCCATACTTTGCATCTCTGTTCGCACAAGTTCATCACCACTCATGACTCCATACACTGCCCATCTTGGTCATTCTCTGTTGCCATCTGACATCATGATCACACAATCACACATCATGTTTGCATCATCCTACGTCATCTATTGCATCATCATGACATCATAACACTGGACTTGGAATCAAAACAAGTCCATAAAAGTCCAGAATCAATCTTTAATGCTCCATCACATTCACTTTCTTTACACATTTTGCCTTCATCAGCATCATTGATCTTTACCCCCTGTTTCACATTGATCATTCATTCATCAACCCCTGACCCCTATTCCTCATTTGGTACATATCGCCTTATTTGGAGGTATTAGTTCTCACACTCTCATTCTTTCTATTGTTTCTCTCCCTTCTCTTTGGAGTAGCATAGCCCCAGTTACACCTGTCACTGTCATGGCCACTCTCAGTATATAGGTAGCTAGACTGTGACTGGTGTTGCCCCAGCTTTGTAATTCCAGGAAATCCTCTCCCCTTCTCAGCCCTCTTGCACTGTTACAGACAAGCCGAGATCTTTTCCTAGGAAGCCCCTAGCATCCTTCTTGCTCTCCTCCACTCTAATTGTATCACTTTATTGTCATAAATCCTTCACTCCCCACCAAGTCAAGACTGACACTCATCGTGATAAGCCCTCTGGTTTGAGGCACACATCTCCCTTGGCGAGCTCGTGATTGTCCTATCAGGTTAACCCCATTGTGCAGCAGGAACACCTACCAGAAGAAAGTGACCTCGAAGCTGTAGAGGTTGTGGTTTGTTGTTGGATCAAGAGTGCTCTCCAGAGCACCACCTTAGGCGCAGTGGAGCTTAGGGTGAGAGTGGCTCTGACACACACATACCAATGAACCAGACCTGTCATAAAAGTCCTTATTGTCTATGCCCCAGACCTCTTCCTGTTGGCCAATAGGAACAGGGAGAGTAATGTTGATAGAGGTAATAGACATAGTGGTGGAGGGGAAGAACTTTAAGAAGGAGAGACGGAGAGATTGATGGGGGGAGGGGAAAAGCAAACTGGGGAAAGAAACCAGCCACTGCGCAAGTATAAATAATAAAAGAAAACCCTAACCCTGAATTACCAGATCTTAGGTTCCATCAGACCCTTCCATCAAATATATCCCAATTAGTCCATAATTGGAGGGGAGTTTTAGATCTGGGGATTTCTTCCTAAAATGCCATCAAACTTCTCAGAAGACACAACCCCATCAATGTGCAGCCTCAAACATCAATCAGAAAGGAAACATGATCCAGAGAAGGATGTTCCATAAGTATCCATATGACTCATTATTAGATGCCTCCAAGGGAGAGTAGAACTTAGCCACAGAAAGTATTAGATCATGTGACCAGGATCTGGGAGTATATAAGAACAAGCCCCTCTGGCTCTCTTTTCCCCTTATTCTCAATCTTCTCTGTAACCCTCTACTCCAACCAGTGAGTTGGATACCTCAATAAACCGCTTTACCCTTTATACTAACATACTTAGCAGGAGACTCCTGCTATCGTATGTTGCCTCCCTCTCTCCCAAACCCCAATCTTCTGTCCCCTTTCCCCCTCCCTTCAATCAAGGACATAAGGCCTTATTTGTGGAGTCAATGCTTGCTGACAAGCCTCAGTGTTAACCAGACCAGAGGCCAGCTTGTGCACTGTCCCTACTATAAACCCTTTTCATCATTGAACTCAGGAGCTCCTTCCCCACCCTTCCTCGCTACTGCCAACCATTACTTTGAGTGGAGATCCATCTATACTAATCACACTCTGGCAGTTGTGACCTTTATAGTTCACCCCGCTTACTCACAAGACAAACCCCACGTTCTCATTAACAGACACTCCATGTTCTTCTGTGAGTCTTGTGTCATTAGTTGGTGGGACTTTCCTACTGCCTTACCTGGAGAAGTCATCACCTGGTTGCAAACTGTAGCCGACCTTTATCCCCAGGAAGAGAGTTTCTGGCTCTTCTCCCACGCCCTTGCTGACTTTGTTGATAAGTTCCGGAAACCTGTCTTCCCCTATGATTACAACTCACCTAACCTCAGACCCGATCATGCCCCAAAGCTTCCCCTCACCCTAAACCACCCTCTACAAACTACACCTCTGGTGTCCAGTGAACAGTAAGCAGGTATCAACTCTGACAGTGCCAGTGATGAAGTCACGGTCAATGGGAACATGGAGATCTTTGTCATTGATCGTCTCAAGGAGATATTGAAGGTCTGTGGTGATGATGCCTACCGTTCCCTCTTTACAATTGACTTGGTTCTTTTTTGCACACCCCATTCATGACCCCTACCTCTTCAAGTCAGTTGAGTCCAATGTTGATTTTTAACAAGGTAACTTTGAGCTCTCTCCCCTCCTCCCTCTAACCCACCTCTCCCGCCCTTCAATCCACAAAATCCATCCGACCCCCCATACATGCTCTCCATTTTTTGCACTCATATAGTTACTCTACAGGGGCCACTATTCCTTAGTCAATTACCCATGTTCATTGGAATCCATAATGCCCTCTGTGGAAAAAAAACTCTGGTGTTGATAATGAGCTTCTGAAGGTTGATGATCTGCCTGAACTACTGAGGTAGAAACTTCACCATCTGAGCTTCCAGGGCTGCTAATAGCTCCTGCAAGACATAGGTGCATATTCAGCATTCTATGTCATCTTCCATGTGGTATGTATATGATCACCGGAAGCTGAAGGGAAATGAGATGTCCCCCATCCTTGCTGTCAACTGAGCTTGGTGTGGGGAACTGTTGGGATCATGCAAGCAGTGTCGTGGTCATGCATCGGTTAGCATAGGTTTTGTTCTGGGTAGTTTGTATTGAGCGATGATGAATGCTATCTTTGTGATTTTTTAAGCAATCTACGTACACAAGTCCAACGGTTTGCCATTGGCCTCAGGCGACAGGATTGGTTTTGCTGCAATTGCTGGGAAACTTTATAGCCATCAAGTGTAGGGTTTATAATTTGTACACCAATTTTTTTGGCCATGTCGGAATACTGGAGGGATCACTGTTTGTGAATTGCATATATAGGGATGATTGCCCAACTGGGGGAACCACAGCAGACCATTTGTTTTTCTGGTGCAAACAAAACAGTTCAAAAATTCCAAGGATGCATCTTCAACTAAACCTCCTTTGTTTCCTGTGGCCAGACTGCCTCTGTTTGTGAGTGGGGCCCCTAGGGGAGCTGTTGGTTCACAACAGCAATGGTTCATGCCCCCACTTGCTCAGAGGAAGAAAGATATGCAGAAGTTCTTTCTGACCATTCATTTTGGCCTTGAGGCTGCCATTTGTTTCCCCATCCCCTTCTGGCCAAAACCCTGGCTCAAACACTTATTTCCCCATCTGTCTGTGACCCTCCTGTCCTCTTGTTTCCAGTGCAACTTGTGCCCAAACCTGTAGATGCAAAGATTCCTCAGCTGGTGTGCAATTTAGCATCACTTTCTGCTCACAGCCTAACAATGATTATGCAGCTTCTGGTCCCTCTGCGACAACAAAGAATTTACCACCATTGCCAGACAATCAACTGCCACCAACCCCATGCTGAAAATGCTCCAATTTAGCCCTACATGCTCCACCATCCCCATTCCTAGAAGGCATTGAGGTGCAAAATGCTTCCTCTCCCACCTCCCAAGATCAAGAGGGAGAGCACATTTTTCCAGGACAACAATGATAAGAGTGTATTTTGGGCAGAAGGATGGGATGCTGGATGCCTTTGCTAAGGCTTTGGGAGTCGAGGGTCAGAGCTGTGACACTGCCAACTTTGTCTTCAGCAGGTTGGGGTCCCACACTAGGGGGAAGGTTTGCTCAGGTTCGACCCTCCCTTTTGTTTGCAAAGCCTTGCATAAATGCTGACAAGCATCTTACAGGATAACTCTTTGCCTGTGCTCTGGTATGGTTGGAGGGCATCCATGATGCCAAAAGCCCCTCCCCAACTCCCATTGCTGTTACTCGTGAGCTTTTCAATGTCAATACAGACTGAAACTGCATTCACGTAGAACTCAGTATTGAGGGGACGTCTTTCAAGCGCAACACCACAACAGACAATGGCAGTGCTGGTTGAGTAATCAGAGAGGTGAAGGGAGGATGGCAAGCCAGGCACTTCTGGTGATTCTGGAAGCAGTTTGGGGCAGGTTGCCCCCACACTTGGGAGCCCCAACTGTTTCTCTATCTACAGTTAGGTTTTTGCTTTCCCCCCAGTGCTCTCTGTCCCTCTGTCACCTTTGTTTTGTGTCTTTTTTTATTTAGTTTAATGCACCTAGCTCTCTCTAGGCGGACTGCATGCCTAATGCTTATTGACAAATTGAGTAATATATTTTCTAATGTGCTCGCATGCCGACTTGTGTGTGTTGAAAGCATGGAGAGAACCTTTTGAACCAGTTGTGATGACCTGACCACAAATATTGTAGGCTCAACCCCAAGTAGCCTTCCCATTTGTGGGGGTTGTTTGTACAGTTTCGAATGTCGGTACAGTTGGGTCTATATTGAAAGTTAGATACAGTGGATTGGGCGGTGAAGGGCAAGTGGAGGATTTACCATGATGTGCAGACATGGCAAGAGAGAGCTCAGAAGAACCAAGTCAATTGCAAAGAGGGAATGTCAGTAGTGGCCCTGCCACCAATGTCACCAACATCTTCTTGAAGGACAATCTCAAAGGTGGAGAACTTTAGAGGGCCAACAAGTTGCAGATCCTGGTTTATCGTGCTCCAGATGGTGAGTGTCTGTGAGTGGTTTGCTTTGAATTTATTTGAACACTGTTTCTCCTCTAGGATTGGATCCAAGGAGTTCTGTTTCCTCAGCCAGCCGTTCTATCACAGAACAGGCTTCCATCACTGGGGGCAAGGGCCTATGGAAACTAGTGAATACATTGTAAATATATTGAAGACACTGGTTCAATTTACTCAGCCCTTTACCACCAGATACATTCTGGGAACATTTAAAATGTTACTTTGCCATTTGCCCAACATATTATCACTCATAACATTCAAAATGGTTGTCCAAAATGTTCCAAAAATATTTCCACCACATGCCCAATGGGCACATCTTGAAAACATTGGCTCATTTTGACAACATTCTAAATGTATTCAGCATGATCCCAAAATTCTTCATTGTAATCACCACACAACTGTTTAGACACATGTCAGGAACAACCCTAGAAATATTTGAAATGTTATCTTGTAAACACATGTTGGGCAAATGGCAAAATAACATTTGAAATGTTCCTAGAATGTATCTGGTGGTAAAGGGCTGAGTAAATTGAACCAGTGTCTTCAATGTATTTAAAATGTATCCACTAGTTTCCATAGGCCCTTGCCCCTAGTGCATCCTCCATTGACTGGACCACCACACATGTGGTTGACTTCAGCCTTGGCAGGGCTAATGGCATTGGTCTGGCTGTTTCTCACTGACCTACCCCGATTTTTGCGAGCGCGCGATCCGTATCTTGTCGGATATACGCTCGATAGGCCTCACGAATATTTCCGACCGACTTCCGACTTCCAGACGATCAGTGCCACAACTTTCCGACCCAGCCGCCTCCCCTTCGCATCCTTTTGTCTCTCTCCCCCACGTCTCTACCCCGTTTCCGTTCACCGTTCGCTCGACTCTCGTCCCCAATCGACCTCGTCTCCCTCGTCACTCTTCCCGCCGTCTCGTTCCGCCGTTTCCGACTCTCGATTCACTTTCCGACCTCGCCGCGGCTTCCAATCACGCCCGTTTGCTCGCTCCAGGCCCTCGTCAAGTTCCTCCCCGAAGTCCGATGCCCGGCTTCCATCCGTTCGAGTTGTGTTCATCGTTTCCGACCGTTGTTTCCTTTTTCCGTTCCGATCAGTTCCGCTCCATTCTCCGTTCGATCGCAAGCGATCGCGTTTGGTTGATTCCGTCGTCCGGACTTTGCGACGTTTAGTTCCGCTTGATCTCTCTCCCTGTATCCGTTTCAGTTCCGTTCCTTCTCGTCCCTCCGTACGAGGAGGATTGTTTCACGTGTTTCCTTCATCTCAGTGCTTCGGATCCGGTATCCTCTTGTTTCCGGTCGCGTTTCGAGCCCCTGTCCGTAGATATAAACCTGTCTCGAGGCTCCCTGAATAAGAAGCAGCCCTTTGCAGTTCCCCTCTCGTCTCGTCGTCCGTCCCTCGTCGTTTCCGCCTCGTTTCCGTCGTCGTCGTCGCTCTCCTCGTCGTTTCCGTGCTCTTGTATTGTCTCGTCGTCGTCTTCTGTCTCTTCCCTCGTCGTTTCCGTTGTCGCGCTCGCCTCGTTATCGTTTCCGAGTCCCTCCCTCGTCGATTCACACCTCAAGGTCTATTCCGTTAGTCCTGCAGGTTCTATCTACGTCGGAGATCTCTGTCTAGGCTCCCTACTCGTTCGACCTACCTTCTGATCCTCGTTCCGACTTCCCACCTCCGCCCCAAACACACAACGACCACATACCACTAGGACCCCCCTTCACCTGCCTCCTCTCTTCGCACCCCCCAGCGATAGGCAGTAGATCATCGCATTTTTAGCAGAAGGGTGTTTGCGTTCTCACTCTTGGAGACAAATCCAATGAACTGTATGATCTAAAGCATGATGGCTACATTATCTTGGAATGGGGCTTTATTGCAATCCCTCTCCCTGGTATTGATGACCAAACCTCCCCTCCTCATCTAGACAAGGTTCACCACAAGTGGGACAAAGAGAACTGGGGCTTGGTTGAACAGCGCCAAGCCTGCCTATTAGTTCCCCTCTCCCATCAGGTGGATCAAGACTTGGGACCTCCTATTCACTGTCTGCAATTTCGACCGTTTCATTGAGATTGGACCCTCACCAGCATGGTGACGCACTGGTCACTGGGGGTGAGGGCCTATGGAAACCAGTGATTACATTGTGGGTACATTAAAAACCCTGGTCCAATTTACTTAGCCCTTTACCACTAGATACATTCTGGGGGCATTTGAAATGTTACTTTGCTATTTGTCCAACATGTGTTTACAAAATAACATTTCAGATGTTTCCAGAATTATTCCACAAATGTTTCCAACATGTGCCCAAAATGAGCCAATGTAATCAAGATGTACCCAAAATGATCTGATGTTCTCAACATGTACCCACTAGGCATATGCTGGAAATATTTTGGGAACATTTGCACAACCATTTTGAATGTTATGAGTGATAACATGTTGGGCAAATAGCAAAGTAACATTTCAAATGTTCCCAGAATGTATCTGGTGGGAAAGGGCTGAGTAAATCGAACCAGAGCCTTCAATGTATTTACAATGTGTTCACTAGTTTCCATAGGCCCTTGCCCCCAGTGGGTCAAGATCTTCAAGATTTCAATGGTCATTGTCACACAGAAGCTGAAAGAGCCAGCAAATGATATACCCCTCTCCAAATCCATCAAGGTTCTCAGTGACAGTAAATCCACTTTACAGAATGAAGCCCTCTGCAACATTGACCAGGAGTTTGGCTCTGTTTCTGGTCAGGTTCAATGGCCTAGAAGACGAACCCTCCAACACAGAAAATGAAGAAGATGGGGCCTCTGACCCCAGAGAGGGCCCAGATGAGGAGATCACAAACGTACATTAGTCATATACTCATATATGTACTCTACGGTAGCTTAAGAATGATAATAACCAATTTTGCATATTCCGGGAGGCCCTCAGCTAAATCATCTACCCTTGGGATCCTCCCCGGTATACATAGGGTGAATTATGGGACCTATTGCATGGGCACATGGCCAAACAATGTGGTTAAAAATCTGATTACAAATTACATCTGATGTTGTAGGATTGCAGCCAGATAATGATTATAAGGGATCAATTGGTCATGACCCCCAGGTGCGAGGAGTCGCCTAGGTTGTGAGGGTTAAAAATTTTTGGACTGTCAATATGTCACACAAGACATGAGCTATTTTGGGCTGGAGCCCCTGTGATATTGCATACCACAACCTCTTTCTGAGCAGCTCAAATCCACAATCCCCAAGGGGTCCATAGACTTCCCTCCTTCAACAGTACTAATCCACATGCTTTGTGGGACTCTGATCTCATTGTCCCCACTAGTCCCTTTCCTTGACATGCAGGAGGTATTATCCAGGTGAGTGTGGTTGCACACTCTGAAGCTGGACATAGGAGAGGACTTTATCTGAAGTTCATCCTTAAGTGCTTTGCATCCATTGAGCGTGGCAACTATGCAGAGAACCAGCGCTGATGAGCAGGATAAGGTATCAAAAAGGAAGCACCTGACTCACAGAACGTGTTGACCTATCCCAAATTTTATGAGCACGCGATCCATATTTTGTCGGATATACACTCAATACACCTCACAAACATTTCCAACTGACCTTTGACTTCGAGACGTCTTGTGCCATGGCTTTCCGACCTAGCTGTCTCCCCTTCTTGTACATTGGCTTCTCTCTCTCACTTCCCTGCTCCATTTCCGTCAATTGTTCACTTGATGCTCACCTCCAATCGACCTCATCTCCCTCACCATTCTTTCCATTGTCTCTTTCCACTGTTTCCAACTTTAGATTCACTTTCCGACCTCACCACAGCTTTCTGTCATGCCCACATACTTGTTTCAGGTCCTTGTCAAGTCACTCCCCAAAGTCCGACAATTCACGTTCATCTGTTTGAGTTATGTCTATTGTTTCCGACTGCATTCTCCATTTCTGCATCAATCAGTTCCACTTCATTTTCCGCTCAATTGCAAGTGATTGTGTTTGACTTGTTCCATTGTTTGGACTTATAGTGTTTAGTTCTGCCTGATTTCTCTTCCTTTATCTGTTGCAGTTCCATTTCCATTTGTTCCTCTGTATGAGGATGGTTGTTTCACATGTTTTCTTCTTCACAGTGCTTCGGATCTGGTATCCCTTTGTTTCTGGTTGCTTTTAGAGCCCCTATCTGTAGATATAAGCCTGTCTCAATGCTTCCTGAATAGAATCAGTTCACGCAGTCTTCCTCTTGTCTCATCATTCATCTCCATTGTTTCCGTATCATTTCCATCATCATTGTTGCTCTCCTCATCATCCATGCTATTCACTGGGGGCAAGGGCACCTAGAAACGAGTGGGAGCATTTTAGGAACATTTTAAGGTCTGGGTTAATTTTACTACACTGTAACCAATAGACACATTTATGGAACATTTGGAATGTGTTGCTAAGATGAAACTGAAATGTTTTCATTAGTAACATTTAAAATGTTCCCAGAAATGAGTTTTAGATATTCTTAGGCCCATCTCAAGTAGAAACATCTTAAGTACATAGCCCATTTGTAGGAACATTGAAGGAACATGGGCTACAAGTCTCATTCCTGCCAAAAACATTAGAGGATTATTTGTGGCAGCAGGTTAGGAACATTTTTGTAAGTATGTCTGAGAACATTTTAAATGTTACCATTGGGCACATTTCAGTTTCATCTTAGCAACACATTCCAAATGTTCCATAAATGTGTCTATTGGTTACAGTGTAGTAAAATTGACCCAGACCTTAAAATGTTCCTAGAATGTTCCCACTTGTTTCTGGGTGCCCTTGCCCCCAGTGCCAGGTGGTTTGTCCTTCCAGCAGCGATCTCCATTGTCAGAGGATGGTCGACTGTGGACATCTAGAGGAATGTCCACCAGTGACTCCTCCCAGGGTAGAGAGTCCAGGTCATCTGGGAGAGCTGCCTGAGCATGGTCTGCCTAGTAGGTATGGGGTGGAGAGGATCTTGCTAAGGTACAATGTCCTTAGATGGTCCTCTTATGCCAAGTTCTGAGAGGCTGTGCATCTGGAGGCAGAGATGGTGTGGATGGTAGATACCCTTGTAGACACTCATCTTGTATCTCCTAATATCCCTGAATAGTCTAATGTTGATCTTGGTGTCTGGTTGTAAAGTGTGAAATGAAGTGTGGTGTTATGAATGTAAAGGGTCCAAAAGATGTTGAGACATAGAGAAAAAGGAGTCCAAAAATTATGCATGATGACAAGGCTCGCTTTGGATATTGGTACCTATATCTGAACTCTTTCTCCTCACCTCAACTCCATCTCATCCACCAACATCACCTGCCTCCCCTCCCTCAATGGGACCCCCAGGTTGCAGCCAGTAAGCAATGGATAGGCCTGCATGCACTGGGGGCAGAGGGGGTCTTACCTGGCAGGTAAATTGAGGGTTTGTTGAGAGTTTGTAACCAATTCACTCCCACTTTGCCTGGTGGGTAAGCTGTGAGTTTGTTCAAAAAAACCCACCGAATTACCCACCAGGTATTCTTTGAATGAACCCCCTGGGTTCTTTGACAGTTTTGTTCAAAACTTACCCACAATTTTCCTGAGCCACTTATTGAGAGTTCTTTCCAAAAATATCCAGTAATTTGACTACAATATACCTGGTGGGTTCTTTTCAAAGAACTCACAACAAACTTTCAATATGGCTCAATTTTACCACAAACTCTCAAAGAACCTGTCATCGTGCACGATTTTCGGACTTCTTTTCCTTTTATGTCTCTACATCTTTTGGACTCTTTTACCTTCAAAACCCCCACGCTCTTTATTTTCACTTTAAGACAAGACACCAAGATCACATTCAACTATTCTGGGAGATTAGGAAGCACAAGATGAGTATCTACAAGGGTATCTACCAGGCACTCCATTTCTGCCTCGAGATGCACGGCTTCTCAGAACTCGGCATACGAAGACCACCTAAGGACGTCATACCCAAGCAAGACCCGCTCCACCTCGTATCTACTAGGAGGACCATGCTCTGGCAACTCCCCTAGATGACCCGGACTCTCCACTCTTGGAGGAGTCACTGGTGGACAATCCTCTAGAAGTCCCTGGTCGACCACCCTCCGACGACACCAATCGCTGCTCCCAAGACGACTCGCCTAGAAAAGAGCATCCCATCAGAGGCTGTCTACGCCCAGTATGACGAGCACGCTGACCGATACGAACCGGCAGGATCTCCGCCATCACAGGAAGGGCAGCTGGAGACGGAGCACTGGAAGACTCCCCAGTACACCCGGAACAACGAACAACCTCCAGAACCTAGAAGATGTTAGTTAGCGCTACTTCACCAAAGAAGGCCCCAACGACATCTTCACCTCGATGTCCTTCTCCTCGGTTCCCAACACGGGCTGCTCCTCAGACATGGCGGGATAGGAGGAGTACTCCAACTCATCTTCTAGGACCTAAACGATGTCAACACTTGGGCTTTCCAAGATGAAGGCAGCGTTACCTCGATGGGAACCTCCTTACTCCCGGACAAGCCACACTTGCAATAGCTGCAGCCCAATAAATATATTTATTCCAGTCTGCAATGGGAGCAACCTTTATAAATCACTCTGCTTAACTTTGCAAATATAAATGTACCTTTGCCCATGGCAACATTTGTAAATGTGGTCCCTCAGACGAAACATTCAACCCGTTGTCTTGGGCCAGTGGCCCATTGTCTTGGACCAGTGGCCCACTGCTTCGGACCCAGAGAAGTGATGGTTTGATGGGGTGAGTCCCACTATCTAGGGGTGCTTCTTGGGTGTTCCCCTCCCATCAAAGTACATCTGGGAGGATGACCAAGCGTGGGAAATGCATCCCCTGGCATCCCCCCCTTCCGGATGACCCCCTGGGTGGCCCCACTAGCCATATTTGGCCAATATATTTTGATTGCATTATTTTACTGGCTGGTTCGAAAAGTGTGTACACAGAAATCTTCGTAATTAAATACGAGAAAAATACCAGGCCCTGCAGAATGTCGAACGCGCGCGATCCCGCTATACGCAACATCAAACGGACGAGAATTGAGCAAGATATGCTTGATTTTCGTACGGGTGCCGGGTGAGCATTGCCAGCTCACCGCGCGGATTGATGGGATTGATCGCGACTTCCTTTTTGGGAACGCACGCGGTACCCGGGCGCTCCCCCGGGTTGCAGCCCCTTCCCCTCGCGATTGGGGGCTACACAGGTGAGTTAGGGCTTAGCCCTTTGGTCTACTAACTATTATAATGTGTATCTAGGTTTTGAGAGCGCTCCGGGGTCACCTGGTACAGGTCCGGTTATCCTCACCCCGAGGGGTGGGGGTATAAATTCTCCCACAGCGGGCGCATTAGGTATGCGTTGCCTTAGCTCTTCTATGCGTTTAATGTGCTCGTAAGCGCGAAGGGTTTCCGCCACTTCCGGCACGATTTGGTGAGGATTTCCTCACCTCCCCTCCCGGGTGGGTGGGGACAAATTCGCTCGTTACGAGCTGCACAGCCAAGCGTTTACTTATTCCTTTCAGACGTCCATTTTGCTAATTGATACGAAGGGAATTGAGCCCACTTTGGGCTCGTTTCATAAAGTTTCTGACCCCCGCCCCAGGGGGGTCAAAATCACAAAAATCGAGATTGTGCCCAAACGCGATGGGCATTCGTTTTGCCCTTTTGGGGAGTCATTCTGGTAGGTATTGGCGATGGTGTAACGCCCACCCCGCCCAACCGCATTCAGATCTGTCGCCGTGGCAGATCTGGATGTGTTTTAGCACCTCTTTTGCTCCTGTGCTAGGTACGTTGTCTCCCATTGTTCGGCACATCGCTCACACGTCTCAGGCATTAATTAGAGTCGAATAACGCCCCCTACATGCTGTTTGTGCTGCAGGGGACGTTTGTGCACATCCCTCTTGACTAGGGATCCAGATCGGCTTCTGGAGTGCCTCAATCACTTCACATTCGTGCAAGCACCATCGGAGATTGTATTCCTACTTGTCCTTAAGGGATTCCGCGCGTTTCTACGCGTCTGGGGTAAGTACCCATCACTCTATCCATGTTTTCTGCTAAAACTCTCTCTCTCTCTCTAGCCTTTTTTACCGAACTTCCCAGCTTGTATGGGCCAGTTCCTGGGTGGTATATAGGTATAATATATGTCCCCAGAACCGTTTCTGCTAAGGCTTGACGATCGGTATGTTATTTTGATTTTTATGTTTCATCCTCCTCCTCAACACATCCTAGAAGGTTGTGCTGTTTCCATCGCATTAATGCCTGTTATTTGTACTGAGGGTGTTTGTATCATGTATAATACATATTATATATTGTTTCTAATCCTTTGTCTATGTACATATCATGACATCTGTGACCCCATGCAAGGGGGGGGGATGTGCTTGAAAACAGATGAGTTTCGTGTGCTGAGAATGTTATATACAACATTGCAGTCTAGAAATATGTGCAATTACCTCACCCATAGTGCCACTTTTGAATGACAAAAGACCCAAAGGTGATCCCCTCACCCATTCTCAAGATACACTCTTGGGATGTCCGGACCTCACCAGAGAGGTGGCCCAAAATATCAGCACCAATACTGGTCCATTTATTCCAGATTTATATATATACTCTACTTACATATATACCACCCTATTCCTACAATTACAGGTCACCCGGGCAAGTACTTCGAGCCCAGTGGGAAGTGAGTCTGGGGATCAGTGACCCGGGACCCACTCAAAATGTTCCCACGATCACTACCACATCTTGGAATTTTGGGCGCTAAAGTGATCGAAAGTCGAACACACAGAATAAAATGTTAAAAGCTCGTTCATTCATAGACTCCAGGACTACAAATAATATATAGACAGTAAACACTCATACATAAGCATAATTCAGCCAAGTCCTGGAGCATGGGGGGCAATATATACCCCACAGTAGATGGGGGAACCCTGAAACCAAAAAATGTGAATTGCTCAGAAGGTTTTGAATGTGGTACTTAGATCTTTTACACACATAAAATAGACATACTAGGGCCTAATTACAGAGCAGGAATAAGCAGGATTTCTAAGAGAGCCTCACCCAGACATAGATCCACCTCACAATCTTGATTCGAGTGTAGGGAGAGCGAACCTTAACATATCAAGATAGGGATCATAGAGGCTTGGAGGTCCATGTTATTATAATGAGGGAATACAACGACGAAATGTCGGCTTACCGCATTGAATCGCTATTTTGGACTTTCTCCCCAGTGCATTCACATCTCCCAAGGCGAGAAACGTGAATGCGGTGATGCAGGGGGGTGGTAATTCTCTCAGAAATACATACCTAAAAGGCCTCCCAAGAGGATGAAACAATTGCATACCACGTTCAAACGCAATCGCGATTTTTGGGATTTTGACCCCCCCTGGAGTCGGGGGTCATAAACCGCACGAAACAAGCTCAAAATGGGCTCGATTCCGCTCGTTTAGATCAGTAAAATAGATGTACCAAAGGAATTAGCCAACGCTTACCTGTGTGGGGCGCGGCGAGTGAATTTCGCCCCCACCCACCCGGGAGGCGAGGTGAGGAAACCCTCACCAAATCACGCCGAAAGGGACGGAATCCCTTGGCGTTCGTTAGTATATCAAACACCTAGAACAGCTAAGCAAACACTTACCTAATGCGGCCGCCGCGGGGGGATTTCTACCCCCACCCCTCGGGGTGAAGGTAACCGGACCTGTACCGGGCGACCCCGGAACGGTCGCAAATCCTAGATACACATTGTAATAGTTAGTATATGAAAGGGCCAAGGCCCAACTCACCTGTGTGGCCCCCAATTGCGAGGGGAAGGGGCTGCAACCTGGGGGCGTGCCCGGGTACCGCGCGCGTTCCCAAAAAGGAAGTCGCGATCAATCCCATCAATCCGCGCGGTGAGCTGGCAATGCTCGCCCGGCACCTGTACGAAAATCAAGCATATCTCACTCAATTCTCGTCCGTTTGATGTCGCGTTTAGCGGGATTGCGCGTGTTTGATGTTCTGCAGGGCCTAGTATTTATCCTGTATTTAATTACGAAGATTTCTGTGTACACACTTTTCGAATCAGCCAGTAAAATAATGCTTAGGTAAGCTAATCAAAATATATTGACCAAATGTGGCTAGTGTGGCCACCCAGATAGGCATCCGGAGGGGTGGGGGGACAGGGGAAGCATTTCCCACGCTTGGTCATCCTCCCAGATGTACTTTGATGGGAGGGCAACACCCCGATGATCTACTGCCTGTCGCTGGGGGTGCGAAGAGGGGAGGCAGGTGAAGGGGGGTTCTTCTGGTAGGTGGTTGTGGGGTGTGTGCGGCAGAGGTGGAGGGTCGGAAAGGCGATGGGGAGGTAGACAGAACAACTAGACACTCAGCATAGCAAGTTCCGATGTCGGTAGGGCCTGTAGATCGATAGAATGGATCCTGAGACTCTCACTGGGGACAAGGGGTCACTTACCTGGTAGGCAAATGGTGGGTTTGTGCTGAGTTTGTGTTAAAATTGCCCAACTGTTACCCACCAGGTAAGTGCTGGGCAAATTTTTAATTTGCCCACCTCCTTG
>Ga0307513_10000379_pt1 | contig 64457 bp, 70 predicted proteins | sample 15_EM_MG_FD_202174 | JGI IMG/M metagenome (GOLD analysis project Ga0307513, IMG submission 202174) | Populus trichocarpa ectomycorrhiza microbial communities from riparian zone in the Pacific Northwest, United States - 15_EM | ecosystem: Host-associated > Plants > Roots > Unclassified | place...
CTGGGAGATTGAAGAACTTAGCCCTCATCAATAGGGCTGTGGGGTTTAACAATCCTGCTACGAGGTGGTAGAATCCGACTCTAGACCTTAAAGGTTGGCGATCGGCGGGTAGCAGAAGCAAATGGGACGGGGGGTTAGCAAAGAAAGAAATAAACAAAAGTATATAAAAAAGTAAAATATAATAATATAAAAAAAATAGTTTATTTTTATCTGAGGAAGCTAGCTGTTCCCCCTCTGCTTATTTATTGCCTTGTATACATAGCTTTTTTCTTAGTAAAGCGAGGTAGTACTAGTATACTAGTACAGTGAACTAAGGGGCAAAGGTGTGGATAGCAAGTAAGAAAAAAAAGAGGAGGATAAGGGATCTTCTAGGATTGAAAGGTTCTGTCATTGGTATTGCTGGGATAGATTTCTTATATTAAATTCCCTTCACAGGATCTCGCCCCCAATACGTGCCTTTTTCTCTCTAACATACTGCAGGTTCTTGGACTTCTGATCCCCAGGGAGCCCTCCAACCTTTCCTGCTTTCTGCTCACCAACATGGCATGACAAGGATGTTGATCTTTCCGATTTTTATGGACACACCCGAGTGCATTGCATCTGGGACAGTGTTGGTAGATTGGGAATAGGCTACGAGTGTTTGAAGAACACTGTCAATCGCCGGCGACCACACTACTTTGGCATGCGTTAGAACCGCAATGGCTGGGCGGGTATCCCCCGCACTCCGCCATCGCCACTCAATCATTTCACATACAACCTTCTTAGGCTAGAGCCAAGGGCAACATCTGGCTACCCTCTAAGGAAGGTTTGTCGATGGTTCTTATAAGAGCCACCCCTCCCCCCTCCCCTGCCTTTTTGGCTCTTCTCCGTTCCGACTTCCCCTGCTTCTACTAATCGCCTCCGATTTAAACATATTTCCAACGATGTCAAGCCAGGCAAGTCACTGGGCTCTGGACGTCACGGAAAGCATTACTAATCATTGCTATCATTTCTAGCAGAACAAACCGGTAGCCGGCCAACATCCCCAAAGCACACCCGAAGTAGTAAATCTAGACTGGCCATCCGAGTACGGAACTAGCCCCGGGGTACTTGACACGCCTGGGTCCCAGCCCGGACTAACAGACAACCAAAAAGAGCTCGATCTGAATATTGGGCCTGAACAACCTAAAGGGAAAATATGGGGAATGAAAAGGAAGACTTTCATGATTGCGTTAGGAGTCCTCATCCTCATCGCTGTGGTAACGGTGACGCTACCAGTGATAACTGTGAAATGATGCTGCTCGCCATACCCTCCCGATATCTCCTTTGTTGTTTAGATAGCTTCCGGGGGCACGGTTGTTTGTGGCTTCGGAAATGCGCTTAGGAATGGCGTGTGTGGAAAGAATTTTCCGCGCAGTGCAGCCGTCGGAGAGGAAGCGAAGGGAAAATGTGCGGAGGTTCTGGGCAGTGATGTTTGTTCTTTCATTTTGTAAGCATGAGAGTTCGGAAAAGTTGAGAAAAATGTGAAAGGGACTGTTGTGGTAGCCGCTGGTAGGATAGGAGGACTTTGTCATGATATATCTCCTGTCTTTGCCTTAGAGCCTGTTTGGATGGAATGGTTCCGTTCTGTTGGCCCATACAAACGACCATTTCCTGCCATTTCGAAACAGAAGGAACAAAACAGCTGTTTGGCACAAAATTTATCAACCATTCCATTTCAAAGTGATGGCAACGAGATGGTTGCTATGCAGAAATATTAGATGATTAATTTTTTCTTGTAAAATAATTTTGTTTAAAATATAATAATATTATCAACCTTCAATTATGTCAACTATAAATCCACATTTCTCCAATTCAATGGCTAGCTATAATGATATTATCACTATTAATACAGCTATTATGCAGCAACAAATCCACTTGGCTATTGGAACAGCCCTCTATATCCATTTCTTCCTTCCGACCCAGCGAGTACATACTTCAAGGCGTACTGGACGTACTTTAATTCTGAGAGGTTGAAGAATTTTCGTTGAAATTTTTTCATGGAGCAACCACTGGTTGCCATTGACAACAACCTTTTCTGTGGGTCAAACCATTTCACAATGGAATTGTCGCCACTTCCTCCATTTCTACCAACCAGGCTCTTAGTTACTTGTTGATACCGTTGAGCATGAGCCTGAAGTTGTTAGGGAGAGGATTTTCCCCACCCCTGAGCGTGCGCTCGTTTTCGTTGTGAGTTGCTTGGCGCTTCGTTTTGTTTCACCGCTCGTCACTCGCCTTTTATCGTTTCGCCGTTGTTGGAATTAGGCTTTCGGATATGTACTGTCTACATATTAGAGTACGACAAAGTCGGTCATTAGACCTTGGTTCCAGCCTTTTACTTTTCAAGCTGGACTTACTGCATTTGGTTTTTCCCCTCATGTTACCGCCCAATCTGTCGACTGGTTATGTAATTTTGTTCTCACTTGTTTTTCTCCTGTCTTCCAAATTGGTTCCTTATTATCTTTCCTACTGCGGATATATGTTGCTGTTTCGCTGTATAAATAGTAGGCCTTCCTGGCCCTCTGAGATTAATATGAAGTTCCTAAGGATCTCTCGTATACACATGTTTCCGGTATACGGCTTGACAATTGAACCGTTTTTCAATAGCCGTTGAAGTCTAAAATGGCAAGGGCCACTGCGAAAAGTAAGGGCAGCACGATAGTCAACCTAGTGTCAGAGTCGACCGAGTCAAAACCGCAAGATCCACCTGCGTCAACTGACTCTTTGTAAGCTCCCCAAAATTGCAAAACTTGTAGTTAATTAGTAAAAGATGTTAACATGGAGATAAAACAGCTTATCGCCAACATCTAGCGGTGGCCACCCCCCGATAGTAACTGTGACTCTCTCTACCTCGTGTCCCACTCCCACACCTATTCGTAAAAACACACCGCTTGCAGCTGTCAACTGGAATACCAGTAATATTCAATTATTTTACAAGCACACAGATGGTAGCATTAGACTCCAAGAAAAAAATGGGTTGGAATGGGGTAAGTAGTCGCCACCAATAACTAAACCTAAGGACGGTTCCGGACTTGCCGCGGTAGGCTGGTTGGAGAGTAATAACTCACGATAGGTGTGTACAGTATAGTGTTGTTAGCTCTACCACTTCTAATTCTACCTCTTGGTTTTAGGTACGACTGTACACCGTGGGTGAAAATAACGCTCTGAAGGAATCCTCTTGGAATAGCATTGGCAAATTATGGTATGGCCGGGATATACCCGTGGTGCTAGATTCACCCGCGGCTGGGTGTCGCTTGACGGCGTATACTTGGTTCATAGGCTAGGTGCGACAGATCCGAATTTATTATCAGGGCCAAGACGGATACATCCGGGAGGCAGCTTATGACTTTTCAAAGGGCTGGATGGAACACAGCACCCACAATACAAGACTTTCCACGGGCAAGGAATGGTACTGGGTTGGCAATTGTCTCGTTCCCAAACACAGACGAATCGGAAGCAAAATTATATTATCAGAGTATGGACGGGAAGTTGATGTCCTATGATTACAAACTGAAAGGTACCTTCAAAGAGAGTTGGCAGAATCAAGATCGTGGGTTCTACCGCCCTACCTTCGAGAACGGATATAAGATCTCCACTAAAAGATTTCCCTCAAATAGCAAACGTAGACCATAAATCTATACCAGACGGAGCGGACCTTACTGCCATAGCCAATAGATCTGGCGACCTGACACTCCGGATATACTTCATCCGAGATGGGAAATTGGTAGAGATCTGGTGGAGCCAGAAAGGAGGATGACAATCGTGGATCATGCACCACAATGTAGTAGCGCCAGGAGCTGCGGCGGTATCATACCCTCACAACGTCCAGGTCTTTTTCCAGGACAAGACGGAATACCTCTCAGGGCTAGGCTTGAATCGGCCTGCTGGCGTCTGGGATTTCACTCCAATGATATAGGCCCCGTGGGCGAAGTTGCTCATGCATGCCGCAAGAACTCGAATAATTGGACCTCACACTAAGGCCTCCAAAATTCGATTTCTTGGATAGGGGGTGAAAGCACTGCGAAAACCCACCACCTTCGCCCCAGTTCAAGAGAAAGAAGAAGGAAAAAGTGACAAACCTTACTAATAAAGGCTGCTCAAACGTCCTAGAACAGGGTTCAATCATTCAAGTTCCTATGGCATGTTACCCAGGAAGGGCTATGGAATGTACGATTTTCATTTGTCTGGGGGGAGTTCATGATCATTTTATGGAGAGAGATTCCTTTCTTTTATCTAATGTTTACAACCTCATTTCAAAGCCCTCTACTTTCTTAGTCTTTTATTCGTTGGGGGTCGGTGACATTTCTTGTCTAGTTTTCCAATTCAGGAGATGTTCTTCAATCATTTCTCGAACTTGCATATAGCGACCCCCAGGGCACTTGGGGGACTAAGGAAGCTTGAAAAAAGAAGAAGCCTGTATCTTAGATAGCTCCTGATATACTTGATTTAATTGTAGTCATTATTTTATAAATCTGAAGAAGAATTCTGCATTCCGCTATCTTGTTTTAAATATTATACCTGCATGATATCTGTAGAATCCTGTCTTGGGGAATAAAATCCTTCATTAAATTTTTAGATAATATGAGGACATTCCCGTTAAGAGGGAAAAAAACTTGCTATCACTGTCTAAGTCAGCGGAGGGCAGAGAGCCCAACATGGTAGGTTATCTGCTGAGAGAAGTTGGGAGAGGAAAATAGCAATTAATTTTACAGTTGAGGTCTCCACGACCTTTCCCGTTTTATCCCTGATTCCGCCAGTGCCACGGCGTCCCTCCAATGCCACAACATTTCAAAAGATCAGACAATCATCTGATAACTAAACCCACCTGACTGTTTTTGTTTTCCCGCCCCTCATTTTTTCTATAGTGCCAGATCTAGGACACGGGAGGAAAGGAATTACGCAGGAAGCGAAGCTTTACTGCTAGAAGGGAGGCTCACGGCTGGGTTGTGTCCAATCCCCCGACATGTGGAGCAGCAAGGTTGGGGGCGGGCTTGACAATCGGAAAGAGTCCAGCTCGGTTCGCCAAAACTTGCCGTTGCCTGGCCTTACCAACCCGGATTCTTCCTTTGCTCTGGCGTCCTCCTGGTTGCTAAGTAGGTACTCGTAATTTTCTGACGTTTGCAAACACAACTGCTATTGCATATGGGCGAAAAGTTGCCCGGAGCCTCAAGATTTTTGCGGTATGCAATAGCAGTCGTGTTTGCAAATGTCAGAAAATTACGAGTAGAGGCTCTACATAAAGTTAATTCGCAACTGGAATCGCCTCATGATCAGGGGGATGAGGATGTGGCTCGTGATTGTTTTTTCCCCCACCCCTCGATATACCAATACACAACCTGAAAAAACCCAATCAGGCGCTTATTTAATTATCAGATTATCGTTCGATCTTTTGAAATGTTGTTGCATTGGAGGGATAGAACATGAAAAGTAGTGGCATTGGAGACCTTAACCGTTAATTTTAAGGATGGGGAACGGTGTACGGGTACTCGGGTGGGGTCAAGAAGGACGGAAAAAAAGATCAGCAAGGTCAGGTGGGGTAGTTAGGAAATAGGCTGGAATAGTGGAAAAATTCTTGCATTGGCGGACACCAGAAACCCAGACCGAAAGAATAAGTATCATAGTATGGTACTTGACCACTTAGATGATGAAATTGCCAGTGCGCAGTTCAACCTATTCATTTATGTGAGTCTCCCAAAAGAATTACCGTGTCCCGGAAGCCCTGATTCCTTCTTCCCCAGTCTCGATTTGGCCTCATAACACCGGATTCTTAATAAAATCTGTGGATATAATACATGGATGACAACATTCCAGCTTCTCCAAGTTAATGGCATCATACAAGTCACACCCACATTTTTTCCACTAGGTTACTCGTGATCGATCAGCGGCCTAATGCTTGTTTCGCCACCCAAAGTTTTCGGCCCTTTTTGACCCTGCCCGAGTAGTATGTGAAAGGACTTATCGGGCCCACACAATGTGTTCCCAGTGCGCCCGATCAAAAGAACATGACAGGACAATGTCGCCGACGGGATAATGTCGCGCATGGCAAATCTGGTTGCAGCCACAAAGAGTAAATCCGGTTTACTTACTAATACTCTTAGTGAGGCGACGTTATCCTGTCGGCGACGTTGTCCTGTCATGCTCTTTGCGGGATTGTCGCTCGAGCGATTGTGCGGTGCATCCGACTCAATATGTGATGATCGTCCTGTTTGGAGGATAGTCTCCCGGTAACGGGTCTCAACTACAACCTCACTCTCGATTACTGGTTCTAGAATGGGGTGGGGCAAACCCTTGGCATGCAGAAACTGTGCTCCAAGACATCCCTACCCCACCAGGCTTATCTCATTGGCCCGCTAGCCTTAAAGTTGGGTCTGGGATCGTGCTCGTAATTTTCTAACGTCTGTGAACACGGCTACAGTCGCACCTCGCTATCACGTACCTCACTCCACTGGATCTCCCTCTGTCCCAGATGAAATTATCTGAATTCTAAATTGTTTTGCACTCATCCCGGATAATTCGCTGTCCCAGACTGATTCCTTGGATTTTGACCATCCGGGACAGCGGGGTGCGAGTGTACTGTACTGTACTACACTATTGCGTGCCGCTAAAAGCCTGAGGCTCCGGCCGATTTTGAGCCCATATGCAATAGCGGCTGGGTTCACAAATATCATAAAACTACGAGTGCGTTGGTTGGGGGCGGAATTCGGGTATCTGAAGGGAACTGTCCAGCGCTGGCATCCACACTGCTCTATCACTAATCAGAACTGCCACGCCCGGGCGGATATCCCCCCCACCCTGCTGTCACAACTCAGCCATATTATATATACTTTCCTGGGCCAGAATTAAGGTCAATATCCGGCTACCTTCCTTGATCTGAATGGCGTAAGGCTCCGGGTCACCCTTTAAGACAGAATGGCTGTTTGAAGAATATGGAACTTGTTCACCAATGGTCTTTATCTGAACTAGATCCCTCCCTTTACCTCCTCCCCATTCCGACTCCTCCTACTTCTACTAATCGCCCACGCTATAAGCGTGACTTCTCCCATATTTCCAACAATGTCGGATCGGGTAAGCCGTTGGGCTCCGGGGCGTCGCAAAAAAAAAAAACTCTTACTAACCATTGGTGCCATTTCTAGCAGAGCGTAGGCGATAATTATTTTCGAAATGCACCAGAAGGAGGGAATCCAAACATATTCCCCGCTTACGGCTCCAGCCCCGAGATACATCACATGCATGAGTCTGGGCTAGGAGACAATCAAAAAGAGCCTGATCGAGGTGGTGGCCTCGGAGCATCTAAGGGAAGAATATGGGGAATGGAACGCAGGACTTTCATTATTGTGTTAGGGGTCTTTATCATCCTTATCATCGCTCTGGCAGCAGGAGTTGGGTGGGGGGTTTCTGCCAGCGTCGCGAAAGGTAAGGACAGTAGGATAGTTAGCCTGGTGTCAGGGTCGACACAGTCAAGCCCGCAAGATTCATCTGCGCCAACTGGCTCTACGTACGCTCCCCAAAATTACACACCCTGTAGTTCATCGGTAAAAGCGCTAACATGGAGACAAAATAGCCCATTGTCAACATTCGACGGTGGCCGCACCACAGTAGTAACCCTAACTTCCTCCCCAGTAACCGTTACTTCCTCTATCAATGGTGGCCGCACCACAATAGTAACCGTTTCTTCCTCTCGAGTAACCGTTGTTTCCTCCATCCCTCCGCCTTCTGCTTCTAACCCTTCGTCTTCTGCTCCTACACCCATCCGTAAGAATTCACCGTTCGCAGCTGTCGGTTGGAATAAGAATATTGTATTATTCTACAAGGACGAGGATGGTAGCATCAGATACCGAGAAAACGATGGGCTGAAGTGGGGAGGGTCCCTGCAAATAACTAACTTGAAACCAAGGGACGATTCCGGGTTTGCTGCAGTGGGCTGGAACTATGACAATATGGAACAGGTATGTACAGTCTCCATAACCCCACCACTTTTCACTCTAATACCTCGTTTCAGATACGAATGTATACCGTGAGTGGAAGCGGCGGTCTGTCGGAATCCGTTTGGAATAGTAGTGTCAAATCATGGTATACCCAGGATATATCGAAAGGGCTAGATCCAGTTATAGCTGGAGGTTACTTGACGGCCTACACCTGGGGGATTGACAGCGGTGGGCTACGGATCCGAATTTATTACCAAGGACAAGATGGATACATCCGGGAGGCAGCTTTTGATAATGGTAAAGGCTGGGGAAAGGGCGTAAATCCGACACAAGGCTTCCCGCAGGCAAAGAGTCGTACTGGGTTGGCCATTGTCCCCTTCCCGGACACGAACGATCAGGAAGCAAAATTATTTTACCAGAGTATGGGAGACAAACTGGTGTCCTTTGATTACAAAAGAGGGTCTACCTCCGAGGGCAGTTGGCAGAGTCAAGATTGTGGGCTCTCCTCCCCATCTCCGTGAATGGATATAAGATCTCTACTAACAAATTTCCCCCAAACAGCAACCGTAGACCACGGACCTGCACCAGATGGAACACAATTTGCTGCCATACTCAACAAAGCAAGTGACACGGTTGTGCGGGTATACCTTGTCCGAGAAGGAAAAATGGCAGAAGTATGGTGGTCTAAGTCATCGTTGAAATGGTCTTCATGGTGGATGCATGATGCAGTAGCACTAGGCGTTACCGCAAATCCCTACTCTGGCGATGTCCAGGTCTTCTACCAGGACAAGACGGGATACATCTCAACAGCGGTCTTGGTTCAGACTTCTCCATGGTCCTTCCCCGGGCCAATATAGGGTCCGTGGGTGAAGTTGCTCTAGCATGGCATAATTTGGATAATTGATCCTCATACGCAGACGTCCAAAGCCCCCTCTCTTGGAAAGCACTGCGAAAACCGACCTCCTCTGCCCCAGCTTGGGACCAAAAAAAAAAAAGCGCCAAACCCCACCGGCGGAGGCAATACCAATTTCTTAGTGTAAATTTCAATTATTCAGGTTCTTACGGTATTTCACTCAGGGAAGGGCTATGGAATGTACGATTTTCATTTGTCAAGGGGAAGTTCCTGATCATTTTATGGAGAGAGATTCCTTTCTTCTTATCTAATGTTTACAACCTCATTTCAAAGTGCTATACTCTCTCAGCCTTTTATTCATCGGGAGTGGGTAACATTTTCCCTCCAATTTACGAATTCAGGAGATGTTCTTCAATAATTTCTCGAACTTATATCGAAACACTTGAGAAACCAGGCGAACTTGGAAGAAAAAGGAATACATGTGTTTCAGATTGCTCCTAAGACATATCCCAAAAACTTTACGACGACACCACGCCGGCCACTCCAACAAAATGGATCCCAGTGTCTGATCTTCAATAGATTACCCAAAGAAGGCTCTTAATAGCTCTGCCCCCTTCCCGTGATGACTCGAGCTATCTAGGACACTTGATTTCCTTTCTTCAAGTTGGTTCAGTTTCTCAGGTGTTTTGGGAATGGCGATAATTACTATCCCCTGCAGCGTTGATAGTGCCGAATTTCCCTACATCGTTCTAAAGAGACACTAGTGAAATTAGCGCATTTCTTTGATTGGCGGATTCGGTCCCAGAGGTGTGAGGCTGTCGCATGGCCCTGGGTGTTGGTTTGTAAATATCAGCGGGTGAATTACCTCACAGATATGGCTAACACCACTCTCATATCAGGTTTAGTGCTCCTGTTGATGGGAAAATATCTGCATCATAACTTGGCCTAGGATGCTTTTGATATCACTCGATTGACATATCAAGAAAAGTGGGAAGCTAGTTTTGTGATTTGCATTTTAGCATGATGTAGGGAAATTCGGCACTATCAAAACTGCAGGGGATACCAGCTAGGCCTGTTAGCACAGCTGAAACTAGATTGTATCATGATGCTAATAACAATGCATTTCGGGCTGAGTGATCCCCCATAATTAACAGAGCGCATATAGGGAATGCGGTAGTGGGGTTGTGCAGTTGCACGGTTATGCGGGCATGCAGATGCGCGGATATGTGACTAGGGGATATACTGTTATAGGGCATGTGGCTTTTGGTGTGCGGCGACTGGGCACTTATCATAGTATCAGAGTGGGTTGTTGTTTTCACACTCCATGCTGGCAGGCATAGGGTACTCGTTTTTTGTTTCGTTGATATCCGTTGCTATTGGGTATTAGGTATCGGGTATTTAGTTCCACAATGTTTCTTTCATACCCTATGTCCTTGGGTATACGGGAGATGGCACTGGGTGGGCATAGGATTTAAGGTTTACCGAGGATCACTGAAGATCATGGGATATCAGGATGGTTCTAGATTGCTTGGGACCACCAAGAGTCAGTTTGGTAAACAAAAGATCGTTCCGTATTGTGATCCTTTTTGCTATGGAAATAGCCTTCCCCCGGTTTTGAAACGGAAGAGAAATGGTCATTTATATGGGGAGCGGAGCGGAAACGTTGTATTCAAGCAGGATTCATCAGTTTGGTATGTTTCCATAGAGTTCGTTGAGTTCCAGGAGTTTTTTCGGTGTTGTTACTGGTTGTCAGAATGAGAGATATATCTCATGGCCTGTCCTTGGACAGCAGAGAGAGCAGCCAACTAGCCCACCATTCCTCCATGTTCTGCTGCACTTAGAGCCTATCGCCGTCGCACTTTCGCACTTTCCTTCTTTCGTGGTTTCTTTATGCTCTGACAATAGTGATGGTAAGACTGCCCGCGGGTATACTATAAATTGCATTACTGTTCTATACGACCCTAGCCAGGATGAACTAACACCGGTAGCTAATGGTCACTGTGGTTCGGAAGGAGAAGAGAGGGGAATCAGTAAGTTATCCCAAGAATCCTGTCTTGAGGAAAATCCTTCATTAAATTTTGGACAATATGAGGACATTCCTGCTAAGAGGAAAAAACTTGTTATCGCTGTCTAATGCAGCGGACGGAAAAGAGTCTAACACGATAGGTTATCTGCTCAGAGAGGTTGGAAGAGGAAAATGGCAATTAATTCCAAGGGTAAGGAATGTCTCTAGTTTCATCTTCTCAGCCGGTGTGCTCAGGCACTTTATGTCTCTAAGTTCGAGATTTTATGTCCCCCCACTGTTTATAATCTTGCAAATCATGTGTCGCGTGGGTGAACTAATAAGCGAGCAAGCATACATCTTTAAGAAACAACGATTTATAGAGGTGTTTGAAAGAGAAATTGAAGATCGGAGAGGAATGAGTTGGCTCAGTCTTATCTTAATACTCGGAGGACTTAATGATCTATTTAACCTTCTTCTCTTTCTTGCAGAAATATTCTTTACTTCGTCTGTTACATTGCATCATAGTACATCACTCATATTTCATCGGGGGTTCCCGGCAGTCCCCCTCACTTTTTGTTCCCTGCCATTTTGGCTCCTCTCCATTTCGGCCTCCCCTGCTTCTACTGATCACCTAGGATACAAACATAATTTCCCCTATATTCCAATAATGTCAAGCCAGGTAAGCCGTTGGACTCTGAGACATCATAAAGGAGGAGCCTTTACTAATGACTACTATCATTTCTAGCAGGACATAGCCAACCAACATTTACGAAGCGCACCAGAAGGAGCAAATCCAGACATATCCCTTGAGTACGACACCAGCCCCGGGGTAATTGACACTCCTGAGTTCGGGCTAGGAAATGATCAAAAAGAGTCTGATCCAAGAAGTGCCTCGAACTATCTAGAGGAAAAATATGGGGAGTGAAAAGGAAGACTTTTGTGATTGTTATGGATCATTGTCCTCTTTGTCATCGCGGTCGCAGAAAGAGCAGGGGAGGAGTGGCAGCTGCTATTGCAAAGAGTGGGAGCAATAACATGGTGTTAGAGTCCCTTGCACCAATTGACTCTTCGTACGCTCCCCAAAATTGCAAAACCTGTAGTTCATTAATGAAAGGCGCTAACGTGGAGGTAGATCGTCCCATCGCCAAATCCAGCAGTGACCACGCTTCACTAGTAACCGTCGCTCTCTCGCCTCCTACTCCTACACCTATTCGTGAGAACACACTACTTGCAGCTTTCAATCGGAATACTAGTAATATTCAACCATTCTACAAGCGTACGGATGGCAGCATCAGAGCCCGGGAAAAGGATGGGCTGAGATGGAAGGAAGAGTCGCAACAAATAACTAACTTAAACCTTAAGGACGATTCCGGGCTCGCTACGACAGGCTGATTCAATCGTAACTCGCAAGTGTGACAGGGATGTATAGTCTCCATAACTCTGCCACTTTTCATCCTAATACTTTTTTTCGGGACGGGCGTATACCATGAGTGAAGGCAACGTTCTGTGTGAATCTTTTTAGAATAGCAGTGCCAAATTATAGTCTAACCAAGATATATCCAGAGGGCTATATCCCGTCGCACCGGGAGGTCACTTAACAACCGACACCTAGTGGAAAAGCAGCGTGCTCTCGATTGGAGTTTGTTATTAGATCCAAGGTGGATGCATCCCGAAAGTAGCTTTTGACTTAGGTAGGGGCTGGAGAAAGGTCGCAGAACAGATACAAAACTCTTAGCATTGAAGGTGGTGGTGCTGGGTTGGCCATTTCCTTCTTCCTAGAGATGAACGAGCTGGAAGCAAAATTATATTACTAGAGCATGGGGGGTGCTGATGTCTCTATTCTCAGAGATAGAGTAGAGAGAACCTATAATCTTGCCAACAGTGGGAGTTACCTGCCCATTTGCAATAATATAAGATCTCCACTAACGTATTTCCCTCAAATAGCAACTATAGACTGCGGATCTATACCAAACGGAACATAGGTTATTGCTGCAGTCAACAGATCTGACGACATGAGCCTACGAATATACTTCATCCGAGATGGAAAGTTGGGGGAAATATGATGTTGGTGGGGAAGTGTCGGAGGACTTATCGTGGGGAGACTAACAAATAGCGCAGCGGTCAAATACACGAACCAGACTAGGGCTAGACCAAAAGGCTGGTATAACCAGAAACTTCGTTCACTCGTCATCCCTCTAAACTAAGCAAATAAAACATAAGATAATATAAAGTATAAGGAAATCATCTTACCCATTCCATCGTTCGCTATACTCATCCATTTCTCTTCATGTATGAGCCAATTTGCCTGCATACTTCCATGCCAATTATAAAGGAAATACATGATCATAAACCATCCCCGTCGATCCCTTCATCCCCCCCCCAACCGTAGAACAAACGGAATCACAAAAGACATTGTATAATCTTTCATCGTACCTTCCCGCTTGCATCCACTCTCAAATCGTTATCAGTCAGCTACCCACTTCCGTCAACTCTAACAGAAAGAAGGATGACAATCATGGGACATGCGGGATGTCTCAGCACAAGTGGTTGCCGTAGTATCTTACCCTGACAATATTTAGGTCTTCTTCCAGGGCAAGGTGGAATACCTCTCAGCATTGTGCTTGAGTCAATCTGTTCACATCTGTAATTTCACTACGATGATATAGGGCCCATGGGAGAAGTTGCTCTAGCATGTCATAAGAACTTGAATAATTGAACCTCACACTAAGACCTGCAAAATTCCGTCTCTTAGGTAGGGGGGGAAGCACTACGAAAACCCGCAACCTCAGCCTCATCTTAAGACAGAGAAAAAGGAAAAAGTGCCAAATCTTACCAGTAAAGGCAGCTCCGACTCCATAGCGCAAAGTTCAATTATTTCAAGTTCTTATAGCATTTTACCTAGGGAAGAAGCGATGGGGTGTGCGATCTTCATTTTTCTGGGTGAAGTTCCTGATCATCTTGTGGAGAGAGTTTCTTTTCTCTTCTCTAATGTTTACCACCTTATTTCAAAGTTCTCTCCTTTCTTAGTCTTTTATCCGTGAGGGTGGGTGACATTTCTCGTCTAGTTTACGAATTCAGGGAGAAATTTTTTAATAGATCCCACTTTACCAAGTTTATATATCATTGGCCCACCGGCCTTTGCGTTGTGTTTAGGATAGTACGGTAGGTTGGGAACGGAATTTGGGGCGTTTGAAGAGAACTGACTAGCTCTGAGCGCCGCACTTCTCGAGCACTGATCAGGGCCGGAACGGCCAGGCGGGTATCCCCCGCACTCTGCTATCACCTTTTCCCTTTGTAAAATCTGCGGTTTATTCGTAGCTAGCTACAGGAAAGCCATAGCATTCACCCTGAGGTACGGCCTAAAAACCTTACTTAAACAAAAGAAATCCACCCGTCCAATGCCCTCCAATCATACAGCCCCTCTGGTATGGGATCAACCCCACATCCTTCCCCAAAATAAGAAAGGCAGAGAGAAAAGGAAAACACCATTAGTAGACACAAATCCAACACTCTCTCCCCATTTTCCACCGTCCCAGTTGTGAGGGAAACAAGGCGGACCCTTTTCTTGTTTTTAAAGGTCCAAGAAACCTTTCTTTGTTGGTAACCGGGCCCAGGCTGGGAACCCTGGCTTATGTTGAACGTGGATCGTTCTGGACTGCTCACCATTTGCATATATTCCCATGCGCGTTGGATCAGGAACCTTACCACTAAGACCTGTTACACACTACACCTTCGACAGCCGTCTCACAACTATTAGCCTCATACCAACCTCCAACATCAACCCTGCATATCTAGTCCAACAGCATCAAACCCTCATCGATCGACAATGAAACACGAACCATCATAGCCAAACATCAACAGCATCCGCGGTTATGCACTCAGTATTCGGCAGGCTGGTTAACCACATCCTTGGCGCTTGTGTTTTCACCTCGGATCGGATTCGGCTGAGTAGTAGGAAAGGACGACTATGTGGAAGAAACTGATCTAAGATATGGCATGCGCATGAAGAGTGCCCTGGAGGAAAGGTTTCGTCTCAAGGAGCATATAAGAAAGTCTGTTCTTTCCTTTGTTCGTTTATCAATCTATCATCGCATTCACTTTCTCTTCACTCGGGTTTCTGCTCTTTGTCGAAGTCATTCGTTACCGCATACGATCTCATTGCCTTTTCTTGTTTCTTTGATAACTTTTCTCTATCCAAATTGTTCGTACCAATAAAAGTTCCGTGCTGCCAGGCCACTGGGAATTCTGTACGCTGCGCATAACCCCATAGAAAAGCCTAAGGGGGGATGTTTCGTTTAAGCCAAGTTTATGAAGCTCCAAAGTTCGGCTGAGATAGGATCGTGAGATCTTCAAATAAGATCATGGTGTTTTGCCCCGTACCCACATTTCTAATTAGGAAGATGAAAAGCGGGGTAGGAAAATTGGTGGTCAGGAGTTTGGCATTCTGCTATCACAATTCAGATATATTATATATGCTTTCATGGGCCAGAATTAAGGGGAATATCTGGCTGCCTTCCTTGATCTGGCGCGCGTAAGGCTCCGGCGACCCCCCAAGGCAGAATGGCTTTTTGGGGAGTACCGGGCTCGTTTACCAATGGCCCATATAAAATTCCGAACTATATCTCTCCCCTGCCCCTCCGCCTCTTCTCTATTTTAGCTTTTTCTACATTCGCTAATCACCTACGATATAAACATAGCCCCCCCTACACCCCCAACAATGTCGAGTGAGGTAAGTCATTGGACTCTCAGCGATCGCAAAAAGGGCCTCCATTAACCATTACCATCGCCCCTAGTAGAACACACCCGACCAAGATTCGCTAGGTGTACCCGAAGGATTAAACCTAGAGTTACCATCCGGGTACGACACTAGCCCTGAGGCACTTCGTCTAGATTTGCCATCCGAGAACGACACTGGTCCCGTGGAACTTCCCACACCTGAGCCTGAGCCTGGACTAGGATATAACGAAAAAGAGCCTGATCCCGATATTGGGCATAAAGGAAAAATATGGGGAATGAAGAGGAAGACCTTCATGATTGTGTTAGGGACCCTCATCCTCCTTATCATCACTGTGGCAGCAGGAGTGGGGGGAGGAGTGGGAGGGACCGCCGCGAAACTTAATGCTCATAAAGGGGCATCAGAATCAACAAAGCCAAACTCGCAAGAGCCATCTACACCAAATGACTCTCCGTATGCTCCCAAAAATTACAAAACCTGTAGTTAATTAGTAAAGTTGCTAACATGGAGGGACAAAACAGCCCGTTGCCAACTTCCAGCAGTGACCACCCCACGATAGAAACCGTTACTTCCTCTATTTCTTCGTCCCCTACTCCTTCACCTATTCGTAAGAACACACCGCTTGCAGCTATCAATTTGGATAACAGCAGTGTTCAATTATTCTATAAGCACATAGACAGTAGCATCAGATTCCGAGAAAACGATGGGTTCAAGTGGGAGGAAGAGTCCTTACAAATAACTAACTTGAGACCCAAGGACAATTCCGGGTTAGCTGCAGTAAGCTGGTTCTATAATAACATACAACAGGCATGCACGGTCTCCGTAACTCCACCACTTCTTATTCTAATGCTTTGTTTCAGGTACGAGTGTATACTGTGAATGGAGACAACTCTCTGTGGGAATCCGTTTGGAATAGTAGCGCCAAATCATGGTATACCCAGGATATATCCAAAGCGCTAGATCCAGTTGCCCCAGGAAGTTACTTGACGGCCTACACTTGGTTTGAAATCTATGCGCTACGGATCCGAGTTTATTACCAAGGACAAGATGGATACATCCGGGAGGCAGCATTTGATACTGGTAAGGGCTGGGGAAAGGGCGTAGAACCGAAACAAGGCTTCCCGCAGGCAAGGAGTAGTACTGGATTGGCCATTGTCTCCTTCCCAGACACGAACGATAGGGAAGCAAAATTATTTTACAGAGTATCGGAGGGAAATTGATGTCTTTTGATCACAAACGAGACGCTACCTCCGATGGCAGTTGGCAGAATCAAGATCGTGGGTTCTCCCCGTCTATCTCCGAGAATGGACATAACATCTCTACTAACAAACTTCCCTCAAACAGCAACCATAAACCACGGATCTATACCAGGCGGAACACATCTTACTGCCGTACTCAACACATCCGACGACATGACTCTACGAATATACTTCATCCGAGATGGGAATTTAGTAGAAATCCGGTGGAGTGAGAAAGAAGGATGGCAATCATGGTACATGTACGATGCCGCGGCGCTGGGTGTTGCCGCAGTATCTTACTCTGATGATGTCCATGTCTTCTTCCAGACCAAGAGGGAATACCTCTCAACGGTGGGCCTAAATCAGTTAGCTAACAAGTGGCAATTCATTGAGATAATATAGAGCCCGCGAGCGAAGTTGCCCCAGCATGCCACAAGTACTTGAATAACTGAACCTTGCACTAAGACCTCCAGAATTCCTCCCTTCGCTATGTGATGAAAGCACTACGAATGCCGACCGCCTCAGCCCCAGCTTAAGATAGGAACAAAAGTGCCAAACCCTACCAGAAAATGCGGCTCTAGTGGAAGGTTCAACTATTTAAGTTCTTATGGTATGTGACCGTATGTCACCCAGAGAAGGGCTATAGAATGTACAATTTTCATTTGTCTTGGGAAAGCTCCTGACCATTTTATGGAGTGAGATTCCATTCCTTTATCTAATGTTTACAGCCTCATTTCAAAGCACTGTACTTTCTTAGTCTTTTATCCGTTGGGGGTGGGTGACATTCCTCTTCTGGTTTACGAATCCAGGGCGAAATTCTTTAATAGTTCCTCAAAATTGTACACCGCATTTCCGAAAACAGTTGAGAAACTGAACAGGCTTGAAGAAAGGGGTTGTGCCCTAGGTAGCCCCTGGGACACACCCCAAGAGCCTTACGACGATATTTTGTTGGATATATCAGCAAAATGGATCTAGGCGTGTCCAATCTTTAATAGATTATTCAAAAAAGTCTGTTGACAGACCCACCCCCTTGCTGCGACGACCCGAGCTACATGGGGCACGGGAACTCAAAAAAAAATCGAGTTCGTCCAGATTCTTAGGTGTTTTGGAAATGGTAAAAATTACTTTACCACCTAGGCTTGTTAGTACAGTTAAAGGATTACAATTCTAATAAAAACACATTTCGGGATGAGCGGGTTCTCATAAAGCGGGTGAAGCGGAGGGGGGGTGGGGGCGGCAGGCACGATAAGGTGCATTTGCTAACTCATTGGCCCATTCGGGATAGACCACATACCGGTAGCCAATCGTCATTGTGGCTCAGAAAAGAAAAGAGCAGTAAATTTTGACAACAAAAGAAAAATCTGCATTCGACTTGGTATGTGGTCCCGTCCTGTTTGGACGAGAATTCGGGCGCCTAGTCTGACCCCAAGTTATTTTTAACTACCAGTACTAGAACGGGGTTAGACAAATTCTCTGCATGTAGGAATTATGCCACAAAACATCCCACCTTACCAGCCTTATATCTCATTGGCCCACCAGCCTTTACATTGTGTCTAGGATAGTAGGTTGGGAACGGAATTCGGGTGTCTGAAGAGAACTGTCCAGCGCTGGCGATCACACTGCTCGAGCACTGATCAGAACAGCAACGGCCGGTCTGGTATCCCCCGCACTCTGCTATAACAATTTAGCCATATTATATATGCTTTCATAGGCCGGAATTAAGGGGAATATCTGGCTACCTTCCTTGATCTGGAGGGCATAAGGCTCCGGTGACCCTCCAAGGCAGAATGGCTTTTGAAGAATGCCGGGCTCATTTACCAATGGCACATATAAAATTCCGAACTATATCTCTCCCTTGCCCCTCCGCCTCTTCTCTATTTTAACTTTTTCTACATTTGCTAACCACCTACGATATAAACATAATTTCCCCCATATTCCCAACAATGTCGAGTGAGGTGAGTCATTGGACTCTCAGCGATCGCAAAAAGGGCCTCTACTAACCATTACCATCACCCCTAGCAGAACACACCCGACCAAGATTCGCCAGGTGTACCCGAAGGAGTCGACCTAGAGTTCCCACCCAAGTACGGCACTATCCCTGAGGCAGTTCTTCTAGACTTTCCATCCGAGAACGACATTGGTCCCGTGGAACTTCCCGCACCTGAGCACGAGCCTGGACTAGGATATAATGAAAAAGAGCCCGATCCCTATATTGGGCATAAAGGGAAAATATGGGGAATGAAGAGGAAGACCTTCATGATTCTGTTAGGGACCCTCATCCTCCTTATTATCGCTGTGGCAGCCGGAGTGGGGGGAGGAGTGGCAAGGGCCGCTGCTAAAGGTAATGCTCATCATGGGGCATCAGAACCAACAAAGTCAAACCCGCAAGGTTTATCTACACCAAATGACTCTTCGTATGTTCCCCAAAATTGCAAAATCCGTAGTCCACCAGCAAGAGGCGCTAACATGGAGACAAACAGCCCATCGCCAACATCCAGCAGTGACCACCTCTCGATAGTAACCTTTCCTCCTTCTATATCTTCACCCCCTGCTCCTACATCCAGCAGTGATCAACCCCCGATAGCAACCGTTCCTCCCTCTATCCCCTCACTCCCTGCTCCCACATCCAGCAGTGGCCGCTTCCTGACAGTCGGCCCTACCCCTTCGCTCCCTGCTCCCACATCCAGCAGTGACCGCCCCCCGATAGCAACCGCTCCTCCCACCATCTCTTTACCCCCTGCTTCTACAGCCAGCGGTGTCCGCTTCAAGTTCACAAAATTGGGAGACGACCCCATTTTCACTTCACTCCTCCTTGCTTCTCCACTCCCCCGGCCGAAATTCTGAGATTCTGCTCGGCATGCTCAGCCTACCGAACACGCATACATCCTATCTCGTTATCGTTCAGACAAAGAAGTTCTGATATGCGCTCGGGATTGGTGCAGTGCCGAAAGGAAGGGTCGGATGTGCAGAGGCTATGGAGCCTGAAGAATTTTTCTTTGTGGCGTTTGTTGTTCCCCTTATTAGAATGATAGTTCCACGAAAGGGAAAGGGAAACATGCGTAGAAGAGCCGGGGCATGCATGGAAGAGAATGGAGCTATGTCGCGATCGATGGAAAGATAGGGGGAATGGCCTGGAAGGCTTCATAATTGTGATTGATATATATTCCTGTCATCGTCGCTAGTTGGCTGGTTTTTTAGAGTGTCGAGCATCGTGGAGTCGTGAGCGTGGGTGAGTAGTTGAATGAGAAGGAGTTTTTCCCCTCTCTAAGTTCTGTGTATTGGCGATCGAACTCTTTGGTGTTGTAAGCAACGCTCTGTGGGAATCCGTTTGGAATAGTAGTGTCAGATCATGGTATAGCCAGGATATACCCAAAGGGCTAGATCCAGTTGAGTCTGGAAGTTAGCTGACGGCCTACAGCTGGACTGAAAACGACGCACTACGGACCCGAGTTTACTACCAAAGACAAGACGAATACATCCGGGAGACAGCTTTTAATAATGGTAAGGGCTGGGGAAAAGGCGTTGCACCGGCATAAGTCATTCCGCAGGCCTGGAGTGGTCCTTGATTGGCTATTGTCCCGTTCCCGAACACGAACGATCGGGAAGCAAAATTATTCTACTAGAGTATCGGAGGGAAATTGATATTTTTGATCACAAACGAGACGCTACTTCCGGTGGCAGTTGGCAGAATCAAGATCGTGGGTTCTCCCCGTCTATCTCCGAGAATGAACATAACATCTCTGCTGGCAAACTTCCCTCAAATAGCAACCGTAAACCACGGATCTATACCAGACGGAACACATCTTACTGCCATACTCAACACATCTGGAGACAAGACGCTGCCAATATGCTTCATTCGAGATGGAAAATTGATAGAAATCTGGCGGAGTAAAAAATGGGGATGGCACGAATGGGTCATGCACGATGCCGCAGCGCTAGGCCTTGCTGCAGTATCTTACTCTGATGATGTCCATGTCTTCTTCCATACTAAGAGGGAATACCTCTCAACGATGGGCCTGAATCGGTTAGCTAACAAGTGGCAATTCATTGAGATAATATAGAGCCCACGGGCGAAGTTGCCCCAGCATGTCACAAGTACTTGAATAATTGAACCTTGCACTAAAACCCCCAAAATTCCTCCCTTCGCTATGTGATGAAAGCACTACGAATGCCGACCGCCTCAGCCCCAGCTTAAAAAAAAAAGTGCTGAACCCTACTAGAAAATGTAGCTCTAGCGCCCTAGTGGAAGGTTCAACTATTTAAGTTCTTATCGTATGTCGCCCAGGGAAGATCTATAGAATGTACAATTTTCATTTGTCTAGATAAAGTTCCTGATCATCTTGTCGAATTTCTTTTCTTTTATCTAATGTTTACAGCCTCATTTCCAAGTTCTCTACTTTCTTAGTCTTTTATCCGTGAGGGGGTGGCATTTCTCATCTGGTCTACGAATTCGGGGAGATATTTTTTAATGGACCCCACTTTACCAGGTTTATATGTCATTGGCCCACCAGCCTTTGCGCTGTGTCTAGGATAGTACGGTAGGTTGGGAACGGAATTCGGGTGTTCGAAGAGAGCTGACAAGCGCTGGCGACCACACTTCTCGAGCACTGATCGGGGCCGGAACGGCCAGGCGGGTATCTCCCGCGCTCTGCTATCACTTGTTTTTTTTTTGTGAAATTCGTGGTTTATTCGTAGCTAGCTACAGGAAAGCTATAGCATTCACCCTGAGGTACAGCCTAGAAACCTTACTTAAGCAAAAGAAATCCATCCGTCCAATGATCTCCAATCCTACAGCCCTCTGGTATAGGACCAGCCCCACATCCTCCCCCAAAATAAGAAAGGCAGGGAGAAGGGGAAAACACCACCAGCAGACACAAATCCAACACTCTCTCCCCATTTTCCACCCCCAGTTGTGAGGGAAACAAGGCGGACCCTTTTCTTGTTTTTAAAGGCCCAAGAAACCTTTCTTTGTTGGTAACCGGGTCCAGGCTGGGAACCCCGGCCTACGGGGAATGTTTCGTTTAAGCTAAGTGTATGAAGCTCCAAAGTTCGGCTCTAGGATAGGATTGTGAGATCTTGAAAATAAGATCATGGCGTTTTGCCTCATATTCATATTCCTAATTAGGAAGGTGAAAAGCGGGGTAGGAAATTTGGTGGTCAGGAGCTTGGCATTCTACTTTCACAATTGAGACATATTATCGTAGGCCACGGTGGGCCGAAACACAAGGTGACACGAAGTGGCAACTAAGCTAGCTTTTGCTTACTAAGGGTACTTTTTACTTGGGCTGTTTCGCGTCACCGTGTGTTTCGGCTCACCGGCTTTCGTTATATACTTTCATAGGCTAGAATCAGATTTAAGGGCAATATCGAGCTACCCTCCTTGATCTGGAGGACGCAAGGCTCACCAAAGCAGAGTAGCTTTTTGAAGAATACCAGGCTCATTTACCAATGGCCCATATAAAATTCCGAACTATATCTCTCCCTTGCCCCTCCGCCTCTTCTCTATTTTAACTTTTTCCACATTCGCTAACCACCTACGATATAAACATAATTTCCCCCATATTCCCAACAATGTCGAGTGAGGTAAGTTATTGGACTTTCAGCGATCGCAAAAAGGGCCTCTACTAACCATTACCATCACCCCTAGTAGAACACACCCAACCAAGATTGGCGAAGCGTACCCGAAGGAGCAAACCTAGAGTTACCATCCGAGTACGGCACTATCCCTGAGGCAGTTCTTCTAGACTTTCCATCCGAGAATGACATTGGTCCCGTGGAACTCCCCGCACCTGAGCACGAGCCTGGACTAGGATATAATGAAAAAGAGCCCGATCCCTATATTGGGCATGAAGGGAAAATATGGGGAATGAAGAGGAAGGCCTTCATGATTCTGTTAGGGACCCTCATCCTTCTTATCATCGCTGTGGCAGCAGGAGTGGGGGGAGGAGTGGCAAGGGCCGCTGCTAAAGGTAATGCTCATCATGGGGCATCAGAATCAACAAAGTCAAACCCGCAAGGTTTATCTACACCAAATGACTCTTCGTATGCTCCCCCAAAATTGCAAAATCCGTAGTCCACTAGTAAGAGGCGCTAACATGGAGACAAAACAGCCCATCGCCAACACCCAGCAGTGACCGCCCCACGATAAAAACCGTTCCTCCCTCTATCTCTTCACCCCCTCCTTCTACATCCAGCGGTGACCGCCTCCCGACAGCAACAATCGATCTCCCGACAGCAATAACCGACCCCCCGACATCAACAACCGAACCCCCCCCTAGCCCTTCGCCATCCAGCGGTGTCCACTTCCCGAAAACAACAATTGGCCTTCTTCCACCCTGTTTTGATTTTCTATGTAACTAGCTGGGACCTAGGGTTCGGGAGAGGATAGGTGTTAGGGCTGGTGTAGTGCTGAGCACTCCGGGCCGATAGCTTAGAAGGGAACACGGAGAGTGGGAGGAACTCAACCAATTACCATCATCCTTCAATTCCAATTTCCCCGTTCATTCCTATCACACCCACCCTGCCGAAATTCTGAGATTCTGCTCGGCATGCTCAGCCTACCGGACACGCATACATCCTATCTAGTTATCGTTCAGACAAAGAAGTTCTAATATGCGCTCGGGATTGGTGCAATGCCGAAAGGAAGAGTCGGATGCGCAGAGGCTCTGGAGCATGAAGAGGCTTCCTTTCTGACGTTTGTTGTTTCCCTTATTGGAATGATAGTTCCGCGGAAGGGAAAGGGAAACATGCGTAGAAGAGCCAGGGCATGCATGGAAGAGAATGGAGCTATGTCGCGATCGATGGAAAGGTAGGAGGAATGGCCTGGAAGGCTTCATAATTGTGATTGATATATACTCCTGTCATCGTCGTTGGTTAGTTAGAGTATCGAGCATCGCGGAGTCGTGAGCGTGAGTGAGTAGTTGAATAAGAAGAAGTTTTTCCCCTCTCCAAGTTCTGTGTATTGGCGATCGAACTCTTTGGTGTTTCGATCTAGGCGTTTCGTTTCACCACTCGTCACTCGCCGTGTATAGTTTCGCCGTTGTCGGAAATATCACCTCAGTGCGATGGCAGATACGGAAGTGTTCGGCCAGTTGCTTGGCCGCTTAGGACTTAAGGATCTAGGAAATTACCGCGGTCATATTGATGTACATTCATGTTGCGCATAACTACAAGTACGGCTGTCTCAGGCGGGTCTATAGCTGAACAAATAAGACAACAAGTATTCTTCTCCTTCTTTCTTTAATCAGTCCCATTACTTTGTGCTTCGATTCCGGCCTCTATTGTGCGTCCTCCAACAGCCGTCGAAGTCTAAAACATCTGTAAGAATACACCGCTCGCAGCTGTGAACAAGGATACCTATAATCAATTATTCTACAAGCACACAGATGGTAGCACCAGATTCCTAGGAAGCTATGGGGGGGGTGGGGGGAAGAGTCCCTGCAAATAACTTGAAACTCAATGACGATTCTGGACTTGCAGCTGCATTCTGGTCCTTTAATAACGTGTGACAGGTATGTACAGCCTCCATAACTCCACTACCTTTCATTCTAATACTTTGTTTTAAGTACGAGTGTATACCGTGAGTGTAAGCAACGCTCTGTGGGAATCCGTTTGGAATGGTAGTGTCAGATCATGGTATAGCCAGGATATACCCAAAGAGCTAGATCCAGTTGAGTCTGGAAGTTACTTGACGGCCTACAGCTGGATTGAAAACGACGCGCTACGGACCCGAGTTTACTACCAAAAACAAGACGAATACATCCAGGAGGCAGCTTCTGACAATGGTAAGGGCTGGGGAAAGGCCGTAGAACCGGCACAAAGCTTCCCACAGGCAAGGAGTGGCACAGGGTTGGCCATTGTCCCGTTCCCGAACACGAACGATCGGGAAGCAAAATTATTCTACCTGAATATCAGAGGGAAATTGATGTCTTTTGATCACAAACGAAACGCTACCTCCGGCGGCAGTTGGCAGAATCAAGATCGTTGGTTCTCCCCCTCTATCTCTGGGAATAGACATAGCATCTCTAACTTCCCTCAAACAGCAACCGTAAACCACGGATCTACTAGTATACCAGGTGGAACACATCTTACTGCCATACTCAACACATCTGGTGACATGACTCTACGAATATACTTCATCCGAGATGGAAATTTAGTAGAAATCCGGTGGAATGAGAAAGGAGGATGGCAATCATGGTACATGCACGATGCCGCAGCGCTAGGCGTTGCCGCAGTATCTAACTCTAATGATGTCAATATCTTCTTCCAGACCAAGACGGAATGCCTCTCGGCGATGGGCCTGAATCGGTTAGCTAACAAGTAGCAATTCATTGAGATAATAATATTATGGAGCCCGCGGGCGAAGTTGCCCTAACATGCCACAAGTACTTGAATAACTGAACCCTGCACTAAGACCTCCAAAATTCCTCCCTTCGCTGTGGGATGAAAAAGCACTACGAAAGCCGACCGCCTTTACCCGAACTTAAAGACGAAAAACAGAAAAGTGCCAAACCCTACCAGAAAAGGCAACACCAGCACCCTCGCGTAAGGTTCAATTATTCAAGTTCCTATGATATGTACTAGTACAGTTTTCATCTATCTAGGAGAATTTCCTGGTAACTTTATGGAGAGAGATTCCTTTCTTTTATCCAATGTTTGCAACCTCATTTCAAAGTAATGTGATTTCTTAGTCTTTCATTCGTTAGGGGTGGGTGACATTTCTCATCTAGTTTATGAAACCAGGGCGAGATTCTTTAATAGTTCTTTAATAAAATTGTGCCCACCAATTCCGAAAACATTTGAGAAACTGAACAAGCTTGAAGGGGTTTGTGTCTTAGGTATTTCCTAAGACACATCCCAAGAACCTCACGATGATATTTTGTTAGTTATATCAGCAAAATGGATCTAGGTGTCTAATCTTCAGTAGATTATAAAGAAGTCTCTTGATAGCCCTATCCCCTCCCTCTGATGACTCGAGCTACCTGGGACACCGGTACTCAAAAAAAAATCGAGTTCGTTTGGTTTCCTAGGTGTTTTTGAAGTGGTAAAAATTAGGTTAACAGCTAGGCTTGTTAGTACAGTTAAACTAGATTACAACGCTAATAAAAACACATTTCGGGCTGAGCGGGCTCTCATAAAGAGGGTAAGGCGGGGGGGCGGGGGGGCGGGGGGGCGTAGGCACGATAAGGTGCATTCGCTAACTCATTGGCCCATTCGGGATAGACCAGATACCAATATCTAATCGTCATTGTGGCTCAGAAAAGAAAAGAAAACAGCAGTAAATTTTGATATAAGAAAATAAGGACGTAAATATAGTTTCACAAAATATTTTTAAACTGAGCTTCTATATTTAATCTAACTGCATCCGACTTGGTATGTGGTCACGTTCTGTTTGGACGAGGATTCTGGTGCCTAGCCTAACCCCACGTTCGTTTTAACTACCAGTACTAGAACGGGGTTAGACAAACTCTCTTCATGCAGGAATTATGCCACAAAACATTCCACCTTACCAGGCTTAACCTCGTTGGCCCACCAGCCTTTGCGCTATGTCTAGGATAGTAGAGTAGGTTGGGAACGGAATTCGGGTGTCTGAAGAGAACTGTCAAGCACAGGCAACCGCACTGCTCCAGCACTGATCGGGACCGCAACGGCCGGACGGGTATCCCCCGCACTCTGCTATAACAATTCAGCCATATTATATATGCTTTTATAGGCCAGAATTAAGGGGAATATCTGGCTACCTTCCTTGATCTGGAGGGCATAAGGCTCCGGTGACCCTCCAAGGCAGAATGGCTTTTTGAAGAATACCAGGCTCGTTTACCAATGGCCCATATAAAATTCCGAACTGTATCTCTCCCTTGCCCTTCCGCCTCTTCTCTATTTTGAATTTTTCTACATTTGCTAACCACCTACGATATAAACATAATTTCCCCCATATTCCCGACAATGTCGAGTGAGGTAAGTCATTGGTCCCGCAGCGATCGCAAAAAGGGCCTCTACTAACCATTACCATTACCCCTAGCAGAACACACCCGACCAAGATTGGCGAAGCGTACCCGAAGGAGTAAACCTAGAGTTCCCATCCGAGTACAACACTAGCCCTGAGGCACTTCGTCTAGATTTACCATCCGAGAACGACACTAGTCCCGTGGAACTTCCCACACCTGAGCCCGAGCCCGGACTAGGATATAATCAAAAAGAGCCCGATCCCTATATTGGGCATAAAGGAAAAATATGGGGAATGAAAAGGAAGACCTTCATGATTGTGTTAGGGACTCTCATCCTCATTATCATCGCTGTGGCAGCAGGAGTGGGGGGAGGAGCGGCAAGGGCCACTGCAAAAAAAAATGCCCATAAAGAGGCATCAGAATCAAAGCCAAAAAAAACCCCCCAAGGTTCACCTACACCGACTGACTCTCCGTATGCTCCCAAAATTACAAAACCTGTAGTTCATTGATAGAGGTGCTAACATGGAGACAAAACAGCCCATCGCCAACATCCGGCGATGCCCACCCCCCAGTAGTAACGGTTACTTCCTCTATTTCTTCGTCTCCTACTCCTACTCCTATCCGTAAGAATACACCGCTTGCAGCTGTCAATTTGGATAGCGGCAGTGTTCAATTATTCTACAAGCACACAGATGCCAGCATCAGATTTCGAGAAAACGATGGGTCAAAGTGGGAGGAAGAGTCCTTACAAATAACCGGCTTGAAACCCAGGGACGATTCCGGGTTTGCTGCAGTAAGCTGGTTCTATAATAACATACAACAGGCATGATGCACGGTCTCCATAACTCCACCACTTCTCATTCTAATGCTTTGTTTTAGGTACGAGTGTATACCGTGAATGGAAGCAACTCTCTATGGGAATCCTTTTGGGATAGTAGCACCAAATCATGGCATAACCAGGATATATCCAAAGGGCTAGATCCGGTTGCCCCAGGAAGTTACTTGACGGCCTACTGCTGGATTGAAAACAATACACTACGGATCCGAGTTTATTACCAAGGACAAGATGGATACATCCGGGAGGCAGCATTTGATACTGATAAGGGCTGGGGAAAGGGCGTAGAACCGAAACAAGGTTTCCCGCAGGCAAGGAGTAGTACTGGGCTGGCCATTGTCCCGTTCCCCCTCACGAACGATCGGGAAGCAAAATTATTCTACCAGAGTATCGGAGGGAAATTGATGTCTTTTGATCACAAACGAGACGCTACCTCCGATGGCAGTTGGCAGAATCAAGATCGTTGGTTCTCCCCGTCTATCCCCCAGAATCGACATAACATCTCTACTAACAAACTTCCCTCAAACAGCAACCGTAAACCACGGATCTATACCAGACGGAACACATCTTACTGCCATACTCAACACATCTGGAGACAAGACGCTGCGAATATACTTCATCCGAGATGGAAATTTAGTAGAAATCTGGTGGAGTGAGAAAGGAGGATGGCAATCATGGGACATGCACGATGCCGCAGCGCTAGGCGTTGCCGCAGTATCTTACTCTGATGATGTCCATGTCTTCTTCCAGACCAAGACGGAATACCTCTCAACGATGGGCCTGAATCGGTTAGCTAACAAGTGGCAATTCATCGAGATAATATAGAGCCCGCGGACGAGGTTTCCCTAGCATTCCACAAGTATGATACTTGAATAATTGAACCTTCCACTAAGACCTCCAAAATTCCTCCCTTCGCCATGGGATGAAAACACTACGAAAGCCGACCGCCTCAACCCCAGCTTAAGATAACAACAAAAGTACCAATCCCTACCAGCAAATGCAGCTCTAGCGCCCTAGTGCAAGGTTCAACTATTTAAGTTCCCGTGGTATGTCACCCAGGGAAGGGCTATAGAATGTACAATTTTCATTTGTCTAGGGAAATTTCCTGACCGTTTTATGGAGTGAGATTCCTTTCATTTTTCTAATGTTTACAACTTCATTCTAAAGCACTGTACTTTCTTAGTCTTTCGTTCGTTGGGGGTGGGTGACGTTTCTCATCAAGTTTATGAATCCAGGGCAAGATTCTTTAATAGTCCCTCAAAACTGTAAACCGCAATTTCGAAACTACTTGAGAAACAGAACGAGCTTGAAGAAAGGGTTTTGTGGTTCCTGGGACACATTCCAAGAACCCCACGACGATATTTTGTTAGCTATGTTAGGAAAATAGATCTAGGTGTGCCCAACCTTTAATAGATTATTCAAAGAAGTCTCTTGATACCTCTATACCCTTCCTATGATGACTCGAGCTACCTGGTACATGGGCACTCGAAAATTTTCGAGTTCGGAGGTTTCTTAGGTGTTTTAGAAATGGTAATAATTACTTTACCAACTAGGCTTGTTAGTACAGTTAAATTAGATTACAATGCTAATAACAACACATTTCGGGCTGAGCGGGCCCCCATAAAGATTGTAAGACGCGGGGGCCACAGGCACGACAAGATGCATCTACTATCTCATTGGCCCACTCGGGATAGACCACATACCTGTAGTCAATGGTCATTGTGGCTCGGAAAGAAAAGAAAAGAAAAAGAGCAGCAAATTTTGATATAATAAAAGAAAGGCGTAAAGATAGTTTCACAAAAGATTTTTAGATTCTGAGCTTCTATATTTAATCTAACTGCGTCCGACTTAGTATGTCATCTTGTCCTGTTTGAAGGACAAGCATGGTAAGGTGGGGTGTCTTGTGGCACAATTTCTGCATGCAGAGGGTTTGTCTAACCGTTCTAGTGCGTGTAGTTAAAATTAACGTGGGGTTAGACTAGACACCAGAATCCTATCTCATTAGTCCACCAGCCTTTACGCTGTGTCTAGGATAGTATAGGTTGAGAACGGAATTCGGGTGTCTGAAGAGAACTGTCAAGCACTGGTGACCACACTGCCCCAGCACTGATCAGAGCCGCAACGGCCGGGCGGGTATCCCCCGCACTCTTCTATCACAATTCAGCCATATTATATATGCTTTCGTGAGCTAGAATTAAGGTCAATATTGGGTTACCTTTCTTAATCCGAAGGGCGTAAGGCTCCCGGTGACCCTCCAAGGCAGGATGGCTTTTTGAAGAATATGGGGCTTGTTTTCCAACGGCTTATATAAGTTTATGGGCTATATCTCTCTCTTGCCTTTTCACCTCTTCTCTATTTTGACTTTCTCTGCATTTGCTAATCGCCTACGATATAATAAGCATAATTTCCCCACATCCCCAATTATGTCGAGTGAGGTAAGTCATTGGACTCTCTGCGATTACAATAGCCTTTACTAACCATGACCATCATTTCTAGCATATCATAGCCGACCAAGTCCCGCGAAGCCTACCCCAAGGCGCAAACCCAGACTTCCCATACGAGTACGACAGTGGCCCCGAGGTACTTCATCTACCATCCGAGAACACTAGCCCCGTAGAACTTCCCCCATCTGAGTCCGAGCCTGGGCTAGGAGAGAATGAAAAAGAGTCCGACCCTTATATTGGGCGTAAAGGAAAAATATGGGGAATGAAAAGGAAGACGTTCATTCTGTTAGGGGTCCTCATCCTCCTTATCATCGCTATAGCAGCAGGAGTAGGGGGGGGGGTGGGAGCGACCGCTGCGAAACGTAATGCCCATAAAGAGGCATCAGAATCAACAAAGTCAAACCCCCAAGGTTCATCCGCATCAATTAGTTCTTCGTACGCTCCCCAAAATTGCAAAATATGTAGCCATTGGTTAAAGGCGCTAACATGGCGACAAAACAGCCCATCGCCAACTTCCAGCCGTGACCACCCCCCGGTAGTAACCGTTACTTCCTCTATCTCTTCGTCCCCTACTCCTACACCTATTCGTAAGAATACACCGCTTGCAGCTATCAATTGGAATACCAGTAATATTCAATTACTCTACAAGCACGAGGATGGTAGCATCAGATTCCGAGAAACCGATGGGTTGAAGTGGGGGGAAGAGTCCTTACAAATAACCGGCTTGAAACCCAAGGACGATTCTGGGTTTTCTGCAGTAAGCTGGGTCTTTGGTAACGTGCGACAGGTATGTACATCCTCCATAACTCCACCACTTCTCATTCTAATGCTTTGTTTCAGGTACGAGTGTATACCGTGAGTGGAAGCAACTCTCTGTGGGAATCCGTTTGGAATAGTAGCGCCCAATCATGGTATAGCCAGGATATATCCACAGCGCTAGATCCAGTTGCCCCAGGAAGTTACTTGACGGCCTACAGCTGGATTGATGGCAATGATTTACGGATCCGAGTTTATTACCAAAGAAAAGATGGATACATCCGGGAGGCAGCTTTTGACAATGGTAAGGGCTGGGGAAAGGGCGTAGAACCGAAACAAGGCTTCCCACAGGCAAGGAGTGGTACTGGATTGGCCATTGTCTCCTTCCCAGACACGAACGATCGGGAAGCAAAATTATTTTACCAGAGCATGGGAGGGGTGTTGACGTCTTTTGATTACAAACGAAACGCTACCGCCGATGGCAGTTGGCAGAATCAAGATCGTGGGTTCCCCGCCCTATCTCCGAGAATGGATATAAGATCTCTACTAACAAATTTCCATCAAACAGCAGCCGTAAACCACGGATCTATACCAGACGGAACACATCTTACTGCCATACTCAACACATCTGGAGACAAGACGCTGCGAATATACTTCATCCGAGATGGAAGATTGACAGAGCTCTGGTGGATTAAAAAGTCGGGATGGCACGAATGGGTCATGCACGACGCCGCAGCGCTAGGCGTTGCCGCAGTATCTGACTCTGATGATGTCCATGTCTTCTTCCAGACCAAGAGGGAATACCTCTCAGAAATGGGCCTGAACCGGTTAGCTAACAAGTGGCAATTCATCGAGATAATATAGAGCCCGTGGGCGAAGTTGCCCTAGCATGCCACAAGTTACTTGAATAATCGAACCTTGCACTAAGACCTCCAAAATTCCTCTCTTCGATATGAGATGAAGGTACTGCGAAAGCCGACCGCCTTAGCCCCAGCTTAAGATAAAAACAAAAGTGTCAACCCCTACCAGCAAGGGCAGCTCTGGCGCCCTAGTGCAAGGTTCAATCATTCAAGTTCCTACGGTAGGTTACCTAGGGAAGGGCTATGGAATCTACGATTTTCATTCGTCTAGGGGAAGTTCCTGACCGTTTTATGGGGAGATTCATTTTCTTATGGGGAGATTCATTTTCTTTTATCTAACATTTACAACCCCATTTCAAAGTGCCGTTTTTTTTCGGTCTTTTATTCGTTGGGGGTGGGTGACATTTTTTTCGTCTAGTTTCCAGTATATGGCGATTTCCAAAACATTTGAGAAACCAAACGAACTTGAAAAAAAGAATGAAAAAAGATTATGCCTTAGATAGCTCCAGACACACCTTCCAAGCTCTACGATGATATTTTGTTGGCTACATCGGCAAAACAAATCTAGGCGGGTCCGATCTCCAATACACCACTCAAAGAATGCTTCCCGTTAGCCCATCTTCTTTTTATGGCGGCCAAAGTCATCTTGGGCACCCGAGTTTTTTTTTAAGTCCGCTCAGTTCCTCAAGTGCTTTTGAGACCGCAATAATTGCTTTACCAGCCAAGTTCGTTCGCATAAAGTGATGCCGAAAGGTCTGTGGGCGCAACGATCTGCACTTACTATCGCTTATTGTCCCGCTAGCGATAAACCAACACCAGAGGTCATTGTGGGTGGTGAGAAGAAAAAAGCAAATCTGAAACTAATTTTAACACTATTGACCCCTCACCTAAGCAATTATCTATTCTTTTTCTCCAGGAAGATCTCACCGGGCCATATGAGCGAGATGCGGCACTAGAAATGCTCCTAACTTTGGATAAAACTGCCCTTGCACTCAACAACCCCCTCTCTACCTATTACGACCATCGCCTACTCTTGTTTTAAGTTTCCCAAAACGGTTATATTATCCCCACCCCATGGGTGGAAGCCCACTCCGATTGGTTGGGATATATCGTCCCGAGTTATGATCAATGAGTAAGTTTTTTAAGAACTTTTTTGTGAGCCTTATTCCTTCAACCCTAACCTGGATGTTTGACCACAAGCGGAGCCGCATAAGCCTCATTTCACCTAATTCGACCACCAGCGCCACAACCCGTAAGTTGTCACCACTTACTAATAAAGCTATATTTCAAATAGGCTCAAAACCCCACACACACACACATCCCCTAGCGCCCAAGATACCTCCATTGCATCTCAATTTCCATGCATCCCCAACCTATGTGTAACTCGAACCCTATTGACTAGCTTACCCACTCCCGCTGAAACGCTCCGTCACGATGTAGAACCTTCTTCTCGTTGCCTGATTCTTCTCACTAGCTCGCTGAGACCAAAGTGTTACAATCTGTGCTGTGCATCCCCGCCTCACTCCTCTCACAATGTCATAACGTTGACCGCTGCTGCAAGCCATCAAAATTCTGAGGATCCGGTAAAAAAAATTGTCCGTGTGCAATGCCAGTCCATTTTACAACCTAAGAGCGTTACCGGCAGAGCACGTGCCGCAAGCAGTCAACCTCTTCCACGCGGTTAAAGTTGCCAGAACAGCACGTAATAATATGACGGAAAGGAGTGAAGTTTGTTTCTTGGCTACTATTGAGTGGCATAGAGCATACTTCACTACCTGAGCACAGGACGGTACCCGGCTTTCCCTTCTTACCTTTTTCCTCCTCACAGCGCAGACGATTATCAGTGTCGTGCAAAGCTTACTAGAACCGATACTGGGGGCGCTTGGGGTCATCCACGAACAAATAGCGTCCATCGGTGTTTTCGATCATGGAATCCATTCTCAAACTACCAGCCAAGGTATGCCTGCCAGAATATGAAAAAACCCGACCCCAAAAAGAAATGTAGACCAAAAACTCTTTTCTTGTGAAGAAGGCGTACCGTGTACTAATTATACCGTCCGAGAACTCCGAACCTCCGTGTTGCCCCTCATACAGTGTGGTTTCTTGCACCATCTCACAAGAGCTACCACCGCCACAACTGCTTCACCACCCGTTGAGACATTAACAGGCCCTTCCCCGACCCAGCGCCGATCTCCTAACCATATTTAAATTATTGGATAATGTTTCTCCCGTAGGCAAATTGGGTATCGTGTATCGTATGGCTAGCTCCCGGAGGTGTATTGTACGATATGCGAGTTGCCACCACCAAAGAGCGAAGTGCAGAGAGTTCTATTGGCAGATGTAGGGTTTGGTAGCCTGGTGGTTTATCTTTCAGTTGTGCCTCTAGGCTCGGACGGGGCGTAGGTAATAGACTGGACATGTAGTATTCGCCGCCATAACCCACAGAAGAGAGCATGGCAACTCTTGGCTGGCGCCTGAGAGCATCGTCTGGGCTTCCAAGCATGACATTAGACCATATCCCGTAATAGCATATCGGCATAATACGAGACCTGAATATCAGTATAGCATTGTATCACCCACTCACATAGTTACTATACCCAGCCCCCATGAACAATTAGTCCAGCAACTACTTGATACCATAGCAAAGGGGGCATCGACCCCATACTGTAACACCGCAAGATGGCCTGCAGATCTATACCAGCGGCGCCCCCACCGACACGTAGTAGCATGACGTTTCCCTCTTACAAAGCACTTCACTCTTCCATTGACCTAGAAAAAGAGCCATGCGGAGGCCGCCGATATCGGAAAAGTGCCGGGGCAGCGAGTGTATGACTTAGTCAATACGTGGACCCTGATAAGGTCCCTCTTGACCGATATAACGGGGTCAACCTCAAGGTATTGGGCACAAATTCAGAGAACAGCTGAGGGTGATGGCCTTACGAGTGATCTTGGGTGACGCAAAAACTGACAGGAATCCGTCAGGAAAATATCCCATTGGTGTCTGAAACAAGAAAATTCATTGCCGCTGCCGTCACGCTAAGCCTCCTTTAGAAAAAATTGAGAATACCAGTATCTAAACCAATCCCAAGTGCTTGCACATTTGCGCACTAAAAAGACTGAAAAATCATATTTGCTGATCCAATATGATCAGCTCGTGGCTGCCCAATCTGGCCTTAGCGCGCCTGCAACCAACCCCACCGTTTCAAACCCCCAAATGGTATGGCCGAGGCTCAGCCCACCGAAGCCTCAACATTGAGAGCTCCCCAGTTACACCAGCAACAGCCTAGGTTGCCCCCCATACTTGTGTTCCACTACTCTCGCTATTCTTGCCTCCAGTGCCTGACAATTCCTGTGACTGCGGCAGCGCAAGAGGGAACATGACTGGCCCCCAAGCCCTCAAGGTCCCATATCCGTAGCCTTGGTTTCGGTTTCCGCATTTTTGGCTCTAGAGCCCTTAGTTGAACTAGCTGCTATTCCGTCCTACTCATCATTAGGTGCCTTTGCAGAAAGAAAATCAGGAGATGAAGAAACAAGCGTAGAAACATCCTTACTCTTGCATCTAAAAAGTACTAAATAATTCCTCCAGGCTGTCCAAGTCTATAAGGCTTAGAGCTTCTCAGCATCTAAACCCTTCCTAGACTTTGCATTGTAGACCAGAGATTCGAGACACCTTTTGCGCTAACTAAATTCAATGTCCAGGCCAGCCAGCAGGTGCTGTTGCAGAACAGAACAATGTAGGATTTAGCTCTCGGCCAGGTGGTGAAGAGGAGTTCTGTATGCCCATTCAGAGCATCTATAAAGCCATAAACTGTAAAGGGAACTGAGCAACTCCCCTGTGCTCAAATATCGAATTCATCATGATTCCAAACTTCAAACTAGTCCAGCCGACTGCCCTCCACTAATCAAGAAAATCAAAGCAAGTGGGCTATCCGCTCCCAAGACAGTACATTACACTGTATCCACCGAGTGATTGCTTATGAATATGACCGAAGGGGGCCACCTACAAGCTAGACTTCAAGCGAAAATTGGTCGAGCAGCATACAGTACTTCCAGCTCCCAATCCTCAACGCCCAGAAACAAGTTATACAACCCTGACAAGCACACTTCCTATCGCATTTGTGAGGACACCATCACGAACTCTCCTCCAACCAACCCACCCTTTCACCCAACCTCACTTAACCTCAAACTCCCACCTCTACACTTCCAAGGCCCCCAGAATCAATCGAGCCAGTGATCTCACAGCAACGCACCGGGTATGAAAGTGTAATTAATGAGACCTTAAACTTCGGCCACACCATCACTCATCCCACAACCCCAACCTAGATCATAATATACACAACACTATATTATACCAAGGGAAAGGAGGAGAGAAAAAATTGCGTTCCAACGTTCTGCATTGCCGAGCCCAGGACAAAACAAATATCGCCCGAGGGGCTTAGAATAAATGGCAAGTTAGGGCTGTCCACCTCTAGAACAGCAAGCAATAAATGACAGTATAATTGCCGGCAGATTTAGCGGTCAAACCCGCCATCCCCCTCTGCGATTGCTTCGCCCCAAGGCTTTCCTTTGTTTGGACTTTCACAGGGGCCACCCACCAAGGTAGGCGTAAGTATAATGTAAGGCATATCCCACATTTATATCCTCACGCGCCTCCTAATGTCCCCACTCAGTATGAATCGCACGGGGCCTTTATCGTTCTCGTATTCGTATTCCAAAGTTTGATGCCTTGAGTCTGCCCCCAAATGTGAATAATATATGCAACCGATAACCTACTGGATCGGGGGGGAGTGGACCAGGTACGGATGCGAGCTGACCTGCGAATTTCTGAGCAAATCTCCACTGCAAGAAATTTCGGCAGGAGGGAGCGAGCCTCTGCATTCAGCTCAAAACGGGCAACTCTAACAAGATGGGTTATCAGAGAAATCTCCTGCCCTCCTGAATCTCCTCTTTTCAGTGCTGGATGTCAACTGGGACTTCCGGGTTTTTTACGTTTTTGGTGCACTCTGACGGATTCGCTTCCCCGTCCGAGCCACTCCCCGGTCCAAAACGCTGTGTAAGAGGGCCGGGTCAAAAGGTTTCGTCCTATGCTCGTTCTGCATCAAAAGTACCTATTTTCACTACCCTCTCTGAGAGCACAATGCTTATGAGAATCCGCCAAAACTTGGCAGTGAATTAGCGAGCCTATAGACAACATGGGGGATATCACAGAATCCTTAAATATTATTAAGCCAAGAAAATTTCATCTCGGCGCAAGGTATCGGTTGCCATGCACTTTTTGTATGGACCCCATACAAAAATTTAGGCACTTTTACACCTGTTAACTCAATTAGAAACAACACAGCTTTGACCCCTGCACTTCTACTTCTAGAGGTTTAAGCACAGAGAAATTATAGCTGACGGAAAAATTTAAAGTGCCCTCAAGAGGATGGTATTGGAAATTGTTTATTTGGGAATGGCCATTCTTCGCTAGACGCAGAGTAAAAACCAGTGTCAGGAGAAACATTTTGATCCAGTGCTATATCATAATGCGATGTTCTGAAGCGGTCATACTCCCCCCGCCTCCTTTTACATACAAATAATTCTCCCCCGCATAAAAGCAGGCAATCAAGGTACCTCGACCAAATACAACCCACGAAGACCACGCTCTACGAGTGATCCCTTATGACTATCAGACCAATCAATAAATCGTAGCACATATCCCATCCCCATGAACACGAACAGAACACAATCCTATAACCCTCACGCCAGCCAGCCATGAAGAGAAAAAACAAAAGCCCAAATCAACGCTTTAAAACAACCCATTGGAAAGCAGGAAAAAATAAGCCAAAGTGCAAGATATACATGATAAGAGAAAATAGAGAGATTATAACATAAATAAACCACTACCTATCACATAATCCCAGAAAGTATCTCTTTTCCCAAAACTCCTATCTCCCGCTTTACCGCCCCACGGCAGGCCTCTTCGAATTCCCGAGTGACACCCGCGACAACAACACGGCGCACTTTTCCGTCCGCCTTAAGGAATGCCTCGCCAACGCCCTGGGCGCACGCAGCGGGAGTACTGACGAGGCTCAATACACGGGAGTACGCGTCTATGAGCACATCACAGAGAGTGGCAAAGGTCTCGTAGTAATCTGGTTCGAAAGGGAGAGGAGGAGTAGAGAGGTAGAGGTATTCCGACTCGGGTGTCAAACTAGGGATGGGGGGGGGCATGAAAGGTGGGGGGGGGGTATTCGTTGTAGTTGGCATGAGCGGGGAAAGTGTATCAAGATCCATGGAAGCTGAAGGTGTAGTGGAAAGATTGTTTGATGAACCTGAGGCAGGCATGGCACCCAAGCTCATAGTTGAAAGATTACTGCCGCTGTGGGGTAGGCTTGGCATGCTGGGTATGCTAGGAATACTAGATACCGCGGGTACCGCCGGAAGGGCTGTTGATGATCCGGAGGCAGAGCGGACACGCTCCGCAGCAACATCCGAGTTTGAAGTAGACGGCGGAGTGATTGTGGACATTGCCGGAACAGACGTCGCCGCAGAAGATCCACGACGAGGCTTTGTTGAGGAGCGAGAGAAAAGTTTGGGTAGGCGAACGGATGAGAAAGTCGAGGTTGTGTGATGAGAGTGGTGGTTGGAGGATATTGATGAGCTATGGGAACGGGTTGTTGGTTGGCGGGAGGGCGGGAGCGCTATGTGAGTCTCGTACTCCTGGAGAAGATGGTTGAATGCTTTGAGGTAATCAAGAGGGGAAGATGTTCCCATGTCTAGAATGGAAGGAAGTGAGTTGCCGAGGATGAAATAGTTGTTCGCTCTAAGAACTCGTTAGCCGATGGCAATAATAAGCGCAATCACAGAATTTAAAGACCTTCGAGCCAATTTCTTGCCGTCATGATACACCATCCTCTGTAAATCTGCCTTTGTGAACAGAACAGTGTTGAACCAATAGACCCTCCCTTCATGCCTAACAAACAATGAGCCTAACAATTCCCCGAGTGTTTCACATCTTAGTAACTCACGCTCTCCTCAGGTAATCCAACGTCGCAATCCGTTTCGTTGCAACCTCGTGAACAGTTTCATAGAGAGCATTGGGGCTCTGTGGGCCATTCCCCACACCTCCTCCAACAGCGCCAATAGCCATACCACCACCCAATCCACCGGGCCCCGTAGTAACAAACTCTGGAACTCTAGTGGTATTAGATCGACCAAACATCCCCTTAGCAGCTGACGACACAATTCCCCCAGAATTCTGATGCTGTGTAGGTGTCCTAGGATGTCCGGATCTATTCTGTGAACTAGCAGCTTCAGCCTCGGAAGGTCTCCGCTTCCTATTACCGGTAGACGTTGAACGGGATAAAGAAAAGTAGCCACCAAAGGACGAAGTGGTTGTTGAAGCGTTTTCCTCTGGAGTTGACGCGGACGTTGTGTGGGAAAGGAGGCCCTTGGTGATATAAGCGGGCGTGGAAGAGAGGGACGGCTTACGTCCGTGGTGCATCCTATGTAACAATAACGGGGCAAGATGCACCGCGTTCGGAGTGGTGGTGGGTAAAGGGTTTGAGTTATGTGGGTGGGTGTGTGCGCGCAAGACAATATGCACAGCAGATGTGGATCTGCGGGCGTTCCCTTCCTTTTTGCTTCTTTTCTTGCCCTTTCCTCCTTCCTTTTCCCCCTTACAGGTGCGTCTTTACACCTAAACAGACCTTGCCTTGTGTAAATGAGGGCAAGAAATGGCAATAAGGAGATCCGGAAAGGATAGCAGCGGATCACAAAGCTGACAGGGACCAATGCCAGGGGAAGAGAAGCACGGGAAGGGTGCAGGACCTGTGAGTATGATACTAACAGAAAAAGCGGCGATATAGGGTAATAACCACAAAACCAGTTGAATACAACGAAAAGAAGAAAAAAAGTGATAACTGGAAGCAACTGCAGAACAGCGGAGAAGATGGAAAAGAAAAGGAAAGGGGAACTGATGGATTAACGCCTGAACCCTCAGGGTTAGGGGATTTAAATCAGCCTGTTGGAGGTTTCGAAGAAATCTCCGGGCGAACCAATAGACGCCTCTTTATTCGCCTTTCTTTTTCTAAGGCTGTTATAACCTCTCGAGTAATCTTTCGTTCTCCCGATCCTCCCTCTTCCCCAGTCCTACAAGTACTAGTACAAACCTCTTCTCAAGGAAACCCCCCCTTTCTTCCCGTACCGTGGGCAGGAGTGAAAGGAACTTGATGAATTCAAGTATTCGCTCTTCCCCTCACTCAACCCTCTTTCCCCTGAGATCCGGAGCTTTCCCCTTTAAAGGTGTTCCCCTGTCATTCGGTTTTGGCCCTTCTTCGCCTCAGGGCTTGACTTTTATGATTTATCCCTGTTTACTGGATTCAGGGTCCATCGAGCTAAACCTATTATGGAGCAAGCCATACTTTTTTTGCTTGGAATGTTGGGTGTGGTGGGGGGCCAGCTCCCAACAACCTTTTCCTCTCGCCCGTTAGTTCTACCCATAAAGGTTACGATCCTACTCTACATTACTTCTTCGCCGGTCCTTTAACTCAATTCCGTCAAAAATGGCGGACTCACTACCAGAGCATCCTCCTAAGGTTCCAATTCCTATGAGTGATGATAGGATATGGATAGATGGCTGTTTTGACTTTGCACACCATGGTGATTTCTCCCGTCAGCCTCAACTTTGTAAGCTAACATTTTTCAGGTCACGCCGGTGCAATGCTACAAGCGAAACAGCTCGGCAAGTACCTTGTAGTCGGTGTCCACAGCGATGAAGAAATTCTTGAGAATAAAGGCCCTACTGTAATGAATCTTAAAGAACGGTTAGAAATTTCTACTACCTGTATTTACGACTAAATTGTACTGATAAATTGTAGAATGGCTGCCGTAACAGCATGCAAATGGACCGACCTCCCGGTCCCTGGGGCCCCCTATGTCACATCACCGGAGTGGATGGATCTCTACGGCACCCGTTATGTGGTCCATGGTGACGACATCACAACCGACAGCTCAGGAGAGGATTGCTACCGAATTGTTAAAGCTGCCGGTCGTTTCAAAGTTGTTAAGAGAACTCCGGGTATTTCTACTACTGACCTTGTCGGACGGATGTTGCTATGCACAAAGACGCACCACATCCGAGATCTCGGGAACCTACTTATAGACCAGACAAGCGAGGAGGGCAGGGAACTTTTGGAGAGGACAAAGATGTACGCCTCCGACTCATTTGGTGTTGTCGGCAAGGGTTCCACAGTGTACAACTTCATCGCGGAACAGCCAGGAGGCAAGTGTGTTCCAGTAGTGTCAGGCGTCGGCCCGAAGCCCGGACAGAGGGTTGTGTACGTCGATGGCGGTTTCGACCTCTTCTCTAGCGGGCACATCGAGTTCCTGAGGAGAGTCATGGAGAGGGAGAAGGAAGAGGGGCACGAGGACATTTATGTTGTAGCAGGGGTGCACGATGACCGAACAATCAACCAATGGAAAGGATTGAATTATCCTATTATGAATATGTTTGAACGGGGGCTTTGTGTGCTACAGTGTAGGGTTTGTACCGCCCTCTCCTTGTTCATTGTAGGTTTAGAAACGCTGACATGAGGGTAGTACATTAACTCGGTCGTTCTTACGGCACCCTTTTCCCCAACTCAAGGGTTTTTGGAAACATTACCTACAGGAGTGCCATCAGTAGTGTACCACGGGCCCACCACTTTTATGCCCGGAGATGAAGACCCGTACGTTACCTCCTGCAATTTCTAGCCCACATCTAACTACCAAATAGGTACGAGGAGGCAAAGGAAATGGGCATATTTCAGGAAATCGGGAATCATGAGTTTTCTGGCGTTAACGCTGGTGAGATTATGGGAAGAATATTAAAGCAGCGTCAACTGTACGAGGAGCGCCAGCGGCGTAAAGGTGTCAAGGCAGAGATCGAGACACAAATCATCAATTAGCCGCACTCGTGTACCAAGTTCAGAATTTTACCTTTCATTTTTTTCCATGTAGCACTACTGTAGTTATCAAGTAGAATAAAAGCGCGATTCCACCATGGGGGAGAAAGGGAGGAAACCCCTGGTGTAGGAAGCAATACTCGAGTAGAGAGGGTGTGTGGGACCCCTTACCTAAGAACGACTAGCGTGCGAATACCAGCATTAAAACCTATCATGGCCCTAAACTTCAAAATGGTCTGTTTGATTGCCTTCTACCTATCGAAAATAAACAGATATCACAGATGTTTGGCTACCACACTCGTAGTGCACTATATGTAGCAGTATGATACTACTACTCCGTATACACAGTTCATGCTAACCCGGCATCCGGGAGCAGAGCCCAACGGTCCCTGTCACGCCAAGAGCTCACATCAACCACCCCACCACCCCACCACCCCACCGCCACCACTGATAATACCACTGTCATCACCACACACAACAACAAAACCCCCACCACAAGCAGACCCAAAATGGCCATCCCATCGGTAACTCCAGAAACCCCATTCCTCGCCTCCAACCACCAAGACTCCAAAAAGCACCTCCTCCTCGCAACAACCGGCTCCGTAGCAACCATAAAACTCCCACAGCTACTAACCCACCTCTCCCAAACATTCTCCCCAAAAGCCCTAACAATCCATCTCCTCCTCTCCCCCTCAAGCAAGAACTTCCTCTCGCCCACGGACCTCGACGAAGTCAGCAGGAACCCGCTCGTCTCGCGCCTCTGGAGCGACGCCGACGAGTGGGCCTTCCCGTCGGGCGTGTACACCCGCGAGTGTCCGGTGCTGCACATCGAGCTGCGGAAGTGGGCGGATATGCTCGTCGTGGCCCCGCTCAGCGCGAATACGCTTAGTTCCATTGTTGTTGGGCGGTGTGATGGCTTGTTGTTGAGCGTTCTGCGCGCTTGGGATTGGGGAGAGCGGGGAGGGGGAGGGGGAGGGGTTGTGGTTGCGCCGGCTATGAACACGCTTATGTGGACGCATCCGGTTACGGGTGGGCAGGTGGAGACGCTGAGGGGGTGGGGAGTGGAGGTTTTGATGCCGGTGAAGAAAGTGCTGGCCTGTGGGGATGAGGGGGTTGGAGGGATGGTTGGGGTTGAGGTAGTTGTTGAAGCCATTGGGAGGAGGTTAGCGATTTTGTCGGTGGAAGGGGAGGGTGAGAAGGAGGGTGAGATTGAGGCGGTTGAGGGATAGGCTGTATCTTTGGGTGGCTCTTATGTGGCTTGATTGGGATTTGTGGAGTTTGTTCTCATTAAACTTTTGGGGGTGGGTTCCGGTATTAGATATCTTTGCTGTACTAACAGGTAATTAGGATGTTTTCTAACACTTTTAATTGTGACAAAGCGTTAGGTATCCGCTAATATGAAATATCTGCTTAAGAAGTAATGCACCCATCCCTGTTTTCAACCATTCGTAACGCCCTTTGCCGACGTCCTCCAAGACCCCATAGCCCTTCCTCTCCATATAATCCGCTCCTAACAGCCATATACTCTCCAAAAAGCCCTCCCCCGACAGCGAGAAACCCCACAGCCCAAGCACACCACTTGAAGTAATACCAGCACTCTTTGACATCCTTAAGGTTCATCTTCCAGATCATGTGAGCCAAACTCCCCGCCGCCCCCCCACAAGAAACCAAATAAAACACCGGGCCACATCCACTCACTACCCCCGCACCCGCCAGTAAACCAACCTGCGCAACCCCAACCGCAGACATAAGGTACTTCGCATGTGCTTCATGCTTGACAACAATAGACTTTACCCCTGCCTTAACATCATCCTTAACATCTTGATGTGCATAGATAGTATCATACAATACCGTCCACGCAACATTACTCCCATATAAACACGCAGCGGTGGCCATAACCAGCCCATCCAATCCCAGCCCCACAGCAGGAAAACCCAGAAACGCACCCCAAGAAAACGCCAACCCAAGCACAAACTGCGGATAATGCGTGGCCCGCTTCATGAGCGGATACACCGCCACCACCGCCAATGATGGGATCCCCCAAATTATCGTCTCGATGGGGAACTGCACGAGCACAGCCAATCCCGCGAGTAGCTGTACGGATGTGAATGCCAAAGCATTAAACGGGGTAATCGCACCACGGGCGATCGGTCGGAACCTAGTTCTCGTGACTTTTGGGTCTATGTTGCGGTCCCAGAGGTCGTTGATTGTGCAGCCGGCTCCACGCATAATCAGCGCGCCGGTGGCGAAGAGGAGAGTCGTGCCGAGCACTGTTGGGAGGGGAGTTATTGGATCTGTAAGGGTTCCAGCGAGGAGTGTTGACCAGAGGCATGGGAGGAAGAGGTAGATTGTTCCCGTTGGCTTATCGAGGCGGACAAGCTCTGCATAGGGGATTGCTTTCCGGGGAAAATAGGAGAGTAGGCCAGACTTTGGGGGTTCGTAAATCTCAAGCGGGGGTCGGGAGGTTTGTGGGGTGCTGGTGGTGCTGATTCGGGATATGGCAATTGGGATGGGTTTGCAATGTGGTATTGAGGGAGGGCGAGTGATTGCTGTTAAATTTCGTGGGGAGAATCGAGACGGCGTTCGACCGATTGGGTACGCGGCCTGGCCCACGACGCCCGACCATAGTCGTGGGAGCCTAGCAGCCATCATACGGCTGTGGGCGGAGGGCGATAAGGAAAACTGGATTGGATTTGGAGGATGTTACTAGTCGTCAAGGAATTAGTATGCCCGGACATTCCTTTAGAGGAGAGCCAGGTGTATTGCTCACTCCCTTAGCTCCCTAGAGTGTCTTTCTCTTAAGAAGTGAAAGAGTATTGAATATGTCCCGACAAGTTCGTGCGAAGTTCACAATGTTTGAGGCGGGCGAGGTGTGGTTAGAAGGAACAAGCTTTGAGGCTCAAAAGCTTAACTCTCATCTGGATCAAAGATTAGGGCCAGGGGTGCGGATAGCACTCTAAGCCTTGTGATCCTTGGTGCGGTAGCGGGTTTTTTTTTCACCATTATCATATTCTGGACCGGCATTCCGAGGCTTACCGTACTACCGATCTAGTCCGGCCCTCAAATGCGGGTAACGTCCGGTTCGCGACGGACGAGCGTTCCGAGAGTGAGGTTATGCCTGACGGCAAACTTGAGCCTTGGGCGACTCAGGACCCGCCCTAAGGTAGGCTAGCGCGTTGTATGAATAAATAAGAGCCTACTCCCCTTTATTCGACGCCTATCCCTCCTTCTCACTAGAATTACAGTTATTTAGAGGTGAAATTTCCCTAAGCATCCTACTCCCTTATTGACAACACATTGATACTGGCAGGGAGAGCTCTGCGGATGAAAGCCGAACAATGATCTTCACCGAGGATTTTCCGATACACGGTACTGTATCATATCTAACGGTAAGGTCCTAAGTATGCCCGATGATGTATTCCAAGTTTCTAACACTTGTCTAGTCAGGTGGTGTGTGGCGCCGATGACCTTGTGACGAACCTAATTCCTTCGCCTAAACAATACGAGGGGTGGTGTTTTGGAACAAATACTGAGGAGGTTTGCCTTACTATGCCTGGTATGAAAAGCAGGCCTGTTGAGCTTCCTCCGCTTAGTCTTAGGGCTCTCTCGACACCAGATAGATACTCAAGTAGCCAGGATACCGGTGATTTATTGAATTGACGATCTCTCGGACAATGCGCCTGCGCTATTCGCTACGGAAAGAGTTCGACATACTTTTTCCTTCACAAATTTACGTATCAGTGTGGCCGTTTGGCTGCATAATTCGCTTTGGCACACAGCTTCAACCAACCAAGCCAGAGTTCGACAGACGGATGATAAACCCTAGGCGCAGTGCGCCCTATCGAGTGTCGTGCTGTAGAAAGTTTGAACATACCACTTTCACTTACCTTTCGTCATGTGTGACTTTAGGGCGAACTGACAACATGGAAGATCCCTCCCAGAACACCAAGAACTTGAATACCGGGAGGAGAAAAATCTGCTAGGACTTTGGAATTTCCTTTCTCGGCTACGCGATAGGAAGCCCCCCCAAACTCCGCTCTTAGTTGAATCGAGGCGAAAGGGATAGGCACAGCACCTGACCAAGAGAGACAACTACAACGTCCTGGCACATTTTCCTTCCATTTGAGTTTTTGTTGACTTCCCATCGGTACTCGCACAAGTGCTAGGGGAGGCGTTCTAGTACAATACAAAGGCAGTTAACCAGAAAACACTCCCCGTCTAGTGCGAAAATATCTCCCGGATACTCGTACTGTGCTCGGGGGGTCGTTGAGGGCCGGAAAACTATTTCTACAATAGTAATCCCATGCAATTCTATATAAAGACAAGGGTTCTATTTTCCGGTCTTTAATAACCCCCCAGTACCAGCAACCACACCCGAACTTAGCAACCCGGCAAGGTCTTTTTGTGGGTTTGCACAGCCCAATTCCACGGTCTGAACAGTACGAATGCAGGCGCATCATGCAGTACTCAGTTGTAGTCCGGGTGCAGATTGTGCTGTTTTCTATGACAACTACTATTCCATGGCTGGTGCCTAGTGTAACATGATGTGTCAATCTGTCGCTGGAAGCTCATAGCTAATCACTCGTCGGACGATCACACACCCCGGCCAGCTCCAACCGGGCACTTTGCTATCAGCTACAGTATTAACTAAGAAACTAAGTTATCTATAAACAAAAATATTCGCCTTATCCTCCTACATCAGAGCCGCAAGTGCGGGGTACTGTCTGCCTAGTGGCCCTCATCTCATTGTCTCAGCCTTCTTCCCATATTCCTAATGTGGAAGGCGTTCCGTATGAACTTTTTGAGTGTCAGCAGAGATATCCCCGCGTGGACCCTTCGATTTCATAGCTATGACCCCCTCAGACGCTCCCTTCCCAGGAGCTGCCGGGATCTGCTAATGCGATACGATCAGAAGCGTCCTCACTCGCACATTTGGGCCGGTGAAACCTGTGGGAAAGGCTGGCATAATTATCGAGAGATGAAGCATTCGAAAGGAATGGTCAATTGGATTGGATTGCAGGTCTATCGGAGCCGCCCCTCACAGATCGCTCTTTAAACAAAAACTGGAGATATTCTCGGGATAAAGACTACAGTCTGCTACTCGAGTATAGTGAAACCCCGGCACAAAGAGTACCGGAAGCACGTATGAGCCCTTAAGGAAATGGGATCCGGTCAATTTTTCCTTCGTTCAAATTATCGATTGACAGAAAAGTCAAGTCCCTTACAATCGCGCGCTGGCCATTGCTCCCGGATCACTCAATCACGACCCAGCATTATAGGTAGGTACCGTTGCTACAAATTGGAGATTTAGTTGTTCCCAGGTATTGTAGCTGCTGTCACCAAGCGCCGCATCTCCCTGAGCAGATCGCTATCTATTCCCAAACTCGATTGACAACTATATCGCCCTCTCCATTGGCGTATCTGAGCAATTGTTCGATCCGTTGCTTAGAGGCATCCTTGGTGAGGTGACACTGCGAAGGGACCCCATGAGAAGTCCTAGGCCCCGATGCCAGCCCTCCGATGCTGATGCCCCGATGCCAGTGAACTTGGAGATGCTGGAGTTTTGTTGCACTGCACGTGAAAACGCTGAAAACGGCGCACAGCATCAGTCTTCCCCCCTTCACGCATGAAGGTAAAAATACCGGTAGAGCTCGACCCCAAGACTTGCCGGTTGCTCTGGCTTTCGGCAACTCCTGAGAAAATTTGAGAATGATATATGTTTATTTGTTCGGAAAACGAGAAGGATCAGAGGCCAAAAAAATTTCAACCAAACATCGACCTTCAATCAACCTTCCTGCTTTAGAAAGCGGCACGATATTAAATGCATGTGCAGGTCTTTCTACTCAGGAACTTCCAATTCGCTTCCTTAAGGATAATCGGGGTAATATTTGAAACCGACGACTCCCGATATCCCACACTCGTTATTTCTTATTTGTTTAAAAATCTGGAAGAATGCTGTCCACGGTACGAGGAATGCTTGCGCCCCGAGATGCATGTTGGCACTAGCGCGCTAGACCAGCAGAAGTGACGCTGCCAGGCGATTGGCCAATTCCGCACATGATACACTTTTTTATACGATCTCATTTTTTTTGTCGGTGAATTGCTCTCGTTGAGCCGAGAGCAGGTTTTGCGCCAGTAAGGCGCGCACGCCCTACTCGAGTACTAAGGTGGAGATTTTATTAGCCAGTAATTGAATTTCTTTCAGTAAAAAGTAAGGTTCGTGTGGCAGGGGTGACAACGACCTTGCTTTGTCGTGGGCAACCCGTTGGTGAGAAAAAGAAATATATCTTCTGGGGAGGGGATTTGGACTCCAGAATCCCCCCACCAGCGAAATATTCAGGCCACACCAGACAGTGATCAGCCTGGAGGGAAATATTTGATCTTCGGCTAACCTTCCGATGCATTTTTCCATGCAAGTTGAAGTCGCCTCGTACCTCCACGTTCTGCAGCGTCAGTTTCAGGTTGCTCTTGCGTTTTGCAACCCCCTGACATCTTTACCAGAATTTATCACCAGTCAAGGCATGATAGGACATGACGGACACTATGTTTAGCCAGTAAGTCTACACCGGGCAGCTGTAGACAAATAGGGTAAGTGATTTCAAAAAGGACTTGGAAGTGGTCGCATGCACCGATAAGAGAATGGACATGGACATACTAGTAATCATTTCTCTCTGATACCGCCTTTCTATAGACCAATCTCCGTGAGCTTGTCTGAATCAAACTTTCAATATAAAATAACAGGAGAGCCACTGGGGTCTTCAATCCTTTCTGACAAGAACCAGCCAGCCTACTATTGCTCTTCCTCAAACACATACCGTCCCTTATCCCGAATCTTCCATTCAAGATCCAAAATGAGCACCTCTCCGTTTAGTTCGACATCCGTCATCGTTTCTCCCGCCCATAGAGCCGGCTCCGGGAGGCCTGTTACAACCTCATACATGAGAGAAAGAGATCTCCATCGAGCAACGAGATACACCAACGAAATTGGTTACAACTCGAGAGGGTATGACTATCCCTACGACCCCTACGACCCCTACGATTTGGCTCTGGCAGAGCAAAGAGAGCTAGAGGAAATTCGATTGGCGGAATACCGGCGAAACGAATACCCCCGAGCCGGAGCCGCGACCATTCTCACAACCGGAGCTGGGAGCATGCGAGGCGGTAAGACGGTATACCTTTCGTCTGGGCGGCCCGTCATGGACAGATATCCACAACTGGGGCACGCTTCTGGTATCCGAACAGTCAGCGTTGAGAGACCAGGCCCCATCATCCACCGAGCTCCAACAAGATATACCAACCAACCAGGTGATTACGCATTCGGCGATTATCCCACCGACTATGATGGGTTCTCCCACGATGGCTATCGTGTCCCTGCCGGCGGTCGAGTTCGTCGCTATCCCACTAGATACGGCAATGGACGAGTATTTGGCACTCCCGGGGGCTATGCGAGTGGCTATCGAGAACAAGTGGTAGTGGCCCCTTCTTACAGGACTACGCGCTACCATTGATTGCTTTTTGGGGAGACGGCTCCTTTCTCTCTCTCTCTGTTCCTTGAGTTGGCTCTACTTCTGGACTAAGACGAGAAACCTTTGCTCGGTTCCTTTCTTTTGTGTTTCATATTGTGGTTATAGGGTGGATAAGGGATTGGTGTTTGGGAAGTTTTTTTTCTTTTTCTTTCTTTTTTTTCTTTCCCACTTTTCCTCATTTCGTATAGCGAGTGGTATGATACAAAATTTACTTTGAAACCATTTTAGAAGGTAGCATGCTTGGGATTTCTAGTTGGTCTGAGATACTGTGTTTGAGTCCTTTACCCATGGGCGTTCGAGCGACCAAATACGAACACAGTACAAGCAGTAGAAAAAGAAACCTTTGTTTTGGAGGGGCTATAGTAATTTAGTACTGCGGGGTGCTGTGCCTGTACTGTTCTCTACTCAAGGGAAACACATATCTGGACAACAATATACTCCCTCCCACCTGTGCCATAGATACCGTACAATCCATGAGTTATCGCACCAATAGCACTTTACCCCTCACTAACGACCAATCGTAGCCCCGCAGTGGCCTAGTGTGTCAAAAAGAACCTCAGCAATTGAGAGCAATACAATTACTACTCGAATCACGCGAGGCGAACCAGCCTTGCAACCAGCCCTGTGATGTCATACGGTACTTGCGCCCTATGGTACAAGAGTTTCTATGTACCGTACACAACACTTGAACTGTACTAGTACAGCACATACAAGTACGATTACTTGTGCCTGTAAGAACAGGAATGAGCGAGAATCGCACTGGGAGGTCGGAAACCTCCCCCCCGTCGAGTACAGGGAAAGGGGGACATGGCTCTAGTAGGAGAGGGGATTTTAGTATCTGGGCGAGATCGTGGATCACTCTTGTGTTTACAGGAGAGTACCGGTATCTGCAGAGTCGAGCCTAGGATTTGAGAATAGCAGTCGCACGTCAGTCGCCAAACAATTATCGTAAAGAACTGCCATGTATCGTCCGTCCCTCCGACCTGAGCTGTTCATTAATGAATTCTTCGCGGTATAAATCGTGCCGTGGCTCAGAAGAGTGGTAGCGGTGAGCGCTGTAGACTGAAGGTGGGGGGGTCTTATCACTACTTGCAATGTTGAAGCGTTTTTAAAAAACAGCTGCTATTGCATCCCACCAAAATTTGGTTTCTTTTCGCTTGGATTTAGGCTGTATGCAATAGTAGCCTTTTTTTCCAAGACGCCTGAGCATGGGGGAGTGGCAAAGTGTCAAGGTGGCCCGAAATTAAGGTTTCGGTTCTCTCCGGCTTGGCAGGGAAGGGTGGAGGAAGTACTCGAGTATGGGGTTTTCTTTTGGTAGGTTTGGGATAATAGGAGGTGTGACCGAGTATTAGAGTAGGGGTTTCTGGTGGCTTGTAGGTTTAGTATGATATAATAATAAGATATCATGGTAGACAAGGACATTGAATGAGTACTGCTGCAGGTAGGATGGATATGTATTTACAAACAATATTCAAAGTCCAGATCAAACTACTAGTATATGACCAGTCCTTGCCCTAATGGCTCACTATTAGCGCTATATTCTTTCCCAATAGATTACAAATACGAGTAAATTATATACAAAACAAACTCAAAACAAAGCTAAAACAATTATAAAACCAAACAATAAAAGAAAACTAATAAAAGTCACCAATCATACTACTATTGAAATTTCACAATCCAATTCTTTCAAGTATTAGAAAGCCATAATCTGATACTGGCAAGCTTCAATTGGGTCACCAAGTTCAGTATTCTATATTCTAGATTATGATATGACTGAATTTAGATATTTTATAACAATATTGATAAAATAAGTTCGAAAATCAAATCAAATGAATATTATAAAGCAAAACTAAAATAACTAAAAGCAATTATAATTAAATAACAAAATATAATAATCTAATTCAGTGGAAAAAGGAGATATTAAACTTCTTCTTATTATATAATAATTGGTGTTAGGATATTAACACTATTGTTTTAATGAATAAATACTTCTATCGTAGTAGTATTAGAATTGTGCCAATAAGGGCTACAAGGATGTCTTGTAACTATCAGTCCCAACCTCCTATTTCTTAAATCCGTGATAAGGTAGTAGACTAACTTTAAATACAACTCTCTTAATACTACAGTAGGAAGTTACCTGTCTCTCCCACAATGAGGCTCAGGATCACCCATTACACTCCATGGGGTATCGTATTACCAGCTTTCACTTACTAATCTGGATTTGTTGTCATTACAGATATTTTTTGGTAAATGTCCTACATTTAACCTATTTTTCTTCTCTCCCATTATGTTTTGTTTTATTTTGAGGTTGTCATGCAGAATAAAGGTTTTCTATTTTTTTCCATCAAATAGTGGTGCTACTGCTACTTTACAATCCTTCGTGGTTAATCAGACATGATGGCTTGAGAGACACAATCACGGATGTGGGGTGACCGTTGCCCTGTGCGCGGGGTGTCAAATTAACGCGAACACTTGTATGATACCTGGCAACCAAGTACCACAGCTGAAAGTATTTTCGATAGCCACCAGGCCCAAATTATACGGCCAATTTCCCACCCCCACAGCAGGACCCTTTCGCTCTGGGAGTAAGCCTAAGTGTATTTTATTTTTGTTGTTGAGGTTGCCCAAATCATTATTGCTTGTATTAAGCTGCGGGGTGCAAGTTGTTCGCGTTAATTTGACGCGCTGCGGTACTTACTTTTCTAGAAATGGTAACGTGTTTACAGGCGTCAGGGTTACCCGGCCTTAGAAGCTAGGCGAGGTACCCGTTGCCACTCCCGAAAGCTCCTTCGCTGCTGTCCTACCTTTGACCAACCGTACTCTTCACTCATCAGCGTCTTCCTTTCACCTGTCGACAGTTTTCCTCCCCTCTCATTTACCAGCTCTTTTCTTTCCCCTCTTGCTCGTTTGTCCGATTTTGATATCAAAAATTGACAAAATTTGCCGAGGCTCTCAGAGTTCCTGCTTCAATTCATGTCGGCCGTTGGGATCCCAGTATTTACACCGATTCCGCCCGGTTTCGATGTGAAGCAGTTGGCTGAAGAGCCTGGCTCGCATTTTCATCTGGCTACCCGAGTCGATGCTCGCACACTTACACCCGATACTGCGGAACAATTTGACGAAATCTACCGTTCGCAGGTGCTACAGATTGGTGAGCCACTAGTTATTGAGAATTGGCATCTAAAAAGTAGATGGCCCGGACATATTTTCAAGAATGAGTGGTTGGATAATAATCTGGGGAGACAACGTAAGTTTGGTCCTTTACTCCCTTCCTTCTTCCTTCCCTCTTCTCACTACCCTTAGTGGCCAATCTTGTAAATGTTTGGCTAACGTCTTCTTATAGGTGTGCAGATTCGAGACCTTGTGAAAGGTACTGATGATGAGTGGTCCCTCGGCTGGTACCTGAGTAAATGCGGGACGTTGGCGTCCAAATTTACTCCGGAGAATTACAAAAGCTTCAAGCGCCAGCGACTTTACCTTAAGGATATGGATTGTCCATCGATATGGATGAAAAACCTAGGAGATACCTTGCCAAGAGGAACTTTCTACCTTGACCAGAATGCGGATCTCATGGCATCGCTGCCCGAGGAATTGCGGGCTGTGAATATGATGTGTTATGTCGGCCATGAAGGAACGTTCACTCCCTGCCACAAGGAAATGTGCTCCTCTATTGGGCAGAATATCATGGTTTCCGCTTCTGAAAATGGAAGATCTATCTGGTTCTTGGTAAAACCCGACGACCGCGCAAAGTTGGCTGTCTGGTTTAGGAGTGTTCTAGGGCAGGACCTCGAATTAGAGAACTACTTTGCTTCTATTGAGGATTGGAAGAAAGCTCCGGTTGATGTATGGATAGTGGAACAGAAGGTTGGCGACTTTCTGATTATTCCGCCGGCCAGCCCTCACCAGGTTTGGAACCAAGGGGATCTTACCATAAAGGCTGCGTGGAATAGGTGTACACCCGAATCGCTCAAGGTTTGTCTCTCGGGTGAACTTAGCATGAGCAAGTTTGCATGCCGCGAAGAGGCATACAAGGTTAAGACTATGGTGTATATGGCTATGCTAAAGATCGCAAGCGAGCTGGACAGAACTTCATCCAATGAAAATGAAGGCATTATACGCGACTTCCTCACTTTATATCCCCTCTTTGAGGCGATAATGCTGGACGAGGCCTTTTCACCTGAATTGCCAGTGCCAACGGTAGAAGACGTCAGCGCGGAATATGGGATTACCTGTTCATTTTGTAGTGGCAACATCTTCAACCGCTTTCTGTCCTGTCCGTCCTGCCCTCTCGGTGATGGCGATAATGCCGACCATTACGACATTTGCATGGATTGTTATACACTTGGGAGGCGATGTAAGTGCGATGCACCGCCAACATGGGTCCAACAGTACTCATGGACTACTCTTCAGAACGACCACGAGAGGTTTCGCCAAATATTCAATGGCTTCGTTGAAAGCGAGCGATTTGCTTCGATTTTTAAGCGCGCTGGGGTGGCCAGATCTACTAGAGAGTCATTGGAGTATTTAACAAGTATAAAAAACGTCACTAGGAAATCACGCGCGTGGGTTTCCCAGATATTATCGGACATGTATACCAGATATCCTGGACAGAAGAGGGGGGGGTTACGGGCAATCAAAGATGCTCCAAAGGTGAGTCTTTTTATTTATTTATTTCACCTCCCCACCCCGATTTTCCAAATTTACAGTGTATCTAACAGACAGCGGTGGCAGGATGAAACGGATGGTAGGAGTAATTGTCATGTTTGCAAAAACCCACATGCTCCAATCATATACGTTGAGTGCTCAAGTACGAGATGTAACAAACGCTATTGTTACGGTTATTTATGGAGAGCTCACTCCCAGAATCCTTACATGGTTAGTGGCCTCTGGGAAATCACTCCCGTGCATATCAATTCTGATTTTAATTTGGGTTCTAGATCCTGTCATCCATGAATTGGAGATGTCCTTTTTGCTCGAAACAGTGTACATGCGCTGCCTGTCTTAAGAGCGGCAGGAACGGGAGTAGAGCACGCCGGGAAAATCCCATCTGGCTTGGGTATAACACTCGTGCCGTCGCCGACCAGAGAAGTGAAGAGTGGTTGACCACCTTTGCCCAACACAATAAAAAGTGGGCAACCCCGGCTAGCGGCAGTGACGGTGCTTCTCAGAAGAGAAAAAGATCGGATGGCAGTGACGAAGACAGTGACGCGGACGTTGACGGCAGTGGTGGCAGCAGCGGCGGTGAGGCTGGCGATGGGGAGAGTGTTGGCGATGGGGAGAGTGTTGGCGATGAGGACGGGGCTGTGGACGATGAGGAAGACGATGAATGGGAGGGGCTCGGTATGTAGCCTGGCTCAAATGCCCTCAAAAACCCCAAAGTGTTAACAGTTGGTCAAAGGCAAGCATCCCGGCCTCCTCGAATTTCCATCAGCGGTTGGAGTGAGAGGAGGTGATCCTTCTTTCATTTCTGGTAAGAGAAGTACCAATGTTAACCTTCTCGCATCACAGCTAGCTATTCTCGCCCGTAAGTGCGATCCTTCAACTGGAGAAACCGATAACGAAGGAGGGAGGGATATAAATGTTATAGGAAGGGGGTGGCGGGATCAAAATAATTCTTTAGCCCTACTTGATAACCATAGCTTAGAAAACAATACTATCGCTAGTCCTCTTTCTCCCGGTCTTGATAACTCAGCTCTACGGTCGAACAACCTTTCCCAACTCGAGATGGACCCGCAAGCATTTAGAATCGCTGCCGGGCTTTTACCGGTAGAGGACAATATGTCCGTTCCTCTTACACAGCAGCCCTCGGGGGTCTCGCCCGAGGCATTGTCACTCCCATTGCTTCTGAGTGGGCCCGCGAAACTCGAAGTAGAGCGCACTGTGAAGTCACCTACGCCGGAACCGATTGAAACAAAAGCGGGCTGGGTCAAGAAGGCAAAATTAGCTAGGAAGAGGTTCGCGAACCTCCAGGCGGGCAAGAATAGGCGGAAGAGTTTGATTGTTAAGCTCAAGGTTGCCGTCGAGGAGTGGGAAGAAGCGCCAGTTCGGTCCGACGTACCGCCTAAGAAAATACTCTCCGAAGAGGGGGAAAGAGAGGATGAAGCCCTCTCTGTACAACCTCTTTCACCACCGCAAATGCATGAAGGAGATGGCCTGCTGGAGGGCGACCTTGAAGAGTCTGCAGATGATATACCCTCCGATGGGCCCCCGCGCCGACGAAAAGCGGCGCCGAAGGATGGCGAGTACATCGCCAGAAACCGTACGGGCAATCCCCCGACCCCACTAATGGCACTCTCCTCTGTCCGGTCAAGACGACGAAGCCAATCCCTCCAACGCAGCGTCCACAATAGCGGCACCAAGAGCAGCAAGCACACGCCCCCACTCGAACAGCCCTCAACCCCTACCCCAGTTCCTCCTCCGCCAATAACCAGCTTAATACCCGCCGACTGGCCCTTCGCCATAATAATCACCGAAAAGCCTGACCGCCGCAAGTACGCCAAAACCACCACCACTGGCCGCCCTCGCGGCCGGCCGCGCAAGGTCCAACTAGCTGGCAAAGCGCGAGAAGACGGAGACTTCAAACTCGCGCCATGGTCGAAGGTAATGAAGACGGAGAGCACCACTCTTACAAAGGGGTCTGTTCGGCCACGCGTGGCCAGTACAGCTTTCGCGGAAGACGTGGAGGAGTCGTCGGAGGATGATGGGGAGGGTCATTACGTGGAGAGGGGCCCGCGGCCAGTTTCTGTGGACAGTGGAGAGGAGGGTGATAAAGAGGGGCTCGGGAGGGAGAGAATGGTGGTTGGGAAGGGACGGGTACGGAAGCAGCGGAAGGTAGAAGGGCAGGAGGGGGGGGAGGAGCGAGGCGGAAGGGGAGGTGGGGGTTACGACGAGGAGGATGAATATAATCGCAGGTGGTCTAGGAGGAGGTCGTTCTATTAGTATAGTACAGCAATTGTGACTTGACTTGCGGGCGGGTTGTATTAAAGTTGGATTCTCCCTTTCCTCTTTTTTTCCTATTGTATTTAATTGACTTAGCTGCCTCCCCCATTGATCTATATGGTCTCTTCTGCACCCCCACCCTCTTTGTGCAGCAGTGTATATCACAGTAACGTCTTACACGCCACACCTACACCTTGGCGAGTATATCTATCTGTCTGCCCGCTTTATCAGAGGCTAGGGGATCATGCTTCCGTTGCACAGCGATACCGGTGAAGAGTACCCCTCCATCTTCGCGAGAGCACAGCAAGACGAAGCAGCAATAGTTGAGTATCCTCCCCCTGGCAACTCTACAGTAAGAGAAACAAGAGAAAGCTTTTCGGACATCCCCTCCTCCCCTTCCTCCTCCTCTCCGAAGGATTGGACTGGATTGGATTTAAGTCCGGAGGTCCACAAGGCGGCGGCGGATAATCGTCGCCAGCCCATTCAAAAAGCATTCCGGAAAACTTGGCGTTTCCCAGGTCCAAGCCGTGCTAAGATCTCGGGATAACTTTTTTTTTTTTTTGCCTACAAGAGGGAGTATGATACTGTGCTATTTAGTATGATACTTGTACACATGGCACAACAACCGCAACGGATACTAGTCTATACGAGTACTTATGGTTGACACCTTGTACTCGAGTACGATACTTTAACCATCACAATATCATACCGGTACCGGTGGACAATCCATTCCGTGGAAATTCTCCATCATACGCCCGAAACTTTCTACTACTCGTCCCAGGCAAGAAGTACCCGGAAACAGGGGGGTCAATTTTGTTTGAGCGCTCAGATAATTGCAGGGGGTTTATCATACAAAAATCTAATCCCTGTTTCCGGGTACTTCTTGCCTGGGACGAGTACAAGTACTGCTTGGTGCGCCAATGAGTGTCTTCCCGTTTTGAATTAATTGATTTATGATCGGAGCACGGTATGATACTTTGTAGTACTTGTTATGGTCCATAAGTACCAGTACCCGAAAACAAGGTGGGGGTATATTTTGTATGGGTGCTCAGACACGTACAGATGTTTTGCCATATATTTTCTTTAATCCCTTGTTTTCGGGTACCGTACTAATAGCCTGGGACAAGTAACATACTAGTTAGCTGGATGGTAGTTTTTTAGTCACCATCTTCTTTTTTTTTCTTTTCCTTTTTTTCTCTCTTCTGCTCGCGTGTATCCTACTCTCTCTACAAGTACTCAGGTACCGTACTATCGGTTTAATCCCGGCGATCGGCAATGTCGTTTGATGGTGTTTTATATTATAATATATCATACCTTAAATTGTATGATAATATTATTATAGAAAGAATTTGCGGTGAGGGAGTTATTAAATTTTGGCGTTTCTTGGATATCCGCTGGTCACAAGGTATGATTCGGTGGAAAGCGTCTTGGCCGGATGGTGGTAGGCCTGATACGGCGCCAACCTGTGAGAATTTCCTGGGTTCACTGGATCGGGCTTGAAATGTGGGGGTGGGAGGCATGAATCGGGGAGAAGGTGGTATTCTAGGTTTTCACATGTAACTTAGACATATCTGGTGACCTGGGGTGGTTTGGATTATTCCTGCGAGAATGAGATAGCGGCACGGCTCTGGTTCCAGGGTAATGTATTTCCTGGGGGGGGAGGGGGGGAAAATGAGAGGAGCAATATGAGAGGAGCAAAAATAAATAAATAAAATTTAATAGGGAAAAGAACAGGGGTGATCCAACACGCGGATCCATTATACTCTCTCCCTCCCTCTCAAGAGAGGGAGAAGTGAATAAATATACAGTTAAATTACCCTCCTCGTTTACATAGTCCATCTGCTTATTCGTTTCCCCGGGATGATCTGTCTATTCGAGAAAATCATGCACCGGCCGGATTCCCCACCAAGTCAGGAACACCGCCAATCCCACAGTCTCGACCAAACCCGCCGTAGCACGGACAGCGATGTACTCTGCCTGACGACGCTCCTGAAATAACTGCGAGACAACCTGTTAAATTCCCCTCTCATTAGTAAAATCAATCGACAACTTCGCACAAGCACACTAATTTAGGGAATCGAATAACCAACAGTAGGAACCGACGTAGCCGCAAACACCAGCGCACCAACATACGCCGCACCCTTATAACTCAGAGCGGCCGAGCGGCTCAGCAGTGCGGCGACAGCGTACGTCTGCACACTCGACCCGACAAGCGAGGAGCCCATTAACGTCGCGGACCTCATGGCCTCCTTAGACTTTGCGAACTCCGACTTGGAGTCCGCTTTCATTGCCTTGTGGTATGTCTCGCCGAAGAGCGGGGACATGACGGCTAGGTTTGCGGTGTGTGTGAAAAGTGTGCCGAGCGCGATGGCACTAGGCTTGACGGATGGGAGATACTGGGTTGTGGGGAAGGTTCCGGTGTATCTAGGAGTTTTGTTAGGATGTGGATTTTAGTAATGGGAAGATGGAAGATGGGGAGGCCGGGGGGGCGTACGAAGAAGTCATTTTTAGGTGTGATTGTTCTGTTGGATTCCGGTTTAAAAGAAAGGTAGAGAGAGAAAGATCCTTTTCTTTCCTTCTTTCGAATGAGTCGATTCGCCTGTCTGTTCGTTCGTTCGATCAAGGACAATGGAATAGAGAAGAAAGCCCCTCCCTCCCCCCGTGGGAAGTCTAGTATTTAAAACAATCCTACCGATATCTCACCCCACACATCCCATACTTCTTGCTAATTCGTGTGTATGACCGCATACTTGCCCCGACCCACCCAGACCCAAGCTAAGCTCTCCCTCTTTCCAACCAGCCAGGAAATTCACCACCGGAGTTATCTGGTTTAACCACCCATTCCGTCCTTCCTTCCTGCCTTGTGCGATACAGTGATGCTTGCAAGCAGTAGCGGAAAGCCACTGACTGGCACGGGATATGGCCGCATGGGGCATATTGTTGTCGTCACTGGGATCTCCTGCCGGTATGATACATGTGATGTCATGTATCGTCACCACAATCCCTCCCATCGCGACGCCACAGCCGAGGTTTTGTTAGCCACAGCTTGGCGGAGTGGGCAGGATGTGGAAGTGAAGGTGGCTTTAATGGTGGCTTGGGGGGGGATTGGATGCTAGGCTGCTGAAGAAAGTCGGCATGGCAGACATTGGCTCTGGCGAAATCCTTGGTTTGGTCAGTTGATTGGCCATTTGTCTGCCTGGTCGGACTGATGTCAAGTTTGATGGTGGTGAGTTGTTAGTATCGTAAAATGGTATCCGATAGGGTCAATACCAGGATGGCCAACAATGCCACTTCCGATAAACAATTAAAACTCAACTTCAGGAATTCCCCAATATCTCGCGTCAATATCTCCCTTCCGCAACCTGGGGTTATCGGAGGAGGCACCCTGACTCTCAATCTTAACCCTTTCTCTCTTTTTCTTTTTTATCTCAAGACTTCGCCAATCGGGAAGTGCGAGACTGTCAGGCTCCAGGATAGTGATGTACTGTATGATACTATACAGCACTGTACGGGTACGGGTGCAATATTCCGGGAACGTGAATATTTTATTTTTTCGGTGCCTGGGAGCGGAGGGCTCTAACGACTTGAAATTGCCTACCGCAATTTCACCCACTTCCAGTCGTCCATTCGTGGAATTTTGGGATAGTCTGCGGGTGAGCAGTCCGAATTATCATGCGAGTACCGTACCAGCACTATATGGATAAGGCGTCGGTTCGGGGTTGATTCGAGCTCAATTTAATATAACATCATAGGTGGCGGGCCCTTTGGAAGGGGGGCCGATTGCGAATTGGTGTCTTGCAGCAGAAGCGTGCGTTTTGAGTTATGACCGCAGGTGTCACGATAGCTGTTGTGTGTTGCTGCCTTTTAGCAGCAAGGAACTTACAACGTTGAGAGCCCACGCTCTTGAAATGATCTATTGCTTTAGAGATCTGTACAATTACTAATAGCATTACAATTATAATAATAATAATAATAATAATAATAATAATACTGTTATTACTATTATGCCATCGTAGAAAGAAAAAGGAGAAAGGAAGGGTAGAGGGTAACTGGTGGTTTGAGGGCTCTCCTCTTTCGTCGGTGCCTATCGTCCGTGGCCGTCTTTCATATTTTTCCTTTCTTCTTCCTCAACACCACACTCTCCCACTCTCTCTCTCTCTTCGCCACCCTCGACTTCAACAAACTTTTCCACTGGCAACGGTATTGATCTACTTGGGGATAATTCGGAGGAATCTTAAATTCTCTCTGTCTCTGGCCCCCAGGTCCCCCGCCGACTGCAAGATAACCTTGCGGGAGAAGGCGGACAGAGCCCCCAATTTGCGTGTTGTTAGGCTGGCCCAGAAACCCTTCCTTCGCCAAGGCCTCTCTGGCCTACTTAACCTCCCCTCCGATTACTAAGCCAATCCTTTCACCCTCCAAATTCACACAGCAGCCCGACACTATCACCAGAGACACCCCAAGGTCCCAAAGGAAGAGCTACCACTAAGTCAACCGAGAAAAACAAAAAGCTATCCCCGGTGCGACCCTTCATCTCCCTTTGAGCGCTCCGATAGCTTGAGCTCCTGTGAAAGATCAGGTCCTTCGCTTTCTCTCTTTGCTGGTGGTATTCCTGTTCCAAAACATAATTTGGCCCGTTTCCCCATCAACTGAAGGAAGCCTCTCCCGCCTCCGTCTGTCGCGATCCTCCCGCAACACACAAGAAACTAACCACCCCCCTCCATTCTCGTAATCCTAACCCCCCCGTCGTCCAATCAAACCATCATTTTTGCCCATCGCTTCCAAAGGCAAGATGTCGAATCAAGTAGTTGTGAGTTTCCCTTCGCTTTCTCCCTTTCCCTTCGTCGCTGCATGCTCTTCCTACTCCACCACCTTCATATGCCCTTGCCCACTTTTTCTCTCTTCTCTTTTTTTCTTTTTTTCGAGAGAGGCTCCGATTATCCATGGACGAACTCGTGGACTAGGTGATGTTAATAGGAAAAATAGGGTGAGGTTTACCAGCGTATTATCGAGGAAGTTATCCAGACCAGTGTCATCGATTTTGAGGAAGCCGGAGTTAATGCATCGACTTTGCAAGAACTGAAGCAGGTTAGTTAGAAAAAAAGAATGCTGGAATTTCGTCCGTTTTGTTGTCGCTTCGCCCTTCGGTCTCTTTCTTTCTTTCCTTTTTTTTTTTTTCTCTCGGTTGAAGGGGGGCGGACCCCCCCCTCTATGAGGCGGGCCGGTTCTCTTCTCCTTCTCTCTCCCTCCCTCATATTTGCAGTCACCTTTATATGCTGTTGCCTCCTGGGCAGTGTAGGGATTGGAGGGGGGGGGGGAGTGGTGTGCGCCGCCCTACTTCCCTGTTTTCCACCCCTATTTTATCCTTAATTGTTTTTCCTGAATAGGTCATATTTTGTGCAATTTACTGTTTCCTATCTGAGTTATCCGAAGCTTTTCCCCGCCACAAACCTGGACCAAGCGTTGGCTAACTAGTCTTTACTTTTTTGCTTCTTCCCACGACAGGTCTGGCAATCCAAACTCACTGATCTTGATGTCGCTACTTTCCCATGGGACCCTCCATCGGAAGCCGCACAAGTTTCCACCTCGGCCCCTGCTCCGAATTCACCCACAAAGGCTCAGATTAATAACAACTCCCAGCAACAAAATCCTATCAAACAAGAACCAGGTGCTCAGAACCCTAACCCACGAACTGTTGACGTTAGAATCAAAGCGGAGCCGGCAACGGAGCCCCAAGGTGTCTACGCCCCGCCTGCACAGCCCACTGGAAACCCAACCCATAATCCGGCTCTCGCCGAGGCAAGAGCCCGTCAAAATCTCGTCCAGAAGTTTGGGAATACCCCTCAATTAGCCAGACCTGCTGGTGGTCTTGTTCTCCCCGGCCCCGCTACCAATCCTCAGCAGAGGCCCAACGGGCAACAGAATGGTATTCCCCAGCATGATGGTGGTGATGAAGAAGAAACTATCCCGATTGAAGGATATGGCAACATTAGTAGATCGGAAGCGGACAAAATATTACTTCGTCGTATCAGTGATGCTGAACGCGAAAGTGTTAGAGCTACTGATGAACTCGCCAAAGCTTTGAGGAACCTTGGGCACTCCCCTAAATCTCCCAAGGCTAAGAGACGTCATAAGGCTCAAGATGCCTACGAGGAAGCACTTGATCCTTTTAATCATTACCCTCACGCTGCCCCTGCTCCTACATCCCCTGACGCTACCCATGCTCCCGGTCCTTGGCCGGCAGCCATGAAGCAGATGGACGGAGAGTCTGGTGACGAGGAAGTTGTCGACGAAGACGCCATCAATTCCGACCTCGACGATCCCGAAGATGACGAAATTGACGGTGAAGACGACGATGAAGTCCCGCAGATTATGCTATGTATGTACGACAAAGTTCAGCGTACCAAAAACAAGTGGAAGTGTGTTCTCAAGGATGGAGTTTTGACTATCAACAAGACTGAGTTTGTCCCCTACTTGTCTCCTAGCTCATGTGTGGAGATAGGCATGCTAACTTGACTAGGTATGTCTTTCATAAAGCCAACGGGGAATATGAGTGGTGAATGGTTGTTTGGGATGTGCGAGCTTGGCGAATTTCGAAACACTCTCGGACTCAATTCAAAACTCTTACTTGATCTGGCGGATTCTACAACGTTACACTCACACAGTTCTCGGAAAGGCGGGATATCAGCTGTTTTTTTGTTTCTTTCTTCAAAAAGGGAAGTACTACTGATCATTAGGTTGAATTAGCAGCTCATTTTTTCCTCTCACCTCTCCTTTGCTCTCTTGCTGCTTTCTCAGGTGCACGTGTATTGCCTTTTTTTTTTCGCCACCCATTTCTTTTCATTTCTTTTCGTTTCTTTTCATGGGCTCAATCTGTCATACTTCGGTGGTTATTATTCCTGTTTGCTCGAAATCATGTATGTAAAATTCCCTTCATTTGTTCATCTTTCTCGCTTCTATTTCTTATCAGCTCTTTTATTTGCTTCCCCTTCTTTTGAGTCCATCAATACGATGCGAGACTCGGGTATGGAAATGTCGATACAGAACGAACATCCGGTATACGGTACACGCGATGTGATTAAGTAGAAGCGGCGGATGCCTTTCCAGCTTTACAACGGGTGTTAATTTGCTAGGGACTTGGGTAATTTGATTCCTTTTTTTGTCTGTGTTTGGGGTGTACGTTATTTTACGTTACAGTACTGGTTTGCTTGCACGCTTGCCTAGGTGTTATGGGGAGAAGGGGGAATGGGATGGAAGGCAAGACAAGGCAAGGCAAAGTAAGGGGTATGGAATAGGATGGGACGGATGGATTGGGATGTATGGATATTATTAAACAAAAATTTCCCCTCACTTACTGCGCGATTGTGACCTGGCCAATTTACTGTAATTGCTGCGGGGGGGAGGAAGTTGGAATGTCTTGGTAAGTCTGCTGGCTAGCTGGCGGGGTGGAGGGGTTTCGAGAGACCGCAAGGGCCAATATCCTATTATTTCCAGTGCTGTAGGCTGCCTACCATGTTGGTTCACAAAAAAGCGACCTCTTTTCCCTGGTACTGTACAGTGCCGTACATATGCCCAACAAAAACCCAACAACCCCCCAGAGGGGGCCCAGAGGGGGCCCAGAACTGTCAACCCACCCAACCGGTGCCCATGGCCCCTTACCCACGGCACGGGTCCCGGACCACCCCCGCGGGATCCGGCACCATCCCCGGCACTCCTCACGCAGGGGAGATCTACGATATCATACAGTGGAGTAAATACCACGGCAAATAATAGCCTTAGCACGGGACTACATATTAGCATATACCATAGTCCAGAACTTTCGGGCCGGGATATACACACACACGAACGAACGAACGAATACTATCCTGGCTCCGGCTGTTTGTAGTATTATATATCGGTTGCTTCCGGACGGAAGTGCTCCGCCGTAATGTATTATAAGAACTAGAGGAGTTGAATTGGACTTTCGGTCTGTTGGCATAATAGGACGTTGGGTTGGGTTGGCAGCGTTCACTTTGCTGGTGAGGTCTGGGCCTTTCCTCTCTTTTTTTTCTCGCCTTGGGATGGGAATTAAGCGGTTTCGCCCCGCACTGTCTAAGAGGTGGGGGAGGGGGTGTTTTTTTTTTTTTCGGGGTGTTTTTCCCCCGGGGAGGACATATAAAGCGAGTTGTAGGCTCCAAGCGGAGGTTTTTGTATGGATGGATGGATGAGTGGGGGGGGGGGGTATTGAGATTTTGTCTGCGTGGAAGGGGATGTGCGTGAGTTTATATTCTGCGTAAAAATATGCGCTTTCTAGGAGTAGTGCAGTGTAGTGTAGTGTAGCATATCGTTCTGCGTGGGGGGTTGGTGATAGTGTCTAGCGTGGTGGAGAAAGGAGAGGAGGAGGAGGAGAGGAGAGAGTTCGTAAACCGAGTGATCTATTGTGATGTTTGCTACTTCTATAACGAGGGCTTGTT
>Ga0307513_10000380_pt1 | contig 64396 bp, 69 predicted proteins | sample 15_EM_MG_FD_202174 | JGI IMG/M metagenome (GOLD analysis project Ga0307513, IMG submission 202174) | Populus trichocarpa ectomycorrhiza microbial communities from riparian zone in the Pacific Northwest, United States - 15_EM | ecosystem: Host-associated > Plants > Roots > Unclassified | place...
ATCAGTTTTGATTGCACTTTCGCTTTGATGTTTTTTCGCTATTTCTTCCACATATAGTATAGTCCAACACTAATTTTACCTACTTCCAACTTGGCAACGGTCTGTATAAGACCAGATTCTACGGTACCACTCGCAGAGACACTTTGCTAGTGTCTCCCACAGATTTACGAGAGTGGTAAGATGGAGCATTGGGTGCTGGGAAAGAGGTTACCGTATTCTGCCGTACAGCGCACCGTGCAATGCGGTACCCGCACCAGGAAAAACGCGAATATGGCGCGCGACACCTGGATGGGGCACATCTTGAGGGGGATTCGAAAGTTCGTGGATTCGCTAAAACAAATTGGGTACGAGTTTAAAGTGCGGTAGGCTCAAGTAGGACTCACTAGTGGCCTGCGTTAATACGGTGCTACTAGAATTTAATTTGGTATAAATGGCTTTGCGTGGCTCAAAAGTACCTACCTCCATGTAAACTATCTCTCCTATATGCCCGGCCAAAACACCATATTTGCGAGAAATTAAACCTTGGAATGGTCCTCTATTGATTCTCTATCAATATAGGATTTTAGTATTCTGGAAATGGCTGTGGTGGTTGTCGAGCGTTGCACGTTTCTTGTCGAGGTAGGTTTTTTTTCGGGCCTAATTTAGGTGTCGTATACCATACTGCACAACTTCTGTCGGTCCGCACGCACCATGGCGGTCAAATTAGCGATTGCATAATAAGCAGCAAGCAAATAACATGGAGACGGCTTGCGAAAGGGGATAGAGATGGCCGATTGAGTTACATTCTCCGAGGGTTATTCCTACCGGTTGTGGGGATTAGCTTTTTTGAGCTCTGATGTCTTTCCGTCTGTCCACCCGCCCGGTCTGGACAGAGGGAGACGAAATGCAGGTGGTGCTCATAGCGGCATCTTGCTCCTCAAGCGGGGGAAAAATGACCATTTTATTCTGATCTTAGCCACCTGTCCGATGGCGGAAGGAACAAGACAACACAATTACCGGGCGCATGGTGGAATACTGGCAATTTTCATCAATCCCCAAAATCATGGAGGAGGAATGGTGCTTTGAGGAAAGGCCCAGGGCGAGGATCGCGCGGGGCTTTTGCGCCAATTGGCGAGGGGGACGGGTAAGGTTGGTTATGCGGTCTAGTGTGCGAGCAAGTCAGTGCCGATTGTAGGGGGTGATAGATGCATATATGCGTGGGGCACGGAGGGTCTTTGGCGAAAGGGTGAAAGGATGGATGCTCTGGGGTTGACGTGAGGAAGAAGTTTCTATACGGTCCAGCTCGACTGCTACGGGGTTTTATTTTCGCTGATACCTTGTTTCTTGTTGTACGCATAGAGATGCGGATGGGGATGAGAATTTGTCGCACAGCTCGACATTGCCCAGCGTATAGTGGCAGAAAAAAAATTCAAGATCCTGTGCACCAGTACCGTAAAGTACTTGTAGGAGCATTGCACCACGCCTCACAAAGGATCTGGTGGTGTCGTACCTTGGGAGGCAATTGGTTCGGGGCCCAACTTCATGTTCGGTACCTTGCATATTTTCTTCGTCTCAACGGCCTTGGCTCGAGAGACGGAAGCGACCTTCATCTTCCCTGGACAAGGCGCTGCTTCCCCCTTTGGGAGATATTTGTGGCGGCTCATTTCCTCTGCGAGACCAACACCCTGGTTCACGTCTTTCCCAATTCTGCAAAGTGATCGCAATCCGTGTTTTGTTTTTTTTCACCATCTCGCTCTTCGTGTTGCTCTTCTTTTGCGAAATGGGTGGAGGATTTGACTGGTTGGGTCCACCGGGAGTTCCCTGGCTCGGTGACACTCCTATCTGGATAGATTAACAATTTTTCAAAACCTTGGCAAGTTTGGATGTTTTGGGTGTTTTACTCGTATGAGTGCGATTGGGCTTGGCTTTCAGCTGGCTGTGGTTTTCTTCTTTTCTTTTCGTTCTTCCCGCGCGACTTCGGTGCGGTTCGAGTCTGGGTGTGCTTGCTGCTGTGATTCTGCGAGCACAGTCGTGCCTTTCTTTGCTGTGTTGAGGTTGTGAGTGGGTGTGGAAATCAACTGAAATGTTACAAGTACAAGCCCCCCTGTGAAATTACCAGTACCGGTATTCCTTGTGTATTCTTCCATCTTTTTCCATCCGTATTGGAAAAAAAAAACCCCCTTTCAGAATTGGTTCTTACTACAGAAGCGAAATGGTCCACCAAGGCGACTCTTTGTGTCCATCAGTCTCTTGGACTTCACTTTAGGGGCATCAGCAAAGGAGCAATGTTTGACCAGGTCCAAGTAGGTTCGGGGGTAGGGAGATGTACAAATGCCAAGGGATATGCTCTCTACTGTAGCAGGGATCCTTTGCTGGTTAACCTAATTTAACTGCTCACTACCTTTATTGGGGGCGCATCAACCAAGAGTGGAAAAGGAACATGGACTCTGGACATGGGTCACCGCTTCCCTTCCCTGCCCTGCGGTAGCTTGACCACCAACAATACAAACCCCCCTTTTTGTGCCATGCCCGACTTGCTGGGCGGTGGGCGACTCTCCTTATTATCTCTCGCCTTTGCCTCATTCCCCCCCCCTTCCTTTCCTTCTCTCCTCCACACGCTCAAAGGTCAACTTTCTCACGTTACAGGGCTTTGCGTATCTTCTAATTCTCCGAACTACCGCTTCACTCTTTCAGCGGGCATTCTTTTCTACTCCAACATTTGCTATATACCCAAAGGGTAACATTCCTCAATTTTTCTCGGAACCCTCCTTTCTGGAATTGCTCGCGTGTTGATTAGAGAGAAATTATCTTTTTTCATTTTTCCGCTTCGTTCTTCGATATGAGGTATTCATTGCTCCTTGCGGCTACTTGGCTTTCTAGTCCGGCCTTTGCTCGAGGACACCAGCACCGCCGCCATGCTCATCCGGCTGCTTTGGCTCCCCACGGTGAGTGTGAGGTTACTCCCGCTCAGTGCACAACCTACACGAGCTCAATTTTGGTCCCTATCGGTGAGTACTTGCTCAATTCCTATTCAATTGAGTGGCGGTGGTAATAATTTGATACCAGGAACGGTCCCCGCAAGTGGCTCTTCGACCGTTAAGCAGACCATGACCGTGGTCCCAGTTGTTGAGCCAACCACCACCATCAAGAGCACGCTGACATACACGTCTACTACAACAAACGTGGTTACTGTCACCAAGCCCAAGTCCTCGAGCATCAAGCCCTCGAGCGTGGTTTCGGTTCCGGCTCCGGCTGTCCCTACTCCGATAGTCACTGTTTGTCCGACGCCCGGCGTTTACACCATCCCAGCCAAGACAGTTGTCTTGACAAACACCGAGACTGTCTGCGTTCCCGAGACTACCCCGTTGTCTCCTGGAACTCATACTATTGGAGGCGTTACTACCGTTGTTCAGACTGCCACCACTGTTGTTTGCCCGATTGCTGCCGTCGAGACTGCCGGTGATGTTACCATTAGCAAGGTCGTTATGACCACCTATGTCTGCCCCACCGCTGGTACATACACTATTGGTGCTTTCACCACCGCCGTGACTGGAACCGCCACTGTCCCTTGCACGTACCCAGTCCCAACCGCATATCCTCCCGGAACCTACACTCAGCCTGAGGTTGTTACCACTGTCACTGTCACCAACGCTGTTGTTGTTTGCCCATACACCACTAACGGACTTCCCACTTCGGCCCCGGCGGCTCCCAGTGCCCCGGCTCCCACAACCGGCGCCCCGGCTCCTACAACCAGCGCTCCGGCTCCTGTTAGCACCATCGCCCCTAGCAATGTCCCCGTTGCGTCTGTCTCTGCTACCTCCGTCTCTTCATCTGCTGCTCCTTCGAGCTCGGTATCAACTAGCAAGTTGACTCCTGGCGGTGGTCTCTGGGCCATGGCTTACTCTCCATACAGCAACAATGGTGGCTGCAAGGGTGCTTCTGAAGTCGCTTCTGATATTGCCGACATCGCTTCTAAAGGGTTTAAGAACGTCCGTCTCTACTCCTCTGACTGTGATGGTCTCCAGAACGTCGGATCTGCCTGCGAGGCCCACGGTCTTGGCATTATTCTCGGGGTCTTCATTAAGGCTGGTGGAATCTCCACTGCTGATGAGCAGGTGAAGGATATCCTCTCATGGAAGAAATTCAACTTGGTCGTCCTCTTCGTTGTCGGTAACGAGGCTGTGTTCAATGGGTTCTGCTCTGCTGAGGATTTGGCTGCCTATATCGTTAAGGTTAAGGGTCAACTTCAGGGTGCTGGATACACGGGACCGGTCACCACCACTGAGACTCTCAACATCATCCAAGGTCACGGTAGCGTTCTTTGCAGTGTTATGGATGTTGTCGGTGTTAACGTTCAGTCCTTTTTCGACGGTGGCATCACTGCCGAGAAGGCTGGTGAGTTTGTGAAGAGTCAACTCAAGCTCGCCTCCGGTAAGATAACCCTCATTCCCTTTATTACGAGTTATTACTAATTAATTGTTATTTTCTCTTATTACAGAGGTCTGTGGCGGAAAGACGGGATATGTTCTTGAAGCCGGATGGCCTTCTGCAGGTCAGCCCAATGGAAATGCCGTTCCTGGTGCCGCTGAGCAGAAGGCTGCCATCGCTTCCATTGCCAAAGAGTTACCTGGCCAGGTTTCTTTCTTCAGCTACCTGAACGACTTGTGGAAGGCGCCTGGTGCCTTTGGTGTTGAACCCAATTTTGGGTGCGGTGGTATTTTCTAAATGATCTTGCTCGCAAGGAGTTCTGCATGTACGACTCAACTTCTTTGATACAATAATTTACCTCATTACTATTTACTTGTCCTTTCCCCCTTTTGTACTTGTGCAGTGAGCGATCGTGGTTTTCGGGGTTATATTGATGAATTTTCTTTGGGTTTTATACGCTTTTTTCCTTTTCTGAGTTGCGCTTTGTCCTGTCTGGGGAGGTATCGTACAGAGTTTTACCAAAAACGCGGCGCAGTGGGAGTGTAATTTGTATGAGTTGTCCAGTGTAATGGAGCTCACAAATGGGGTACGGTATATAATATTTGGAAGGGATGAGTTCATTTGCCCTTTCTAACCATCTAAGTGTTAAGTTTTGAAAGGTAATCCGTGCAAGTGACTGGGTAGGGAGTGCATTGCAGATTTGAGCCCAGTTAAATTTTCTAGCTTTGATTTGCCTGTAGAGCGAGTACGGTAAGCTGCCTGTAGAGCGCTTGCGAATGTCAAGTATCAAAGTCTTGGCATATCTCAGGCCAAACAATGCCAAAATTTCCGGATACTTCACACTACTAGCGGGGGGGTTTTAAAAAAGTTTGTTATATACGCCTTGAGCCCAGATTACGGCAGCTCCCACAAAATCTGGCGCGAATAGCGCCCTCGGTTATTTCCATACCGGTATCCGAGCCACCTACCGGTACCAGTATTCGCATCCCGTTCCGGGGAAAAAAAAACTGCTACTACATTATGTCTCTACCGGTATCTTACTCAGACTATAATACCCAGCCTGCCTGTGACGCACACTTTGGCGATATCTAGTATACTTGACCTTCCATCGGGCGTTTTGCACCAACGTCCCGTGATTGACTTGCGCCTTTGCAAAGAAGGAAGAAAGGAAGGAAGGAAGAAAGGAAGGAAGGAAGGAAGGAAGGAAGGAAGGAAGGAAGGAAGGAAGGAAGGAAGGAAAGGACCGCTCTCGCAGCGCCGGGATTTTACCGACTTCTCTCTAGTAGCGGTGTTCGGGTTCGTAGTGTCTGTGCGTGCTGCGCTGCGCTGTATAACTCCAATACCGCGGTGCTGTGTTGTTTGTTGGCTGCACGCCGCATCGGTGTGGATTTTTGAGAATTTTCAAGAGGAGGCGGGGGCTGGTGAGGTTTGTCTGTCTGTTCGCTTGTACTCTACCGTACTAGACTAGACGGTGCTGAGCTGGTATAAATAAGCGGATGAGTGAGTGGAGTAAAGTAAGCATGATAACTCGGGAGACATAGCCCATATACAGGTATCATACCGCCATAGGGATTTGTTTGTTTGTGTGATACGTAATGTGCAGAAATAGTCCCTCCAATTCTACAAGCACACCTCAAGTAGGTAATAAGTCAAGTGAGTGAGCGTAGTGCTATACAAATACAATACCGCGGATTATATTTCTGGGTGTTGTCTACGGTGCGCTGTTAGCCATCCACCCACCCTTACTACCGGTATAGCTGGCAGGTACAGACTGAAGCTATCGGGTAGGTATATACCGGTAACAATGTGGGGAATTGGTTATTCGGGGGAAGGATCGGAATGCCGTTGTAGCTGTGGTTAGGCGTGTCGAGTTGGTCGTGGTTGGATTTTGGAGATGTGGAATTTATTACACCGTAGAAAGGTAAAGAGTAGGTAGGTGCGCGGGATGTCTTCCAATAGACTTGTGGCAGTGGCATTGGTCGGATTTGTTACAGCACTATGGTACCCGTGTCAGGGAAAGACAGCGAGGGGCACAGCACAATCCAATCCAATCCAATCCGCTGTACTATGCCTCCATCCAATCCAGCTGCAGCGAAATCAACTCATTATCATGCCCACGATGCGTGTAGCCGGCATAAAGTCTCTGAGAATGAGACTGGGTTTTTTTCTCTTGTTGAGCGGTTGTGTGGCAATTGCCGTATTTTCGGATACTTTGTTGCACAAGTTAATACAAGCAATCCCGCAGACAAACCCGTCCCGAAATTACAATTTCACTTTACCTCACCCCATATCCGCCTCCACACTCCAGAGCGGTTGGGCTAAAAAGAATATCACTCCCATTAAAATGCTCCTAAATACTTCATGTTTTGGCCTTCCTTTCTTTGCCTTCCTTCTTTCCCCCTTTCCCTCTCCCCCTTCCTTCCCTCCCCATCCCTCCGACCTTCCGCACAATTACAAATAGAAGAAATAAGAGAGAAAAGAAAAAAAGTCAATATCACAAAGGTATATACTCCCATTCGATCGACCAACCACGCATTGTAAATAAAAAAAACTGGGCATGATGAGCGTAAAAACGAGAGGAGAATGGAATCAAAGGAAAGCATAACTCCCTAATTAGTCTAGCTGGCTATCTTCCACTGTACTCGTACAATAACGCAATGAACGAAAGCGGGACCGACAGGGTTCGGAGCAATGGGGTATGGTATGAAAGCAGCAAGTTTTACAAAAAATGGTCATTAAGTGGATGGATGAGGAAATAAACAAAATGGGATGAAACAAAATCTACACGCCTTGATACTCTCCCTCGTATCCCTGTTGATGGCTCCAAGAGCCAGCGGGTTGAGGAGCCCAGCCGGATTGTGGGAGCCGTTGACGACGTTCTGTATTCTTGTTAGCATCACATCTTGCGCCATTTTTTTGGGGGGGGGGGACGAGCCTCTCTCGAAATCCGCCCATCGCTTCATAACAATCTTGCTCGAGTCAAACTCTCCTTCATACTCGATACCGGCCTTCTTCGTCGTCTCGCCCGCGACCTTCCGAGTATCACCCCAGGAGAAGTCATCGAATTTCCAGAAGGCGTATGACGGCAGGATTAAATTCCACACGGGTAGCGAAATGAGGTAAATCAACATCCAAAGGACATACGACCAGCGGTGGGCGGTGAGGACAATCAAGACGGCAGGTAGACCAAGAATGAGCGCGAGGAGGACAAGCGGGATGACAGGTATTGGCCTCTTAACAAACGAGATGATAACCAGGTAGAATGTGAAGGTGATAGCAGCGGGGAGGACAAGCGTTCCGATCAATTCGATGAAGACGACGAACTGCATAGAGAAGCAGAATGTTCCGCAAAGATCCCGGACGAGAACTAGTTCCATGAGATTGTGCACAGTCGAGTTGATCCATCTACGTCTCTGCGAGAGGAGAACCTTGAATTCATCCGGTACAATGGTTTTGCAAACGGCCTGAGGAACGAAAACCTGCTTGCGCTTGGGGAAGGTCTTCAGCATCAAGGTCGACAAGTAACGATCCTCTCCAAGAAGTAACAAGTTCTTCTTGTGCAAGGTGTCAACAACATTCTCAGAGTAGTGCTCAACGACATCGGGATTGGCCAGGATAGGGACCCAGTAGTTCTGACCACCCTTCGGAGTCTTAATACGGTACATACAGAAACATCCGGGAAGACAGGTGACACCACCAAAGACAGACTCGAAAGCCTTAGTCAAATGATGAGAGATAAAGTACTCAAAGACCTGAATCATAGAAACCCAACTTCCAGTTTTGTTGGCAATCTTGGTCTCCCCGCAAAGTCCCATGATATCGGGGTCGTGGACCATAGCAGCGATCATGTGAGTGAGCGAATCCGGGAAAACTTTAGTATCGGCGTCAACCATAAGCACTATTTCGTAATAGTCAGGGGATATTCCAGTGATCTTCCAAATGCCATTAAACATCTCGAACTCCAGTTCCGTCATACGCTCGTCGAACATAACCTTTTGGAGGAAGGACATGAGGATGATCTGAGAGTCACGTTTACCACGATTTCCAGCCTTTCCCCCGCCCTCTTCATCCGGAGTTCCGCATTTGACGACGACAAGCATAGGTATTCTTTGTTGCTTCTCAGGAGGGATTTGAGAATCCACTCCGTAGTCGTAGAAACCGGCATAGACCTTAGCCATGTTGTGGCGCTTGGTGCCAGAGGCAACAGCAACATACGAGAATCCTTGAACGGCCTCAGGGTGAACAGCATGATCCTTCATCATGGACAAGATAATTTCCGGAGTGGTCTTGTCTTCGCCATGTCCCTTAATCATACCATCGCAAACAATCAACATGAGCTTGTGACTATTGGGGTAATCCGTAGTTGCGATTGAGTCTAATGTAGTTCTGACGCCTTGCTCACCCTCGGAGTAACAAGTGATAAGGCACAAGGCGTGGGCAAGCGGGAATCCGAATGGCTGATATTCAGGTGGTGGCTGAGGTACAACAGCTTCGTGAATGAAACCGGCGGGTCCAGGTCCGTCAACTTCAGAGTAAACACTGAGCCGTTCGCCGGGCTGGCCGCCATGGCTAGGGCTTAGAAGGTTCGATCCAGGCATCTCGGGTATCATCCCATTCAAGCTTCCTTTAGATCCGCTTTGACCAACTTGTTGATACATGGCTTGACCAGGTGGTAATAATCTCGCAGTAGAACTCTGGGAACCCATAGTGGTAGGGAAAGGTCTATGACGGCTTTGAGGCCTCTCTTGAGTATAAGGGCTGGTGAATCTGCTAGTCGTTGGCAGAAAGCTCCCTCTCTTAGAAGGGCGATCTCCAGCGGGGGCATTTGCATCCTTCAGCTTTGGTGGAGGGCGGTAGATATCATCCGACCACTCTTCAATCTCGTTCCTTCGTTTCTTCATATCCCCCCTCACATCACCAGCTCTAGCGGCTCCCAACCTCCAACTCAAAAACCATCCGAAGAACAAGGCAAGCAAAAACTTGATGAGAACAATGCTAACGATAAAGACCAAAGACACGTAGAGAACGACCTTGGAGGCGATACAACCGACACTTTCAGCATCGACACTCCCAACGCGAATGATTTCCGACAAACATTTTACGAGCCTCTTCTGGGCGGCACCCTGGAAGAGATGGGTGACATCAGTTCCACGAAGTTTGGGGTCTTGGCGGAACTCGTCGAACTGAGGCGGATATTGAACCTGACTTTTATCCAACCAGTTGAGAAGGTCGAGGTCCAACACGCTGTTCGAATAGACTAGAAGATTTCTAGAGCTGTTCTTGATGTCGTTCCATGTGAAGTAAACTTCAGTAGTGACGGTGAGCTTGTAGTACTCCTGTCTCGCATAACCACCAGTATGGCAGGCATATCCGATATATTTCTGATCGGTCATGTTCAGGTTCGGTTTTGTAGACCCATCCTGATTGAAAACCCTGCAAGGGAAATACCAAGCCATTCCGCCGCTGGAATCGGTGGGTATCACCGATCCTTCAGTGGGAGTGATCAGTCCCTTGCACTGGCCATTGACATTCTGGAATAAGAACGATGCATCCTTCCCCCCATTCTTCTCGGGGAGGTCGTACAGAACGTTAGTGCCATCGGGGAAATCGATAGTGGCTGGATGTTCCGACCCGGTGAGATTGTAGGCTCGTCCATGAATGATCATGAATCCACCGCCGATGTGATTGACCTTTGAGCGTTGCGTGGGAGATCCGCAAACTGCTTGTGTAAAACCGAAGGTAAGGAAACCGACAAACGCGCAAATGAGAAGAATGATACTGATGAGACCCATTTTCTCTCTCCACGCTCGCTGCTGCGCCTTGGCAGGCTTACCAAAGCACTTCAAAACTGCACCTGGGCACCAAAAAGTAATAATAGCACAGTAAACGTTCCACAACGAAGGCGGACGAACAGCGTCATCTTGCCTCTTCAGCTTCTCCTTCTCGTCCAATGAATGCCTCTTCGAATGCGCTCTAACCAATTTCTTCGAAGTATTCCTTCTGGGCACAGCCTCCATCCCATCCTCCGAGTATCTCGGATTTGACTGAATTGGTCGAGTCAGACTCTTGAGATCGGTTGAATCTGTTGAGGCATGCGACGCGGCCTCCGTACGGTCTTCGACTATGGGATCGTTACCCGTTGTCGAAGGAAGCACATTCATATTCTGTCGTTGCGCATGTTGTCGGTAGTAGTAATTTGGGTGATCCCTATCAATTCTATTCCGCTCCGGTCTAATCAAGCTCCTTTTTCGTCCGAAATCGGGCCCTGGAGTACCAGTAGACATATATGAGTCCAAGGGTCCTGGCATCCCACCAGCCTGAGGTCCATCACCCATCGGTAACGTTGGCCTTCTCGTGAGAGGACTGCTATACTGTTGTTCATCGGAGTAGTATCCGGGTCCGGTTTCTACATCGTTCAGCCGGTGATGTCGCCCAGAGCCCCTATGCCCAGGTGATGTTGGTTCGGGTCGCTGAGGTAGCGACATGACAAAGCGTTGAAGAGGATCTAACCGAACAATAGAAAAATTAGTAGGGTTGTTAGATTCCGCGACTAGTAGTTAAAACAGTCGGACAACTCACGACAAAACGAAAGACTCAGGGAAGTCCTCCAATCCCAGGTCTCTCAACCAGTCGCAGACACAAACGAATGTACAAACTCCGGTAACCCGTTGTCACCGTCAGTGATGGTAATTATCAGTAGCGAGGGCTTCTACTCCCTCACTACGCCCCTTTAATCACCGGGATCCAAACAAACGAACAAGTAAACACACACCAACAAACAACCGTTTCAATCCTGCCTTATCGGGAGCGAACGAAGATAGTGAGGGTGATGGTGGAGAGGAAAAAAATCAGGGTAGAAGGATGGAGAACCCCAACAGCCGTAACTGAGGAGGGGACAAGTGCCGGTAAGCGGGGAGAGTAAGAGAGAAAAGGAAACCAGGTGATGGTGGATAAATTAGGAGAAGATTTCGGGGGGGGAGGGATTGGGGGAGGGGGATGAGGACGAGGGAGTACAGGTCGGTGACAGGGGAGCAGGAAGTGAATGCGACAAGCAGGCAAGCGACCAGGCAAACAAACACGGGACAGGAAGGAACTAAACAAGAAAGAGAACGAGTGAGAGTGGGTGAGATGGATAGCGAACGGTAACGAATGAGAATGAAAGGAACCGCGGCGGCGGAGGAGGAGGGTTAGAACGAAGGGTACGTACGAGTAGAGGAAAAAGGAAGGGGAGGGGGAATACCGGTATTGGTATAATACGAGTGTAGGGAGCACGAAAGTTGAGGAAGGAAAAACCTTGATTTGGTCTTGTCCACCCTTCCTCTCTCAATTGGAAGAAATCCTTGCCCACTCTTCCCACCCGCAACCCGCATTCGAGTTAAAGGGGTCGAGCGCTATTATTAGAAAGACAAGTGTTGCTACGGGAACGAGATGGTGCCAAAAACTTTATTTACCGTCTTAGACCACCCAATGTGGCTTGCCAAGACTGTAGCCCTATTGTCTCCAATTACCGAAGGCGGTTCTCTACGAGGGAAAACAATACCGGTAGGCTGATGCTGCTGTTTGAGGTCAGTGCATCTCAGCCTCAATCAATTACCCTGCGAAACGTGGTTTATTTTGGCATATACCGTGTTGGCTGCATCGAATTCGTCGGAATGGTGCATTGCCATTCCACTCACCTTTTTCTCATTCCCATATTCTCATGTCAACAAAATATCTGCTCCGGAATCGTCGCAGAGCATCTCGTGTAAATTGCGAAGGGTGGATGTATGGTTTGTTGAATTTCCCTGCGCTAACTATTGTTGTTCGTTGAGCTGTTGGTCATCTAGAATCACTCGATAACGGGAGGGACCGTGCGCGAAACACTCTGTCTTTTACTAGGGGCAAGGGTAGGGATAGGAACTTTTGTGCCATTAACCATCTATAAACACTTTCAGACTATCCGCTCGTATTCCAATAGCTCTTGAACTGCTATTTTTTCTCCTCTTCAGGCGCTAAACCACCAGTGGTTGGTAACCCAACAAACAGCTTGAAACTGTCGTACAATAGCCATTGCATGCCAGTCAAAGTGCCGATCATGACGATTCTGACCGGCAAGCCATTCCAGAGTCCTGCGGGTCCGATTTCTCCATATATTCTCTTCATAGAAGCACCGAAAGCCTCGCCGGGCTGGCGATTTGCGTTAAGCTTTGAGACCATTACGTCTGCGGGATGGGAGACCTTGGTGGAGTTAGTATATGGCTGAAAAAAGGGAAGAGGGATGGGAGATGATTACAATCGCGCAGAGGATACCGGCGATATAACCTCCCGCAAACGACACCGTCGTCTGAACTCCGGTTCCATACTGATCTTTACTCTTAGGAAGGTAGTTATAAATCATTTCCACCGTGGTTTCGAAAGACGCAAACTTCATCATGGTATCTAGCGCATTGTCAGCACTCTGCTCCCCCAGTCATTGCCCGGGGTAGGAATACTTACAAGGAATCTGCCTCCCCCATAACGGGTACAATCCCTTATACAGCCCCCCAAACCCTTCCTTCGCAACAACGCTCTTCAGTCCATCCGTAGTGCCCTTAAACTCTGGCGGAATCGTAGTCTGCATTCTAACCTTAACAGACTCGAGCGGACACAACGCGATATCAGCAATGAACTCAGCGCTCGCCGATCCCGCCAGATAAATCGCCGTCTTATACCTCGCCGCCTTCTCCGGCCCTGCAAGGTCCGAGTAGAATTTCTTGAAGAACTCGTAGCCACCGTACTTTAGGCCTCCCTGGACACAGTAGCCAAAGAACGTTGGTGACCAGCCTGTGAAGATGCCACGGATGCCCTCTGCACTCGAGATTGTGCGCCAGGCTTGGATGTTTGAGCGGTAGAGCTTTGGGTCTACCTGTCGGCGGCATTTTACCAGGTCGAGGGGGGTGACAGCGGTGTGCGTTAGGCCCTGGGGTATATTAGTTCCGTTCGTGGTGCTGCTTGATGGAAGAGGGGGGGAGGGAGGCATACGCAAGCTAGGATTCCACCAATAGTGCAAGCTGCATAGAACTTCGGGGAATACATGTCTATCTTCCCCGTCTTCTTTTGTGCCGCCTCTGAAGCATGTCGAAACTCTGCCTGGGCTTCTTTCCCTAGCTTCTTAGCTTCTTCGGAGATGGATGCATATGGATACAACGATGCGGCCGAGGGCCCAAGCCGTGGTGTCTTCTGGGGAACAGCGACGGAGAATGGTGTCGACGGGAAGACTGCCGAGAGGGTGTCATATGTAGGTGTAACCGGCCCGGACATATCGGCAATAGTTGGATGAGAGCCTTGGGCGTCAATGGACGGAGCAGAAGAGGGGGAAAGGAAGTTTGGTGTCGGGAGGCAATTTATCACTAATTATCCTATTATTTAAATACCCGCGAATGGTATTATCATAGTAGGAGGGGAGGCTATTTATCGGGCACAGGGCGGGGGAGATACTGATGCATTGATGTGACGTCACTGCTCCTGTGTTATCAGAACCACAGAAGCTCGTTGCTACGATACTGCCGCTATCCATACTTCCGGTCTGCCTCACTGGTTCCGAGTTCCGAGAAATCTTGCATAGGCACTGGAGGTCACTTAATTCCGAGCTGCTTCACACTCACGGTAAATTGAGCCCTTTCACAATTCTCCCATTTGGGTGCGCCTTGCATAGCTGCTGCTGGGGCACTGTACTCGAGTACTTTGTCTGCATCGATGGGGCTTGCTCGGGCGATGACGAATTATGTTGCTGGTATTCTCACCCTATCTTTCATCTGCAGTATGGGGCCTGGTTCTTGGAGCAAAGAGCTTACACGAGTGGAGTGATTGAGGAACGTATATTGATGGAATATTTAAAAGTAGCTCCAGATATAAGGAAGGGGTGGCCTAAGGATATTGGTCGATGGGCTCGTTAATTTCTAGTGATTCATGCTTCATAAGCCCTAGAGTTCCTACTCAGTTTTTCGGTAGTGCAAACCATATCGGGGTATTCGGAGAAGGTATTTGTGGGTACCTCGATGCGTTTGGGGTCTGGTTACTGCGCTCGAGTGGGGTTTCGAGCTTTCATAGGGTCAGGGTTCACTTTCAGGATACCGGTGCCAGTGGTTGGTACAGTACGGCCGTACCAATAGCTTCGGTTGGTGTTACTGTTGTGGGTACAGTATGATAGTATTCCGCCGTTTCCAGTTGGGCTAATACTTTTATTGCTTAGGGCCAAACCCCGAGGTCTGTGGTTTCCGCATCGTTAAACACAGTCCGCTGGGGCGTGAATCATAAAGAATGTAGAATGTTTTTGCAGAGCTTGACGCCTACCGCTGCAGCGGCAAAGTCATGACATGTACTGTGCGCCCTTGCCAATATACATACAAAGGCACCCCAAAAAGAAAGAGCAAAAGGAGAAAGAAAGTGAAGAATGGGGGTAAAAAAAAACACATTATTTTAGCGAGCAAACAGACGGGAAAGCTGTAACCTGGAAAAGCCCAGCACAACGCGATATCCCGATTCACATTCCAATCCTATAGGGTGAAACTAAGCAGGCCTCCTCTTAGTAAACTCCTCCAAATCGCCCCTAGTTGCAACGCCCAGAACAAACCTCCTCCCGTCATCCGTAATGACAGCAAACTCCTCTTTCTTCAGGAACTCTTCGAGTTCTTCTAGCGCAGTATCTGGCGTAATAACCTTATACACGTTCCCCTTCTTGCGGTCGAACCTGTTCATGACTTTGCTGACGGGGTCGGAGAGTCTAATGTCGCCCTCGGAGGGTGGCCGTAAGAGCGATTCGATCTTTGGGACAGAGAGGTAGCCGAGGAGAGCACGGGTAGTGGAAGATGTCACAGTGAGTTGCGAGTAGTCGCGGTCGTGGGCCATTGCTAGTGCCGTTGAGATCGGGGTCGAGGGTGAGATGCTCAGTGCTGGGGGAAGGTCTAGGTCTTCAACTGTTGCCTGGGGTGGTTGTTAGTTTAGACTTCCATGGGAGGAGGGTGGGGGAGCGGGGGTATTTACCCCTCTGTATTTGGCTGCGGAAGAAGAGGCCATGATGGTTGATTTTGAGGATTTGATTATGACTGGAAAAATGTGCAGAACACGTGAACCGTTTGGTGGGATTGAGACCGTGTGGATGGAGGGGCAGAGTTCTGGAGACTTGGCATGCCCCACCATGTTCCTGATGAGTAAGCTGGATCTGAGTTTGGGCAGGAGCCGAAGAACTTGGGTTTTTAGCGAGATTTTTAACGGCAGAGGGTGTTGATGAGAGGGAGAGAAGGTGTTTAGCAGCTTGGATGTCAAAGGGGTATGAAGAAGAAGCATCTTGGTCGAGTGATTTCGCTTCTCGAAGGTGTGTGTTCGTGGGTTCATGGCTTCCTGCTTGTGGAAATTTTGCTATGAGAGTGGGCTGCGGGCACATTTGCAAAATAAAACATTTTACCCCTTGGATCCAGAGGCTATGCAGAGTGTGAAGGTAGGATAGGCAATATACATTGTTTGATAGGGAGCCCGGGAACTCTGTTTCGTCTGATATCAGGCCTGCGTTTTGAATCTCCATATCTTCTGCTATCATATCATCTGTCATGCAACTGCAAGGCTCCTCACCTGCTCCTTAACTAGGGCGGCTCAAATTCCCTATCATGCTCTAATTTCGGGTTGAAAAGGTCCCAAAAATATCGCGATTATTCCTAGTCGATCACATTTATTTCGTAGCTATTGATACCTCAAGATTAGCCCCTCTCTCTTTTGTCTTGAACGCCTCCGATACTCTGCACTTGTGGCGGAGAGACCCCCCCATGAGAGACCTCCTCATACACCCCGCCAGAACCCTACACGATGTTTCCCCTTCTTAGGGTGTACTGGGACGGGGGATTATGTTTGCCAAGCAGGATCGGGGGGCTACTATAGCGGTTTTCGGGTCGGTAATTATGAATGGTTCCTGGGCAGTTCGTGGATGAGGTGGTGGAAAGTGATGTTAGCTTTGCACTATTTGGCGATTTCTTCTCTGCATGTTGGATCTCCGAGGTACTGTAGCTAGGCACTATCAGCGCTCTAAAGGCAAAAGGGCAAGTAGAGGAAACAGCTAGGGAATCACATTATAGTCATAGGACCCAACTGCTCCAGCATTGGAAGGTAATCTGCGGCGGGTAGCCACTATAGCGGTGGTATGGTCAGCGGCAGTAGCGATTTATCAGGTTTAGACCTGCCGATGCGTTGGTAGCAGTGGTGGCCATGGCGGAATTAGGTGCGGTAGGGGCGGCCATGGTTGGTTCGTCGAAGAATGGTGGAAGGCCGGGGTGAGTTTAAGAGGGAGAAATCATTTAGATTGGAAGGTAACTGTTGTGCGTGCCGTAACGCGAGTAGGAAAGGTTCAGGCACGGTAGAATACGGTATCATAAATTTACCATACCAACAAAAGGGTTTTGATGCACAATGGCCTGGGCGCCAAGAGCCGCCCGTGTCCTTACCGCTTTTTGTAGAACCGTTTTTTTATATCCGTATGTTTCTGAGATGATGTTGTCGATGCCTTGCTTTCTCACTTTTCGTGCAAGTATTAGAGAAATGGAACCATTGGTGGGCGGTATTTGGTTCGAGCGAGGAGAAGAAGTGCAGTTCGGGAGCTAACGCAAATGTACAGTACCAGATCTACTGATTAAATTCTCTCAGTCCATCCTGGGCTGTGTTAGCCCCGGCCTATTTAGTTATCGTATTGCCGAAACTTCGGCGTAAAGATGGATTATGATTGAGTGGCGCTAGCTGTTCAAAAATGGCCTGTGAGGATTCGGTCTTGAGGTCGGATTCTGCTGTCTAACTGAGCTAGAATTAACTTCTCTTGAGGTGGGAGTAGCGAATTTGAATAGTAGGTACGACCCTGAGCGATAGGGTGAGGCAGGATAAGTTGCCATGGGAGTGTTTTGGCTAACCACAAATTTACTGCAGTATTTTGCCCTTGCTTGTTCGTATCTCATGGAAACCTGGGATTTTCCCTTCAAAGGTCCTGAGCGGCCATTATAGTATGGGAAACCCAAGGCATCCAAACTCACTATTGTGCAAAATTTCGTCTTTTATGGCAAACGTTTTCCCTAGTTTTTGCCTTTTAAGAGCTAGCCTAAGCATCATTGGCTTTCCTCATACTTTGGTGGCGGGCCTTTTGTCGCATCCTGTAGTATTCTATCGTGAAGAGTCACTTGTGTATACTATATTGTGCCATTATATTAAGTAGAGGTGTAGTAGGAATATATCCTATAGAGGCATCTGATCCGACTCTTCTCAATCCCCTTCATTTAATTCTACCAACTTCACTACCGGGTATAATATTGGGTGTGTTGATTGTGGCGCCGTTCTCTGAGCCTAGCATAAATACTACCTTTAAGGATTCTGTAATGTTCCATCTACCATCTTGAAGTAAATCCCACCTACCTGAAGCGGTCCTATAGGTTTTATATGAGGAACTGTTTGGATACAGATCATAAAAGCTTATGGGGACACTCATTTGCAGCTATAATATTGTACTGATTATCATCTGCTATGGTGTGTCAAAAGAGCTCTCTGCTTCAAATAGATAGTTGCTGTTAGAACTTAAATACTAAACCAGCCCTCAGATGTTGGAGTTCCTTTCAAAAACATAATATGTTAGTAAGATCTAGCACTTTTTATTTATTTCTATCCTAAGCTGAAGCTTCGAGAGTCAGCTTTTGCGGTCCTTTTCCCCTCCGTCTGGTGGGGGGGTGATTTTGGATGTGCTGGCATGAAGTTCAATTATTTGGGCTATTGTAGCAGACCCAAGGATTCTGGTGAAGTATGAGACGATGTTACTTGACTCTTTATGCTGTGCTATGAATATGTATTTGTTTCTTTGTTTTTCCTAGAAGTTTGTTGCGAAATTGCCTGCACAACCGGGCGTGCCGTGAGTTTCGTTCACTAGTAGCTGTGGCAGGGTACTGGTTGAGCTGAGAGCTTTGAAGAAGAAGAAAAAGCCGGTGATTAGGGAACCCATAATGGTGCAATAGAGGAGCACTACAACGCGCTGCAGGTGATATGCGGGACTAACTGTGGGGAACTAACAATAGGGCTGGAGAAGGGGGTTGGCCTTATTTTGCATCTGGGTCACTCTTGGTTCATTACCATTCCAGCTTTTCTTGTCCTGCACCGCCTAACTAGAGACCAACGTGGAAACTCTCAGGCCAATGTCACTAACGAGGGATTACAGGGGCGTATCTAGGTTCCGAGGAAGAGATAAATTGGTCATTCACTGCTGCGGATCTATCGCGCCGGAGTGAGCTCTAAATATTTCTCATTATGGTGGGAGGTCGAGGACACGAATCCTATATTCTTATTCAATGCTTTTTCTACACAGCCGTGGGTATAGACTCCTATTTACGCAGCGGTTCCCCTTCCCTTCTTTGCTCGCCCATGAATAACCTCAGATTTACAGAGATTGGTTCTTCCTGCACAGGGTTCCACTCTCGGCCGATATCCGGCCGACCTCCCGTTATCTCTGGCTTACCAGAGCCCTCAAGGCCCTTTCGAATATACCAGTCCGGCACATATATCTCCCTCCCCTAGGCTTCCGATGTCGGCAAAGTCGGAATCCTAGGATACGTCACCAGGGAAAACAAACAAGGAAAAATGACAAAATAATGGAGGGGACCCAAGCGGTCATTGGTGATTTACAGAAATTAGATTGGAGGGCGCGCTGGGAAGTGCCCATTTCCAGAATTGGCCTGTAACTTTTACACGCCCCTCGGTCCCGCATCTTAAAGATTCTTAGGTGGCTCTTGCTAGCTGGAGGGATATTACGATACCTCGTAATTTTTAATTATAAAGAGGGGATATATACGAATGGGATCCTTAAAGCATCGTTGAGTATTAGGCACTATGGGCACCCCCTTATTTAACTCTCCACCTAGCATCTGCCTTGAACTCTGGGGAAATACAGAATATTTCTGATTACTATTGGCCCCACAAATCATCAATAGGAGATATTCCTAGAACATGCACAGATATGTCTAGAGAATCTATTCACTCTATGGTTTTTTTGCTTGTCGATTTCGGCTATCGGAGCAGTTCGAGCCCGAGCTTACTTTTTTAGTCATGTCCGGTCACTCGCCCTGGCCAGGTGTGCATTTTTTTCCTTCGAGGAAGCCTGCCCCCATCTTCTTGCCTCCGCCTAAGGGAAGTGTCTGGGGCTTGGGAGATATGGTTGGCTTCGTCTTAAAAAGTTGGTTCGTGATTTAACTAAATGGAATGGCTGGACAATGTATTCTGTATCTACTTCGGGCTCACTCTTCAAAACTTCCAGGTCGGTCACAGACCATAGAAGACAACCCCTCTCCTATTCTCTAGAGAGCATACGCACCAATGTAGTTTCTTGAAACTGCATCGGGATTGGACAAGTTGGCCTATCAAGGCATAAGGATTAGATATAAAACCGGAGGGTGTGCAAGAATCAACCTTGGTGCGCAAGCTCTCTATTGAGTTATAATTATTAGACGTGTGTTTTTCCCCTACTAGAAATCAAACTAAATTGAATAGTTGAAATAGGAACATTTACTTAGTCGCATTATAGGGCTGGCACGGTTTCTGAAACGGTGATTTCCTATTCGGTTCTCTTGACTCTTTGAGCGTACTCTAGTAGAATTATCCTTAGAGCCAAAAACTTCCGGCATAGTGTACGGGTATCCCTAGCCATCATCGAGGGTATATTTGAAGTATGTATAGTGTATTTCTTCTAAAATGCGCACCTAAACTGCTGCACCATATATCACTCAACCCTGTGAGGAATTAGGGCCATATTATGAAAATCATAATTTTTCAAGATTCTGTGCTCAATTTACACAGCCGTTATGCTTTTTATCCTATCTCCCCTCTTCTGGTTAATTGTGAGGGCATAATATTATAAACTAGTCAAATGGGGCGAAGGGAATTGGGGTCTGGAACGCGGGGCCAAGGGTTATCTGAACTGAAAGCCCGGGAACAACGGGGAGGTTATAGGGAATTGGACGCGGGATCTTGGGAAATTATTGTTTTCATAGTACAGCCCTAGTTCCTCACGGGATTGAGTGCTACGTAGTGCAACGGCCCAGATGCACTCTTTAGGTGCAAGCCGCCATATTCAAGAATTACGGGGCCAACCCCCCACCAAGCGGGAAGCATCACCATTTACTCTTAACTCTCTGAGAGGGTCCTCCAGCGGGCACTGAGCCTGGGTAAAAAAAAAAATACGAAAGAGAAAGAACGAACTACTGCGAGTGATACCTCGTGATAAAAAAGGGAAAACCTTTCGGGCGCTAAAAAGGGTTGCCGGAATCCCCCGAACAAGGGATGCACTAGACCCTGTTTTGTTGGATTTCTGTATGGCGCTTATATGGTCCCCTCCTACTGGATATTTTAGGAAATGAAGGGGTCATTACTGCCTTGTGGAGACCGACTTCAGTTTGTGTTCGGAGGCTTCCGGGGGAGAGTTGTCCTTTCTCCAGGGGATGTTGGGCGGGGTTTTTTTAGCTCCAGCCCAGGGGAAAGGGGGGAAGAGTTCTTCTGAGGCAATCGGCGGGGGCACGAGAAAACTCTGTAATATCGACTCGAGGATTGAAGACGGGATACGGTAGTATGCAAGGTTTTACGCAGCAAATGGTAATGTCAACCGCGTAGTTTAGGATGTGGGGACTCTGCCTACCTGCAGCCGGTAGGCGAGATTAGGTTCTGGGGGGGGGCTTCTATCGCCACTTCCCAAGGTTGCAATACCCGGTTTTTTTTCATCACGGGACGGGCGGTTCGGGAGGGAGGCAGGGGGGGTCGGCGCGCTGTCCGGCTTCAGCTTGCCCTCGTTCGCTCCCGCTCGTGTGTTACGACTACTAATCGAAGTGATAAATCTCTAGATCCTGCGCTATCAAGGTGTAATATGGCAATCGCACTGACCACAGGGGGTCTCACCTGTTTTTAGAGGGTTTGGCCGGTAAATCACCTTGGTGTGTGCGCGAGGACTTTTACCGGTACCGTAGGTTCTGCTTGTACTCGAGTACTGTAGGTAAACTCGACCCGCCGCTATTATGATACCTTTATGGTGGTTACTGTCCCCAGAGAGGCGAGTTCCCCGCGGGGTTGGTCCTTGGGGGGAAATAGTGGCTACCTCAGGAAGTATGGCGGCGGGTCGGGTTGACCCAGAATTTACGGGTGCTGTGGTTTCTGGCACTTTTGCGTTGGGATGGAGAGGAGCTGAGGTGAAACGCACAATTGCGTCAAAATCGCAGCCCTGAAAAACTTAGTCTCGACTTCCAAAGTGTCAGCCCACGGCACCCTACTGCGTGGGGCGGAAATCCTATTTGGAAGTACCGGCACATAGAAGTTCTCCCCGGTTGATGCGGAGTGGTGCGGGGAGGTGAGAAGGGGAGCTCTTTAGCCTTACTCACACTTTAAGCAGCTCACCATAAAGAACCAACCCTCAATTACAGGCATTTGTTTTGGAAGCCGCGCAATTATAGAGATTGGGAATGAGTTTCGGTGATGGTGTGAAGAGGGCAACGAGCCCACCCTCTTAGTTCGAGTCATTCACAGTATGTATTTATTTTTATCTCTCTCTCCAATACCCATATCGGGCGGTGGGGCTGCTATCCTTTCACAGCCTTGTGATTCTCTTCTCCTGCCGGTACACGACTCCTTACATGGTGGCTTGCGCCGTCTGGGTCTGGAGCAAGCCTTCATTCATTTTCACCTTCCCACACCATACCTGTCCTCCAGTGCCTTTTTTGGGGCCCCTCCAATTTTGGCTCTTGCCCCCTGGCTACAAGTACTACCGGTAAGACAGACGCGACTGCCGCGAATAATAGGAGGTGCTACTCGTTCTTAACACTATTTAGGCAGAGCTGTTATCTCAGGGAGCCGCACAAACCAACCTTGCGGGTTCAGCCGGGCCTACTTGATGATCCTGATTTTAGGTTGTTCAGATGTTAGCAGCGCTGCCACATACAAGTGTCAGGAATAGATAGAGTTTCCGCGCGGTCAATTTAGGTTAACTGGAGAAATAATCCTTGTCATTCGCAAAAAAAATCTCCCCTGGCACTTGTGATCTGGTACAATACCGGTACTGTAAAGCTTGTTTTCATGCTAAGGGGTCAAAAGAAAGTGTGGCGTAATACCGGTACACGAGCTCCTTTGAGTAAAGAGTAGTCTTTAGGGGTGAGATGTTCATGAATGCTTACCACAGGGCGGTATCATACAGGTATTCGACAATTTTGTCACTTATTTAAAGGAAGCAGCTAACCGAGAAGGGTTGCTTTGTGGGAAATCCTGACTCACAGCTTATTGTAACCGCTTCGCGTGAAGGCGAGCTTCGCCAGATCATGCGGGACCTAGAAGTTCTCGGAAGCCTCTATGCTTTGTACTCGTACTCTGAGGTGGGTGAGGCGGGGACGAGTTTGCGTTTTTATTTGGGTTGCCTGAGACTGCGTGCTCGTGTACAAAAAAAAGCATGCCTAGACCATCTCACAAGGCTGCTGGCCTGTGCTCACAATCCAACATTACGGTACCCCTTCTTGGTTGTTGGGGGAGGACCCCAGCCGTCCGCCAAAAACATGGAAAACTCTGGAGTGGCGGGCACAACACAACCAAGGGAGAAGGGAAATTTTGTATGTAAAATGCCCGAGTGAGTAAAGACACTAAGGTGAATAGGCGCCTCGGGATAAAATGCTGACACTCGTGGTCTCGAGTAGGGTGTTGCTAGCCCATATTGTACGTGTACACTACTGTTGACTTAATTCTGATACCCCAATGTGTACCTGTGGCGGTGCTGTTTCTGGTGAAAGTGTGCCATGCAACAGAAGATCGCTGGGGATGATACATTTTCACAAGCAACAACACTGCCACAGATACTTGTACACGTTAGGGTATCAGAATTAAATGATCAGTAGTGTATGAGGACCGGTACTATTGAGTAGGAAAAACAAATTTCTGTCTAATTTGTCTCATGCTCGGTGCATAGCCTTGCCTACCCAAGTTTTCATCACGGTCCCTTGCTTGCTGGCTTGCTGGGAGTGGACCCTGATTCCCCGCTAGAAAATGCGGCAACCCTGGAAAGGCGGGTGCGGCGCAGGCGGGGAAGGAAGGGGGGTTTACATGCAAGCACCCGAGCGATCAAAAGCATCGCAATGAGTTGAAACACTACTAGTAGAGTGAGTCAGCTCCACCCAAAGCAAACGCCAACGCTCGGGATCTCGAGTGGGGCCTTGATGGTGTACTAGTCCTACAGTAGTAACAGTAGACTGTACGGTACGCTATCGCACACTTGCAGCGTGGAATCACGACAGCCGATATTAGTACTAGAGGAGCATTGGGGAATGGTAAACGATACGCGCCAAAATATGGAATCCTGTTGCCGACGATTAGCCACTTCCGCTCCGCGAATAAGCGCAGGGGGTGCTGTGCATTGGTGGTGGTTGGTACTAGTACTCGTACATGCATGGTTTGCAAATATTTCTGGGCTGTTCCTTGTAGTTCTGCAGTTGGAGTGCTGGCTTCAAGTGGGTTGAGCGTATGACCAGGGGCTTCGGGTAATCGCAGTGGTGGAGGCAACTGGGGAGAGCGTTAGTCTTGTTGTAAAGGGGCGCACGGCGCTAGGGAGATATTAGCTGCCATCACTCGTTATCACTCCTGCACACTAGCGCTTGTTGAGGCCCTTCCGCAGCGACTGGGGCAAAGTGCATTGGAAATGGTTCCTCCCCCCCCCAGCTATGGTACTGGGACTCATATGGTACTCGCAATGCCGAAGCGTTTTTAAAAAAGACTGCTATTGCATCCCACCAAAATTTGGCCTTTTCGCTTGGGTTTGGGCGGTATACAGTAAGTTAGCGGTCTCTCTTAAGAACGCTTCAACATTGCGAGTAATGACTAGTGAGCTCGAAGACAAATTTAGATTCGGGAAGAAAAAAGAGTTAAACGACCGCAGACTAACTTCAGTTTTCAAGTGAAAATAGAGAGAAATCACTCCAGAGCTTTATCCGGTATCTCCGGGAGCTACTGAAATACCGTAGTGGGAAAATTTGTGCCGCTCCCATGAGTGCTTGAGAGAGAGATGACTAAGGTACCGCCTCAGTGTTCTTCACTGATGGTGTGTGAGTGAGTAGGGACGATCATACCGGTATCTAATATTAGCCACAGTCTGGAGTTTGCACATCTGAGAATTTGTAGTGATCAACAAAGGTTGCTTATTCACCTGTGTCTCAGACATTGACGGGAGGAGGCACAAAATTTTACACCGTTTCGGCGGTCCAGGAGAAACACGTCCCAGGCATGTTGAGCCAGAACATTTGAATCCTAATTTAGCATGGGAGCACGGGAGCACGGATGCACATAGACAATTCTTCATACAAATTTTTACCCTCTGGGTTGGGGTTCAATATGCCTGGGACGTGTAATACCGGCATTGAAGTGCTGTCTGAGGGTGTCCATTATTTCCTGCATTTGGAATTAGTTAATCGTGGTCCAGAATCCCAATTTGGGTACATTTTGGCTTCCGTCTCCTTAACAGACCCAATACTGGTATCATACTCGAGTACTAGTAGCCACAAGGTTCACAGGGGAACTTCCTGGAGATAGGCGCTAGTGATTTTGGAGGTTGAGAGCTCTGGGGCTCTGGATATTCTATGGCAGTGATATTGTGCAGTATAATTCCTGTATACGGAGGGCTGTGCATGACGAATTTCATATTCAAATTCTTTGGTGGGCTGCTGGAGGGGGGGTAGGTTGTGTAACTGGGCTAGTGTATCACAACCGCTGGATCGGGGAGGCATCCTGGTGGCTCGCCCAATCACAACTCACATTTAGTTTTTGCTTGCCAGGAGGCAGTACGAGTAGAACTGGCTATGGCTCGAGCCATCTTCGACTGGTTGGCTGTTGGTATTGTCGCCGTAAGCACCACTCTGATTAGCTTAGGGTCCAGTGCGAAACTGGGGAGGTTCCCCCGTGACGTTTGCCCGATGATGCTTGATCAAACCATTTTGTTCGGGCGCTTAACCATACCAGGGCCTCCGCCCCAGCGTGCTTGTAATTATTAACCCAGTGGGAGATAGGCCATCCTTGGGGCTGTGGGACGAGTATCCATAACCTGCATCTCGACGGGAGATGTTTTGGGGAAAAGAGGCGCGCACGGGTTTAACTCGTGCGTTGTTCTGATTCACAGAGTCTTTTTTGAGTCGATGGCTGCGGGTAGCTGGGGCTTTAAAGACGACGCACCTCCCTGTCCAATTCCTACCACCCCCAACTCCATTCCTCATCGACTTATTGCCACCAGATTCAAGCAACACCTCCAGGACTAGACCGGCACTGAAAGTGCTAGTGCTGCTCCCGTACAGCATTTTAAAGACCGCATCTACACTTTGCTACAATCAGCTTCGATTCTCACGTCTTCCGACTTACCTCTTTTTTCTTTACAGGACCCAGCCAAGAACGTAGGCAATGGAGGACATCTCCGTTTCTTCGGGCAGCCAAGTCCCCTACTTGTTAGTCCTTCCTCTTAGGTCTCCCTGCGTGAGCCCTAAAGGTTCGTTATTGCTAAGCTAGCTGAACAGGAGCAAGAACAATCAATTAGCCCATCGTCAGGGCTTTGACACCCAGGTGCAGGTCCCCTCACAGCCCGCCGGAGGGATTCAGGGCGGGGCCCTGGTCCTGACCCTGGCCCGGGGGAGCTGGTGGATAACGTTCGGTTGGTTAGTTGGAAAAGTCAAATATGTCCCTACAGAATTTGGCCGTATGCTTACCATGTATTCTCCGAATCTCGTTTTTCCGAGGATATAGGATCCTGGCCTTATTTCATGCCATTTTCAGAGAGCGCCAGCAAGACGAGCCCGCGAGACCCGCGAGACCCGCCAGCCCTCTGCCCGCGCCTTCTTCAACGAATACCATGACTATTGGGAACGGTAATAGCAACGTGGGAAACACAAACAATAGCCACAACAATAGCTATAACAACAGCAAAACAACGAATGTCCACGGGCCCGTAGGGGCACTTGGTGAACATGCGAGAGCCGAGTGGAATAATGCTCGGTTCAACTATGGTCCGCCAAATACAAGCGATAGCCACAGCAACTCAACAACGCATATCCAAGGGCCCGTAGGGACACTTAGTGGAGGTGGCAGCCGAGTGGGATAGTGCTCAGTTCAACTACGGTCCGCCAACTTAACCACCATAACACCATTGTGGATGATAAACTGGGACGGGTTTCATGGTTCTCTAAGGCGCGTACGTTTGGGTCCGTCTGTCTAGCCGTCTACCAACGACTGATTTCGCAGAATTCGACCTACGATCTCCTTTCTTTAGGTGTTACTTTTTTTTGCATTGTTTATGCGCAACGATTTTCTGGAAGTCTCGCTTATTTTAACAACACCACAATGCCCCCCTCTGCCCCTTTCTAACTAGAAAAACTTTTTAAAAGAATATCCTGTTGTTATTTTTACATTATATTATGGTGGGAGCACTCTGTTTTTATTTATTTGTTTATTTATTTATTATTGCCCCATTTGTGGTGCCATCGGTTTACTACTGCAACTACCAATTCGTATCGCGGCCATTATTTCATAGCGCTATGGTAGGACCCAGTGAAAAAGCCATCCATGCGCGCACTAAGTATGTCATGTGGCTACAAGAGGAGTTAGGTTTTCACTACCTTTCTAAGACTTATATACACGACCTGAGACCGGAAAAAGCAGTACTGTAAAAGGGACAAATAAGTAATGAAGCTGGGTAATGTTGATAAAGCATATCCGTCGCAAAGAGAGAAGGGAGTCGTTAACTCAGGAATACTCAGGACGGCATGTAACACGGGGAGTAGGAAAGAGCCGATAAGGCGGGACAACAAACCATTATCGCTCCCCCTAAATTCGTACCCTCCTGAAATTCGGATCCCGTGCTAGGCAAGTCGGGCACCAGCGGTACCAGTAACAATAGGGCGGAAGGTACTTGATAATCGATTGTGCCCCCCCTCCCCCCCACCTACCCACTCCCTTCTCTTTTTGCGGCCTATTGGGTATTTAGTAATAGACTATCACTTAATCTATGCCCACCGGTATGGCTGATACCCGACCTGCGTGGCCCAGAATTCGAATTCGAGGGGGACGCGATGGTACACCACTAAACTGGCCGAGTGATGACCTGTGATTTGCGGCGTGAAAAAACGGTGTCGGAAAAAGTCCCGACAGGAACCTCACGACCCCGACGCCTCTAGGGTAAGACTGTGTAAACGATTACCACAAAATCACACCATACCTCTAGTGAGGAGGACACTCCCGAGTTGAAAAAATCCTTTCCACCATCGCAAGTCCTGTCGATGGTTCCTAGCCCTAGGTTAAAGTTAACCCAGAAGGGAGCTAAATTAAAACTGGCACTCGCGGGGGCTACTCTCGTCTGCATCATCCCCAGTGTGGGGCAGTGCCGGGGCGTTTATCTTTGCTGTTACTACTGTCGGTGATGGGGCTATCGTTATAGGGGTGGGTATTGTCTGTCTCCAGTCAAGTGGCCACGGGGGTCTTGCACCAAACAATCGAGGTAAAAATGTAGTGGTCGGAGTGGCACACGTTTTAGTATTCACGCGCAGACCAAGTCATGGTGCAACGAGCCTTTTTTGGAAAGTTTTTCGTTGATCAACACCATACCTGTAACTTTGATTGGGTCTAAGAATTGTTGAGAGGTTGCGGGAGGGGGGAGCGCCTGCTAGCCCCCACTGAGGGGTGTCTTCAAAGTGTCCGTTCGCCAGTTCGCACTGGGTAATCGCTATCTACTCGAGTAAAGTGCAAGTAGTAGAGACTCAACCAGTGGGGTATGGGGCGGTGCGCAGAACAAGGTTGGGGGCGAAGGATGCATCCAAGATGTAGGGGAACTTGTGTCATGGGATTGTGCTTCTCGGCCGCCAGCGGCTCTGACTTGCATGATATTGCGACTTCAGAAATTCTCGAGGGCTGAGAGAAGGCTGAAGAGAGAAAAGAAAGAAAGAAAGAAAGAAAGAAAACGCTTCATGTGCCTTCGACACATCTTAGCCCACTATGATGGCGTTATGTCTAGATCAAACAGTGATCATTGGAATTATGGTTGATCTTCAGGGTCGGGTCTCGGCTTTTGAGGGGTAGAATAGTGCTTAGGGACAAAACGTTGCCTCAAGTGGTGTTTTTCTTTTTTATCAATTCTCCAAATAACAGACTTGCTTTTCTTTTTTTTTTCCTTTTGCCTTTTGTTCGATCGATCGCTTGATCGGGGTACGGTTCCGGTACCGCGTCCAGGAAGTCAGCTTGCGATAAAGTCAAATTGAAATAAGGAAAGAAGCTCAACCTGAACGAGTACGGTAAATCTGGCTGGCTATGCTTGCTTGCAAGTGGCCGACAGTCATTTTTAATAAAGTATGGGGGCGCTCCAATAATGGTTTCCCTTGCATATTGGTATGCGGTACGACCACTCAGGTCTTTACCCACTCGCACCAAGCAGTGACGATGATGCCGAACACAGGCACAGCAGAAACACGTTCCATGGACAGACCTCACCTGGCCTTCCTCGAGCCTCTTTTTGATTCAATTCCACCAACTTCACCATTAATATTGGGTGCATGGTTTATGACACTGCCTTATAAACTCGACAAACTTGCTATGCAGCTAAGGCTGTTACGCATACTGTACAGCAAATACGGTGGGATTCCCCCCCGAGCTCGCCTAATTCCGACGTGGTCGCTGAAGTAGGCCGTGAGGATCGCTTCTCAGAATGGGGCTCAAAGATTGTCGTACTCAGGTTGGGTGGGCAGCGGGTCTGCCCGGGTGGGAGCAACTTTTCGCAGGACTTCTGAGTTTCCCCTCTAAGTAGAGCGCTGTTTTATTTTGCTGGTACCGGTATGGAGACTAGTTTCATTTTGGGATACATTGGTATATTTCTTGTTTAACGCGAGATTAGGGTATTTGTCTGTATGGGGTGGGCGGGTTCCTATCTTCTGTTCTTTCGCGGAAATTGAGGTACAGACTTCAGGTCACCGATATTGCCTTCTTGAACGGCACATTTTGTCACTTTTTCGTGGCGCTTAGCGTGAGAAGGGTCTCGTTTTTAAAACTTACCATGCTCGGGGGGTGAGCAAGGTGCCTTTGTCCGGAGTTGTATGGGATAGGATGTGCACTTTGACAGTAGGCTGCGCGTGTGTGCTTCTGGTGGCTCAGGTGAGGTTCTGTACTGGTACTCGAGTACTATAGTACTGGGGTATACTACATTCGACATCATCTGATTGCCATTAGATCTGAACAACGCTGCGAGAACTAAAACAACCCTGAAATTACCAGTAGCCTACAGTAAAAAAAAAAAGACTTTTCGGTTCGCTATCTCACGCAGGCCTCTAATCTCTAGATTCAGAAAAAAAAAGCGTCGTTGAGCAAGTGTCGATGCTTTCCTGACCCTGTGTAGCCTGAGTTCTTTGGATGTGTGGATCTCATTAACCGGTTATCGCGGTTCCTTTCGCCTGCTGGGCTTAACCTATTGTGGGCTGATAGGTCCAATCAGATTATTTATACCTAAAGTAAACAGGGCCCTGCATCAGATTTCCATAGGTGGATCGGCTAGGGAATTCCGAGAGTTTTTAAGGTACTAACTTGTTTCGGTGCTAGACTTTATCAACATCTGCACTTCGTTACCACAACCAACTTCGATCCTAATTTCCCACAAGACCTAATCAAGAGCACAAGCAATGGGCAGAACCTCTGCCTCTTTAGAGATCGATATCCCCTGCGAGTTGGTCTTCCCGCCTGGGTTCCCTGTACAGGTGTAGGAACCCTGGGGGTTCGCCATTGCTAAGCCGGCTGAATAGGATTGCGGATGATCAACCTCTAGTCCAACTAGCTGACCCGACTCTGAACAGGGGAGAGGTTCACGATGTGGCCCCAACGCTAGGGGCTGGTGGATACTTAGTTTATTGTGCAACTGGTTAGTTGAGAAAGTCACATATGTCACTACAGAATCTGGCCTTATGCATACCGGTATTCCCCAAACCTTGGTTTTCTAGGGATCTTGGCGCTTGTTTAATACTACAAGCCACCTCCCAACCCCCTCCAGCAAAATGGCTCTGAGAAACCCCCCAGCCCTTGACCCGGACCTCGCCCCACGAGTGCTATGGGTCTCGGTGATGGTGGCGGAGGTTTCGGCAGCATTGGCGATAGTGGCTATAGAATTTACAGCGGGCCGAAAATATCTTTGGTGGGGGTGCGCACAACGGTTTGTCTGGGTCCACTTTCCACTAAGATCCACGACTCTATCCGCGTAGCGGCTGTACTATTGTCGTACTAGATAGAGTAGTGGAGATTTCATGATTTCCTATGGGACTGGCGGGCTCCCGTATTTGCCATACTGCCCACAAACAGCGTGAGGCTTCAAATGCTGCGTTGATAAAGAAAAACCACACATGTTGTGATAAGGGCTGATGTTTTTGTTTAGCGCTGGCTGACAGCGCAGCCCTCTCTCGTAGCTTTTGCTTGGATTTTTTTGTGGGGGGCGGTGTGGTATAAAGATTAATGTGTGATTAATTTCGCTAAGAACCGCTGACCGGAGGCTGGATACCATCGCCAACAGCCGCTGGGGAAATGCCCTCTTGGGTAGATTTTTATGGAGTTCTTCAATCTACCTTCTCTTCATGTTTTACGGCTTTGCCTTGCTTCCTTCTTTGTATTGTTTCTGCCTGATGGTTTTATACGATGTCTTGCTCATTTCATTATCGCAATTCTTCTTCTACCCCTCCTTGACCGGGAAGCTTCTCTAGAAAAGAAAAAGAAAAACGCGTTGTTTCTGCATGTGGTCGTAACGCTTTACTTGTATGCCCATTTTATTTTGCCCCATTCACGGTGTCGTTAATTTATTACTGTCCCCACCGATTTATATGATCGCTGTTGTTTCGCGGCTAGGCCCTAGTGTAAAAGTCATTGGTGCCGCGCACTAGCGGGTCGTGCCGGTGAGCAAGTCATCAATACGCGCGGCCTTGGAGTGTCTGTCGGAAACCGAAACAAGTGGTCAACCCAAAAGGGTACCCAGGATGGGGAGCACTGTACTAGACTACCATAGGACAACAATCCTGGGCACTGGGACCGAAGAGTGACGCATTGTGACCAGGCCCCCTGGGCTACATCATCTCTCTCGCTAGGCAATTCACGAATTGAAAATTTGGCCCCTGTAGAGATCGATGGCGTCCATTTCTAGTCAAGTGACAACAAAGCTCTCGGGACCCAGCAATCGGGGAAACGATACTCGTGTTTTGGTATCATCGGGGGATTGGGGAATGGGAAAAGTGTTACGACATCAGAGATGCAAGCCAGTGAAACCCGAGGTGGTGGGCAGAGCGAGGCTAAGGTCAGGAGTTCACCAACGGGGGACACTACTGTATGTGATATGATTGCACTTCTCATTGGGCGCACTTGGCTCTGGCTCGGATGGCGCTTTTTTTTAGGCTTTCACTCGAGCAATTGCTTACCGTATTTACCGGTAGAATATTGGAACCGTGCATAGAAAGTCGGCTTTGGATAGAGTTGGAGTGAAAGAAGGGATGAAACTTGGTGTAGGCTCGCGGGTAAGAAGTGCTCATGCATTTTTCTTTTTGGGAAAACGGGTATTTCGGGGATATTTCGGGAATTTCTCAGAGACACTTCGCCTTTCCTCAACGTGGCGTTTACCGTTCATCCCCCTTGTGGCCTGGTACTCCCTGTCTGGGACGAGTAAGTTTGAGTGTTGAGGCTTGCTTGCTGTTGGCCAAGCAAGAGATTGAATAAAGCTTGGAGTATAGGCTTTGAGCCACTGATATTGCATTCTTGACCGGCGTAGTCTGTCATTTTTTGGTAGCGCTTGGAGTGGGGAGAGTATCGTGTTTAAGGCCCTCGAATTATATCAAGGAGGTGAATGAAGTGCCCTTGCATGATGCTGTATAAGATGAAAGATGTAGCACACCCTATTAGTGGGGTATTTGATTCTGGTGGTAGGCGAGGGCGCATTGTAGCATCATAAGTATGGCTCATCTCCAACATCTCTGAGGCATCGGCGATGCCGTACAGCTACTACAGGATCCATGATACTAAAAGGAACTGCCTTGAGGAGCCAAGATAGGAGAAGTAGGGGAGGCCAAGGCGGGGTCTTTACGGTTTCGGGGACTTGTCGGGCACTGGGAGGGTTATGTTTAGCATACTTCCAAGGTCAACTGTACTCGAGTACGGAGACATAGCTCTTAAGCTTTGTAGGTTCCGCGAGCAGAGGTGTTCTGCTAGTGGGTAAGGGCAGCAAACCCCGCTTGTGGAGCCTACAAAACCTAGGCGCTGTATCTCCGCAATAGCGACTATTGTCTGGGTGTACTGTACGGCTCACTGATGGGCGCTCAATATGTAGTGGGACGGGCTACTGTCGTTTGGTTCTCGAACTTCGGACACCTAACTGCCACCGATTAATGAGAATTTACTTTTCCTCTCGTGCCACGGCGGCTGTACGGGCGCTATTTGGCATACACCTGAAATTAACCGCTCTGTACGACGTCCAATTATTCGAGTTTTTTTTCGGTAAAGGATCTGGAAACGAGAGCCCCCTTTCCACCGGCTGGGTGGCTGTGTACCGATAACAGTGGTTTTAGATGCTGGCTACAAGCAATTCGGGTAGGCTTCATTGCTTTTATGTTAAGAAACACTCTTGGCTAGTACTTCATAAAGACCATGCCCACTCTCATCCAATTTCATCATATTTAATTATATTCAACATCTGTATTAACGATATCCAAACAACATTACGAGAACAACATTAACACCGAGACTGCTAGTTCTACCCCCCTGCTATACTTCAAGGATCGAATCTGCGCTTCATTACCACAACCAACTTCGATCCTAACTTCCTTCAACTACTGCTTTTGTCTTTACAAAACGGAATAGACAACATGGCCATGAGCGATACCACCGGAGAGGCTTGTGATGCGGCCCCAGCTCAGGACTCCTGGTTCATGGCTTTCTTGTCCTTCTGGTTAGTTGAAAAGGCAAAATACGCCCTTATAAGTTCTAGCTGTATACTTACCAGGTATCTTCAAAATCGTGGGTTTCTCACAACATAGGTTCAACTTTCTTCTTGGTTTGCCCATATTCGGGAAATTCCTGCAAGGCAATTCTAAGAAATCCGTCAGCCCCCAGCCCAGCCCTCCTCTGGGGACATCGATGCATACGAATCTTGGTGATGATAACGAAGAGTCCGGCAACATTGAAAGCTCTCGTACCACAACTGTTACTTACGACATGGAGCGAAATCCTAGGGGTGAGCGTGCCCAGGGAAACGATTCTGGGAGACTGGCCCGCGTTCTCCCTTCGATCAGTACTAGCGCTGGCCATCGAAATAAAGGCTGCTCGAACATTCAGGATAGTGGCAGCACTAATATTACTTATAACAGGAGCACCGGGGCTTCGGCTAGGCATGTGAGGAAGAAGTAGAAGAAGTCCACCTTCAGCTAGGGCTCACAACTCTATCACCTAACTTGGCAGCCGTATTATCGTCTTCAGTGAGGGACGGGCGGGGTTCTATGATTATCTATGGGATGTGTGATATGTTTCGGTCGGTCTGGCTAGCCGGAGACTGGATACCACAGCCAACAACTGCTGAGGAGATATTTTCTTGGGGGGAGGGGGGGGTTTGCAGAGTTCTTCCATCTACTTTCCCTTTCCCTCATGTTTTACGTCTGCTCTGTATTTGCGTATTGTTTGTGCCCTGTGGCTTTCCACCGCATCTCGCTCGCCCCAACATCACAGTTCCCTTCTGCCCCCTCTCTAACTACAAATTTTTTAAAAAAAATATCTTCCCGCATTTTGCATGTAGCTGCAGCACTTTTTCCCACTTTTTCTTTTGCCCTATTTATATGTTTGCAAAGGGTACGGGATGCTACCCTCATGGTAGTATGATTGAGGATAAGCCATGGACGGGGCTCAGTCATGTATTTCTCCTTGTGGCTTGCGTCGTATGATAGCTATGATACAATTCATTCATTCTATACACCCATACCCCTGGTTGGGGGGTGTTTGGCACGCCATTATTTGAAAACATGATTGTGCCAAACCATACCATCGTTTCTACACATGATTTCAGAATAATGTTTTGTGAACTTATTTTAACCCCCTTAATTTTTTTTAAAAACTTTTGTTTCTAAAATAAATAATATGTACTCGAGTATATTAAAATCTTATATAATAATATTATTATAAATGATAATAATTATAATCCATAATTAATTCTAATAAACTAGGAAGGGCTAGTATAGCAGGGCGGCGGGCGCTATAACAGGATGAGTTTAGATTACCGAGTGACGCCCAGTGATCAGAGTGGCCAAAAGAGTATCAGGAAAAGCCCCAAGCAGAGTTTCGCGATCCCGATGCTTCCAGAGCAGGACTACATAAACGGTTACTACATAATCACACCATACTCTCGCTAGGAGGCTATTCACGATCTAATGTTTGGTTGTCGCGAAAGATGGAATGAAAGAATTCGAGGCCCTTCAATGACCGTAATCCTTCTACTGATTGTTCCTGGTGCTCAGATGGCCTGAAACTGGGCCAGATTAAGCCTGGCGCTTGCGAGAGCTATTCTTATCGCTCGCGTCTTTAGCGTCGAACCTGCGGGAGTGCTTATCCTTGTGGCTGTTGCCGGGGCTGGGGCGGTCTTCCTGTGAGTGGATGCTATCCGTTTCCACTCAACAAAGCTCACACACACAACAGGGGTAACAACGTAATGATAGGAATGACTCAGGTTTCGCCGTTATCGAGAAATTGTGGGGTGGGGGAGGGATATTCCTTGGGCGGTGTGGAACGGTAGAATTCGTTACCAGGCGACAAACTAAAAAGTCGCTATCAAATGGCTGTTGTTGGGAGAAAAATTGGGTCTTTCCAGGACACAGCTGGCTCGGGGCCTCAGAAGCTACTCTCGGTAGATTCTCAATGGATCACAAAATCCGATTTATTCTGCATCTGGCTTAGCCCGCCTGGTAGCGAATTTTTACCTCTTCGCGCCGCCCAAGGGATCGCTCCCATCGAGTGGTATTTTCCGATTATCCTTTTGTCTCGTCCGTGTGGGGAAATTACTATCGAAGGTGTTGTTCTGGCAGAGGTTTTATTTTAATCCGTGAAATATGGGAAGGTGTGCAAGAAGAAGGCTGAGGGATCAAATACCTTATTTATCCAGGGGTGAGGGACTTTTGTGTGACGTGAGTGTGCGCTTCCGGGCTCTTATTCGGATTTCGCCTTTCTGCTTTTTTGGCTTTCGTCTGATCAATTGCTTTATCGGGATTCCGTGCGCAGACAGTCCGCTTTGGATAAGGTCGGATTGGAAGAAGAGGGGGGGCCCAGCAGGTAAACTTGGCTATTTGTGCTTCCTTGTTGTAAGTTGGGTGGGCAGGGGATTAGATGACCTGACCATCCTCTTGTCCAAGTAATGGCATACCCCATTTACTCTGCGATCAGCAATTTCTGTTAGCCCGGAATGGGTTTGGTTTGACGGGTTAACTACTAGTTAAGGAAACCCAGCACTTTCTGAGGGTTGATCTCCTACTGTGACAGGAGAGCACTAACCCTTCTCAAAAGCCTCGGTCCCTTAGCCTGGAGCTCAGAGGCGTGCCGGAGATAGAGAATCGCAACACCAAATACGGTGCTCTGATAACGGATCTCTTTGCAGATATGATGAGATTTTAAGGTAGATGAGCAAGCTATATTTCTTGTTTCGGGAGAGATTAAGCTGTTTAAAATGTCTATATGTGCTGGAGATTTCCTGCGGTTTTAGCTCTTTAGAGAGAGTAATGAGGTGTAGACTTTGGGTCACTAATAGTGAATTCTCGGATGGCTTATTTTGTGAATTTTTGGTGGTATCATACTCGGCCTGGGAAGGGTATCGTGTTTAAAATTTCTCGGGGTATGTCAGCCCGAGCAGGCAGGTATCGGGTTGCGGCGTCTAACGATCAAGTATCATATCGTGGTAGCCCCGGTACAGTACTTGGGTGTGAGGGTAAGTGATCGGAAAAAAAGTGGTGTTGCACCAACCACTTTTTTTCCGATCACTTTTTGCTCCATGCAAGTACATCTCCAATGTCTCAGTAGTAGTGCCGGCAGTATTTACCCGTACAGTATGCGTGTGGCAAAGAAACATGCCGCTGAACTGGTCTACACCGGAGAGCGGGGAAGATCGGAGAAGTAGGAAATGCCAAACCAAAAGCATTCCGATTTTGAGGGCTTCCTGAAAACTGGGGAGGAGATGTCTACACCATCTCAAGCTTTGCACCCTGGCCCGTTCCCCTGTCCCATCCCTTACACTGGGGCGCCCTGTCGTCACAGACCCATGGGAATTTTTCCTCCCCCCCGCACTGGGGTGGCTACCTAGTATAGTACTCGTACTTGCACCTGACGTAGTGTATCCGAAAGTGAGACAGGAGTTTTTTTTGGCTGGTTGGGCGGTTGGGCGATAGTAGCCTCTTGTTGTTAGATTTAAATAACTCCTGTGGCCCACTTAGCTTTTAGGTTGGGAGTTCTTACCAGCTCGGGTTTGGGAAGACCATATATACTGCACTCTAGCCCCGCCACATACAACCCCATTTCATATCAACCCATTGGCACAAGATTCAAACAACACTTCTAGAACCAGACCAACACTGAAATCACCACTGCTGCTTCTTTCTTTCATTGCTCTTACAAAAACCTCATCCGCACTTCGTTGCCAAATCAGCTTCAATCCTAGCATTCCATCTCTTCTATTTTCTTAAGACAACTGAGAGCATAGAAAATGAACAGTACCCCCTCTCGTCTGGGTGGCCAGGCGCCCGACTGGTTAGTCCTTCCTCCCAAGTCGTCCTGCACAAACCCTAAAGGGTCTCTATTGCTAAGTCAGCTCAACAGGGCTGAGAACTGTCATGCGGGCGATCAACCACAAAACCAATTAACTCATCGGGTCTCCAAACCGGAGGGCACTGGCATCGAAGATCGGGTCATGCACTCTCCCAGGGAGGATATTTACTATCCACCCCGTGCTTTGGAGAATTGGTTCATGCTTGGTTTATTGTATAGAATGTGGGTTGAAAAAGCAAGCCTATAGGTTCTGACCCTATACTTACCATGTATCCTCCAATTCTCGGGTTTCCCACAATACAGTCTCAAGAGTTTACTTAATCTTATCCTGTTCAGGAGATTAGAGCAAAGCGAGTCTAAGATACCTGCCGGCCATCAACCCAAACCTCTCACCGGGATTCATATAACTGTCGGTGATCGCGCTGTGGACGCTGGTAATGTTCGCGGTACTGGCAACATTAAAATAACGGGCATGGCGACTGGGGATGGTATTGCCGCAGCAGAGCATTTGAACAGACTTTTCGGGGCCCCTGATCCAGTTATTTTAGCGGCTGGTAATGACGCTCAGCGAGTTGGTAATGTTGAGGATTTTGGAAATCGAACGATTGGTACCTAACATGAACAAAAATGCCCAGGGTATGCATGGGGAAAGAGGTAGGAGGGATCTTCTCAGCTTCCCCGTACAATTCTATCCGCTAACTCATGATTCTCCCTGGATGTGGTATGCTTCGCTTCAATCAGCTAACCTAAGACTAGATACTATCACCTAGAATCGCCAAGGATATTTCATTTTGGAGATTTTTGGAATTCTGTTATGTTCTTCGTGGTTTACAGTTTGCTCTGATTTTGTAGTTTTGTATTCCATGCAGCGTGGTTTTCTACCGCATCTCACTCGTTTCATCACAATTCCCTTCTATCCCCTCATTAACTCGAAAGACCCTTCTCTAAGAATATCCCCTTTTCTTTTGCGCATGGTAGTAACACTTTGTTTTACTTCCCTATTTTTACTTGTATGTGCCGAATAGGAGCTGGTTTTTATTATTATTATTCGGTTTCATTTCATTTTTTTCCTATTCATAGTGTTATCGACTTATTGCTAGTGCGACTACCGTTACCGCCAATTTATATCCTAGCCGCTGTTGTTTTACGGTTAGAGCCAGATGCAAAAGTCATTCATGCCGCGCATTGGTATGTCGTGCGGGCTACAAGAGGGATAGGATTTTCGTTACTTTTCTTAGCCATCTTATATATTATGATATCATATATTCTAGTAATATCATAGTAGAAATTGGAAAACTAGCTTTGCTGATCTCATAAAAACCTATAAGGACAAGGGTTATGTTTCCTACTTTTTATGGATGCACCTGAGACAGTACACAACAAGATCGAAAGAAGCACGAACCGAATTAGATATAAAGGAGAAACGAAGTTAGCTAGCGTTGGCAAAACCCATCTGTTACCCAGACTGAAGAAGGAATTAACGTGGAAAACGGCTAGGAAGGGGTGTAGGCTGGGAGTGGGGAAGAGCTAGCATTGCCGGCAGAAGGACAGCCTTCGAGTGACACCTCATGACTAGGCCTTCGAAAAAAAAAAGATATGATATCTACAAAAAGCCCCAAGCAGAGCTTCCCTGCCCCGCTGTCCCCAGAGTAGGGTTGCATAGTCTGCTACTCCAGAACCGCCCTATCCCTCTCTCCGGGAGGCCCTTGGCGAATTACAAGTTTGGCTGCTGTGAAAGGTAGAATGAGAGAGCTCTCGTCCTTCCATGATTATATGTCCTCTGTTGATGGTTCCAAATGCTTGGGCGACCTAAGGCAGAGGCAGATTAGACCTAGCGCTCTCGAGAGCTATTCTAGTCGTTCTTGTCTTCAGAGTCGGACCCGCTGATGGAGGCTGATCTGTCGCCGGGGCTGGGCCTGTTTCCCTGTGGGTGGATGTTGTCCGTTTCTGTTGAAATGACAACAAAGTTCCCACACCCAACAACAACAGAGGTGACAACGTAGCGATAGGAATGACTCAAATTTCGTCATTACGAGAAATTGTGGGATTGGGGAGGGGTATCCCTTGAGCGGTGCGAAATAGTAAAATTCGTCACAAGCGACAAACTAAAAAGTCGCTATCAAATGGCTGTTGTTGGGAGCAAAATTGGGTTTTTTTAGGACACAACTGGCTCGGAACCTCCGAAGCCATTCTCGGTAGATTCTCAATGGACCACAAAATCCAATTTATTCTACATCTGGCTTAGCCTGCCTGGTAGCGAATTTTTACCTCTTCGTACCACCCAAGGGGTCGCTCCCATGGAGTGGTATTTTCAAATTATCCTTTTGTCTCATTCGTGAGGGGAAATTGTTATCGAAGGTGTTCAGAGGTTTTAATCCGTGAAATATGGGAAGGTGTGTAAGAAGAGGCTGATGGATCAAATACCTTATTTAGGGTCAGGGGGTGGGGAACTTGTGTGACGTGAGTGTGGGTTTTTGGTCGAGGGGGTTCCTATTCAGATTTCGTTTTTTCTGCTTTTTTGGCTTTCGTCTGATCAATTGCCTTATCTGGATTTCGTGCGCAGACAGTCTGCTTTGGATAAGGTCGGATTGGAAGGAGAGGGGGGGCTCAGCAGGTAAACTTGGCTATTCGTGCTTGCTTCTTATAAGTCGGATGGGTAGGGGATTAGGCGACCCTGACCATCTTACCAGAGTACCGGTAGTGGCATACCCTATTTACTCTTGCAATCCGCAATTTCTGTTAGCCCGGAATGGGTTTGGTTTGACGAGTTAACTACCAGTTAAGGAAACACATTCTGAAGGCTAATCTCCTACCGTGACAGGAGAGCACTAACCTTCTCAAAAGCCTTTGTCCCTTAGCCTGGAGCTCAGAGGCGTGCCGGAGATAGAGAATCGCAAGAGCAAATACGATGCTTTGATAACAGATCTCTTTGCAGATGTGATGAGATTTTAAGGTAGATGAGTAAGCTATATTTCTTGTTTAGGGAGAGATTAAGCTATTTAAGGTGTCTATATGTGCTGGAGGAGATTTCCTGCGGGTTTAGCTCTTTAGAGAGAGCATGAGGTGTAGACTTTGGGTTACTAATAGTGAATTCTCGGATGGCTTATTTTGTGACTTTTTGGTTGTACTTGTCCTGGGAAGGGTATCGTGTTTAAAATTTCTCGGGCTATGTTAGCCCGAGCAGGCTGGTAGGTATCGGGTCGCGCTCTAACGATCAAGTATTGTGGTAGCACCGGTACATCTCCAATGCCTCAGTAACAGTGCCGGCGGTATTTACTGTACAGTATGCGTGCGGCAAAGAAACATGCCGCTGAACTGGTCTACACCGGAGGGCGGGGAAGATCGGAGAAGTAGGAAATGCCAAACCAAAAGCATTCCGATTTGAGGACTTCCTGAAAACCGGGGAGGAGATGTCTACACCATCTCAAGCTTTGCACCCTGGCCTGTCCCCCTGCCCCATCCCTTACACTGGGGCGCCTCGCCGTCATAGACCCATGGGAATTTTTCCTCCCCCTCGCGCTAGGGTGGTTTCCCAGCACAGTACTTGCATCTGACATAGAGTGTCGGAAAGTGAGACAGGTTTTTTTTTTGGCTGGCTGGGCGGTTGGGCGCAGTAGCCACCTTTTCAGGTCCTTGTTGTTAGATTTAAATAGCTCCTGTGTCCCACTTGGCTTTGAGGTTGAAAGTTCCTACCACTCGGGTTTGGGAAGACCATATGTATACTGCACTCTACCCCCGCCACATACAACCCCATTTCATACCAACTCGTTGAGACTAGATTCAAACAGCACTTCCAGAACCAGACCAACACTGAAATTACCACTACTGCTTCTTTCTTTCATTGCTCTTACAAAAACCTCATCTGCACTTCGTTGCTAAATCAGCTTTAATCCCAGCATTCCAACTCTTCTATTTTCTTAAGACAACTGAGATATCATAGAAAATGAGCAGTACCTCCTCTCGTCCGGGCGTCCAAACGGCCCACTAGTTAGTCCTTCCTCCTAAGTCGCCCTGCACAAACCCTAAAGGGTCTCCATTGCTAAGTCAGTTCAACAGTGTTAAGGAGTGTCTTGCGGAAAATCAACAGCAAAGCCAATTAACTCATCGGGGCTCTAAACCTGAGGGCACTGACAACCAAGGGATGGTCATGCCCTCGCCCGGGGAGGATATTTACTGTCCACCCCGTGCTTGGGAGAATTGGTTCATGATTGGCTTATTGTATAGAATGTGAGTTGAAAAAGCAAGGTGTCCCCCCATAGGTTCTGACCTTATACTTACCATGTATCCTCCAATTCTCGGTCTTCCCACAATACAGGCTCAAGAGTTTAATTGATCTTGTCCTGCTCAGGAGGTTAGAGCAAAGCGAGGCTAAGATGCCTGGCTCTCAGCCCGAATCTCGCTCCGGGATGAATACGTATATCGGTAATCGCAATGAGGACTCTGGTAATATTCAGCGTTCTGGCAAAATCACCATTACTTACAAGGGCACGGCGCCCCAGGGTGACAGTGCCGCAGCAAGGGGCTTGGAAATTGCCAAGGAGCTCGTTGCAGTCAATGCAAGAGCTGGTCATGACAATAAGCGGTGTGCTAGGGTTGAGGATTCTGCAAATCTGGATATTACTCATGAGTGAATAAAAATGCCATGAGGTATGCATGGGAGAGAGGTAGGAGAGATCTTCTTTCAGCTTCCCCATACAATTATATCCACTAACTCATGATTCTCCATGGATGTGAGATATGCTTCGCTTCGTCTAGCTAACCTAAGACTAGATACTACCAGCCAGAACCGCTAAGGATATTTAATTTTGGAGATTTTTGGGATTCTGTTATGTTCTTCGTGGTTTACATTTTGCTCTGATTTTGTAGTTTTGTATTCATGCGCCCTGATTTTCCACCGCATCTCACTCGTTTCATCACAATTCCCTTCTATCCCCTAATTGACCCGAAATACTCTTCTCTAAGAATATCCCCTTTTCTTTTCTGCATGGTGGTAGCACTTTGTTTTACTTCCCTATTTTTGCTGGTACGTGCTGAATAGGAGCTGGCTTTTTTATTCCGTTTCATTTCATTTTTTCCTATTCATGGTGTTGTCGGCTTATTGTTAGTGCTATTACCGTTACCGCCAATTTATGTCCTAGCCGCTGTTGTTTTACAATTGGAACCCGGTGCAAAAGCCATTCATGCCGCACGTTGGTACGTCGTGCGGGCTGCAAGAGGGATAGGATTTTCGTTACTTTTCTCGGCCACCTTATATAGTATTACAAATTCTGGTGCTATCATAGTAGAAATTGGAAAACTAGTTTTCCTGATCTCATACAAACCCATAGGGACAAGGGTTATGTTTCCCGATTTTTATGGATGTACCCGAGAACACTACACAACCTGAGATCAAAAGAAGCACGAACCAGATTAACTTAGATATAAAGGAGAAACGAAGTTAGGTAGTGTTGGTAAAACCCATCTGTCACCCAGACTGAAGAAGGAATTGTTGTATCATAGAAAATGGCTAGGAAAGAGTGTAAGCTGTGAGTGGGGAAAAGCTAGCATTGCCGGCAGAAGGACAGCCTTCGAGTGACACCTCATGACTAGGCCTTCGAAAAAAAAAAGATATGATATCTACAAAAAGCCCCAAGCAGAGCTTCCCGGCCCCGCTGCCCCCAGAGTAGGGCTGCATAGCCCGCTACTCCAGAACCGCCCTATTCTTCTCACCGGGAGGCCATTGGCGAATTAGAAGTTTGGCCGCTGTGGAAGGTAGAATGAGAGAGCTCTCTTGTCCTTCCATGATTATAAGTCCTCCGCTGATGGTTCAAAATGCTTGGGCGACCTAAGGCAGAGGCAGATTGGACCTAGCGCTCTCGAGAGCTATTCTAGTCGTTCTTGTCTTCAGAGTCGGACCCGCTGAGGGAGGCTAATCTTGCTGTCGCCGGGGCTGGGGCTGTCTCCCTGTAGGTGGGTGTTGTCCGTTTCCGTTCAAATGACAACAAAGCTCCCAACAACAATAGAGGTGACAACGTAGCGATAGGAATGACTCAAGTTTCGTCATTACCGAGAAATTGTGGGATGGGGGAGGGGAATCCCTTGAGCGGTGCGAAATAGTAAATTCGTTACAAGGCGACAAACCAAAAGGTAGTTGTCAAATGACTGTTGGGAGCAAAGTCGATCTTTCAGGGAAATTTTTCTCGGCATCTCAGGAGCTACTACCGGTGGATTCACAACGGGTCACGAATCCAATTTATTCTACATCTCGCTTAAGCTACCTGGTAGCGAATTTTACCTCTTCGCGCCGCCCAAGGGATGCAGTTCGGTCTCATCGAGTGGTATCTTCCGAGTATCCTTTTGTTTCGTTCGCGCAAGGCAATCGTTATCGAATCTGTGAAATGCAGGAAGGTGTGCAATACAAGGCTGAGGGATAAAGGGCTCATTCAGGGTCCGGGTGCGGGGAAGTTTGGTGTGACGCGGGGTCGAGGAGAGCTTCCATCCAGATATCGCTTTTCTTGATTAATTGCCTAATCGGGGCCGTGCGCAGAGAGTCCGCTTGGGATAAGTCGGAGTGGAAGGGGAGAGGGGGGCTCAGCAGGTACTTGTCCCGGGCAAGAAGTATTAGGAGATGCGAGTGGTGGGTTGTGATACGTACGGATTTTCTGCTATGTATTTTGCGAATCCCTGCTTTTCTGGATACTTGTTGCCTTGGACAAGTGAGTTTGGCTGGTTATGCTTGCTTGGTATAAGTTGTCTGGGAAGGGGATTGGATGACCTTGGCCCTCCTTTTGCCAAAGAAATGGCGTGCCCTATTAAATTTTGTGATTTGCAATCTCTATCAGGCCAGCATAGATTTAGTTTGACAAGTAACGGGATTGTACCTGCTAGTTAATGGAGCCAAACCCCTCCTGGAGGTTGAACTTATACCGTGACAGGAAAGCACTAGCCCACTAACCCTTTGTCAAGACCTTTTGTTTCTTAGCCCGGAGATTATAGGCGTGCTGGATAGAGAATCGCGACAGTAACGATCGGCGCCCCTATTGGATTTCTTTGCAGGTGTGATGTTTCGTTCGGTAGATTGGTAGGCTATATTTCTTGTTTTGGGAGAGATTAGGGTATTTGTCTATGTGTTGGAGAAGATTGCCTGCTGGTACTGCTTTACGGTACTCGAGTAGAGCACGAGGTACGGTATCCCATGGACTGGTGAGACATGCAGATTCCCGACCTCCCTAATTCGGGTATGGCCCGGCGACTTTGCCTGTCAATGCCTATGAAATACAAAGCATTGTTTCTTTTCTAGAAAAGTCTCTTAGTCACAGTATAGAGTTACCGTAAATGGAAGGTCGGGAAGCTGCGTGTCTCACCAGTCCATGGGTAGGCTTTAAGTCACTGATATTGTAACTCCAAAAGCGCATTTTTGTTACACCTTGGTGGCACTTTGTCTGGAGGGGCATCGTGTTTAAATTTTCTCGGGGTATGCTAGGGAGGCTGGCAGATATCGGGTTACAGCGCCGAATGATAAAGCATTGTGGTTGCACCGGTACATCTCAAATGTCTCAACAATAGTGCCAGCGGTATCATACAGCAGATGTGCGGCAGAGGAACATGCCACTGAAAAGAATAGCACTGCGCCTCGGAGCGGGGAAGACCAGAGGAGAAGCAGGGAATGCCGAACCAAAGATACTCTGGTTTCGAGGACTTCCAGAAGACTAGGGAGGCGATGTTCGGCGTATTTTCGAACCTGGCATCCTGCTCTGTTCTGCTGTTTCATCCTTTGCATTTCGGACACCTGACTGCCACATATCCATGGGAATTTGTTTTTCTTCTCACGCTGCGGTGGCCGTACTTGCATCTGGCATAAGGTCTCTGAAAATGTGACGTGTTTTTTGTCTATTTTCGCTGGTTTGGTGGTTTGGTGGTAATAGCAGCTTTTTCAGATACCGGTACTCGTGGCCGGGTTCACGTATGATTGTACAAGAACTAATGGGCTAATGTGAAATGTAGCTGTGTGTGATGAGGCTAGAGGGAAGTATATATGGTCTCCCCAACCCCAGCCATTAGGAGCTCTCAACTTAAAAGCTCAGTCGCCTGCAAGAGATATCATAGATTCAAACATCACTTCCAAAACCAGACCAACACTGACCACCACCGCTACTTCATCGCTCCCTTACAAAAACCTCATCTTCACGTTGTTGCCAAACCAGCTTTAATTTTGTCGTCCCAGTTCTTACTTCTATTTTCTTAAGACAACTGAGAGCATAGAAAATGAGTAGCACCTCCTCTCTTCTAGGCGTCCAAGCCCCCGAATCGTCAGTTCTTCCTCCTAAGTCCTCCCACACAAGCCCTAAAGGGCTGCCATTGCTAAGTTAGCTCAATAGGGTTGTGAACAATCGATCGCTAGTCCGATATTCTCTTCCGGACTCTGAACCGGAGGGCACTGGCTCCCAAGGGCAGACCATGAAACCATCCGAACCTCAGCAAAATGATTCTGAGAGACCTGCTGGCCCTCTACCTAGGCATTCCTCCGGGATACACACGAGAATTGGCGATAAAAATGAAAACTGTGGTGGTATTCGGAATTGCGGCGGTATAACCATTACGGGTGGGATTTCCCCAGAAGCCTTGAAGATACTCATCGAAAGTGTCCCCGAACTTAGTGCTATGGGTGGTAAAGACAACAAAAGTTGTTCTGGGATTAGTGATTCTAGGGGGGTAAGTGTTGATTATGTGGATGTGGGAAGAAATGTGGGGGGGATACCTTCAACTACCCCTCACAATTCTACCCACTAACTTAGCGGCACTACTCCCTGTATAGGTGAGAGACCGGGAGCATTTCATTGTTCTTTATGGGGTGTGAGATTTGTATTGGAAATCAGTTCGTACTGCCCGGTATGACCTAGCTATAGCCTCCTTTATTTCATAAGAGTTCAAAAATTCGGAAGTATGTTTCAGTTGATGGACGGGTAGGAGTACAAACGGTCAAAGGAAAGCATGAAAGCGATGGAGATGAAGGTAGAACAAGGATCTGGCATTTCTACCAAAGGGGCAGGAGAGCGGGGGTCCTTGTTAAGCATTTCTTTTGTTAAGGGAATACTCAAAGTGTTTTTTTCTTTTTGTTATCACTGAGGGCAGGCAAGGGATTGGGAGCATGTATGCGAGAAAGTGGGTATGAGTGGTGATCGATGGAAGGATAAGGATGACTTCGTTCTATTTTCGTGTATTCCCCTGTCTTTGCCGTTAGTTCAGTAAGTAAGAAGGGAGAGAATGAAGTTGCGCGCTATCCACCCCCGTTGCCTTTTCGTGCCGTATTTTAGCTCCGTCAAATAAAATGATCCGATCCATCTGGTTGATCTGAGACCAGATGCCATCGCCAAGAGCCGCTGAGCATGTTTCATTTGAGAGGTTTTCAGAATTATTTTCTTCGTGGTCTAGAGCTTGCTCTGATTTTGTAGTTTTGTATTCATGCACCGTGATTTTCCACCACATCTCACTCTTTTCATCACAATTCCCTTTCTAACCCCTTATTGACTCGGAGGATCCTTTTTCAAGAATATCCCCTTCTCTTTTTGTGCATGATGGTAGCACTTTGTCCCAATTCCCTATTTTTACTGGCACGTGCCGAACAAGAGCTGATTTTTTATTTTAAAAAGTAATTTGCGATAGCAGCGCCCGCACGGGGAAGTGTGAGATTTTTCCCTTCCATTCTCCTAGACTAGTGAGGAGCGGAATATCTTTTCCCCCAAAGTACAGTGCCTGCCAAGACCTGGGTTTTAGTATCATATGGGAAAGGCATTGCAACACACCTTACCCAGTTCATTTGTATACCCACGGCTCTCTGCAAACCTCTAGATAAAAGCCTGAAACAAATATATGTTATGCTTCAGCCATTCTAAAATTTTCAAAAAAATCCTAAAGCCGAGTTTCAAGGCATCTGTGGAAATACAATGACCGGGAAACCCGCCGTTTTGGTGTGTTTTGGCCTCCCCCGGTTACCAAACGACCATTATTGGTGGACAGCCTTCGAGTGATATCTAATGACTGGACCCAGAGAGAAAGCAAAATCCCCAAGAGGAGCTTCCCGATCCCGACACCCCCAGAGTAGGGCTACATAGACTACTGTAGGACCGCGCTATTCCTCTCGTGGTGGGGGTGGACGAAATAAGAGTTTAGTCGCTGTGAAAGATAAAGAGAGAGAGCTCTCTTGTCCTTCCATGATTATAAGTCCTCTGTTGATGGTTGCAAAAGCTTGGGTGACCTAGAGCAGAGGCGGGCCAAACTTGGCCCTCTCGAAAGCTATCCTCGTCATTATCATCTTTGGTGCCGGGCATGTTGAAGCATTTATTTTTGCTGTTGCAGGACCTGTCAGGGGCACAGAGAGAACATGGATGTAACAGAGGAGTTAGGGACAATGAGACGCTATTGTATGTCTCTGAGCTCGGGGGCTTGTTTAGAGACCGGTGGGGGGGGGGGAATATCTGACGGGCGAGTGAATCCTTGCTAGTATGATAGTGTGGTAATTAGTTTCGTAGCCTCCGGCCCTATTAGCTTAACGATACAAAATAATAATAATGCTGTCGGGGGTAGGGCTATTGTTCCGGTGGTGGGTGTTGTTCACTTCCTCTCAGGTGGTTACAAGGCTCTCATGTTGGATGCAAATCCTTACCTACCCGTCAGAGCAACAGAATTTCCCACCCCCCTATGTATCGAGTAGATGCTGTGACCTCGATGGGAATTACTGCCTTGTAGCCACTGACTTCTATTTTGTATCGGAGGGTCTCTAGGGCAGGGTTGTCTTTTTCTCGCAGATATTAGATAGGAGCTTTAACATTGGCCCGGGGAGAAGGGAGGGGGTTCTTCCGCAGCGATCTGTGAGAGCACGCGAAGATTCTAATACCCGCTGGAGGATTAAAGACGGGGTACTGTAGTGTTCAAGTTTTTGTATGGCAAACGGTAACTTGAATGATGTGGCTTAAGGTATGCGGACCTTTCTACCTATGGCTAGTGGGGGGAAACGAGGCTCGGAGTAGGGGCTGGGGTCGGGGTGTTTTTGTCACCACTCACAAAAGTTTTCAGAGGTTCCGGGATACTGGTGCCTCAAACTTTTCATCACGGGGCGGTTCAGGAGGGTTGGCGCGCTGTCCGGCTTCAGCCTGCCAACCATTAGCTAGAACAATGTAGTAGTAGAAACGACTCACGTTTTAGTATCATTGAGAAGCTGTTGGGGAGGGAAGTGTCACGATAGCAGAGGTACGAACTCGTGAAATATGGAGCGGTGAGCAAAATGAGTTAACGGTTAGATGACCATCTAATATGTGGAGGGAGATGATGTAGTGTGGTTCGCCTCAGATCTTGGGTGAGACTGGCTTGCACGGCACTTTTCTATTCCCTTTGACTTTTGCTCAATCAGTCTCTCCATCGAGATACTGTACATTTATGATATTTACACTTGTACAGGAAAAGCCACAGTTCAGAATTGCTTATCTATGAGCAGGCCACTTCTCAAGCTTCGGCTTTGCAGGTATCTTTCGACAAGGCATGTCTTTATGTCGATCTATGGTCAAAATAGCTGCTGTGCTGGGCAAACGGGCTTAGGGAGTAGCTCCACGCTGTCATTTTTATTTATTTACCAAAATATATAGAGTAATGTACCAGTAGGTAGGTGGGTGTACGTGTAGGCAGAGGTGCAATGACAGGTTGTGTATCCACAGTCGCTTGTTTTCTACATTATACAAGGACTCGGGATTATGTCATGGCACAGTAAACAGGGCTCACTGTGTGCTCGTCGTGGTACAAGTACTCGAGTACGCCTGAGAAACATGACCCTGTTGGGCCTCTGTTTCCTCTCGCTGTGGTCAGTTTTGAAAAGATACCGGTATGCCGGTAGTTGATGGACGAGGTGCCTGGACTCTGGTTCAAATACGCCAATCAAAAAAGCAGTTCTTCCTGAGCTCCTGTTAAGTAATAGAAGGTTTGCGTTTCTAGATAGGCTAGTTGAGGTGTGCCACTTATTTGGGCCAAAATCAACACCCCTGCTCCGTGCAATGACAAAATCCTGGACCCTGGTATGATATCAAATCACATCCCCCAGCTTGAAGCTAGCTATTTAGTTAGCAGTGGGTACGGGTGGCTGTCCCCATGTGTGAAGTTTTCGAACAAGACAGGGATTGCTTTGCGGTTAACCTAAATTAACCATTCGGAAACTTTTTTCTTCTTTTACAAACCTTTTCCATTTCGGGGTTTATATCTAAAATAGCCTACAGTCTGCCCCTCCCTCGTAGGAACGGCTCTTTTTATGTAACCTCACTTGAATTCTTTACCCCTTCCCTTCCCCTACTCGGGGGTCTTATCCCTGACACTTGTATTGGCTCGCCGATCGCTACTCTACCGTACTGGTACTCGAATATGGGCGTCCAACAGCAACTCGGCCGGGCAAGAACGAGCATTGACGTCGCCGAGTTGAAGCTAGACACCGAAGGTGGCAATTCTCATACAAAGTGTCCGGCTTCAAATCGGCCGCGTGAGTAAAGTATGTGAAAATGAGACCGGCCCCTCTTCGTTGGTCTTTCCTTGTTTTGCTACTCGCAATTGATATTCTGCGCGCGGTACCACAAGAATTTCGATCGAGCAGTCGGTCGAATGGAACCCAAGGGAAGGGGGAGGGAGGTGCTGTCAGGGTCGGAGCCACGTGCAATGGATCAGAAGCACAACCATGTCACGCAAAGCCCTCCCCATTCGTGGATGGAACTCGACCGGTACCCCCGATCTCACTTAAACTACGCAACTGCGCGACCCTCGAGCGCGCTTGAATACTCGAGTACTCGAGTACAGTACTCGTACAGTGCAGCCTGTTGTAAAAATACCGCGAAACCCCTCCCCTCGAGAACTCGAGTAGAGAGCGGCACAGTCCTCCCGAACAGGCCCCCCACTCGCATAGCTAAACCCAAATAAGAAACTTTCAAGTGGTTTACTTGATAAACTGGGGCTCATGTGCTGACCACCGATCGTTTCCTCATTTCAAACCCACCAATCAACATCTGTTCAGGTGGGGGGCCTGTTCGGGTGGACTGGGACACCAGCTATCAGCGATCAGGCCCTTCGCAATCTGAGACAAAGCACCTCGATAAGGAATAGTGTTTTCCGGATGGGGTACTCGAGTATTGCTTGGGGCGGCTAGGCTTGCTTGATCTCATTACCTAGCTTGAGTACCGTAAAAACTCGAATAATTGAACTGTGTGCTGTGAGGTCCAAAATTTCCTTCTCTGGAGTGGGAGTAAAAAAAACACAGCCCCTTCCCCCCTTCCGAACAGGAAAAAAAACGACTTTTCTGAGAGGGAAAGCCTAACGACTTAGCACACGGTTCAATTATTCCAGTTTCTACGGTAGATAAATCCACCGCATGGTCTCTTTTAAACGGTTTTTACGGAAAACAAGAGTCAGAAACACGGTTGCTCGATTGGCTCGAGTACACTGAACGCTCCAACTAAAACCCCAGAAGCTCTTCCCCCGAGTCGGGCATAGTCCCTTGGAATCTACCATCTCCGTCAGCCCTGTGATCTCCGGGTTCTGAGTCAAAAACTCCTGAGAAAGATTAGAATTTTCCCGAGACGGTATAAGATCAACCCACTAGGTGTGTTAACCAGTATTCCCAAATCTGTTAACTTGTCAAGCTAAACCTGTCCTGGGCTGACCGAGACAGCGGACTTCGAGAGATTTTATGCTTCTTCCCCTTCTCCAGACATCAATAATACCCTTCGCCGCTCGGTCCCCTCCCCCGGCAAAGGTTCTCCATCCCGGAGCCAACTGAACACTCCTAGGAACGATCTACTAGTATTCCTTGTTAAACTATCTCGTCCCAGCTCCGGGTCCGGGGATACTCATGGACGGACGTCCCACCAGAGGGCTTCGCCGTGCGGTTGCTCTGGTGACTTGGCTGATAGCTTCCCTGTGGGACTGGTTGGTTGGAATGGCTAGGTATGCCCCCAGATATTCTGGCCGTATACTCACCATGTATCCTCTAAAATCTCGTTTTTCCCGTGATATAGGGTTGACCGGTTACCCGATGTTACTGCATCCGGGGCGCGCCAGCAAAACAATCCCGAGAGACCCGCTAGCCCTCAACCCAAACCCTTCTTCGCAATACGTACGAAGCTTGGCGATGCTAACCAAAATTCCGGCAACATCCGGGGTTCTTACAATACGGCTCTTGCTTACGACATGGATGCGGTGGCTGGGGGTGAGCGTGCCCGGCGAGACAATTTTGGGAGACCAGCCTTTCCCACCTCGATTAGCACTAGCCTTGGCAACTACAACAGCGGCAGCGGCAACGTTGAGGGTTCTGGAAACACGGCGATTTCTTATCATCGCATGGGCACAACGGCGGCCTCGAATGGGCATGTAGGGGAGGAACGGAGGATGCCCGCCTCCAACTAGCGCTCAAAACTCTATCCACTGATCTAGCGGTCGTGCTACCGTCAAAGGTGAGAGACGGGTGGGGGTTTCGTGATTCTCTACGGGATGGACGATACGTTTTGGCCGGTCTGGCTAACAGGGGACTAGATACCATCGCTAGCAGCCTCTGAGAAAGTATTTTCTTGGGGAGGTTTTCGCGGAATTCTTCGACCTATCATTACCGTGAGAACTCGGATAAACGGGCTATGTGCTAGGCAGCCCAAAATTTCCTCCTCTGGGGGAGGAGCGAAAAGACACTAAAAGAAAAGGCTCTCCGAGACAAAAAAAGAAAAAACACCAGACCTCACTAGGAGAGGCAGCTCCAACGCCCTAGCACATAGTCCTATTATTCGAGTTCTTACAGTGCTCTCTCTCTTTTCTTCATGTATTACAGCTTTATTTGTTTTTTTCCCTTTCATGCCCATGATGTTCTACGGCGTCTCCCATTTTAACATCACGACTGCTCCCCCCCTCCTCAACTAGAAGAGATTATTTTCTAAAGAATATCCTGTTTTTTATGCGGCGCTAAGTCAGCCCTCTTTTTGTTTGTTTTTGTTTTTTATTTTTCACCCCATCTAGGGACCATCAGTTTGCTAAATATCACCATCAATTTATATCATGACCATTGCTATTTCACAGCTAGGCCCCAGTGCAAACATCGTCCATGCCGCGCGCCAGTGTGTCGTTCAGGTTGCAGCAGGAGCGGAGTTTTTACCGCCTTTCTGAGCCACCTCACATCCCCCAAGTCTCTGGTCCCGCAGCCCAGGAGAGTTTTGGGCGAGAGAATTAAGCCTAGACTTGTGATTGCACTATATTTTGACTAAGCTAGACTTTTGCTTAGGAGATAAAATGTGTGGTGTGGAACGCAACGATGAGATGAATGCCCGAGCGAGCAAGCCTTACGTATACCGGTACACGACCCGAGGTTAAAAAAAATATGGACAGAAGCAGGAATAAAGAAGCGAAGTCGGGTACTGTTGATGAAGCTTATCTGTCGCAGGGGCCGGGAAAATTGACAATCTGGAGAAAAGATACCCAGAACGGGGTGTAACATGGGGGAAGGTAGTATGGGGAGAAACCAAGCCCCGCCCTATTCAACGAGTGATGAACTATGATGGTATCGGAATGGGGAAGGGGGGGAAGAACTTGAATAGAAGATGAATGTACCAGGACTAGGGATTTGGAAGCCTTCTCTGGGGCTTGAGGGGAAAACGCCGCAACCCCAGTCCCCGGTTGAGAGGGAGTAAAGAGGTATACCGGTAGTCTTTCACCAGGCCTTGACGAATATTCGCGGGCGACGAACAGGAATTAGCAAGCATTTTTTTTGTTACCCTACTCAATTTTTTACTGGCCGAATGCCCCTGTTCGTCATCCACTGATATTGGTCAAGATTTCATGAAAGACTGTATACACAACTCTTCACCCGGAGAGGCAATTGCGGTGTCCTGGCACAGTTATCTTCTGTTAAAGATTGGGGGGGACTTGCGCGACTTGATTGTGCTTCTAGACCGAAGTCCTTGGCTCTTGTGCTGGTGATACTTTTCTTTCTTTTTTGACTTTCGCTCGATCCGTTGCATAACCGGGGTATTGCCACTGTGCGCAGGGCGTCAACTAGGGGTAGAGTCGCAGCGGAAGCAGGAAAGCGGTTCAGTGTGTGAGCTTAGCATTCTATGCTTTTTTGGCTGGCTAGGGGGCTACACCAGCTGACCATCTATTTAAAGTCCAAGCGTACCCAACAGTGGTCTTCTTCTTCGCATCCCGCTTGCGGACAGATTGGTGGGTTTTTTATTTGGCGCTAGATTGGGGTGTTTGTATATGCATTAGGGGGGGGGGGGGTTTCCTGTGGCATTGATTCCTAGGTGGAGGCTTGGGGCGTGGGCTTTGGTTCGCTAGTGTTCCGTTCTTGGCCAGCGCGTTTTGTCACTTTTTGGCGGCGCCATTGCACGATGCTGAATGAGATGAAAGATGCAAACCTTACCGGTAGCGCACCTGAGCGAGATGGCCAACTGGGAAGTCTTGTGGCAGTACTCGTACTGCCCGTCTCCAATATCCTAGAAGCAGTTCCGGTAACACTATTCCTTATACCCCCAGAAACAAAACATGATACTGAAGGAACCGAGTTGCCTCAGAGCAGTCAAGACTGGTGAAGTAGGAAATGGAGGCCTTCCTAACCTCGGGGACTTGCCCAACACTAGAAAGTAATGTTCAACATATTTCGGAGGTCGGCGTCACCCTCTAGATTGCTGCTCCCCTTTTAACCTTCAGACACCCGACTGCTGTGAGACCATGAAAGTCTGCCTTCCTGTACCGCGGCAGCCGTTCCTGTGTTTACTCGTAATTGCCTGATGTTTGTAAAAACGACGGCTATTGCATATAGGCAAAATCTTGAGGCTCCGTCGTTTTTACAAAAGTCAGGCAATTGCGAGAAGTGTGCCGGCCAAGTATCTTGGGGAAAAAAAGAGAATGAGACAAGCCCCCATTCCCCCACTAGTTGTATGTTGTGTAATCGTGGTCGGGTTTCAGACACTGGCTGCCTAGTACGAGTGATTCGTCCAGGGTTCGTCATCATCTGAGTTAAGAATAGTTCCTAGATGAGGCTTTATAAAGGCTATCCGCGCTCCCTATCCGACCTCACCACATGCAACTACATTCGATATCAAATTATTAGCACTTGATTCGAACAGCACTACCAGAGCCGTATTAACACTAGGATTTCCAGTACTACTTCGGTGCTGCATTTCAAAAACCATATCTACACCCCGTTACGCCAATCGACTTTAATCCTATCTTCCTTTAGCTACCACACTTGCTTTTACAAGGCCCAAAAAAGGACATAGGTGATGGCACCCTCGACATCTCGAGGAACCCAGCCCTCGAACAGGTGAGCCCCTCCTCGTAGGTCCCACCAAGTGGGCCCCAGAGGTTCTACCCTGCTATGCTGACAAGATTGTGCAAGCCCTTCCCGCCGGCCAGGGGACTCTCACTCTCAGGTTGCCAATGTGGCTCCACAGACGTTTTATAAGACATTGTGAGTTGGGAAAGAAAAATATGCCCCTATAGATTCTCGTCATCTGCTTACCATGTATTCTCAAATCTCGTTTTTCCCATGATATAGTGCTGAGCTGTTCTCCAAGACATGTGCCGTAATTGAATCAAAAGTTGGTAGTGGCAGTCAAACTTCTGGCGTCATACCCCGGCACGCCCCCGAGGGATCTTGCGCCATAATTACAGCAGAAGCTGGCAATAATAATAATAATTCTGCCAGCATCGATCTTAAACAAGCGGTAGGGGAATCAGCTACTCTTCACTAGACAGACACAAACACTGAGAATGAGCAGGTCCAGGAACACCACAGTCCCCCATCCAAGATTTCTCTTATTATGAGCACACGTGTTGGTCATTATAACAATAATGCTGGCAATATTGTGAACACTGAGAGTTGGGGTGCTTGGGCCCGCAGCCTCCTTTATCTCATTATAAGCACCGATGTTGGTGACCACAGCGAAGATACCTGCAACATTAAGAACGGTAACGCCTCAGATGATGCGCGTGTAACCCCCGAAGGTCGGCATAGGGGGCGGGGGGGACCGAGTGGGGGACTGAGGGGGTCTAACACCTTCTAGGGCCCTACAATTGTGTTTTTTTCGTGGCCATACTATCGTCACAGATGAGAGATGGGTGCGGGATCCATGATTCTGGGTGGGATAGGAGATGTGTTTTCCTCAATCTTGGGGACCGGAGACGTCATATGACACCATCGGTAGCGGCTAGCGAGGAATTTTTTTTTGGAGGTTTTGGCGGAGTTCTTCGACTTAATTTCTTCTCTTCATGTTCTATGGCTTTGCTTTTGTTTATTTATATTTATTTTTATCTTTCGTACTGCCTACACTTCATGATTTTCCACATCTCGCTCATTCTAACATCCCGGTTTCCCTCCTACCCTCCTCAACTACAAAAAAACTTTTTTTAAAAAAAATATCCCATCACTTCCCCCATGTAGCCGCAGCACTTCTTCCCTCTCTCTTTTTTTTTTTGCCCCATTTATGTACCTGAAAAAGGCATAGGGTGCTATCATTACGACAGTAGGGTTGAGGGTGAGCCATTAGTGAGGCTAGGCAGCCGTGTACTGTACTGGTATTTCTCATCCAGATTGCGTCGTGGCTAGGAAATACCATCCATTTATTCTATCCACTTATATCTGCGATCACATTATCCACCACCAATTTGCATTATGCCGTTGTTGCTTTATAGTTAAGTCCTAATGCAAGCGCTATGCATGCCTTACACTAGCATAGCCGCATGTTAAAAGTTCTAGCACCTTGGCTAGCACTGTAACACGAAAGGGCTATTACATCCGCTATAAGGTTTTGCTCTTGTGCCAGCATAAGTGCCAGAACTTTGGCACACGGTTGCACGGCACTACACCTAGTGGGACAGGAGGAACGGGGCTTTTGCAACCATTCCCGGCGGCCCCACGCCCCGCAAGTTTCCAGAGCTTAAACTCAGGTTTATAATTGCATTGCAGTGGCTAGGTTAGACTTCAGCCTAGGCGCTATCGAGATAAGATATATGGCGTGGAGCTCATTGGCCAGATGAACGTGTGAGCGAGTAAGCCTTGTGCTTGTGCACCACGGTCAAGGGCCAAAAAAGTACAACCCGGGAAAGGAGTAAAAAATGAAGTCAAGCGCCATCGATAAATTTCATCCGCTACAAGGACTAGAAAAAAGCTACTGGCCTAGAGAAAGGGAACATAGAACAGGGCGTAACAGGGAGCAGGGAAAGGGAGTATAGAGAGGCGCCAAGCTCCTGGCGTAAACCAATGGGTGATAATCTACGATTCCATGCCTGCAAAGGAAGGACATCGGAATAAGTTCCAAGCGGAGTCTCACTATCCCGACGCCCCCAGCGAAGGATTATATCAACAGTTACTGCAGAACCACACCATCCCTCTCGCCAAGAAGCCATTGACGATTGAAAAGTTTGGCCATCATGAAGGATGGAATTTTTGGAAGGATGTGGTTGATGCTGGAATTTATAGGAGTGTTGCTGATCGCTGGGGAGCATAGTGGATTATTCTAGTGCTTTAGAGGTTTATAGAGAGATTGTGCCGACATGTCTTTCCTTTGTGATCATGGGAGTGTAAGGAGGAATGTAGGGAGATGCAGAGATAGGAGTCTCGACCCATAGGAGGATCAAAATCTGTTATTTTTGCTTTATTTATGTATCCGCCTTTACCGTAAGATTAGTTCTAGAGAATGCCCAACTCCCCAAGGAATACTCTCATTCTACTCCCCACCACTCAGGCTGTACTATCGGTTTCCCCCACTTTACCAGGAATGAGAGAACTCAAAGTCCCCCGTTAATAGTTCCCAATGCTCCACCCGTCTAGAACCATACCAGATTAAACCTTGGGCTCGCAAGAGCTACCATAGTCGCCACCATCAGTTTTGGACATATTGGGTCTCCGCGGGGGTATGTCGTGCACCCAAGTGATTACGAATCTCTCGCCCTAAACAACAGAGTGACAATGTAGAGAGGAGGGACCCACGTTTTGGTATTATTGCGAAATCATTGGGTGGGGGAGGAGTGTAGGCAGTTTGGTTCGACTGAGAACTTGGAAGTGTTAATTTGTGCAAGGCAGTCGCTGTTGGGACCCCGAAGTCTGAGGTGGTGCCCGGGACGAGGCTGAGGAGTCAAGAATCTATGCAAGGCCAAGGCAGAGAGCCCTGTGTGACTTGATAGTGCTTGTAACCGACCACCCTCGACTCTTTCTCGGATGATACTTTTCCCTTTTGTTTTTTTATTAACGCATAGACACTCCGAGCATAGTTTTCCTTGCATATGCAACACTTCATTTTGGGACAGATAGGTAAACCCCCTATTTAACACAAGATTAGGGCATTTTTACCTATATGTGGGAGGAGATTTCCTGTAACTCCAGTTCCTTATTGGAGGCTTGAGGTGCTCGCAATTGAACGGCGGCTGTGAGCACGGCTGCTATTGCATATGGGCGAAAAATTGCCCGGAGCCTCAAGATTTTGGTGGTATGCAGTCGTGTTTGCAAAAAAACGGCAGAAAATTACGAGTACCTTAGTGTATCTGAGCGCAGTGGCCAGCCAGAAAATAGTGCGGTATCACTCGTACAGCTCATCCCCAATATCTCAGCAGAAGTGCCAGCGATACAGTGCCTTATGCCTACAGCAGCGACACATGATATTGAAGGAACCGAATTGTCTCACAGAGCAGCCAAGACTAGTAAGCAGGAAATGAAGAATCTTATGACTTTGATGACTTGCCTAACACTAGGAGATGTTCATCATATTTTCAAGCAGGTGTCCCGCCCTATATTGCTGTTTCGCTCTTAACCTTTGGACACCCGATCACACAAATTCAGGAGAATTGGGTTTTCCCCTGGTGCTCCTGCGGCTGTACTAGTACTTGTGTCTAGCATAAAGTGCCATGAAAACTGCAACATGCGGACAACGTGCTATATCGTTAGAGTTGCCTTCTCTGGTAATGCCTGGTGTTTTTTTTGCTTTTGTATGTCTGCTAGAGGGGCTGAGCACATTGATCGATTATTCTAGTTTTTACGGTGCCTAGGGATGAGATAGGTTGTTTTTCGCTGGTCAGATGGTTGCGTAACAACTCTGTTTTTCAGATATTTATCGCCAGACACATTTAATTCATGCAGGGTCTGTTGTCCTTTGGATTGGGGGCCGTTCCTGGCTCGCGCTCCATAAAGGCAATGCCCACCCCAGCCCAACTTCAGCACAAGGAACCAAATTCGACATCAAATTACTAGAGCTAGATCCGAACACAGGCACCGACAAGTACCCCTCTTCAGGCTCCCAAACCTCATACAGGTGGGTCCTTCCTCTTATTTCTTCCTGCAAGAGGCTCAAAAGTTTCGTCATTGCTAAACTAACTGAATGGGATCAAGAGTGATCGATTCGCAATCCAGGCAGTTGGTCGAGACTTTGAACCAGAGGACACACAAGGGGGATCATGCTAGCATTTACTGAAGGGATTCTAGATGAGGCGTTCTGGTTCAAGTTGATAGCGTCCCTGTTCGCCTGGTTAGTTGAATAATATACTATTATAGATCCTGGCTTACACTTACCGTGTGTTGATTCAGCTGGTTAGCCTACCGGTGTGTCATCATTCTAAGTCCTCGATCCGAAACCTCTGCCACCCTCAGCACAATTGCTGGCGATGGAAACAAAGATTGTGCCATCATTGAAATTCGGGGCAACACGGGGACCGGACAGCATACTCCCCCCAGCGCACGTGCGAAAGTTGGTAGCTCCAACGAGAGAACCGGCAAAATTTTAGTTAGCCACGACACCCCCCAACTCACTGCCCTGGTGGTCACAGATTGTAATAGAACTTTGGGAAAAAAGGTGCCGGGGACAAATACCTCCGGTCGAGACCCACCGCCCTATTCCCCGGCTGCCGCACCACTATCGCAGATGAAAGGCTAGCGGGGTTTCTTAATTCAGTATGGCATACGAGCTGAGTTTCACTCGGTCTTGCAGACCTGATACTGGATAACATCACCGACAACCTCTTTCTCTCCTCTTCATATTTTATAGCTCTGCTTTGTTTTTTTTTCTGCTTATGGACCGTGACTTTCCACGACATCTCGCTCTTTCCAACTTCACAGTCCTACTTCTACCCCCCCTGCATCTACAGAAAACCTTTTTTTTTTAAAAAAAAAAAGAGGTCTAACTTATCGCTTTTCGCATGTGGGGCAGCACTTTTTCCCTCTTTTCTTTCCTTTGCCCCGTTTACCGCAGTGTCAAATAAACTCGAACATCCCGCGTCGCAACAAAGTACCCGAGCTGAAAGTCTGTTAAAGTATTTCCTCTGATTACAAAACATCTCAAGTTTCTCAGCCAAACCAAGATAGCGCAACAGATTTCCCACTCTTACAGGAGCACCCTTTTGCTCCAGGAGCAAAGCTTTTAGCTGGCCTCCATGATTTTGGGATACCAATAGATTATATTAGTAAAGAGGCTGGTGCCTCCAAAGCTACTGTGCGGGCATGAATGATGTCGATTTTTGAGTGAATATACTTCGATTTACTCTATTCAGAATATCAAGGGTGAGGTTGAGGAAAGAAACTCAGGGCACTCTTCAGAACTAGGAGTTACTAGATTCAGGCCATTTTGGCAACCTGGCAAGGAGCATTCCGAGAGGATGTCTAGAACGAGGTGTAACATGGGGAGTCAGGGAAAGCAACATGGCGGGGCACCAAGCTACCACATCGAATCTAACGAGTGATAGTCTATGATTGTCTGCCCACAAAAAAAAAAGGGGGGGAAAAAGGAAAAAATCCTAAACCGAGTCTCATAACTCCAATACCTATAAAGAGGAACTATATGGTGCCGGCAGTCGAGAGTTGCCCCTTGCCACGACCAAATCCAGTAACGAGCAGGCCCCAATAACAAGTTTTCAGAGAAAAACTCCCCACGGGACCGCCCAGAATCAACCCGTCTTTTGACAAAGGGAGCATTGGTTGAGAATCCTAGGGTGGGCGTTTTGAGAAAGTGAGTACAGGTGCAAATTTATGCCAAAGCGCTACGTCTTCGTATGTATCGCTGCGCGAAAAGAAAGTGTGCAACAGGGTCGGTTTTCAGTCCCAGACACCATATAAATAATTAGTGCAAAACTACACAATTCCTCTCCCCGGAAGCCATTCAATATTGAAAACTTCGGCCACTATGAGCGATGGAATGGGACAACTCAAATTCCTTCCCATAATCGTAAGCCCTGTGTCAATAGTACTTGAACTTGATGCCCTGCCGGCTTGGAACCTTGCCAGATAAAACCTGGCACTCGCAAGAGCTACCGACATTGCCACCATCTTCGGCATCGAGCATATCTGAGCATTCATCCCTGCCCTTGTTGTCGGGGCTGTCGTGAGAGGGGGATGCTGTACACTCAAGTTACTACAGAGCTCTAGCCCCCAAAAGCGGCAGGAATGTTGCAGCATGAATGGCCCATGTTTTAGCATTATTCCGAAATCGTGAGATGGGGGAAGTGTTTATCGATGCGGGTCATAACTAAGCCACCGTAAGCACAGCAGCCGGATTTGCAACATATTTACAGTACCGTACCTGTACTGGGCGCAACTCAGCCAGTATGAGTAACTCTAGGCTTTTATGATTAAGCAGTAATAGCAATAGTGATTTCAACAGAACCTGATATCTGCGCCCTCAATGCTCAATCATAATTCTCCGAGTCAGCAACATAGGGATACATTTGTAAAAAAAGAGACTTCACCCTTGTCCAAGCACATTACAAGTGCTTGTGCTCAGGTGTGGCACCTTGTGAACTTGTAGTTGAGAATGCCTGATACCTATTATGGTGCGGAACTTCGGTGGTAATGATTTAGTTATCTCGAGTTGAGTTGGGGCACTTACATCGCAACACTAGTTACCGCGCTTACCCTGTAATCATAGCCCCCGTCGATATGCAGTTCCCCCCCCCGGAGGACTTCGAAGTATTCTTTCGTTCATTTCAAGGCAGTAGCTCTCCGGAATCTTGCAGTAATGGGGATGTGGGCTCTTGAAATCTGAGGTGGTGCGTAGAACGAGGCTGAGCAGTCAAAGACTTGCCTGATATTCCTGCGGGGAACTTGGAGTGATATGACTATGCTTCAATCGACCGCCAGTGGGTTTGAATAGGCAGCAGCGCTCCCCACAACTTCCGTTTTGATCCCCTCTATCAACCGCTTCACCGGAACACCGTGTGCAGAAAGCCGACTCAGAATAGAAGAAGCTCAACATGTCAGTTTAATTACCGGCACTTATACTGACTCATTTTAAGTCGATCACGCAGGAATCAGGCGAAGCTGGCTATCCTTAAAGTGCTAGTAGACACCATTAATGATATTTCACTCCGGGATGCATTGGTACGTCTCATTTTAGGAGATATTACAGTATCTATCCACATATCTTGAAGGAAATTCCCTACTAAGTTAGCTCTTTAGCCGGAGCTTGAATTACGGACTTTAAATCACTCATTCTGGTACCGGTATTGTTTACTCTCATTTCTGGCCAAAATTTGTATCACAGCCGATCACTCGCATGTTCTGAGCTGCGCATGCTTCAGCGGCTAAACTCTCCCAGCTACATGCAAGTTCAGCGAGCTTATGGTGGGATGCTTGCACCACCACCCCCCTTTTTTCTTCCACAATCCGCGCAACGGGCCGATGCGACATACGACATGCAGATTCACCGCTATCCAAATCTATGCTTAACCCAGAGGCTTCAAGTTTACCCCACAAACTTAACCTTTTTTTCCCTGAGAAAGCCGCTCAGCCACAACATTGCGTTGCTATTACGGAAGATGAATATGCACGTCTCATCACCCCAAAGGATAATACTGTACCGGCATTCGGCACGCCCACGCCAGACCCCGCACTCAGGCTGGGCTTCAATAATTCCCTGAGTCATTGCAAAAAAGAGCCGCTCAGAAAGAAACATAATACCGATGACCTGGCTTAGTATTCCTTAGTCTCTACCCTCCCGTCGGCGGCATAACAGCCTTTCTTTCCATCTAAGGAAGGTAACTATCAAGAACACACAACACCTATGCATGAGATCACATATCACAGCACAAGTAATCTGGTATCACAGTTAAAACCGCACAAGTAGTACAAAGCGCCCCCAGCCTCCCCAAGCCTTGCTCCCAACCGCGCCAAAGATTGAGAAGGAAAGAATGACCCCCCCTCAGGGAATGCCTTCCTTTCACGGATTTTGCTATTACCATAAGTAGGACAAAGGCCCACTGACCTCTCAAATTTCCCCATCTAAGAGGCGGAGGGAGATAGTAGATGTATGATAGCTCCTGTATTATCCCGAGGAGACCCGATAGCTACAAGCTATCATAGATAGGCTTTAGGTATTCCCCACAAATCGGGGAAAACAATCCAAAATACTCCGTGTGCTTTTTCGAAGATCTCACACATCACTAGAGTGAGATACCGGTATACTCAAATCCAGGAAGGGTTGGTGCAACGTATCCTTGGCCAATTTAAAGCTTGCTGCATCCCCGGGTCGGGCACCCAGCACCCCACTCTTTAAGGCATAGCAAGAAATTCTAAACCTTTTATCCCTGGAATTCGCTACCAGCATTCCAAGGCTGCCTTGGAGCGATTTGAGTGGAGGGGGTATTTCAGCTGACCCCCAGTGCTGAGTTATTTGAGCTCTAAAAGGAACCGAAAATCCTATTCCCTGGCCAAGCACAGCCCCGGCTGCCCAAATTCAGCTTAAGCGTGCTGGTAACGAATTCTAGTGTTTCAGACCGCCCAAGGGATAGCCGTGTCGGGTGGTACACCGCTTCCACTGGTATTCCAAGAGTCCAAGTGCACAGGTGGTGTATGTTACGCAATGATATAGATGTCATACTAAGTCAGCCCACCGAACTTCAAATCTATATCATTGTTTAAAAAATAACATCTTGTTGTTTCCGGGAAATGCTTAGAGGGTAACTGGGAGTGCCCCCCCAAGGTCCAATCATCTGGGGTTGATAGGTATACTCTTGCACTGAACTCGAGTACTCTAACTCACCAACTCTGCCGCAAAAGAAATTGACGCCCATCTAGGTTCCCATGGGAAACCCGCAAGTTTAGCCAACCACCAAAAGGTACACAGCAAATTTTGTTCTCAAAAAGTGATCAAAATTTAACGAAAGGGGATCACTTAGAATTTGACACATAAAATTGCCAATTTTTTTCCCCCTAACTTACCAACCACTGGTGGTGGGTGAGTGAAGCCAGCCAGTATTGTCGCCAGAAATCCCATACAAACTGACCGCCCGGGGTAGTATTTCGGGGCTCTTCTCTCAGAATTCTAGAACTCAGAATCCCTAGCATGCTTTCTGTAACCTAGTGTCCAATCGTATGAATCTTCGTCTCAAACTATGCTATCCGAAAAATCTCTTGATTTTTCTAATGCTCTGGTAGGAAGCAAGCACCTTTTGAGAATGGGCGTTTTGTATAAAGAAACTCTATGAGCCGGTTTCTTCTATCGCTCAAATTACACAGCACTTGCGTATCCAGTCTCTCGGCACACCCACCTCAGTGACATACCACCCAACATAGCTTTATGCCATATGCCAAAGATCATGCTAAGACATTTCCAAACTGCTTTAGTGAGGGGCGGTTGAGTACCGCATCAATGTGGTATAGTAAAAACACCACTTGTTTCGGTGTCTCTGTCCAATGCTCGGTAAATTCTCAGGGCCTATTACTAGTTGTTGTAATATGCAATTGGAACTCGAAGGAAGAAGTGATAATAGCAAAAGAGTCAAGATAATAGATTACCGCGAACTACTCATTAAATGACAGGAACGATATAGACAAGCTATATAGTGAGATGGCTTGGTCCCACTTCCACCAAGCCTCCGTAACAAAGAACAAAGGCATTGAAAGAAAACATGTATAGGAACAAAAGAAATAATAAAGAAAGTATAAGAAGTCCTGACTTGTACCTGGCTTGAGAACAAATATAAAGATGTAGAAGAAAAATTTAAGAGGAGAAAGAAACCATATTTGAGAGGACCAAGAAATCATATAGGAACACTAGTGTTCGTATATGGTTTTCTGCTCCTCTCAAATATGGTTTCTTTCTCCTCTCAAAATATTTCTTTCAGCCCTTTATGTTTTCATACTCGTTACTGGTTGACTTGAAAGCCTATTGTGTGTTCTTTCATTGTTCCTTTTGTTCCTCCCAGGATACTT
>Ga0307513_10000381_pt1 | contig 64384 bp, 57 predicted proteins | sample 15_EM_MG_FD_202174 | JGI IMG/M metagenome (GOLD analysis project Ga0307513, IMG submission 202174) | Populus trichocarpa ectomycorrhiza microbial communities from riparian zone in the Pacific Northwest, United States - 15_EM | ecosystem: Host-associated > Plants > Roots > Unclassified | place...
ACCGATCGCAAGTGCATTCCCGGAGGTTTGTCGAGTGCACGCTGTGCCGATGCTGAGTTTGCTGGACAAGATATGCTTCCGGGTGTTCGCTTTCCTTCCGATGGATGTATTGATCCAGTGCGCATGTCAAATAGTTCTTTGTCTGAACGATATCGAGGTAGGATAGGTGCGGGGCCGCCGGACTGATATGCGGCCGGGGTTAATATGGTGAGCAGCAATTGACCATTTCCAACAATTACACCCCCGCAGCCTTATTCTTTTGCTTTCTTTTGCTCCAAATTACGGGTAAAACCCCTATAATACCATCAGGTATCATACAACAGGAGATCCTAGAGGAAATCTTGGAGGGCTGCTTCAACCCCCTTGAAGACTGCCATACCATCCGACACCCAACGGGGTGCCTGTCTTTAACTTTTCACTGCTGAACCCCCCCATGGCAGGCCATACACTGAGACCGACAAGAACCCCGCAGATCAGTAAAACAAAGTTCCTGACTCAGAGCCTAGTCTGCATTCCCCTTTTCTCCTCCATCCGCTCTACGGTAACTCATGCAGCCACCCACTCCGCATTCTCAGGAAAGTGGCAAGTACCACAAGTTGTTTCATTGTATGATCATTGTAAATCGTAATTATAGAATCGCTACGAAATGTGCGTTTAGATGCTTACTCATAGATAGAAGGGATACACTGTATAACATCTTTGGATACCAGTTGACAAGCAGTTACTTTCTCCTGAAGAATCCGAATGAATTCTGGGGTATTAGCTAGTGCACCCAGTCGGTCCTCAACCCCGGGTAGACAATTGGTCCTTATTTTTTTTGATCAGTTTGACCTAATACACAATACATCCTGCAGCTAATTATTATTACTTGTCCCAGGCGACAAATATCCAGAAAGACGAGTAGTGAATTTGTGATACGCACACATTTTTTGCCATATATTTTGTAAACCCCCGTCTCATCTTATACAAGTAACAACCAAATTAATAAGCATTATAATTGCTTACCCAAGGCGCCGCGGAGGTTGAAATTTCCCTCTAACCTCACGATGTCGTCTTTTCCAAACAAAACCGCAGCCTAAATTGCAATTAGAAATAGCAGAAAAATCGGAGGTAATAACCCAACCATAAGGCTGGCAATTACTGTAGATTTCTCTCCAATCTCTTGGTTTTTCTTCTCATAGTACTCATACCACTATGCTTAGCACTTATGTAACAGGAGATAGAAATTGGCTTCAGGCTCCCTCACCCGATCGTGATAGAGCTGCTACCACATGGCGGATTGGGTGTCGGAGGCTGGGCATCATGTGAAACATACAGATCCTTAGGCACCTTACCCCCTCTGCCAATAACCGTCGACACGGAAACATCGAGCCACTTCCATTAGGATCGGGGCTGAAATGCGGAGGGTGGAACTGTTGGACAGATGTGCTTGGCTTCGATACGGGAGTAGGAAGTAGAGTTCAGAAAACATTCAGACGGAACGGAAGGAATGGATACGGGAGAATTTTCAACAATAGATCTCTCCTACTATGTCTTTTCTTTGTTCTTACGAAAGTGCACGGATAATCAAGGGCATCCGAGAAGCACAGAGATGGGTGTGGTAACCCAAGAAGAATCAGGGTGTGGTATTTGTTTTTTACTTATACACATTTCTCCACCGTTAGTTTGATCTTTTAGTTGGACGGAGCAGTGAGCGAGACCGAGCGAATGAACGAAGTATAGGCGGTAAGACCTACCTTCCATATCCTCCCTCCAAAGAGTCAAAAGTTCCAAGTGAATTCTTTAGTCTATCGGCTACCTCCGAGCGACCTTTATTTCCCACTTGGATAGGAACACCGCACACTGGCCTGATATTTGGGCATCATACCTAGGTTACCCGTCGATTGATTAGCTGAAAGAGAGGAAGATAAATCCCGAGGCAGAAGGCAAACCCACAAGTTCAAACTCTGAGATACCTACCCGGTTCATTCATCCCACCTGGTTGACCAGATTTCAGATTTCGGAACAGAACTATGCAGAGAAGATCACGAAACATCACTCATCCCATCCCCATCCTGTTGGTAAAAACAGAAGGAATTGAAGGCTCGTCGTGGAATCTGAAGGATGACCAACGAATGCTCGTAATTGGTTGGTTTAACCAAGTCACCGGAATTGTGGATTGTAATGACTGAAAGAACAAGTTCTAATGACCGAAAACCCTAAAGAAAAGAAAAAAACACATGATCCTCTCTCCTCCACTGAGGAGTTTCCACCTCTTAAATAACAGGAGCACTACCACCTAAACCGCCCTCTTTCTCCACGCAAGATCTACTCAATCCCTAAAGAAAATATTAAGAGTGGCTAAAGCTCTCCGCGCATTCAAATATTATACTATGATCTAAAGTTCCATGACGGTCGAGAAAAGGCGCCCAGTATGCTCGCCATAAATTACCGTTCGAGCCTATCAAGTCGCGAGAAAGACCCCACGAAGCGGCTGTTGCCGCTATGCGATTGGTACTCGTACATGACATAACCGGCGGGGATACTCGCCCGCAAGGTCTCTGACAGCCCTCTTTTGGAGTACGGTAGGGCAGGAACACTCCTAAGTCACGGTGCTCTAGCCAGAGAAATTCTCAGAAAAGTGTCCCAAAAGTCTAGATAAGTCACCAATGTCTCATCACCTCCACTTACAGTACACCAGGTCTCCATTTGGTGAGCGAGGGCAGGAAACCCCGGGTACCGATAAGTCACAAGCCAAATTGACAGTATTGCAATGAAGCGGGGGGTATGGTAGATGAAAAAATAATCGAAGGACTTGAAAGTGCATGCTCGAGCCGGGGGGTTATGACAGAACCTCTTCTAACAAAACAGGAAACAATAACATTAAATTCGAAGGAAGCAAAAGCAAACGAAACAAATAAAGTGATGGGAGAGGGAAAAAAATGCAGTAAAGTTAGAAGAAGCAAATGAGCTAGTAACCCATGATACAATAGACCTCCGGAGGCGCTCTCCTGATTTCTTACATTTCTCTACGTATACACTTGAACCTTGTGCTATGCGATGTTGTCCCCTTGTGTTCCCAGATGTTTTCTAGTACTGTGTATGCATTCCCGATGTTTGCTTGTCTACATAGTTCGTTGCTTTCTTTCGTTTCTTCTCTCCCTCCCCCTCCTAACACAACAACTGCCTCTTGAGAACCAATTCGGAACAATTTACAGTGCTCCTCGTCCCTGCTTCTGAGCAATAAAGACTCACAACCGAACTGAAGGTGAAAATTCCAACACAAAGTTTCTACTATTTCGCTTACTAAGACATTAAAGAGCCCCCCTTCAATCCCATTTTCAGAAGCCCCTTCCAACCCCCCGGGTTCGATTACTGAAGGCTCTCTTTGCAACACTGCCGGCAAATCCACAAGCGTGAAATCTCTCTCACACACTAACTACCTGTAAGACCAGCGATAGAAATTTCAAAACTTCAAAATTTACAACCAGCAAGGTGGTCCCCCTAAAGGCTATCACCGCAGAGTATGACAAGGCTTCCGCTGGCATCACATCACCGCCACCCGGAAAAGCACAATCCGATAGAATATTATTATCTCTGAAAACACCAAGTCAAATTTGGCAGTGTATGACACGCTGCTCGCAGTGACATTCTGGTTTTCCGCCCCTGGACGCTTATTTCCGGTCCCCCCCAATATACCAGCGCCTTTCTCTCTAATCTGGAGAGGTTTGATATCAAGCAGTCCGTAAAAGGGTGTCAGGCTCAACTCAGCATACTCGCCAGGTTACACACCTTTCATACCATACTTAACAAGGAGCTCACGAATGCTGCCCTACTGGCTAGGACTAATATATCCAGGCCAATTCAGTGAATTTAGGTAGTTTCTACGCGGCGCGAGTGTGTGCACGTAGTAGCATGTCTGGGTCTGCTGCAACCGCTGTCGGAGTATGATATAATTTGCTTGTTTTCTCTACCTACCTTGCTTCTCAGCGCATGACCGAGTATAAGTCTGTTTGTGAATTTGCGCTGGTTGACTTTTTCAACGAGGTTGGTAACTTTATATGGGGGAAAGTTTATAGTCGCAAGAGCTAAAAAGTGCCTAGGGACCACCGACAAAGATTGTCGATGCGGTGAATGGGGTTTCTAACCCTATTAACAGGAAGGATCCGCCGTGACACCGAATCAGAAAACAAAAGATGCAACTTTCAAGCAGTCGGTTAATGATATCAAGGGTGGCATGGAGGACACTGTTACTAACTGCACGGCGACTGTCTTAAAAATTGGGGTCACTGCGAACTGTATAAAAGAAGTGCGGGAGACAAAGAATCAAAACTGTATGAGGGGCAGAAACCTTTTCGCTGACTTGACTCCTACAACTATGCCTGAACACGACCCTTAAGTACAAAAGTGTAAGACTACTCGCCCAAGAGTAGTTCCTTATCATCACGCCATTTCCACCATTTATCGTATGATCTTGTTACCCCTCATTTCCCTCACCGCAACTACCCCTCTTTTCTTCACCGCATCTACCCCGCACCTCGCACCTTTCACCGAATACCAAAAGCTCGTCATTGAAGCTTCCATATACTTCTAGCATATTCTAACGGGGACGCATAGATAGGGATGTGGATGTAGGAGGTGCCGGTGATCCACAATAGACTGGAGGCACAAATCTGTTGAAGACCGGGTTGAGAAGGAGAGTAGTGCCATGGCGCGCGCTTATGTGCACTTTGGGGAAAACCTCGACTCAGCATCACCCATTTTACCCCTTGGGTATGGCAGGTGTCTAGTCGCTGCACACGAGAAGGATCTCTGGTCGATTGATGCCCTCGTGCGGAACATCACTAGGACTTGCACCGTAGGGGAAGATGATAAGTAGACATCTTCGCCATTCTCGACATTTTGCCAAGGTACTTTGCCGAGTGGAAGAGGATTTCCACCAAGTTCCACAAATACGAGTCCGAATTGCACCTTACGAATCTAAACGGGGCGTGAGAGTAGAAGGGGTGGAATTGGGCAAAGTTGTACAAGGATTCGCCATTTTCGCAAAGGATGGCGGATTTAGAAGTTGAATAGGATCGTACGTGCCTGTGTTCTCTATTGCGGATAAGTTAATACCTCATCTGAAGAAAGCAAGCCAACACCGAGCAGTCTGAACCCTATACGAAGCCACCAGCGATACAAGCACCATCCACCAGAAGGATCGTTTGCCTACTCAAGACGCTTTAAGTGAAGCAGGGGGGTCCCGGTATGCAGAATACTGGAAGCTACAGAGTCAGTGTTTGGAAAGGGCCTACTTGAATAATCAATCTTGGAGAATCCGCGAAAAAAGAGCCCTCAGCTGGCGCAAAATTGCCGGCGCTAAAGTTGTTGGACGACTGCAATAACCGCACATCCTCTTGAAAGTCTAGAAACCATCTGTTTACAGTATTTATCTTGCTGGGGTCTACACTGCGCATCCACATTTGGGATTGCTGAGAGTGCAGCGTGTTCGCTAGAGGTGGGAGGTCGCAATATCAACCAAAATGATAGCATGGGCGATACACCTCTCGCGTGGGCTGCAGCGAATAGGTACAAGGGAGTGGTAAAAATAGTACGCGGCCAGGACGATATCGGCCCGACAAGCCAAGTAAGGACGATCAAACACCACTATTACGGGCTGCTTGCAATCGGCATGAGAGAGTGGTGAAAATATTACTCGGACGGAACGACATCTACCCCAACAAACCAGATGAGTAAGGCGGACCACCACACTCTTGGCTTTCTCGGAATAGGTACGAGGGAATGGTGAGACTACTACTTGGGCGGGCGATCTCAGCCATGACGAGCCGGACGAGGTGGGCCTAACCCCACTAGTGATGGCGGGAGACGCCATGTTGAATGCGAAGAGCGAATTGAAGGAAAGAATGCGATGCTTATGAAGCAACTAACGGAAATCCGCAATCTGAAAGCAATGTTCGGACTTCCCACCGAGACGCTAAAAATCCCACAAAAACTCAACCTCCTGGTGCTTTAGGTGAGTACTCATATAAACCCTCCCGGCCCCTGAGGAGTTCCCATATTCCGAAACCTCTTCCAGATTGCGCCCAAATACCAGTGGCACCAACAGCAGGAATGGGCACAAAAGTACAGCCACATATTAAGGATGCGGTTGGGCGCACAGACGGCCATTGTCCTGGGGACGCAGCAGGCTGTGCGAGATCTACTAGATAAGCGAGCCAAGATATACTCTGACAGACCGGAGCTTAGGGTTTGCGCTAAACATCTTTCTGGTGGTATGTGTCTTCTTGCTTTAATATCAGCCCATTCCAGTATCCCTATCATATCCCGGATTCATCACACGTACACTGACAAACACACCCAGGATACCGAACATTCCTCATACGCGGAGAGACATGGAACACTCACTACCGGCTTCAATCAACAGTACTATCTCCGCGCATGTCCCAAAAGCACAAACCAGTCCAAGACCTCGAAAGCAAGCCACTCATCCACCCCTACTACAAAATCCGGAAGACTTCTCCCCGCAATTCCACCGTTGCTCAACCTCACTAGTTTTCTCCCCGGCGTATGGCAAGCGCCTAGTCACGACGCACGAGAATCAGCTCCAGTCAATCGACGGCCTCATGCTGAACTTCGCGGAGGCTGGTGCCGTGGGGAGATTGTGGGCAGAATGGGATGGAAAAGTTTAAGATAAAGAACACCCCAGCGAGGTGTCAGGCGCAGCTAAGCAGGCTAGCGAAAGTGCTCAGTTTTCGAGGCTGGTGCCATGAGGAGATGGTGGGTAGACATCTTCCCCATCCTCGACATTTTGCCAAGGTGCTTTGCCAAGTGGAAGAGGATTTCCACCAAGTTCCACAAATACGAGTCCCAATTGAACCTTAGGAATCTAAACGCAGTGTGGGCGCAGAAGAGGTGGAATTGGGCAAAGTTGTACAAGGATTCGCCATTTTCGCAAGGGACGCTGGATTTAGAAGTTGAATAGGATCGTTGCTGTCTCTGGCCTCCCCACCGGTGATCAGTTAACACCTCATCAACAGGAGGGAGGAAGCTAGCTAATGCTGAGCAGTCGGAACCCTATACGAAGCCACCAGCGATACAACCACCCATCGCCTAGAAGGATTGTTTGCCTACCCAAGACGCTTTAAGTGAAGCAGAGGGTTCTGGTATAAAGAATACTAGAAGCTCCACTGTCAATGTTGCGAAAGGGCCTACTTGAATAATCAATCTTGGAGAATCCGCGAAAAAAGGCACCCCTCAGCTGGCCCAAAATTGCCGGCGGTGAAGTTGTTCGATGACTACAATAACCGCACATCCTCTTGAAAGTCTAGAAACCGTGTGTTTACGGTATTTATCTTGCTGGGGTCTGCACTGCGCATCGACCTTTAGGATTGCTGAGAGTGCAGCATGTTCGCTAGAGGTGGGAGGTCGCAATATCAACCAAAATGATAGCATGGGCGATACACCTCTCGCGTGGGCTGCTGCGAATGGGCACGAGGGAGTGGTAAAAATACTACTTGGCCAGGATGACATCAACTCCGACAAGCGAGGTAAGGACGATCAAACACCACTATTACGGGCTGCTCGCAATGGGCATGAGAGTGGTGAAAATAGTACTCGGACGGAACGACATCTACCTCAACCAACCAGATGAGTACGGCGGAACCCTACTTTGGTGGGCTTCTCGGAATGGGCACGAGGGAGTGGTGGGACTGCTACTTGAGCGGGGCGATCTCAGCCCCGATGAGTCAGACTAGGTGGGCCTAACCCCCAGCGGGGCATCAGGCGCAGCTGAGCAGGCTGGCGAAAGTGCCCAGTTTTCGCGAAACTCTGAAGGAAGAACTCAAACTGCGAAACCTTCGTGACCGCGATGCGGATTCTTGTATAGCGGTCATGTACCGTGAGGGGTCAAAGTACGCCCATGGAAATACCAAGGAGATCACGACCGACCACCGCTACCACCGGGAAGCCGAGGCAGGCATCACTAGTTTTCTCCCTGGCATGTCGCAAGCGCCTAATCACGGCACACGAGAAGGAGCTGTAGTCAATCGACACCATCATTCGGAACTTCACGGAGGCTGGTGCCGTGGGGAGATGGTGGGTAGACATCCTCCCCTTCCTCGACATTTTGCCATGGTACTTTGCCGAGTGTGAGAGGATTTCCACCAAGTTCCACAAATACAAGCCCGAATCGCAGATTACGAATCCAAACCCGGTGTTAGAGCAGAAAAAGTGGAATTAGACAAAGTTGTGTAAGGATTCGCCATTTTCGCAAAGGATGTCAAATTTAGAAGTTGGATATGATCGTACGTCTCTCTGCTCTATTAGGGATAATTCAATACCTAATCTCTAGGAGGGAGAAAGCAAGCTAATGCCGAGCAGTTGGAGCCCTATACGAAGCCGCCAGCGATAAAACCACCATCTCCCAAGAAGTCTTCATACTGGCAATCGTAAAATTCCCCCACATGGCCCGTCGCACACAGGGACAACTCGACCAGGTAGTCGATAAATCACGAATGCCAACCTGGCAGGACAAAGACTCCCTTCCGTACCTTGAAAAAGGTGGTCAATGACACCCTATACTAGGGTCCAGTCGCTGTAGGCGCCTTCTACCCTACCATGCGGCAAACAAGGAAGACTAGTACCTTGGCTACCTCATACTGGAGGGCCCCTGGGTCGTGGCGAATGTTGGGGGATACATTCGGACCCGGAATTGAACTCGAAGCTGCACGGCTTCAATCCCGACTACTACGATGAGGAGATGCACGGGCACATAGCTTTCGGCTTCAAGCATAGCGCCTACACTGAGCAGCACATTTCTAAGAATTCGCTGTACATTAGTATCTCGGGGATGTTGTGGATGTTCGATATTGGGCTGAATAGGCCTAATCGGACGGATGATCTGGTTGATGATAGGGCGTTCACGAACGAGTTTCTGTGGTGGCCGTTACCATTTTAGCGCTCGGTTATGCCAAGGGATCAAGGATGTGCCAAGGTTGTCGAGAGGGAGTGGGCCGAAGCGGATGGGAATCTTACTTCGGTATTGGCTGAGGGGAAGCTTGATTAGGGGGTTTCCCAATCAATTTGTTTTTTCTTGGTTTTTTGATTTCGGGATTATTCCCTTGGCTTATGTTACCTCTTATGATTGCTTAGCTATTTCGCGTACTGGTACGAGGAGATATGCCATTATATCCATACACTCATTGGGGCAGCCCCTACCATCTCTACTCGAGCACCATAAATCTACTTTTCTAACATATGCAGGTCGCTTCCGCTCGTGATTTACATCAATTGAAAACATATCCCTTCTAAAGTTTCAGAATCACAATATAACCTAAACATATAAACAAATCTAGGTTGCCGGGAAAAGACGTTTGGCTTTTTTAACCGGGGGCGTGGATGAGGTGCCTGCTTTCTAGGCCTTGGATTGGTTTATATTTTTGGGACCTTTCCGGGGATAGTATCATACAGTTGATTAAAGCCGGTAGTGGATGTTCCACATCTCTCCGTGCATGAGAAGTGTTCTGTATCCTGGCCGCGCTCGCCAGCGTACGTGTGGTGAATTGAGAAAACCTATACAATACCAGCGAGACTCGGACCCTCCTACAGAATACCATCCAAGTTTTTTTATGCCAGCAAGATCACAACCTTTCACCCACAGCCAAGAAAATAATACCCAACTTCTGAGCAAGAAAACACCATCACAGAAATAATAATAAAAATATAAATACTTCTTTAAAAACAACCCAGCAGCACTGGTAAACCTTTTAATTTTTTTTAATGCAGAGGACAATTATTTAGATGGCAAGACGTTGTGTTCTTGCTAGCATAAAAAAACTTGGATGGTCTTTTGTAGGGAGGGTCCGTGTTTCGCTGGTATTGAACAGGTTTTCCCATATCGATAGGCGACGACTCTTATCATAGTGAGTAAGACTAGACAGGTAGGCGCCGGTATCTTGGGGGGACCGGAAATAAGCCCCCAGTAAATAGCGGAAAATTCGAATGCCACTGCGAGAAGCCTATCGTATAGTACTAACTCTAACTTAATATTTTTAGGGACAATAATATTATCGTATTGTGTTTTGTCGAGCGGCGATCACGTGATGCGAGCGGATGAAAGTCTTGTCATAAGCTCCGGATAGCAAACTACGCCAAAGGACTACCTTCGCTGGTTATACCGAGATTTTGATGTTTTGGAATTTCTGTCGCTACGGCAGTCATACCGACAATTGGTGTGTGAGATTTCCGCGCTTGTGAATCTAGCGGTAGTGTCGCGAGGAGAGCCCTTCGGTAGCGAACGTTGGGTGGTTCAATCGAGGTTTCTGAAAATGGGGGATTAAATAGGTGGTTCATTATAGTAACGTCTTAGCAAGCAAAAATAACAGGGACTTTCTATTGGAATTTCCACCTTCAACTCAGCTGCACGAGCTTTTATTAATTAGAAGCGCGGACCTCCTGCGGGAGCCCCCTCATTTTTCCCATTTTATTTTATTTCTTTTTCTTCCAGCTACCTTCAAACGTCGTTGTTTACTGTTTCGCCAGAAAAGGTTCTGTCTTATAGCCCCCCAGTTAGAAATAGCGCGTCCAAAGCCCGCGACCGTTTTTTTGATCCAACCTCCCTTCATTGCAACACTGTGTCGATTTGACTGGTCATTTCTCGGTGCCCGAGGGTTCCCGTCCTCGCCCACTAAACGGGGACATGGTTTACAGTAAGTGGAAGCGATGAGATATCGGTGACCTCTCTCGAATATCCCCGCCAGTTATGTACTGTGTGAGTACTAATCGCAATGCGGCAACACCCGGTTCATGGAATCTGACTCGTGGCCTGATAAGCTCGAATGTCCGTATATGGTTTCTTTCCCCTCTCAAATATTTCTTTTACCTTTTTTTTGTTTTCATGCTCGTTACTGGTTGAAGCCTAACTTAATGTGCGTTCTTTCATTGTTCCCCTTGTTCCTCTCAGGTTACTTCTTTGATAGTCTTTGTTTTTACCTTCCTTGTGGAGGGATCCTGGTGGTAATGGCTGTACTAAACCACTGTACTATATAGCTGCACTATGTCTCTCTTACTATTTGATTGAAGAGAGTTATCGCAATAAGATATCTTAACTACTATCTGTTACTACTTCGCCCAAGTACCGATAGCATATTGCAACATCTAACTCAAGTAAAGGAAATTATGATAATATTATTAGCCCACAAACGCAAGAAAGTGCCCAGTGGTAATTGGGCGGCTTTTGTGGATGACGGCTCCTGAATGACTCTAGGATCGGAGCAAACTATGGCCAATTGATTAGCAAGAAAAGAGTTTCTTTCTTCTCCAACGGCCGGTTTGTCTGATCTATCGATACATAGTAGGCTAGCCACTCGGAATTGAACAAGGCTTGTGAACATGGCTACCATTTTATGCCAGGAAAATTAGCCCTTTTTAAGATTCCACTCTGAGGTGATTTCAAGGCGAAAGGTGTTCACCAATCTAGATTCCGATATGAAAACTATTTCGAAAAATAGCATACCCCCACCATTTGATCGTAAAAACGTTATCCTTTACATCTTTTTATCTCCTATAATTATAGTTCTTTTTTTATAGCCTCCTCCGTCCTACATTTACCCGTACCAGATCGTGCCCCACTGTGACCGAGTAGTTATAGGTGGAGAAATATGCTAGGACGCAAAATCACAAAATACTAACTCGGCTGCGTGAGTGGAGTTAGATCTTTACCTAGCCCATCTTTTAAAATGGTTTGACATATAGTAGGTATATTCCCTATACCGCTCCGGTAATAGACACTAGTCCCAAGCGGCTTACGGAACTCCCCTGCGAATTGGGACCTGCCATCGGATACTATTGGCGTAAGAAAAAAGCCACCAGATTAGAGGACGTGCTTGTGATTAATGCATACCCCAAGCTTAACTGCCCTCCTTGCTTGTATTAGAACAGACAAACCCCAGAGATCCTGGGAGTAAATCTGGAATACAGATATCCCCTCCAGTGTTCTCCTAATTATCTATTCACGGACATCAACTCTCAATCGTGCCGAGATAAGTGACCGCCGGGTACTCGAATAGGCGACTGTAGATATTGTTAATACTATAGTCTCACTAGGTGAAGGATGTTTCCTTGTTGGGCTTTGATGAGGTGGCGAAACAAAAGGAGAGCGGCACCTCATCACCAAAGATATAGGGAAGGGTTTCTCTCACAATTGCTCCTCGCACAGGAGCAGCCATACTACAGCCCGAAGTCCACAGGTGAGTATAGCCCTCCCCGTCCCTATTGAAATAGCGCCAAACACACGTCACCGAACATCTCCGCTTTCCTTCCTCCGTGTTCCAAACAAAAGAAACATTCTGTGTAATCTCTAAACAAATGAAACGCATCACAAAGACTCGCTCTCCTGCGCCTTTTATCCAATGCCCAACTCTTGTTCTTCCTTCATCTCCTTTTGCCGTCATGAGTTCCTTTAACAGTCTATGCTCCTTCCCATCCATCAACGAAAACATATTTCCCATGCTTCCACACTTGCATCTAACAAAAGAAACTATAGCATGCCGAGCAGAACTAGCTGATTTCTAGCAGCCCCAAAACGGCTGTCAATACCTAACCATCAGATATAACAACAGATAAAATCGGTGTCTACTCGCCGGGAAATTCCTTGGGGGGTGTTAGTACGAACCGACCTCCGTGCGTCAACACCCCAAACTTGATTTTTCCGCCAGTAACACTCTCCATCCAGCCACTTCAAAGCACCCCCACCTCCTTGTTCTCGTTCTTTTATTTTTCTCAAAAACCTGACCTATCCCTCCCAAATGCAGTACGCCACCGTTCTCACCGTTGCCGCGGGCCTCTTCCGGGACGCAAACCTAGCCACAACCAATAACCCATCATCTCCCAGTGAGTCCGGCCACTGCAAGTCTGAAGGTGTCTCGGGCGATCAAGCCAGCTCCATTCACTGAGCTAGTAGGCTGTGCGGAATAACTCCCTAGGAGCACCCTGTGTGTCTAAAAGAAAGCTAGGTGAGATACCCAGCAGGAGCCAGAATACTCTGAAACTTAGCTAGCAGGCTAATAAGATTTGTCGAATTACTCCTAGAGCTGCTGACGGTAGCGGTGTATTATAGTCCACCGCTCTACCCCCGGGGTTGCGGACCGTTCCTGAGTTATTGTGGATCGAGCACTTCCTCCTAAAATTCCTTACCACTGAGAAGCTGAGGGTGGAGAAATTCTCCTTTAGCCCATTAGTGAATTTAAGTTCCCGAAATTTGTGGATCAGAATTTCGCACATTCTTAAATCTCTCTAACATTTACTGGGCCTGCTTCGCATCTTCACAAACAATCACTCGCCACACCTCTTATTGGATTGACGACCGCCCCTCAAGCCCACTGCAAGGACCGGAATAATTGTGAGCCTCGCTAGGGCATCAGAGTCTGTCGCATTCTTTTTCTTTTCATTTGTCTCCACTGAGAGCTGAAGGAGACTCCCTTCGACGCATTTTCTCCCCGCATAACAAGAGGGCAATCTCGGATGTCGTATTGGAATTCTCAAATATTCCAGTTTTTACGGGAGTAGTACAGTACATCTTGCTCGTTTCCTTCCTGTTAATCGTCAACCCAAGGAATCTTCAAGGCCCCCCGCCAATGATACCTGGGCTCGTTGCCCGAGTAGATTCTTTGACGAGGGACTAACTGAATTTTACCTCTAGGTGATTTTAGTGTCACTCACTATGAGCACACCATACGCAAGCATCAGTGGCAGGGCGGACTTCGAAATAAAGTCAAGAACGCTGTTCGTGCACAAGAAAGGGGATGCAATAATCCAAAATTTCGCAAAACAAAGCTCCGCCGATTTAATCTGTTTAAATATAAGGGATATTAAGCTAATTCTATAAAGACCATAGCCTAAAGCCAGCAGATTTGTAGTCCCATCCCACCCCTCTCTCCCCACTTACCGCTCGAATTTTAAGCAAACCGATAAACTCTTAGCATATCTACCAACAGCAGGCGGGTTCGTTTTACACTTTGGGAAGAGTGTATAAGGGGCAGGCGGGGAAGGAGAGGTGCAGTCACACACGCCTGATCTTTCACCTCTCAAAAAACTAGTGAAGCCAGGGCTATACACAAAACATAATAAAATCCCCCAATCCCCCATATATCACCATCCATACCTCCAGCCTCTGCTCATATCCCCACCCCCGACGCACCCCGGTGATAGCAAAGAAAGGAGATGTCTAGAGAACCCTCTCTGCAAACCGTGATAACCTCAACTTCGAGAGTTCCCGGATCTCAAAAACACAAAAATTCCTAAGACCCACCAACCCCCCACCTCCCGATCCTACCAACAAGCCCAAACCCGCATACCAGAGTGCTCGAGAATTTCTCTCGGAGAATATTTTCAATCGGAGAATTCGAAGAAGTAGGGAATTTCTTCTATTTGTGCTATGAAGTTGACACTACCGCTCGAACATCAAGTCTCATTCGACTCTTGTCATGTGAACACCCCCGCAGCCCTATTCTCTTGCTTTTTCTACCCTGAATTAAAACTTCTATCACACCATCAAACATAATATAAGATCTTGGTAGAGATCCTCGAGGGCTGCTTCAAACTCCTTAAGGTGCACAGTGCCGCGCAACACCAGGCATGGTGCATCTCCGTTCATTCCTTGCTCTCTGCAAGGATTCAGTGAGGAACACCGTTTTTGAATGGCTTTTCAGAGGGTAGAATGTCCCACGTTCGTCACTGCCGTAGGGATGTAGAAACAGTTGTAAGGGAAATTGTGATATTAACCTGCATGTGCAAGAAAGTGTCTACTCGAGTACTTGTAACTGAGCGGCGTTTGTGGACATGACCACTCCTGCATGACACCAGGATCTAAGCAAACGATGGTTCATTGATTAGCAATAAAAGGGGTTATTTCTTCCCCAAAGGCGGATTTGTCTGAGCCACCGATACCTGGTAGGCTAACTACTCATAATTGAACAAGGCCTGTGAACACGGCTATTTCATGCCGCCAAAATTCAGCCTTTTTAAGATGTTCCGAGGCGATTCCAAGGCAGAAGGTGCTAGCTGATCTGGATACCAGTATGAAAACTGATTCAAAAAATGACTTACCAAACTGTGGAAGAAACAAAAAAGGGTGAAGTCTCCCAACGCGTTGGATAGGAAAGTGAATTATGCGGAAAGCAAGAGTGACAATGGGTGATGACAGGAGTTTAGGAAATCTAGTGTGACGTGAAGGTCACAGGCGCGATCATTTCGACTCTGAGCCGCCCAATATATACTAGAATGGTAGTCAATCAATACCATGTCTTTGCCTCTTAAAACGATCCAGGGACACTCACTCCTAGGAGAATTCCGCAGAGCCGGGGGCTTGAGATGCTACGCCCTCAAAAAGAGAGGCCAATCACCAACTTGCTAGTGAGATCTTCGTGCTGAAAGCCATTTGGTCCAGGATTATAATCGACAACACTGCAAGTCACAGCGGCAGAACCTACAGCAGAAGGAATATATGCCTGTGGAATGAGTAACCTTGTGGTAGCCAGTCGTGGCTGGGCGAAATCTTCAAGTGGACAGCCAGGTGACTGATAGCTCAGAGCTAATATTGAGAATACAAGACCGTTATACTTGCGCATTACAAAAGTTTCCGGAAATGTGGACTTTTGTTTGGGGCTAACTTAGGTGTCGCCATCTAATAAAATATACCAAGCAAATGTCTCCACAATTCCGGAAATTTTTGCAGTGCGCAAGTAGACCGTGATGTTGTTTTTTCCAAAGCCAACAAATATCAAGGGCAGTTTATCCCCACCGCGTCTGATAGAACCTGCTATCACTACTTTGCACCCAGAATTTTCGCGTGCAGGAGGCAATTCTAGTGGTGTTTCTAAGGCATTCATCAATGCCGAAGGCCCTCATCTAAGGCTAGTCAGCTAACTTTCAGAAACCTGTCCGAAGACTGCTAGCCCCGAAGGGAATTTAGTGGAGGTATTGCGATATCCTTCATAAAAGGATCAGAAGAAATATTTTAACCGTGCTGCCCAAACACCCATTAGAGGAATACCCATCATATCTCTCTGGGATACCGTATTGTCCAGTTAACTGGAAATGGCACTAGAGCCGTGAATTCGAGTGTGGCTCAATAGGCGAGTGAGTAAACCCCTACTGGAAACCCTTTCCCTCGAAAGAGCAAAAACTCCTGTGTATGGTAAGAATCTAACCTCAGCTGGAGACTTCTCTGCAAACCTCGGTCGCCTATTGCGGCAAACTTCGCTTGACTACTCTAGCTCCATCTCCAGTTAATGCGGTACTCGGGGCAAGGTAGAGTATTTTTTAATGATTATTCCCTATTATTTTCTGCCGATTCACAAAGCATTCAGATACCCCAGCACCAAGCCAGCTGTTACCGGTAGTCAATGCCAAGTGCCCGGGTACGGTACCTAGGCATTGCTTCATCACTCTATTTATGCGCTTTAGGCTTAGAAACTCTCAAGACTCTCGGATTCTTTTAGAATTGGCAATCCACACGTGTACTCGTTGACACTTAGCCGTTTTGCAGGCAGTACTTCACAGGGTATAATAGTAAAACACGCTAGACTATCCAAAAACTCACACCCCTAGTTCCCCCGTGCTCAAGCACCACGGGACCAAGAGCCAAAGCCCTAACCCCTTTCATCCTTCATCCTATCGCCCCTCACTGCAAGAAAGAACCGTACGAGTACGGTACTCATACAGTGCTCGAATACAGTACCCAAAAACAGGGGCCTGGAATATCCGTAGAGCCGCCCAAACGCATACCAATCCCCTCCCATCAACTCTCGTGAACCCCTGTTTTCGGTGATTTCCAAGCGGACGAGAAAAAAGCTTCTCAACACAAGCTTTTACCGAATCCCGGTCAGTCTCTGATGTGGTCCTGGGACTTGCCGGAAACGCACGGGCAGGCGGGAGGGAAAACTTTGGCCAACCAAGTTCCTATTCGTCGCATTTCCTTAGGCGATCCACTATTAGACAGGCAACAGAGCTAAATCGCCGAGCAAGTCAACAAAAGTATCGTACTGGTACGGGTACTTGCTGATGAGATGCTGTATCATAAGTCCAGCTCCCTTAAGCCATACAGCGTCAGGTGAGCACCGTTCCTTCTCGAGGTGCTTTTTCTTGATGTTAGAAGCCTGACGGAGTTAGTGGGTTGTCTGAGTAAGCATGCCTGAATGCAAGAATCCGCATCGGGCTCGCGGACGTTTCGGACTTTGAGCTCTTCAGTATTTCACGAAAATTGGGCAACTTGGCGAGCTTGCTTAGCCTCCACAAGGGACAGCATGAAAAAACTGGGTAGATGACGGGACAGGGATTAGCAACAGAGAAATTTTGTTACCCTACTTTGACGAGTTTCGCTTTTTGGCCGACAAATACAGTAAGTTATACTTGTACCCCTATTTGTCTCCCTTTCATCTAGTTTCTTACCGCTCCCCGGTGGGGACTACCGTACCGCGCTGTAAAAAGCTGTGATAACAAACTTGTCGCGTGCTAATTATGTCGTTGGACTTACCTCCTCTAGGGTGTGTTTATCAATTAGGGGCTGAGCTGCTCTTTTTTTGCGGTGCTGTCCGCCCCTTTTCCAAAGCGCGAATTCTGAACTACAGGTACACTTGTACATAGCGCGGGACTCGATTGTTGCAGCTTTTTACGGTGCGCTATGCTATGCTATTTGGGGAGGAAATGTGTCGATACATTCTACTACCGTAGTAACTCGCTTTTGGGTATTTTGTTTTCGCCACTGTAAGCCAGCACGGTCGGATGGTTGACACGAGACCCCCGGTTGCACTAGCACTAGCACTAGCACTGTGCGAGTATGCTCGTATAGTACGATACTTTCGCTCCCTCGGCCTGACTACGAGGTTACAAATACCATAAGATATCACTCGCGCGGCTTATTCTCTCGCTGACGGTGCTCGAGTGGACCTTTGATATGCGGCTGATGAAGTTCGCTGGTGGGAAGCGGCAGGGGTATTCCTCGTGCTCTTTACTTGTAGTGTGCATGTGCGGCATGGTTTCCCCTGCAGGGAGAGATGGACCTGGGGTTTGTTTTTTGTCTTGTTGGGCGAGGAAAAAGGTGGACTGCCGGTATCTTACACAGTACCAGGGCTTGGGAGATGAGTATGGTACGATAAATTGGGTGTTGAGCACGCACCGGTACTCGAGTATGATGGGGCTGGGTGAGGTGGATCATGGTAACCTTTTCAGTTGGGTTTTTCGCATAAGTCTTCCATGCGAGAAAGCTGCAGGGGGAAATGACAACATGGTACAACAAGGCAAAATGTGCCTTGGGCGAAAAAATGGGGGTTTTCTTCTTCTTTTCATTTTCTGTCGATCTTTGCTCCCTTTAGAAAACCTTTGTTTTTTTATCGATCTTGAACTGGGCTTTTTTTCTTTCCTTGGGGAATGAATCTGGATCAGAAGGATTACTTTTTCTGATGGAACTGTCTTGAGCATGAAGTGGCTAACTTACCGGTATCCAATCGAGATTTCTACAACAACCCCACACGGCTCACGCATGAATTAGCAGCAGGATGGTCAAAAAAGAAAATTATTGTCTCGTACGTTTGTCCACCCAGCCCGACAGTAGCGCCTGCGAGTAGGCAATGTCTTGTCCGCCCAGTAATCCCCGGGTGGCCGACTGGTTCTATGTTTTTAACAATACTGGCAGGCATCGAAGCGCGACCACCAGTGCTGTAGGTAAAGCTTCTAGCTCATGGTAACTCCTTGAAAACAAAATAGTTATATCGGTCTCAATTTACAACCAGAGAGCTCCTGAAGTGAAAATAGCATACCAGTTTCCCCCTAGCCTAGATCGCGAAGCATGATTTTCTCAAAAGTCCAATTTTCAATTCGGTCTTCGCATTCAACATGGCGTCTCCCGCCATCAGACCCTTTCCAAACACTCACGCTGGAGCTTCTGGTATTCTTTATACCAGAACCCCTCTGCTTCACTTAAAGCGTCTTGGGTAGGCAAACGATCCTTCTTTGGGGAGCAAGGGTTGACTTTATGGTGTGTGGCATGATACAAGTACAGTCTTCACCGTAGTCGCGACGAAACTGGGGTGGTGACGAACAGGGTATTTGGTGGGCAAAAAAGAAATCGTCAAGGTTAGGGTTGTAGAAAATTACTCATCGTTAATCCCTGTTCGTCACCACCTTAGTTTCGTCGCGACTACGGTGACATCGCCTCCCCAGTTCGTCTAAACTCACCCACAAACCCCTCTTTTTTTAGACCTGCCACACACACAGCAGTTCATTTTTCACTCTCCTTCTCTCGCCCATTCTCCTATCATACCAGTAGCTCACTTTCCCAGCGTGCGGCTCCACTTGTCCAAACGGTGTGTCGGACCGGGGGTAGGGAACCCCCGCCTCCACCGATATTGGTAATAAGGTGCGTAAGTCACAATCTTTTTCCCAATGCCTAATACTTACCGCTATCAGGAATCGCATTTTGGGAATCCCAGGGAGTATTTAGGAAGCAGCTGCACGTGAGAGATCAGATTGAAGAAAAGCTAAACATAAGAGGGGCTTTAGGTAATAGTTACACTATCTACTCCTAGCAGGTCAGCTTATACTGAGATTATGATACAGAGACAATCGCGCACAAACCTGCACTGTACCTATACCTGTACCCCACACCATACACACCACAGCGACAGACAGACGACCATTCCCACCAGGAACATCAGCAAGACCTTGTCACCCCATGCGGTTTGCCCACCCCTTTCTCCTCCTGAGCGCGGGGGGGGAGGGTGCAATTTTGGCGAGTGGATCATCCCGCACGTGCAAAAACTCAATTCGCTTGTTGGTGCCCAGTCCAACTTACTACGCATGGGAACCGTCCGGGAAGGCAGGTGGGAGAGACGAGTCGGGTCGGGAGAGCTGTACTCGAGTATCGTGGCCTGTCAGGTGGCTCTAGCTCTAGCGTTCCTGAGGTGGCCATTAGGGGTGGATGGGATGGGATGGTGGGTGGATGGGGGGTTTTTCTCCTGTTGTGGATGGATCGGGAGGGGGAATACAGGGGGGACGTGTATTTTATATTTAGAGTGTGCATGGTTGTTGGCCTGTCGTGCTACGGTGGTACCTGTATGTTAAGTTCTCCTGGCTCTCCCACGCTACGGTATTCGAGAAATTCTGCTCAGGCCATGCGGGCGAGCACTTACAACCGTCATGCTTATTAATCTAGATCAACAATTCCCCCTCTGACAACCGCCTCCAAATATTGCACCCAGATTTTCATTGCGCCAAACGTCACCAAAAATCAAACTCCCAGAATATAAATCCTTTGATTAACCTATTATATAACCTATCCTACCACAACCTTTATTAATCGTCATCATCATGGACCGAAAATTACTTCCTCCACCAAGAAACCGCGAAACCTTATGAACAGCCCCATAATAAAGAGAAAAAAATACATGTCTGTAATAATTAGGCAGTCCTATACCAGTTCGCCTCGGGGTCATTGAGACATTCTCCGATCCGGACATCTGTTTCGATTAGTGTTGGCTACCAAGGGAGGGGGATAGGGAAGTGTGACATACGTTTATACCCCTTGGAAAGATCGTAATTAATCTGGTACTCTGTCAAACTGACAACAGTCTGTTCGTGGATGTCGTGTCTGTTTTCTCCAGTCAGTTAACTGTGCAAACAAGCTTGGGTAATACCGAGAAGAGAGGGATAAATACGCAATAGACAACCAGTCGGTATCCACGGGGCTTTGGGTTCCGAGAGCGTCCCGGATATTCCTCTTTGAGTTCTCGATTAGCGTTGGACTGTCGTTATTGTAGTCATCGGTATCCAAGTCCCAAATTATCACGTGGTAGCCTAGGTTGCCCATTGTTTTTTCGCAGGCGGTGCCGCAGCGGATGTAGGGCGGGCGCATGTAGGTTCTGGAATTCTGTTAGTTGGGGCTAGGGAATTGGCAAGGGGTTATGGAAGACGTACGGGTATTTGCCGACTGCGGTATATATATTAGCTATGCAGATGGATTATTGGAATGGGAAAGGAACATACTAATTGAAACCAATGCCTGTTCCAGCCTTGTCATTTGGAATCTCCTGTCATTCTCATTGAGGGAGTCCAGGTCCAGATGATCCCAACTTTACCAACTATGTTAGCATGCAGCGGATATGCCCGGAGAGGACCACATACGTATGGGAAGCAATTTGATGACCGTCATTATAGGCCCTCTGGATGACGGCTCTCCACTGAGAGTTCGGGTCGTCAATCGCCCCTTTATCAAGATTGTTTCCCCTATAAACACATTAGTCGGGCTCAATGTTCGCTCATAGAGGGAGCAAAATATACGTTATAAAGAATGTAACCTTTGTTTTGAGAGCTGCCAACTTGTCCAGCAACGCCATGGTGTATATCCACGGCCCGTCATCATAGGTTAGTGCGATCGTACCATCTTTTTCGCAATCGTAGATGCTTATGCCGTAGGGTACGTTTCCAAGCTTCGGACGGGCAGTCGATGTTGGTGTGGCTGAAGATGTTTTAGACGTACTAGTTTTAGATGTAGACGTACTGGATATAGATGTAGACGTACTAGATGATGTGGATGAAGGTGTTGTTGTAGGCGTCGTCGTAAGGGTGGTTGAGGGTTTGGATGTAGTAGTAGTAGTAGGTTTGGAAGTAGATGATGATGATGAGGCACTATTGCATTTTCCATACAATGGCTGACACCCAGCACCGCAGTGACCGAGTGTGTCTCCGCACCAACTGTACTGAGAGCAGCACTGGTTGACACCCGCTATCTGGGTGCACTTCTCCCCATTGAAACCAGTACCACAACGACCGCTCGGGGAGTCTCTGGCAGACAGCTGCTCAGGGAGCCCGGAAGCAAGGGCAAAAAAGAGCGAGAGAGAGGCCGAAAGCAGTACCCTATTGGTGATCATCTTGGCAAATGCTTGATGTTGTTGCTTGGAGGATGAAGGGAAAGAGCAGCGGGGGAGGCAAGTATTTATTAGATTTAGGGCAGCAAGGCCCACACTCAGTACTAGTACTACTGGTACACGGATTCATCACCGCTCGCACGGCCGAGTTGAGGTTGGACTTCCAAGGTGGCAATCACCGTACAATCTATCCAACCTCAACTCGGCCACGCTAGTATAAGGCAATCACTTAGCTATTTCCACAATCGTGCACTGTGCCAGGGTCCGCTAAGTACAAGTAATTATTGAAGAGTAATTTAAGGTTAACTTCCCAAATATATCCCTGTCCCTTCGGGTCAATTGTTCCTTACCCTTGTACGTGTACCGGTACCTCGCTCTTCGCATGTGCAGGTCCGGCACGTTACTGCAAGGTACAAAATCCACGAGCGCAACAAACTTGCACTCCAATTAACCCCATCTACAAGTATCTGGCAAGTAGAAGTCGAACACAAGGGGGATCCTGGGAGCTGAATTTTGTATGGGGTCACAGATGCGCACAGACAATTCGCCATACAAAATGTTGACCCCTGTGTTCTGGTTCTTCATGCCGGGGACTTGTAATTACCGTAACTTTACAGTCGCCCCTGGCTATAGTGAACGACAAAAACAGGGCCCTAAGCGTTCACTATAGCCAGGTGTTCACTATACCAAAGCTGACTAAGGTGGTGTTGGAATGAGGAGTAGTAACAAAATGGTGAGGGGAGGCAACAGTGGTAACCAGCCACTCCACCGGCATAATAGAAGCAGCAGAATTCAACAATGTTATGCAAATCAGAAAGGCGTTGAGTCTAGCACTGCCATGTCATGCCCTTCAATGTCAGTTCTTCCATATGCAGTGCCAGGCCAAATTCACCCAATAGCTAGACAATTCGGAGCTATACAGAATAGGTGGCGTTGTGCATGGACAGTAGTACTTGAGAAACATGAAATCTGCAAGAAGCACTTTGAATTGAAGGAGAATGGGAAGATTAAGTTAGTACCCAGAACTCCAGGTGACCGGGTGCTATGCATATTTTTCATCCTTATTTTCTTGTTCCCTATAGCCAAAATTGTTCATATGTAACTTCTTCCCCACTACCCCTGTTCATTCCCTATTCCCCGTTCATTACACTATAGGGCCTTTTTTCACTATAGCAAACAAGTTTTGGTGGGGCCCGAATATTCCTGCTCTTGCCGTTCATTATAGCCAGGGATTCACTATGTCCAGGTTCATTATAGCCGGGGGCAACTGTACATTCAACAACCTGTGTCACTCTGTGCGACATTGGAAGTTGAGCCTATCAATTACGCGGGACCAGCTTCCTTGTTCTGAGACATATTCAAGCCACTCGGCCTCTCCACCTATCAGTTCAAACTATCGAATCTTCTGGGCCATGGCTACACAACCTATGCACGAGACACTGCGGCACAATTCAGATTGAAGAATGGCACCAACAGTACCGTAGTACAAACTGTATACTTGAGGTGTATTGGTACGATGCTCTTTGCATATAGCCATTTGTAACCGAGGCGAATTTTTTCTCCCTACCAGAAATTCAGCAGCGGAAGAACAAACAACCTTTTCAAGATCGTGAATTATAATATTTTGGGGACTGCTCGCGCGGCCAAGTTGAAGCCGGACACCCCAAGGCGGCAATTCCCATGCAAAGTGTCGGGCTTCAACTCGGCCGGCGAGTTCGGATTATGGCACATTAACGCATACAACGCGGAGGGACCCATTGACGTTTTGAACAAAATTCTCTCCTCGGGCTGCAGCGACGGCAACTGCGTCCACAATTTCCAAGAAATTTTCACCGCTTGGTACATGGGCTAACGTGGTTGTGCGTTGGTATTCCCGTACCGGCACTCAGTCAAATCGGGCGAGGGGTAGGCCTCAGCCATTCTTTGGCCAACACGGTATGAACCGATATAAGTGTAAGTGTCCTTCAAAAAGCAACAGGAGGGTTGAAGTGGAGCTTTCACGATCTATACTAATCCTATCTAGGGGCGAGACACTGTAATCATACCGGTACAAACGGCATCTCTCTTTCTCTCCGTCTTTTCTTTTCTTTTCCCCCAACCTGAGCACCAACGGATGGCGCCTCTAAAACCGCCATCCGGTGCCTTCTCGTCTTTCTACCTCCGTCTTCATCCGGGCCGGTGGGGGGGTTCACAAAATCCCCCTTCTTTTCGTCCATCACCACGACCAGAGCCCCCCTGGCGCCTTCTTGGGCCTTCCTAGTGGGATCTATATGCGAGTGATAATATGTGTTCACTAAGGTCAGGCGCACACATACCCGGCACAATGAACCCTAACGTTTTGGTATGGGCGCCAGGCTCGCACGAACGATTTGCCGTGCTCGGGTACAAAATTTTGGTTCCTGTGCCGGGTATGTGTACTAGTACTACTAGTAGTATGGTGCTGGCGCTTTAGAACCAGCCCTGGAGTCTCACCCCAAACCGAGAACGCTAGTCCTAATACGGTAGTATACCACACCTAATAATTAGGAATTTACTTGGCTAATTATTCAGCAAAACCCCCTTTCCTCATATAAGTCTCATTGTCTTCCTTCCCATACAAACTTTGAAGGCCTCTGCAGCCCCAACCATAAGGCTAAAAATAAAATACCTCTGTAAATATATTCCAATAACTAATTGGGAAAGCTTTACAGAAGTAATTTTAAAAATTCCATCTGTAGGTGCTGTTGTTGTAGGTTGAAATATTGGTCGGTGTTATGAGGGTAGGTTCTAAGGTGCCGGCACCATACTAGTACTAGTATATGGACGGGGGTTCACCGATAACTGAAGCGATCAGAGTATGGCGTTCCACCCATAGAGTTGCTTCTGCTGAATCTCACTTGAGCTGATCGGTGGCATCAGTAAAAACATCACGAAGCAAATACGGTAAGGGAAAAATCGAGGTCTAGTATAAATAAATTTATTGGCGCGAGCAACTTCTGGACAGGCAAGTCATTCTACTAGGTCTAAAGAACGCACTTTAGGCGAATCCCTCTCAACCACGGTCTTGGGTGTGAAACACCAGCGCCCGGATTTCGATACTCTCTCTCAGCCTCGGATTCTCAGGAGACGTAGGATCCTTAATCGCGGTATGCGGTGTGACTTAGGACATATTAGCGACTATGCGGTTCCAACGCTATATTGGATCCTACCTCTGGCTCTATCTGTCTTGGTATCGAAACATTTTATCAAGATAACTTCGTCATTCTGTTGGCTGGACTTGTAATACCTGTGTTCCATGTTCTTAGTAGCCCTAACCCGGAACTAGTGCCGGTATTTGAATAATTGTGTGCTCACCATTTGTGTTCTGGGTTGTATAATACGCTGTAGACCTCCCCGGTATGGCCGGGATATAGCAGGTCTGTCGCGACCAGGTCTTCTGGTTTAACCGAACGGTAGTCTGCCACAGCCAGCGGGTGGTCTTCAATGGGCCCAACCAGCGGCCTCCAAACACTATGAATACAAGTCAATATAGCCGGAGATGGAATATTCTAATGTACTGCGGAAATTTACTTGATAATCTGCACGCGACCTTTGAGAAGTTCCTCTGCCTCATCGGGAAGGTGACGCTTCACTCTCCCGACCCCAGCACTTGGAGCTCTGAGAATGTCAGCCTTGAGCTATGGAGCAGGTATGGGGTGCACAAACTGGTCAACATGGACCCGCAATGCTGGTTGCCTCGCTCCCACAGGTCCACGACCATCGCTAGCGTACTTCGGAATCCTCCTGCGCACAGTATGGTCGAAGATTAGCACTCTGTCAGCACCGGTATGTTTTTTAAGCAGCTCCTCTATTCTTGGATAGTATTTCTTTTCGATTTCCTCATCCTCGTTGTTCCTGATCTGCTGAATTAACTCATCGGGTACAGCATCTTGGATGAATCCGAACCCGCTCTTGTCCAACGAGAATAACCACTCATGGCCTCGGATATCGGTAATCTCGTGGGGGTAGGCTTCGTGTTCCACATTGCTCGATTCAAACACCCCCGGGACAGTCACGCTGACGAAGGTAGGCTTTGCGGTGAAGCCGGGCTTCAGATACCAAAGGTTTGCCTGAACCGTATTCGGCTTCTCGAGTTTTACAATTTTATCGTACTCGCTTGTTTTGACGGTAGTGATGGTAGACATTTCGTGTGCGGTGCGCTTGGCTATTAGGGTGTTTGTTATGAGCGTTAGGATATCCCTCCCTTGATTCCACAAGACGGCTTTAGAGGAACCAACCTTTATAAACCCATCCTAACATTCGCCTTAGAGCCGGGGACGAAATGGATTTCAAACTATCAGGAGCAGAACTGCGGACTGGCATAACGGCTTCCTCTAAGTTGTGTTTTCGGGTATTGTAACCGGTGGACGCTTATATTATTTTAGTTTTCTCCCGAGGTAAATTGGTTGGAAATTCGTCTAGATTGGACGAATTGGGAAGTACCGGACTTCTTTATACCTTCTCCGCCGGGTGTTTTTTCCCTCGTATTCTTCGGATGTTAGTTTCTCGTCCGGACACAAGGCGTACTTTCTTTGTGAGGCTGTACTGGTATCCTAGTTTTGTTTCTGATCCGATTTCCCCGGGAAGAGCCGCACTGGTATCTAGAGTTATCGACCGTAACACGATTCGGGGATATCTTTGTGTGCTATCGGGTTGATGCCCGAATTTTGACTCCAGAAATGCTAACCAGAGTCCCGCTGTCCCACTATTCATTAGACGAAATGGGGCATAGGTGTGAAGGCGAAAGCGGCATCGTTAATTGCGGGGAACTGCAGTTTGCGGGACCCCCCACCGCTTTTCCAAGGGTCGGAGGCAGATGATCAAGTTTCCCATAGAATGGAGGGGGTGATGCCCGATGTTTGTATTACTTTTTCTATGTCCGAAGATCAAGCACCTACGGCGTTTGCGAACGGCGTTAAGATCAGGAAGGTGGGGCGGTGAACTTGAAGCCGGAAGATAGTATAAATTGTCGGAAATTGAGGTCTTTCCTGGAGTCTCCTGTCTGATACAAACCGGTTATTGGAAAAAGTACTTGGAAGGGTCTTCTCCTGTTTGCGGGGCAGATTCATGGCCGGGCGCCGGAGGAGGGAGGAGTAGATGGGGGAGCGGATGCGTAAATAAATGAATGTAGAGGACCAATGGAAATGGAAGTACCGGAACGGGGCCAGTGGTACCGGTACCTATATACTCTTTCAGAATAAGGAGGAGCTGCGTCATCTCCTGGTCAAATAACCCATGCACGATCGGAATACGGCAATCTACTTGTAGGCATCATATGGGACCAACCGGATTGGAATCCTCGTATATTATCTCTTGGCCACCCCAGCAACTGCTAGGAATAGCAACGGCCGCACAACATGTACCGCCATCTCCAGCCCACCAAACTAAATATCACAAAAATAAAGAAATCTACTCTACTCGGGCATGCTGGTGTTCGGGAATGCAGTGCTCGAAACAACCTTGTCGCTATTCGATCCCTTCAGACCGTGATCACTTCCTGAACCGGAACCCCGAACCCCCACCATTAGGTCCAATGAAACCTATTTATCCCCATAGGTTGTGTGAGAGCTGTGGTCGGGTGCTAGGATCCCGGGATTACCCATGAGTACTCGAGTACAATATTCCTAATGAGTGGCTGTCTCTGATATGCAGCTAGCCGGCTGATTGTAAAAGTGAAGAAATTTGGGGAAGGCTTTATGATTTTTTTATTGGCCGGCACGGTAACTACGGCAGTTTGACCACTACCACGGAGTTCACGGATTAAGTATGATACTCGAGTACTCCATACAAATCTTTACCCGAATGGGAGGAGCTATCTGCCCGTGATTGGGTAGGGAATTAACATGCCATCGGCATGGGGATTGGTACTTGGCAGTTGGGAGGTGATTTTTCTTCTTATTCCTGGCATTACACCTCATCCGGGTGCCTATCACTCAGGTGATGGAAAAAGAAACCCTACGGCGGGGCTACTAACTTAATCCTTGAGGCTGAGTGTTGTGTAAAGAAGGCAGTGGGAGGGGTCATGATATATCACTCGGTTATCACTGGGAGAGGGCGCTGGAATCCTGCTCCAAGATTGCAAAGAAAATCAAATCAAGAGTAGATAGTATAGTGCAGTACGGTGTAGGATTGTAGCCCGCTTCCTTACTTATATTTGTGGGGACTGCTCCACGCACGCCTATCCGATCCGTCTTCTCACTGATACGACGATTGATGTTTTTTGATCTAAGTAAGTATCACAACGTGTGCTAGGATTTATTTTATCCTATCGAAACAACACTTTCGATAGAAAGTTTTACCTTCATCGCAAGTGAGATGGTCTTCGCCAGCATTAAGAGTAGTTATATGGGAGTATAAAAGCAGGTGGGTATTGGAGAAAATTCCAGGAGCTGTGTGGTGGATGTTGGATGTCACACTGGGAATATTATTTTCAGATATCTATTCATATAGCCACCCGGGAATTTGATATATGCTGTAAAACCTCGGGTATAACGAACTCGTCTGAACTGGTCGCGCAGCGAAACCAGACTGTCCGATTGACCGAGAGCATGCGAAGAGGGCTGAATAACATAAGAAAGCATCTTTGGGCTCGTCTTGAGCCATTCGAAACTCTGAAAACTTCTGCGCGACCAGTCCAGGCGAGTTCGTTGGATCTGAGATTTTATAGTGTATGGTAGGGTAAATTCTCTAAAGAGGCTCCGGAATTATCACAGCCCAACCACACGGCATAGGATTTTTCTTTTGTCCGGTCGTAGGGCTCCAAAAGCGCCGGGGGTGGTAGATAAGTTATGTCCAGGGCGAAGTGGCTCATTCAGACGGCGGGGGACATCTCGCGGCTGGTGCTGCTGTGGACTCCGTTTCGTTTCATGCACAATTCCAACACTTCAACTCCCCTTTTCTTTTGGATCTCCCAACCCTCGCCTTAGGGGCCATACATCTCCTTAAAGCCTTTGCCCTTCAGTCTCCTGCTCCATACCGCTATCGAGAGATTGGGATACCCCCGCTTCGCATTGCCGTCCCAGTGCTTGGAGAAAGTATAATACCATTTTTTGAGATGGGATGAAAATTTGAGGAAAATTCCGGGCCTTTTGGTTGTAACCCGATGAGCATAACTAATCTCAGAGAGGTTAACTTTCTTGTTTTCATGCCATAGATCCTGCTTGTTGGTTGTCCGGTCTAAATCAGAGGAAGGGGACAGGAGATCCGTGAACATGAAGCGAAATCTTTTCTGTGGTTGGACCATCTGAGCGAGTTCTTTTCATAACAGCTACCGATGGCCCCTCATCTCTTCGCCCCATTTCTATTATCCGTCGCATGGGTTTCAGACCATCTGCCTGCGAAAACCCGGGCTCTGATAACACCAAGAGTACTGAGAAAGACATGTGCTAAGGAATGTGCCTACGGAGAGGATTAGATACTGCTAGGTCTATGATACAAACAGATGGATATCAGATTTATTCCCAATATTGTGTCCCAGGCCGTCGGTGAAATAGCTCGGAGATGTGAACTCACCGAGTTTGAATTTTTCTTGGCACCACCGCAACCAGACAAAAGTGGTAACCTGGCTCATCAGAACAAAATCTCCGGATAATGTTAGGCGATCGATTTACTCATTACATTTAAAGAAAGTCTAGAGAGGTTAAATAATATGATTTATAGGGCTGGTGTCGAAAGCCTCCCGATCCGAGCTTCACCAGGGTCTTGTCTGACTGACATCAAGTTATCCCGGTGAGATTGAAGTGTTCTCGTTTTCTTGAAATATCGGTTATGCCTGTCGGTCAACGCAAATGCCTAAGCCGATATGGACTGTCAGCATGGCTTTGCGAGAGTTAGATTGTAGAAAAGAAGGGTTCCAGACCTTGGGGTATCGATGCTTTTCTTCTCTATCTATTCTCACCTCGGAAATTTGCTTTTGGGCTCTGTTATTGCAAATCGCTCGCTCGCTGGTCCGACGTTCCTTACTTTCCTTCTTTCTTTTCCCACGATCCTGAGTTCACGAGGTCTTTGGCGCTAGCTGCCTACGCTCCTTTTTAGATCTGCTGTTCTTCCAGAGATGTTGCTCCCGGGAGGGTTGTTGGTGGTGTGCGTTGTGGGGGGATATCTTTGCATTAGTGTCGCGGGATTGCCCCAGCTTGCACCTGTCCAACTAGCACCTGTGGATCCTTTAACTGGATATCCACCCGTTCCTGCTCAACAACCTCCTACTCAGTTACCTCCAACCCAACAACCCGCTGCTGTCCAACCGCCTGCTCCCGTTCAACAGCCAGCGGCGGTCCAGCCACCATCCTCTGTTCAGCAGTCTGGTGCAGTTAAACCATCCGCCTCAGTTCAACCTCCTGGCGCTGTTGGACAACCTAGGGTTCTTCCTCCGGCTTCAGTAACTCCTCCGGTAGTACCCGCTCCGGCTGCAGGGGTACCATCTCCGCCCGGGGGAGCGCTCCCAAAGACATTCTTACCTACCGTAGGGCAAGTAGTCTCAATTTCCGGTGTAGCGAGTCCGACACCTCTGGGAGCGCTGATACCCACACCTGGGTTAGGTCAGGTCAATGCATCTGCGATAGCGCCTGGGGGGGGAACTTCCTCTTCATCAGGGCCCAAAGCAGAACTACCTGTTGGATCAACCCCTCTCGTACCGCCGCCAGTTTCACCGACGATCTCACTCCCAACCTCTACCGCCGGAGGCCAGCCAGCCCCCGCACCTAAAAAATCGGACAGCGGATCTACAACAACAACGAGTCCACCTACAGGATCAGGCTTACCGAAGCCCAGTTTGAGCGCCCAGTCGAGTCAAGCACCTTCCTCTGCCCCCCCTCTCGGCCAGGCTCCGGTGCCACAACCGCCGCCGGGAGCATATAACGCAAAGGCATGCAATAATTTCGTGGAGCTGTGTAATAGGACGTGGTCTTCAGTTGTGCATCTCGGAGCGCATGATTCTCCGTTTGTCAGGTCAAAGGAGAATGGGTTCAGTGTTAGCGGAAATCAATACTTTGACGTTAAGGTTCAATTAGACGCTGGTATCCGATTGTTGCAGGGGCAAATTCATAAGGAAGACGACAAGACAATGTTGTGCCATTCGAGTTGCAAGCTGTTTGACGGAGGTCTGTTGGAGAATTACCTAAAGAAGGTGCGGGAGTGGATGGATCAGCATACGAGCGAAGTGGTAACAATCCTCTTGGTAAATAACGACAAAATCCCGGCCAGGACCATCAAGGAAACTTTTGACAAAGCTGATCTAACCCGTTTAACCTATACTCCACCGACACAGCCCGCGCTCTCACCAACCGGCTGGCCAACTCTGCAGCAACTCATCACGGCTCAACGCAGAATTATAGCATTCACCAGCACCAGCGCAGACACTAAGAATGTCCCCTGGCTCCTGGACGAATTCTCCTACATCTTTGAGACCCCCTTTGAAGTCACTGATCCGTCGAAGTTCACCTGCGCTGCACACCGTCCCGGTAGCGTTAGTGGACCAGACAAGCTCCAGCAAGCGCTTCAAACCAGGATCCCCTTCATGAACAGATTCCTCTATGCCAATATTTTCGACAGTAAGGTTGGTAAGTGGGTTAGCGGCGGAGAGGCATATAAGCCGAATGATACATACGTGGCGACATTGAATGGCGACAAACCCGGCATGCCCGGTAATCTCAAGCAGGGCCTCACTCGGTGCATGACCGAGTATAAGCGTGTTGGCGGATTTGTGCTAGTAGACTTTTTCAACGAGGTTAGTGTTTGTGTGATGGTTGATAGTCGCAAGAGGTAACGAGTGTCTAGGGATCGCCGATAAATATTGTCGATGCAGTGAATGGGGTTTCTAACCCTATTAACAGGAAAGATCCGCCGCCGACACCGGATCAGAAAACGAAGGATGGTACTTTCAAGCAGTTGGTTAATGATGTTAAGGGTGGCAAGGAGGACACTGTTACTAATCGCTTGGCGACTGGAGGTACGAACCTGTTGAAGAAGACTGGGTTGAGGAGGAGGAGGAGGAGATTAGTGCCGTGGCAGGCGTGAGGCCGCTTATGTGCGATATGGGGAACATGTTCTTGATATGTTTAGGTTATATTGTAGTTCTCAAGCTTTAGAAAGAAAATGTTTTCAATTATTGATGCATGGTCACGAATATGTTAGGAGAGTAGGTTTCTGCCAACGGTGCTCGAGTAGATATGGTAGGGGCAACCCTATGGATAGGATAACTAAGCAAGCATGAGAGATGACATAAGCTAACGGGATAATCGCGAAATCAAAAAATTAAGACAAAATGAATCGAGCGAGAAACTGTTGGAAGTATATGGTTGACTTTGGAAGATGCGGGAGAGTCTGAAAGATTGGATAGATGCTTGCGGATGATTTGGGAGATTGAGATAGAATGGTTAATGATTTGAAAGAGATTAGATAGCCATGTCTTTCCTTTGTTTATCACGGGAGTGTACGGAGGAATAAAGGCATGGCGGGGATAGAGAGATAGGTGTGGTGATCGACGGAATGATCATGAAGTGCTACTTATGTTTTACTTATACACTTGTTTCTGTCATGAGTTTTTAGTTAGAGTTAGAGCGATTTTTTGAAGAGCTGAGCGAGGTGTCTAAGTTCCGTGTGAATTCTCTTTCTATCGTCTACCACTGTGCCAAACATAACCTGCCTACGTTAATAGAAACCGCCTAAGTAAGCTTCTCATCAGCCAATACCGAAGCAAGATCTCTATCCGCTTCGGCCCACTCCCTCTCGATAACCTTTGCACGTCCTTGATCCCTTGGCATAATCGAGCACTCAAATGGCAGCGGCCGCGACAGAAACCCATTCGTGAAGGCCATATCATCAACCGGAACCTCGGTCCCATCGGGCCTTATCTTCGGCCCGATGTCGAACGCCCACAGCATCCTCGAGATATTAAGGAATAGCGAATTCTTAGCGATGTGCTGCCCAGTGCAGACCCTACGTCCGAAGCCGAAAGCCATATGTCCGAGCCTCTCGTCGTCGAAGCGATCGGGATTGAAGTCGTGCGGGTTCGGGTACAATTCTGGGTCCAAGTGTATCCTCCAGACATTTGCCACGACCCAGGAGCCCTTCGGAATGCGATAGCCGAGGTACTCGTCGTCCTCGGTTACCGCGTGATAGAATGCGTTTAAAGCGACGGGGCGCCAGCGTAGGGTCTCTTTGACGATCTTTTCGATGTACGGAAGGGAGTCTTTGCCCTGCCAGGTTGGCAGTCGGGATTTACCGACTACCCGGTCGAGTTCTTCCTGTGCGCGGCGGACCACGTGGGGAAATTTGGCAGTGGTGGTTGTATCGCTGGCGGCTTCATACTGTAGGGTTCCGACTGCTCGGCGTTAGCTTGCTTTTTCCCTCCTACAGATGAGGTATTAGCTTATTCCCAATAGGGAAGACGGGGACACGTACGATCATATCCAACTTCTAAATCCAGCATCCCTTGCGAAAATGGTGAATCCTTGTACAACTTTGCCCAATTCCACTCCACCCCTTCTGCTCCCACGCCGCGTTTAGATTCGTAAGGTGCAATTCGGACTCGTATTTGTGGAACTTGGTGGAAATCCTCTCACACTCGGCAAAGTACCTTGGCAAAATGTCGAGGAAGGGGAGGATGTCTACCCACCATCTCCTCACGGCACTAGCTTCCGTGAAGTTCCGCATGATGGCGTCGATTGACTGGAGCTCATTCTCGTGTGCCGTGACTAGGCGCTTGCAATATGCTAGGGAGAAAACTAGTGATGCCTGCCTCGGCTATCCTGCGGTAGCGGTGGTCGGTCGTGATCTCCTTCCATGGGCGTACTTTGACCCCTCATGGTACATGACCGCTATACAAGAATCCGCATCGCGGTCACGAAGGTTTCGCAGTTTGAGTTCTTCATTCAGAATTTCGCGAAAACTGGGCACTTTCGCCAGCCTACTCAGCTGCGCCTGACACCCCACTGGGGGTTAGGCCCACCTAGTCCGACTCATCGGGGCTGAGATCGCCCCGTCCAAGCAGCAGTCTCACCACTCCCTCGTCCCAATTCCGAGAAGCCTACTAGAGTGGTGTTCTGCCGTACTCATCTGGTTTGTTGGGGTCGATGTCGTTCCGTCCGAGTAATCTTTTCACCACTCTCTCATGCCCATTGCGAGCAGCCCGTAATAGTGGTGTTTGATCGTCCTTACCTGGCTTGTTGGGGTCGATATCGTCCCGGCCGAGTAGTATTTTTACCACTCCCTCGTGCCCATTCGCAGCAGCCCACGCGAGAGGTGTATCGCCCATGCTATCATTTTGGTTGATATTGCGACCTCCCACCTCTAGCGAACACGCTGCACTCTCAGCAATCCCAAAGGTGGATGCGCAGTGCAGACCCCAGCAAGATAAATACCGTAAACACACGGTTTCTAGACCCTCAAGAGGATATGCGGTTATTGTAGTCATCGAACAACTTCAGCGCGGGCAATTTTGCGCCAGTTGAGGGGTGTCTTTTTTCGCGGATTCTCCAAGATTGATTATTCAAGTGGGCCCTTTCCAAACAGTGACGCTGGAGCTTCTAGTATTCTTTATATCAGAACCCCTCTGGTTCACTTAAAGCGTCTTGGGTAGGCAAACGATCCTTCTGGGGGATGGTGCTTGTATCGCTGGTGGCTTCGTATAGGGTTCCGACTGCTCGGTGTTGGCTTGCTTTCTTCAGATGAGGTATTAACTTATCCCCAATAGAGAACACAGGCACGTACGATCCTATTCAACTTCTAAATCCAGCATCTCTTGCGAAAATGGCGAATCCTTGTACAACTTTGCCTAATTCCACCCCTTCTGCCTCCACACTGCGTTTAGATTCGTAATGTGCAATTCGGACACGGATTTATGGAACTTGGTGGAAATCCTCTTCCACTCGGCGAAGTACCTTGGTAAAATGTCGAGGATGGGGAATATGTCTACCCACCATCTCCGCACGGCACCAGCTTCCGTGAAGTTCCGCATGATGGTGTCGATTGACTGGAGCTCATTCTCGTGCGTCGTGACTAGGCGCTTGCCATACGCTGGTGAGAAAGCTAGTGACGCTGAGCAACGGTGGAATTGCCGGGAGAAGTCGTCTGGATTTTGTAGTAGGGGTGGATGAGCGGCTTGCTTTCGAGGTCTTGGACTGGTTTGTGCTTTTGGGACATGCGCGGAGATAGTACTGTTAATTGAAGCCGGTTATGAGTGTTCCACGTCTCTCCGCGTATGAGGGGTGTTCGGTATCCTGGGTGTGTTTGTCAGTTTACGTGTGATGAATCCAGGATATGATAGGGATACTCGAATAGGCTGATATGAAAGCAAGAAGACACATACCACTAGAAAGATGTTTAGCGCAAACCCTAAGCTCCGGTCTGTCGGAGTATATCTTGGCTCGCTTATCTAGTAGATCTCGCGCAGCCTGGTGCGTCCCCAGGACAATGGCCGTCTGCGCGCTCAACCGCATCCTGCATATGTGGCTGTACTTTTGTGCCCATTCCTGCTGTTGGTGCCACTGGTATTTGGGCGCAATCTGGAAGAGGTTTCGGAATATGGGAACTCTTCGGTGGCCGGGTGTTGGATGGGTGGATGTGGTGGATGTGAGAGAACTTGTTTATCCTCAGATGCGCTCCGCTGCTAACTAAATAGGACTAGCAAACATGTGTGCGCAACTACGAGTACTTGGGTGTGAGGGTAAGTGATCGGAAAAAAAGTGGTGTTGCAACAACCACATTTTTTCCGATCACTTTTTGCTCCATGCTAGTACCGTAAAAACTCAAATAGAAGATAAATGTGCTAGGACGTTGGAATTTCCCTTCTCAGCTACGCGAGGGGAAAACACCGCAAACTCAGCCCCCCGTTGAGACATAACAAAAGGAATATACGAGGCGCCTTACTAGGAGAGGCAACTCCAACGTCCTAGCACATTTATCTTCTATTTGAGTTTTTACGGTACTCTAGTGGTTTACCCTCAACGCCGTCCCACGCTCTCCACAACACAACTAGGGTGGTTGCCCGTACCCTACTACCGGTATGATAGACTCAACACTGGGAGGGTTTATGAGTACGTCTGAAGTGGGGAACGAACCGGGATCTCTTCCCCCTCGTATTGCTTCCCTAAGCACAAGCAAGGTACCGTAGATTGAGAAAATAAGCAAATAATATCCTGCTCCGGGCCACCTTAATTCTCACTAAGTCCAATCTTTCTCGGTGTTTCCTGCGTGCTTGTTTTCATGTGCACCCGCGTTCAAGAAGAATGCTGCTGGAGCGGCGGTGTTGGCCGTAGCGATGCCAGTTGATGGGCTGGTTTTGCAGAACATTACTTTGTGAGTTCCCCTCTTTCTCTCCGCAGCTTGAGTTCGGGAGTCTTGCAGTTTCTGAGTACCTCCCATAGCCCATTTTCTTGGTGGTTTCTCTATTTGTATGTTTCCTACTACGAAATTAATCGGGAGGCTAGTGAGCGGACAATGAGTGACACGAAAAGCACACCCCCCATCCTAATGCCCATACCGGTAGTTGGGGAGGAAAGCGTGTACCGGTATCCTCTGAATACGTTCTCATACTCTTTATCATGCCATATAATTTATTGTTGCTAGTCTCATATCGTAGGGACGGTCTATATATAACTTTTAACAATCTCTTCTTCCTGAATCCTTTGACTATCGTGCACTGCATTTCTCTATCTAAAAATCGCTGTACCCAGTTTACCTATCGTTCGGAGAGGAAAGCCAAAAAAGAAGAAACAATTTATACAAGCGAAAAAGACATGTAACGATTGACAGAGAGAGAAGGATTAAATATAACGGAGTGAAATGTGCAAGTTATGAACTCGGCCTTCCTGTAACAATAGAATTTCCACCACGACCTCCTCCCACGAACCAAACTCTACGGAGCTTGGCCAAAGGAAACTCATAAACCCTCATCCATCAGGGAAAGAAAATAGCTAAAGGGGCGTAGGAGGGTACGATATATATCCTCATTCCCATCTCATGGGATTCCCCCCGTCGACTGAGGATGATGCCCAAGCGCATCACGGAGAGTAACATGCCGGGAAGAGGAAGGGGCGGTGGATATTTCCAAGAGGCGGTGCCCCCTAGGGCTTAAATCGTACTGGGGGTCATCGCTTTATGAGGATCTAGTAGCGCTACCACCTTCTCATAGCGCCGCCGTGTAGCCACCATGAAGGGTGTTTGGCCGTCATTATCTGGCTGGTTGGGGTTGGCCTCTTCCCATCTGAGTTGCATTTTCATCGCTCCCTCATGTCCGTAGGCAGCGGCGGGCGAGAGAGCGGTGTTTGGCCGCCATTATCTGGCTGGTTGGGTTGACCTCTTCTCGCCCGGTATTTCCTTCCGCTTAACGGCTGGCTGATCGACTCTGCGTTGTTGGAAGCGCAGGAAAGCAGCAAGGATGGTAACCTCGGCTGGACCATGGTGGTGGTGGTCAATCGTTATATGTCCAGTGTTCCCCTGAGCGTGCTTGGAGCCCTCAAGGTGTATTACCTTGATATAGCTATTCGCAGCCAGTTCGTGGAGGTTACGATTTTTGAGTGATCAGGCACTTACCATACCAATGAGAAAAGGAGTGACACAGAGTAGCGGTGGAATTGCCGGCAAAGGTTGTCTGGCTTTTTTAGGAGTGCATCGATAAGGTGCTTGCTTTCGAGGTCTTAGTTTGTACTTTTGGGACATGCGCGGAGATAGCACTGTTGATTGAAGCCGGTAGTGAGTGTTCCACATCTCTCCGTGCGTGAGGCGTGTTCGGTATCCTGGGTGTGTTTGTTAGTGTAAGTTAGGTGTGGCGAATCCGGGACATGATAGGGATACGTGCATGGGCCAATACGAAAGTAAGAAGAAACATACCACCAGGGAGGTATTTAACGCAAACCGTAAGCTCAGGTCTGTCGGAGTATATCTTGGATCGCTAATCGAGTAAATCTCGCGCAGCCTGGTGCATCCCCAGAACAATGGCCGTCTGTGCGCCCAAACGCATCCTTAATATGTGGCTGCACTTTTGCGTCCATTCCTGCTGTTGGCGCCACTGGTATTGGGGCGCAATCTGGAAGAGGCTTCCGAATATGGGAACTCCTCAGGGGCTGGGAGGGTTTATATGAGTACTCACCCAAAACACCGCGGAGGGTCAGTTTTTGTGGGATTTTTAGCGTCTCGGTGGGAAGTCAGAACATTGCTTTCAGATTGCAGATATCCATTAGTTTCATCATAAGCATCGCATTCTTTCCTTCAATTCGCTATTCGCATTCAACATGGCGTCTCCCGCCATCACTAGTGGGGTTAGGCCCACCTCGTCCGGCTCGTCATGGCTGAGATCGCCCCGCCCAAGTAGTAGTCTCACCACGCCCTCGTCCCAATTCCGAGAAGCCCACCAGAGTGGTGTTCCGCCATACTCATCTGGTTTGTTGGGATTGATGTCGTTCCGTCCGAGTAATATTTTCGCCGCTCTCTCATGCCGATTGCAAGCAGCGAGTAATGTGGTGTTTGATCGTCCTTACCGGGCTTGTCGGGGTTGATGTCATCCCGGCGGAGGCGTATTTTTACCACTCCCTCGTGCCTATTCGCAGCAGCCCACGCGAGAGGTGCATCGCCCATGCTATCATTTTGGTTGATATTGCGACCTCCCACCTCTAGCGAACATGCTGCACTCTCAGCAATCCCAAAGGTGGATGCGCAGTGCAGACCCCAGCAAGATAAATACCGTAAACACATGGTTTCTAGACCTTCAAGAGGATGTGCGGCTATTGTGGTTATCGAACAACTTCAGTGCCGGCAATTTTGCGCCAGCTGAGGGGTGTCTTTTTTCGCGGATTCTCCAAGATTGATTATTCAAGTGGGCCCTTTCCAAACAGTGACGCTGGAGCTTCTAGTATTCTTTATATCGGAACCCCTCTGGTTCACTTAAAGCGTCTTGGGTAGGCAAACGATCCTTCTGGGGGATGGTGCTTGTATCGCTGGTGGCTTCATATAGGGTTCCGACTGTTCGGCATTAGCTTGGTTTCTTCAGATGAGGTATTAACTTATCCCCAATAGAGGAGAGAGAGATACGTACGTTCCTATTCAACTTCTAAATCCGCCATCCTTTGCGAAAATGGCGAATCCTTGTACAACTTTGCCCAATTCCACCTCTTCTGCTCCCATGCCCCGTTTAGATTCGTAATGTGCAATTCGGACTCGTATTGGTGGAACTTGGTGGAAATCCTCTTCTACTTGGCAAAGTACCTTGGCAAATGTCGAGGATGGGGAAGATGTCTACCCACCATCTCCCCACGGCACCAGCCTCCGTGAAGTTCCGAATGATGGTGTCGATTGACTACAGCTCCTTCTCGTGTGCCGTGACTAGGCGCTTGCCACATGCCAGGGAGAAAACTAGTAATGCCTGCCTCGGCTTCCCGGTGGTAGCGGTGGTCGGTCGTGATCTCCTTGGTATTTCCATGGGCGTACTTTGACCACTCATGGTACATGACCGCTATACAAGAATCCGCATCGCGGTCACGAAGGTTTCGCAGTTTGAGTTCTTCATTCAGAATTTCGCGAAAACTGGGCACTTTCGCCAGCCTGCTCAGCTGCGCCTGACGCCCCGCTGGGGGTTAGGCCCACCTAGTCCGACTCATCGGGGCTGAGATCGCCCCGCTCAAGTAGCAGTCCCACCACTCCCTCGTGCCCATTCCGAGAAGCCCACCAAAGTGGGGTTCTGCCGTACTCATCTGGTTTGTTGGGGTAGATGTCGTTCCGTCCGAGTACTATTTTCAACACTCTCTCATGCCCATTGCGAGCAGCCCGTAATGGTCGTGTTTGATCCACCTTGCCTGGCTTGTCGGGGTTGATGTCATCCAGGCCGAGTAGTATTTTTACGACTCCCTCGTGCCCATTCGCAGCAGCCCATTCGCAGCAGCCCACGCGAGAGGTGTATTGCCCATGCTATCTTTTTGGTTGATATTGCGACCTCCCACCTCTAGCGAACACGCTGCACTCTCAGGAATCCTAAAGGTGGATGCGCAGTGCAGACCCCAGCAAGATAAATAACGTAAACACATGGTTTCTAGACTTTCAAGAGGATGTGCGGTTATTGTAGTCATCGAACAACTTCAGCGCGGGCAATTTTGCGCCAGCTGAGGGGTGTCTTTGTTCGCGGATTCTCCAAGATTGATTATTGAAGTGGGCCCTTTCCAAACAGTGATGCTGGAGCTTCTAGTATTCTTTATATCGGAACTCCTCTGGTTCACTTAAAGCGTCTTGGGTAGGCAAACGATCCTTCTGGGGGATGGTGCTTGTATTCCTGGTGGCTTCGTATAGGGTTCCGACTGCTCGGCGTTGGCTTGCTTTCTTCAAATGAGGTATTAACTTATCAGCAATAGAAAACAGAGGCACGTAGGATCCTATTCAACTTCTAAATCCGCCATCCTTTGCGAAAATGGTGAATCCTTGTACAACTTTGCCCAATTCCACCCCTTCTGCTCCCACGCCCCGTTTAGATTCGTAATGTGCAATTCGGACTCGTATTTGTGGAATTTGGTGGAAATCCTCTTCCACTGGGCAAAGTACGTTGGCAAAATGTCGAGGATGGGGAGAATGTCTGCCCACCATGCTCCACGGCACCAGCCTCCGTGAAGTTCCGCATGATGGCGTCGATTGACTGCAGCTCATTCTCATGTGCTGTGACTAGGCGCTTGCCACATGCCAGGGAGAAAACTAGTAATGCCTGCCTCGGCTTTCCTGTGGTAGCGGTGGTCGGTCGTGATCTCCCTGGTATTTCCATGGGCGTACTTTGACCCCTCATGGTACATGACCGCTATACAAGAATCTGCCTCGCACTCACGAAGGTTTCGCAGTTTGAGTTCTTCGTTCAGAATTTCGCGAAAACTGGGCACTTTCACCAGCCTGTTCAGTTGCGCCTGACACCCCGCTGGGGGGTTACGCCCATCTCGTCCGCCTTGTCGTGGCTGAGATCGCCCCGCCCAAGTAGCAGTCTCACCACTCCCTCCTGCCCATTCCGAGAAGCCCACCAGAGAGTCGTGTTCCGCAGTACTCATCTGGTTTGTTGGGGTAGATGTCGTTCCCTCCGAGCAATATTTTCAACACTCTCTCATGCCCATTGCGAGCAGCCCGTAATGGTCGTGTTTGATCCACCTTGCCTGGCTTGTCGGGGTTGATGTTATCCCGGCCGAGTAGTATTTTTACCACCCCCTCGTGCCCATTCGCAGCAGCCCACGCGAGAGGTCTATCGCCCATGCTATCATTTTGGTTGATATTGCGACCTTCCACCTCTGGCGAACACGCTTCACTCACAGCAATCCCAAAGGTGGATGCGCAGTGCAGACCCCAGCAAGATAAATACCGCAAACAGATGGTTTCTAGACCTTCAAGAGGATGTGCGGTTATTGTTGTCATCGAACAACTTCAGCGCGGCCAATTTTGGGCCAGTTGAGGGGTTCCTTTTTCGCGGATTCTCCAAGATTGATTATTCAAGTAGGCCCTTTCGCAACACTGACAGTGGAGCTTCTAGTATTCTTTATATCAGAACCCCCTGCTTCACTTAAAGCGTCTTGGGTAGGCAAACAATCCTTCTAGGCGATGGGTGGTTGTATCGCTGGTGGCTTCGTATAGGGTTCCGACTGCTCAGCATTAGCTAGCTTTCTCCCTCCTGTTGATGAGGTGTTAACTGATCACCGGTGGGGAGGCCAGAGACAGCAACGATCCTATTCAACTTCTAAATCCAGCATCCCTTGCGAAAATGGCGAATCCTTGTACAACTTTGCCCAATTCCACCTCTTCTGCGCCCACACGGCGTTTAGATTCCTAAGGTTCAATTGGGACTCGTATTTGTGGAACTTGGTGGAAATCCTCTTCCACTCGGCAAATCACCTTGGCAAAATGTCGAGGATGGGGAAGATGTCTACCCACCATCTCCTCATGGCACCAGCCTCGAAAACTGAGCACTTTCGCTAGCCTGCTTAGCTGCGCCTGACACCTCGCTGGGGTGTTCTTTATCTGAAACTTTTCCATCCCATTCTGCCCACAATCTCCCCACGGCACCAGCCTCCGCGAAGTTCCGCATGTTGGTGTCGATTGACTGGAGCTGATTCTCCTGCATCCTGACTAGGCACTTGCCATACGCCGGGGAGAAAATCAGTGAGGTTGAGCAATGGTGGAATTGCGGGGAGAAGTCGTCCGGATTTTATAGTAGGGGTGGATGAGTGGCTTGCTTTCGAGGTCTTGGACTGGTTTGTACTTTTGGGACATGCGCGGAGATAGTACTGTTGATTGAAGCCGGTAGTGAGTTTTCCACATCTCTCCGTGCGTGAGGCGTGTTCGGTATCCTGGGTGTGTTTGTTAGTGTAAGTTAGGTGTGGTGAATCCGGGACATGATAGGGATATGTGCATGGGCCAATACGAAAGTAAGAAGAAACATACCACTAGAAAGTTGTTTAGCGCAAACCCTAAGCTCCGGTCTGTCGGAGTATATCTTGGCTCGCTTATCTAGTAGATCTCGCACAGCCTGCTGCGTCCCCAGGACAATGGCCATCTGTGCGCCCAACTGCATCCTTAATATGTGGCTGTACTTTTGTGCCCATTCCTGCTGTTGGTGCCACTGGTATTTGGGCGCAATCTGGAAGAGGTTTCGGAATATGGGAACTCCTCAGGGGCTGGGAGGGTTTATATGAGTACTCACCTAAAGCACCAGGAGGTTGAGTTTTTGTGGGATTTTTAGCGTCTCGGTGGGAAGTCAGAACATTGCTTTCAGATTGCGGATTTCCATTAGTTGCTTCATAAGCATCGCATTCTTTCCTTCAATTCGCTCTTCGCATTCAACATGGCGTCTCCCGCCATCACTAGTGGGGTTAGGCCCACCTTGTCCGGCTCGTCGTGGCTGAGATCGCCCGCCCAAGTAGTTGTCTCACCATTCCCTCGTCCCTATTCCGAGAAAGCCACGAGTGTGGTGGTCCGCCTTACTCATCTGGTTTGTTGGGGTTGATGTCGTTCCGTCCGAGTAATATTTTCACCACTCTCTCATGCCGATTGCAAGCAGCCCGTAATAGTGGTGTTTGATCGTCCTTACCTGGCTTGTCGGGCCGATATCGTCCTGGTCGCGTCCTATTTTTACCACTCCCTTGTACCTATTCGCTGCAGCCCACGCGAGAGGTGTATCGCCCATGCTATCATTTTGGTTGATATTGCGACCTCCCACCTCTAGCGAACACGCTGCACTCTCAGCAATCCCAAATGTGGATGCGCAGTGTAGACCCCAGCAAGATAAATACTGTAAACAGATGGTTTCTAGACTTTCAAGAGGATGTGCGGTTATTGCAGTCGTCCAACAACTTTAGCGCCGGCAATTTTGCGCCAGCTGAGGGCTCTTTTTTCGCGGATTCTCCAAGATTGATTATTCAAGTAGGCCCTTTCCAAACACTGACTCTGTAGCTTCCAGTATTCTGCATACCGGGACCCCCCTGCTTCACTTAAAGCGTCTTGAGTAGGCAAACGATCCTTCTGGTGGATGGTGCTTGTATCGCTGGTGGCTTCGTATAGGGTTCAGACTGCTCGGTGTTGGCTTGCTTTCTTCAGATGAGGTATTAACTTATCCGCAATAGAGAACACAGGCACGTACGATCCTATTCAACTTCTAAATCCGCCATCCTTTGCGAAAATGGCGAATCCTTGTACAACTTTGCCCAATTCCACCCCTTCTACTCTCACGCCCCGTTTAGATTCGTAAGGTGCAATTCGGACTCGTATTTGTGGAACTTGGTGGAAATCCTCTTCCACTCGGCAAAGTACCTTGGCAAATGTCGAGGATGGGGAATATGTCTACCCACCATCTCCCCACGGCACCAGCCTCCGTGAAGTTCCACATGATGGCGTCGATTGACGGGAGCTCATTCTCGTTTGCCGTGACCAGGCGCTTGCCATATGCCAGGGAGAAAACTAGTGATGCCTGCCTCGGCTTTCCAGTAGTAGTGGTGGTCAATCGTGATCTCCCCGGTATTTCCATGGGCGTACTTTGACCCCTCATGGTACACGACCGTTATACAAGAATCCGCATCGTGGTCACGAAGGTTTCGCAGTTTGAGTTCTTCCTTCAGAATTTCGCGAAAACTGGGCACTTTCACCAGCCTGCTCAGCCGTGCCTGACACCCCGCTGGTGGCCAGGCCCACCTCGTCCGGGCTGAGATAGCCCCGCCCCAGTAGCAGTCTCACCACTCCCTCGTCCCCATTCCCAGAAGCCCACCCGAGTTGTGTTCCGCCGTACTCATCTGGTCTGTTGGGGTCGATGTCGTTCCCTCCGAGTAATATTTTCAACACTCTCTCATGCCCATTGCGAGCAGCCCGTAATAGTGGTGTTTGATCGTCCTTTCCTGGCATGTTGGGGTTGATCTCATCCCGGCCAAGTAGTATTTTTACCACTCCCTCGTGCCTATTCGCAGAAACCCACCCGAGAGGTGTATCGCCCATGCTATCATTTTGGTTGATATTGCGACCTCCTACCTCTAGCGAACACGCTGCACTCTCAGCAATCCCAAAGGTGGATGCGCAGTGTAGACCCCAGCAAGATAAATACCGTAAACAGATGGTTTCTAGATCTTCAAGCGGATGTGCGGTTATTGTAGTCGTCCAACAACTTCAGTGCCGGCAATTTTGCGCCAGCTGAAGGGTGTCTTTTTTCGCGGATTCTCCAAGATTGATTATTCAAGTAGGCCCTTTCGCAACACTGACGCTGGAGCTTCTAGTATCCTTTATATCAGAACCCCTCTGGCTCACTTAAAGCGTGGGTAGGCAAACGATCCTTTTGGGCGATGGTGCTTGTATCGCTGGTGGCTTCGTATAGGGTTCCGACTGCTTGGCGTTAGCTTGCTTTCTTCAGATGAGGTATTAACTTATCCCCAATAGAGAAGACAGAGATACGTACGATCCTATTCAACTTCTAAATCCGCCATCCTTTGCGAAAATTGCCAATCCTTGTACAACTTTGCCCAATTCCACCCCTTCTGCTCCCACACTGCCTTTAGATTTGTAATGTGCAATTCGGACACGGATTTATGGAACCTGGTGGAAATCTTCTTCCACTCGGCAAAGTACCTTGGCAAAATGTCGAGGATGGGGAAGATGTCTACCCACCATCTCCCCACGGCACCACCCTCCGCAAAGTTCTGCATGATGGCCTCGATTGAGGGGAGCTCATTCTCGTGCGTCGTGACTAGGCGCTTGCCATACGCTGGGGAGAAAGCTAGTGATGCTAAGCAACGGTAGAATTGCCGAGAGAAGTCGTCTGGATTTTGTAGTAGGGGTGGATGAGTGGCTTGCTTTCGAGGTCTTGGACTGGTTTGTACTTTTGGGACATGCGCGGAGATAGTACTATTGATTGAAGCCGGTAGTGAGTGTTCCCCGTCTCTCCGCGTATGAGGAGTGCTCGGTATCCTGGGCGTGCTTGTTAGTGTAAGTTAGGTGTGATGAATCTGCGACATGATAGGGATACTCGCATTGGCCAATACGAAAGTAAGAAGAAACATACCACCAGGAAGATATTTAGCGCAGACAGTAAGCTCATGTCTTTCGGAGTATATCTTGGATCGCTAATCGAGTAAATATCGCGCATCCTGGTGTGTCCCTAGGGCAATGGCTGTCTGTGCGCCCAACTGCACCCTGAGTATGTGGCTGTACTTTTGTGTCCATCCCTACTGTTGGTGCAACTGGTATTTGGGTGCAATCTGAAAGAGGTTTCCGAATATTGGAACTCCTCGGGGACAGGGAGGGAGGGGAAGTTGCCCCCGTTTCCGCTGAAAGAGATTGGGCCTAACACCCTTTTACGGACCTCTTGATATTAAACCTCTCCAGATTAGTGAGAAAGGAGCTGGTGTATTGGGGGGACAGGAAATAAATCCCCCAAGGCGGAAAACCAGAATACCACTACGAGCGGTGTGTCGTAGAGTGCCCAACCCTGACTTGATTTTTTCAGGGATAATACTATTATATCGTACCTGTAGTGTGTTTTGCTGAGCGGCTGTGATATGATGCGAGCGGAAGTCTTGTCATGGTCTGCGGTGGCATCCTTCCGAAGGGCCACCTTCGCTAGTTGTAAATTTTGAAGCTTTGGAAATTCTTTCGCTGGTCATACCGGTAGTTGGTGTGTGCGTTGGAAATGATTCGTGGCGGGTCGAGCACTTTGGGCGGTGGGCATAATGAAGGGCTTGCAAACCGATTGATGGGTACCGATAGTGCGGGAAGAACTTTGCTGGACGTGAGAGCAAGAGAGAAATTAAAGATCAAAAGAGAGTTATGTTAAGAAAAGTTTCATTGGCTTTGTTCACTGTTTAGGGAGAAGTTGTGAGAGGAGAGAAGGGAAAAGAAGCGAAACAAAAGGGAGAGCGAAGAAGACTAGCGGGCCCTGTAACCAATACGAGCCAAGTCAGCCTCATGACTAAGCTTCGGCAAACAGCCTATGATATCCGACGGTGTGTGACATTTTCACGCTTGTGTATTTGCCGGTAGGGTAAGAGCCTGTTTGGTTACGACGGTTCCGTTCCGTTCGGCGACCGTTTCCACTGTAAAAGAGTGTTCTTTCCGTTTTGAAACGGAAGGAAATGGTCCTTTTGTGGGGGAACGGAACGGAACCGTTGTAACCGAACAGGCTCTAAACTCGCGGCTGTTGGTGTGTAATGTCGGGAAGAGACATACACAGTGGGTGTAGGAACAAGAATTAACATTTGACGTCACTCTAGGTATTAGAGTCTATACCGAGTACTGAAGTATACTTCCCCTGCGTATCTGCCTTCCCGACATAACCCCCCAACCGACATAGCCCCCGCCGGGAGTTTAGTGGTTGAATTGGGGCTCCTGAAAATGGGGATTGGGGGCTCTTTAATGTTAGTAAGCGAAATAGCGGAAACTATATATATATACCGTATCTTCTTGTATGAGTCGGAATGGCGCTAGTGAGGATTTTCCTGAACCTGCCCAATAGTCACTCTTTATATGTTTAAACTGTGGCGACTTGGCGTTCTTCCTGTCTTCCTGCTCAGTTTCCCCTTCACCTTAGTTCTCTTTAGCGCCATTCAGACTCATACAAGAACTTACTGTATGGGATTTCCACCTTCAGTTCGGTTGTGTGAGTCTTTATTGCTCTGAAGCAGGGGCACGGTGAAAAAGCATGACAGGACAGTGTCGCCGACAAGGATACGTGTAAATTTAGTGTTCCTGTTATTTAAGAGGTGGAAACTCCTCAGTGGAGGAGAGGGGATCATGGGATTTTTTTCTTTTCAAGTTCAGAGGTCGCTAGAACTTGTTCTTTCACTCATCACAATTCACCATTCCTGTGACTTGGTCAAACTAACTAATTACGAGCATTCGTCGGTCATCCTTCTGGTTCCACGACGAGCCTTCAATTCCTTGTTTTTGCCTACAGGATGGGGATGGGATGAGTGATGTTTCGTGATCTGCTCTGCATAGTTCTGTTCCGAAATCTGAAATCTGGTCAGCCAGGTGGGATGAATGAACCGGGTAGGTATCTCAGAGTTTGAATTTGTCCATTTGCCTTCAGCCTCGAAATTCATCTTCCTCTCTTTCAGCTACCGTAGTCAATCGACGGGTAGCCCAGGTATGATGCCCGGGCATCATGCCAGTGCCCGGTGTTCCTGTCGAAGAGGGAAATAAGGGTCGCACGGAAGTAGCCGATAGACTAAAAGAATTCACTTGGAGCTTTTGACAATTTGGAGGGAGGATATGGAACATAGGGTCTTACTGCCTACCGGTATACTTAATTCATTCGCTCGGTCCCGTTCCCTGCTCCATCCAACTAAAAAATCAAAGTAACGGTAGAAAAAGGTGTATAAAAAACAGAGACCATATCTTGGATCCTTCTTGGATCACCACACCCATCTCTGTGCTTCCCGGATGCTCTTGTTTCTCCGTGCACTTTTGTAAGAGCAAAGAAAAGACATAGCAGGAGAAATCTATTGTTGAACATTCCCCCATATCCATTCCTTCCGTTCCATCTGCATGTCTCCTGAAGTCTCCTTCCCACTCCCGTAACAAAGCCAAGCACATCCGTCCGACAGTTCGGCGCTGCACATTTCAGCCCCGATACGAATGGAAGTGGCTCGATGCTTCTGGGTCCTCCGGCGATGGGGAACGGGGGTAAGGTACCTAAGGATCTGAACGTTTTGCGTGATGCCCAGCCTCCGACACTCAATCCGCCATGAGGTATCAACTCTATCGCGATCGGGTGGCCGAGCCTGAAGCAAATTTCTATCTCCGGTCACAGAAGTGCCAAGCAGAGTGGTATGAACTGTATAAGAAGAAAAACTAAGAGATTGGGGGGTAATCTGCCGGAACTGCCAGCCTTATTGTTGAGTCCTCACCTTCGATTTTTCTGTTATTTCTAATTGCTATTTAGGCTGCGGTTTTGTTTGGAAAAGACGACATCGTGAGGTTAGAGGGAAATTTCAACCTCCGCGGCGCCTTGGGTAAGCAATTCTAATGCTTATTAATTTGGTTGTTACTTGTCCAAGGTGGACAGGAGTTTACAAAATATATGGCAAAAATGTGTACGTATCACAAATTCACGACTCGTATTTCTGGATATTTATTTCCTGGGACAAGTACTAACAATCATCTGCAGGATGGGTTGTGTATCAGCCCAAACTGATCAAAAAATTGGGACCAATTGTCCACCCGGGTTGAGGACGCTGGATGCACTCGCTAATACCCCAGAATTCATTCAGATTCTTCAGGAGGAAGTAACTGCCTTTCACCTTGTATCCAAAGATGTTATACAGTGTATCCCTTCTACCTATGAGGAAGCATCCAAACGCACATTTGGTAACGATTCTATAATTACGATTTACAAGGGGGATCATACAATGAAACAACGTGCTGTACTTGCCACTTTCCTGAGGATTCAGAGTGGGTGGCCGCATGAGCTACCGTAGAGCGGATGGAAGAGGAAAGGGGAAAACAGACCAAGTTCTGAGTCAGCAACTTTGTTTTACTGGGCTTCAAGGTTCGTATCGCTCTCAGTGCATTGCGTGCCGTGGGGGGGGGGGTTCGATGGTGAGGAGTTAACCAGAGGAGCCATGCCCCGGTGTCGGGTGGCATTGTGGTCTTTAAGGGGTTTGAAGCAACCCTCAGAGATCTCTACCATGATCTTGTGCTGTACCTGATGGTATTATAGAAGTTTTACCGGTAATTCGGGGCTAAAACAAAAGCAAAAGGATAAGGCTGCGGGGGTGTGATCACATGGAAATGGTCGAATGAGACTTGGTGTTCGAGCGACAGTGTCAACTTCATAATGCAGATAGAGGAAATTCCTTTCGAGTTCTTCGACTTGAACATCTCCGGTGGATTCCCGGGCTCTCTGGCATGCAATTCTGTGCTTGTTTGTAGGACCGGGAGGCAGATAGGCTGGTGGGGTTCCGAGATTTTTATATTTTCGAGCTCCTGGAATTCTCGGAGCTGAGATTATCGTGGTTTACAGAGAGGGTCCTCCAGAGATGTCCTCTCTTTGCCATCATGGGAGTGTGCTGAAGAATGGGAAGACGAGTGGAGGCTTGAGGGAGCCGTGGCGATCCATTGAAAGATTGGGTGCTTTTATCATGTTTTATATATACTTCTGCCTTCATCACTGGTTTATTGAGAAGTGAAAGATCCGAAGCATGTAACTTTATGTCTTCTACCCCACCTATCCCTCCTACACTCCTCCCAAATGTAAAGTGAATCCTCCCACTATTGATAAATAAGCTCAAAGTCATCAGGTTACTCAAAATTAGGGGGGTAAGTATGAGGAGAGTGGGATGGAGCACAACCAATCCGCTAGCTTTAGCTTATGGTCTTGATAGAATTACCTTAATATTCCTTATTTTTAAACAAATCCAGTCGGTGGAGCATTGTTTTACCAAATTGTGGATTATTGTATCGCCTTTCTTGTGCGCGTACAACAGTCTTGACTTTACTTCGCAGTCCGCTCCACCATTGATACTTGCGTATCACGCGCTCATCACGAATGTCACCAAAATTCCCCAGAGGCAAAATTCCCTTACTCTCTCCTCGAAGCTCGCTCTTGAATACTGTCCAGCATAGGAAGAGGATCAACTCAGACAACCAGCCCAGGTGTCTGATGCGGTGGCGAGCCTAGAAGATTTCCTGGATTGACAATAAACAGGAAAAAGGGGAGCGAGATGTACAGCTCCCGTAAGAACTGGAATATTTGAGAATGACGCTACGACATTCGAGATCTCCCGCTTGGATTGCCGGAGGAAAACACCTCGAAGAGAGTCTCCTTCAGCTCTCAGTGGAGACAAATGAGGAGAAAAAAAATGCGGCAGAACTCCGATGCCCCAGCGGGGCTCAATTATTCCAGTCCTCATGGTAGGCTTGATGGGCAGCAGTGGATTCGATAAGAGGAACAGCGAGTGATTGTTTGTGAGTAGGCTAAGAGCATGCGGCAAATAATAACTTTACCGGTCTACGCACTTGCGAGATTCTTATTCACAAAGTTCCGGAACTTGAATCTACCAATGGGCCAAAAGGGAGTTTCTCCACCTTCGGCTTCGCAATTCCAAGGTATTTTAGGAGCAAACGCCTAATCCACGATTACTTTGGGACGGTCCGCAACTCTCCTGGGCATCCAGTGCTCGATTACAACACCCCGCTACATCTAGCCACTCTAACCAGAATTCGACAACCTCTTATTAGTTGGCTAGCTAAATTGCGGAGTACTCCGGTTCCCGCTGGGTATCCCCCAACTTTCTTTCCGACACCCAATGTGCTCCTACAGCATTATTCTGCACAGCCCACAGGCTCAGTGCATGGGGTAAGCTTGTTCACTCGGGAGACCTTCGGACTTGCAGCAGCCAGGCTTAATGGGACATGAGGTTGCACCTCGGTAGAGGCTCATTTGCCAGGCGTTTGCGCTGGTGGTAAAGGTGGAGAGGAGGGCCGCGGCGACAGTGAGGAGGGAGGCGTGCTGCATCGAGGGCGGATTGGTCAGGTTTTTGAGAAAGATAAAAGAAAAAGAACCAGGAGTGAGGGATGATTTGAAGTATCTGGTTGGAGAGCACTAGACACTGGTCATATCTGTCGTTCGATCTGATGGTCAGATATTGGCTGTCGTATTGAGGCCTGGAGGACTCTATTCTCCTATGGGCTTCAAGGTGCAATATATCGCTACTCCTGTGTGGGGAGAAATTAGGAGAGAAACCGTTCCCCTAATCTTCGGTGATTCTGTGCCGCTCTCCCTTCGTCTCCCGACTTCAAAACCTAACAACGAAGCATCCATCACCCGGCGAGGCTAGACTATTTGGGTACCGCAAAACCCCTTAAAATCCACTATCGGAGATCTCAGACAGAATTACTATCTGAAAAACAATGGGCTTAACTAGGTAGGTGGGTTAGCGAAATAACGAATACCTGTTAATTAGATCCAGCAAGCTCAACCTCCCCAAGCCACACTCTGCCTGGATAATACTATTCCTTCTCAGAGTATTTTGTTTTGGATTGCGAAGGCTTGGGGCTCGATCCTCAATGGTGGGTTCAAAGGATCTTTGCTATCACGAGTTCACGAGTGTAAGTAATGGGGGTATGAGTGGAGGCAGCAGGTATGGGTGAGCCACGGGAGGATCGGGCTTTCATGGATGGTTTATTGAGGGGCGAAAGATCCGAAGTGCGTCACTTTACCTCTCCTGCCCCCAATACTCCTCCTGCACTCTTCTCAAGGTGTAAAGTAAATCCGCCCGCTATTGATAAATACACTCAAAGTTATCGGATTACTCAAAATCAGGGTGGTAAATAGGGGGAAGGAGGGATGGGATATGGACAACCAATCCACTAGCTTCAGGCTATGATCTTTATAGAATTAGTTTAATATTCCTTATATTTGGATGGGCCTAGTCTGTGGGGCTTTGTTTTGCTAAATTTTGGATTATTGCATAGCTTCTCTTGTGCTTGTACAGAGTGCTTGATTTCACCTCGCAGTCCGTTCCGTCTCTGATACTCGTGTACCGTACGCTCGTCATGAATAACACTAAAATCCTCCAGAGGAAAAATTCATTTGGTCCCTCGTTGAAGCCTGACTTTGAATAGTGTTTAGCATAGGGGGAGGATCTACTCAGGCAACCAGCCCAGGTGTCTAACACGGCGGGGAGCCTAGAGGATTTCTTGGGTGACGATTAAAGGAAGGAAACGAGCAAGATGTACAGCTCCCGTAAAAACTGGAATATTCGAGAATGACGCTCCGACATCCGAGATTTCCCTCTTGCAGTGCAGGCGGAAAACACGTCGAAGGTCTCCTTCAGCCCTCTGGGGAGATAAATGAAATGAAAAAAAATGCTGTAGAACTCTGATGCCCTAGAAAAACTCTTAATTATTCCTGTCTTTACGGTAAGCTTGAGGGGCGGCAGTGAATTCTGTCAAGAAGTGAACATTTTTGTTGTGCAGCGGAAGATTGTTGATCAAGTTCTCTAGCTAGCTAAGCGGAACATGAACCGTGTAAGTATGCCCTATCGTGATAAGGTAACCATGATGTGGAATATACACCTTCCTCGTACGCTCCCTCATACGCAATAGTGAGTAGGAAGCCTCAAGCAAATCTCTCGTACCTCCGCCCGGAGGACCATTTATCAACACATTTCTTAAAAAATTCAATAAGAGGAACGGCGAGTGATTTTTCGTGGAGATGAGAAGCTAGTCCGGCAAATAATAGAGGGTTGGGCACTTGCGAAATTCTGATTCACAAAGTTCCGGAACTTAGGTCTACCAGTCGGCCATAGGAGAATTTCTCCACCCTCGCCTTCGCAATTCCAAGATATTTTAGGAGCAAACGCTTGATCCACGATAACTCTGGAACAGCCCGCGGCACTTCCGGGAGTCCCGTGGCCGGCTACAACACACTGCTACCTTTAGCAGCTCGAACAAGAATTAGGCAACCTCTTGTCAGTCTGCTATCTAAATTGCGGAGTATTCCGGCTCCAGCTAGATATCTCCCCCAACATTCTTTCCCACACCCAAGGTGCTCCTACAGGGTTATTCCGCACTGACTACTAGCTCAGTGCATGGAGCTGGCCTGATTGCCCGGGGAACCCTCACGCTTGCTGTGGAAGCCGGACTCACCACAAAGGAAGTCATGAACTGTGACAATATTGATCGCGTGACGGTAGAGGGGCATTTACCAGGGGTTTGCGCTGGTAAGGTGGAGAGGAAAGCTGCGGCGGCAAGGGGCGGGGTGGCGTGCTCCATCTAGGAGGGAGTAGGCCAGGCTATTGAGAAAGATAAGAGAGAAAGAACAAGGAGGGGGGGTGCTTTGATCTATTTGGTTGGAGTGTTAAGAACTGATTGTATCTGTTGCTCGATATGATGGTTAGATTTTGGCTGTCGTTTTCAAGCCCAGAGGACTATACTCCCCTGCGGGCTTCAAGCTGCAATATATGGCTACTCCTCTGTATGGAGAAATTAGGAGAGAAACCATTCCCCATATCTACGGTGATTCGGTGCCACTCTCCTTTTGTTTCTCCACCTCATCAAGGAAGCATTCCTCACCTAGTGAGACTCTCAAGAATATCCACAATCGCCTTTTCGGGTAACCGGCGGCAGCGCTATCTCGGCACGATTGATAGTTGATGTCCGGGGGTGGATAATTACGAACACTGGAGTGGACATCTGCATTCCAGATGGCTAGGGAAGTAGTCTACCGTACTGTATTTGCTCGCTAGGTCCATCATTGGGGATCTTAATAGAAATAATTGTCTGAACTATGGTAAGCTTAGCTGAGCAGGTTAACAAAATTAAGAATACCAGATAATGGGGCCTAACGGGCCCAGCTCAAATAAGCTATAATGTGTCCAGAAAACGCCACTCCTTCTCGCACGGGTTCGTCTCGGATTGCGGAGGCGAAGCGCATGGCAGCTGACGATGGATCAAGCGAGTAAATACGGTAGTGAATTCGATCAGTAGGAGGTTGGCGATGGCCCCAAGCACAATAACCGAAAAAGTAACCTAATTGATCCAATGGCTGCATTTGTACCTGACAGAGCTAGGTTCATAAACAGCCGGTTGGTCTCATCACTGTCGTTATCTCTAACTGGAATTACCTTCTTTTCGTGGTGAAGCCATGAGAGGGGAATGGGGGCCTCCTGGGCTCTTCTCTGCGCCGATTTTTTTTAAGTTGTTGAAGGATTTCAACCCCGCATCTTGGGGTTTAGAGCTACGGTGGATTTGGTATTCGCGGGCAAACAACTCTCGGACAAGGGAGGTTAAGCACTTCTCCCACTGACGCTTCTGGAACCATAGCGTTTCTGCTGCTACTACCTCAGCCGGGAGCTAGGGCGCGTTGCTAAAATATGTCGGAGGTCGTACAGAAGAGGCCGGAGATGCAGTGTATAGTAATGGGACTCGAACGATGAAAGAAAGAGAGAGATTGATTCTATCTTGCTTGCTCGCCTCTAGACGCGCCAGAGACTGCGGTACTTTATAACAATCCGCAGTATCAACATACATCAATATGACTCTAGTTACTTCCTCGTACCCCACATTCCAAGTAGCCTGGCCATTGGCAGAACATATGTGCACCACACATCACATTGAAGTAATACTTCCGACAAAATAGCCAACGAGAAAGCAGAGTGATTATCTGTGATTGCGGTAACCATCTTGGGTGAGCCCCTAGAACTGATAAAAGCCAGGGCACCCGTGAGTTATTTTTCTAGCGGTTAGAAATTATATGGGATATTAAGGGTGATTTTTAAACAGAATAAGCGCAGATGACTGGGGCGGCCGGGCTACCTTGTCACTAAAGCGATGGCTAGGGAAAAGTCTGTAACCCTCTATAACCGCAGCCCGACCATCCCGGAAGACAAAAGACCTGGCAACTAACCTCCGACTCTCTACCAAAGAAGAAAATCCTGGGGAAGAAATACCGTGTTAGTGTCTGCTCCCCTGTGAAGGATGACCGCCTCACTGCTTGTGTATTCAAATTTTCTATGGTATTATTATACTTTGCACTGAGACTTTCACCTCGTAATCCTGCCACGCACAGGGGACGATAATTGATGTTAACGAGTTCTTATGTACAGCACTGTACCTGCTGACCCTTTTTCAATACTCACAGAGAAAAAGTGGAGCTAGGGCATCCCCATGCTCAAACGCTCTAAAAGCTGGGGATCGAGCACTGAGGCCACTCTAACCAACAGACTCGAATTTTTGAGAGGTATCACGTATTGTGCCTCAGCTCTCGAGTATGTATTCACTATTTTGAACCGGAGGCGGAGCTAGATGACGGAAAACTTTTGCCACCATCTTAGTAAAGTTAGTCGTTTCCGGGGGGTGGGGTTTTTCTTCTTTACTTTTGTTCGCTCTATTCTGGAGATTATTTGCTGCGCTAATTCTCCATAATAAGGGGTTCCGGAAATAGGAATTAAAGGAATATACGATAAGAAATCTGGGGGTATCTGAGAGGGTTCTTCTCACCCAGGACATGAACGTGCATACCTGGGAGGGGGCCGTTTCCCTATCAGGCTCTGGCTCTGGACCGAGGCCGCATACAGTACCGGAGGACCCCGGGTGAAAAGATATTCTCCTAGAGCCGGAGGTGCTCGCGGAGCACGGGGGGCAAAAATTGTGCTTTCTTTCTTTCTTTCTAGATTTGGATCCTTACCCTAATCCGATATCCGATGTTTGCATGACAATTCAACGTCATGGGTTCGGGTGTGGCTTCTAGAACTATGGTACAGTACCGGTATGGGCCGCTGTGAAACAGCCTCACCTCACCTCACCTGTGGTTTTGGGCGAACTGGGCAATGCGTTGCTGGTGTACTGTAGTACTGAAGCCTTTCGGGTTATGTGCTACAGCCTTCCAAGGGGGAGCGGTAATGTTTGGAGCCGTTCCGTTAGATTCGGAGTGCTCATGCTCTGAGCCAGTCGGGCCCATCCCACCCCAATCCAATGGGCACTTCTACTCAGCCTCGGGCACGTTATAGTTCCACCGGAATCCTACAAGAGAAATTTCAAATCACTGTTGCCCCAATTCGAACTATCTAAGGCAACTAATCGGTAGGTTCGTCATCCTGGGCTTGGCCTAAAAAGCATAAATCGCCAATTACTAATTACCGTGTCAGATCGTAATATTCTCCTAAGGAATGTCTTGCTGTTAGGGTATAATCTCCGAGATTAGAGTATTAAGCTCCGAGCTAGTACGGGTGGAGAAGCCTCTCCTGGGATGGTCAGGCTGTGCTTTCAGGGGCTACGGTGCTCTGACATTATTTGCCATGGTAACACCAACGGAGGTCTCCTGATATTATTGTATTAGTCTACTAGCTTAGTGCTCAGCGGTCTTTGCAGCACGAGATTTGTCTATTCAATCTGCTGCAGAAACTTGGATAACCGGAAAAGCACAGCGAAAGCGAACTCATCAGCCCCTCTGGAGGATTGGAAAGCACCAAACGCTACTACATAAGGCAACTCAAACAACATGGCACTTGGTTTAATTATTTGGGTTTCCATTGGTAGATGTAAATAGATGTCAAATTTTGTATACTTGGTCAGATGCCCCGATTTGACATCAGAGAGATTACGGTTGAGTAAGGCAGCTGATCTCCCTGCCATTTATCACTGTGCAAGTACAACACAATAAGATGCAGGACCCCCCCCTTATCAAGGCCTAAGGCTGAATGATAAAAAATGAGTCTTCATTCTGACCATTTTCCTGTTTACTCAAGATACAACAGGGGGTGCCCAACATCTCTCGGCCCAATTAGCTTCGGTCGATTTTGGTGTTGGAGGCTGCACCGCACTCAAATACGGTACCTGAAAAGACGATCCGAGCCGGCAAAGCTACGGGGCGAACCTGTTCGTGGAACACACTAGATCTCGTCCATACCGAAAGGCTAAAAAGGGGAAGTTTGGGGATCTGCAGGAGTATTTCCACGTTGATAGGTTCCGTGTGACGTAATACCTAACCTTATTTGTAATTCTTGTAATACATTATTATGCAATGTTGCCCGTTGAGGCTTAGAGGCGAGGGGAAAAAGTCAATTCACTGCCTTACTACATTGTTATCGCGATATCTGGACATTAGTTCGGAAGCGGAGTGAAACAGCCTCGGTGGCGTAATCCGCAAGTGCAACAACCATTACTCTTCTCAACAAAGGGCCTTAATATTAGACTACGTCGCTCTTAGTAATTCGTTCCCAAGTTAGGAGTCCGTCAGGAATTCCCGGTTTGAGTTTGAGTGTAAGCTGGCAGGCGGTCTCTAAGGAAAACGGTCGAAAGATACTGGAAGAATAACCCCCTTGTGACTACTGTAGTTTCCTGATGCCTAGGGGAAGTGCCAGAGGAGTGGCTTGATAAGCTAGTAGACTTTGGAAAGCCGGTCAATGTGCCGGCGGTATTGGGAGATATCCGGTTCCGAGAACACTCTTGCACGACTATCCAGTTTGAGTGACTACACGGTACTTGTATCTTGAGGTTAGCAGCAGATACCGATACTACCCTTCGGATTATTGGCTGCTTTGAGATGTTGGTGCAAGGTGCGTTCACATCCCCGAGGGAGCTGACGGCATGTTCCACAAGAAACGGGCGATGGACCGGTAACTTTAACCCCAACGTCGAATAGGATCGTGGTATTTAGTCAATTTAGAATGAAGGAAGGTAAGGACAACACGCATCTACAGATAACATGACACGATACGTGCTATAAACATCGTAAAGGGTGGGGTTGCCTAAGTATTTTACCTAGGAAAAGGGACCAATCGTAAAACCCTAATCTACCCCCGTTAGATCATCAAGTATCATAGTTACTGACCGGCTGAGCGACACCGTCAAAGGGGGGGAGATTGTCCTGGAATAGTTAGATCTATCGGCGCATTAACTCCCCGACGCCGCTAATAACAGGTATAATGAAATGAGTGGCTGCAGTTTTCGAATATCTATGTTTAAAGCCATCACAAAGCTGCTGAAAAGGCGGGGTACTGTACTCTACAAGTATAGTACTGGTACCACGGGAGATTTTTTCGCACAAGATAGGGGCTGTTTTGCTGGTCAATTATGTGCGAAAAATCTCCCCTGGTACTATACTTGTGCCGGTAAACGTTATTCCTCTCCTTTCGCCCTTCTACAAAAATCACCCTAATTTTTCTGGTACTACGCATGCGATAACCTTAAAGTTTGAACAAAATAAGCTGTACGGGAGACTGGACAGAGCCTAGCAAAGGGGTAGAAAATGTGAAAAAGGAGAACCGGAATCTGCTCAGCAGCCCTACGGTCTGATAGGTATACCAGTAGTACGGGATAACACCTGGAAACCCCCCCCCCCCCGGAGGCTCCACCCGAGGTGCTTCTGTCCAAACCCCAGGAGCACCGCAGCAATACGAGGAATTCGTAAGATTTAAGGCCTAAGTCTTACCGTCTTACCTGACTTATATTAGTAAATTGATGAATGCTTGAGTTTTATGAAGAAAGGCCCCGTTTAGGTGTCGAATTGTAAGTTATGCCTATTTCCCGAGGTTCCCCACTAGGAACGAAATCAGGGACAAATAGGCTGAAAGTAAGATACCGGTAGCTTAAGCCTACCTCCGAGTAACTGCCCGCAAGAGAGGGAGGCGTTCAATACCGGGTTAGTGCCTTGACGACACGTGAAAACTGTGGAGCCTAGATTCTGTGCAAGGACTCCTCTACCAAAGTCCCTCGTCCCGGGGCGGTATCGCGGAATCGTAAAACGGCCCGTAAACCAGAAAAGGGGAGGGGGATGGAGGGGCTGGTAGTGCTTTTTTGTTGTATAGTACCGCATAGTTCCGTTAGGGAGGCTAGACCAATTATATGCCCGCCCTAGGCCATAGAATGGCAGATAACTTACCGGTATAAGTTACCGGTAGTTATACCGGTGGGGTTGATCCTTGTATGGACACTAACCAACAAATGCCCCGCCTCCGGGGACGACAGAAATAGTACTCGTATAGTAATGCAAGATCGGGTTTCTGGAGTGGTGTGTGGGGAGATGGGAGGTGGTTGTGGTAAGATGCGTCTGTGCCAAGACCCATCAGCCTCATGTGAGCATCGCTCCGGCTCCAGCACAAGCACCGGCCTCTATCGAACAACCACGCTACCCTGAACCCACCGCAAGAAAAAAGCCTTCGTACATCCACACAATACCAGTACCCTACCAAGAATACCGGTACTAAGGGTCGCCGTGAGCAAGATGAGAAGGATGACAACTGTGATACGCGGTTCGGCTCGTGAGGCCTTGGCGGTCCTTAGCTGGTGAGGTTTCCCACCCCAACGCAGCCCCTCCACGTTGAGTTCAAGGGTATATATAAGGGCGGGCATCTTCTCACGAGCTTCGAACTTCATCCATCGACTAGGTCAGCTCAGGCGGTTCGGATCTCCTCTTCAATCCACTTCAATATTCGTCTTCGCTCAAAGTTTTTAGAAGCTTCACTTCCAAACTATCAAGATGAAGTTCTCCAGCGTTCTCCTTTTCGCCTCTGCTGTTGTCAGCGCCCTCGCTGCCCCGGCTGCCCCCAAAAGCCGTGTCTTCAAGCTCAAGACTGCCGACAGCTCCAATGGCGAGCTGAACGGCTTCTGGCTTGAGAACTCTGGCAATCACGCCTCCTTCGCGACTGGTGGGAAGGTTGTCGAAGCTTACTTTGCCGATGACGGCAGCCGCAGGCTCATCGTTAACGGACTCGATGGTACCGAAGACAAAGCTTTCCTAATCCCTACGACTGCCGCTTCTCCTGTTTCCAATTTTGTTTTCGCCGATGTTGCTGTTGCTGAGGTAGGATCCGAAATAACGTTCTTGCCACCTATGAGATAATTTGTTGATTTTGATACTATAGTCTCGCTCCACTGACTGGCGCATCACCGACGGTAAATTGGTATACGGATCCGAGGACCGCTTCTATGCTTTCCCTTCTACTACCGGGACTGGATGGGAGGTCAATAATCCCCTTTCCTCCCTCATATAGCACGGCCCAATCGATACTGACAATTTTTTAGGTCCGCTGGGTCGAAAAGGATGCTATCATCACCGCAAACGCTTTCCCCATCGACCTTGCCGTCGAATACCTCGCTTAAGCCTAGCAACCCTCGCAAACCTACTGGTAATAGATCTTCACCTGATCGTAACGGCAGCACTTATAGTACGATAATGAATGATTTCTGGAAGTTAATGATAACGGCAGGGGGGTATTTAGTTACGAAGGGAGGAAGGAGAACAAAAAAACCATAACTTTAGACTGGTGTTTTAGAATAAGTGCTGCATGGTTAATTGACGCTACCTTTAACTGCGGTTTTGTGCTATATCGAACGCGGTGCTTCTGTGATAGTGTCAACTGGGATCTCCGGACCGGATGCCAGTTTCGGAAGACATCGGGATTCTTGCTTTGAACTAACTTGTCTATTGGAAGTTATTGAAACCATCAATGCCGATCAATTCTTAATGGCGGAAACGGCTTGACGTTCTCCAGAGCAACTTGAGCCTCCCCCCAGGCTATGACTTCAGCTAGAAAAGCATACGATACCGTAATCCGCTGTCACCGGCCGGGCTCCAAGTGATAGCGCGCAGTATGCCCTTCACATGTAGTGAGGAGAGAGCTCAGCCTGTCCCAGCCCAGATATAAGAGGAAGTTAGCGAACCTCTTGACTCTTCCAGAAGCCCATCTAGAGCTTGCTTAGCTTTTCTATGACATCTGACTCTCTCTCCCTCGAACCCTGCGCACTAAGTAAATGCGAGCAGGGTGAACCCACTCGTGATCACTCGCCTACTTGAAGGTGCGCCTCAAGGTAGTCGACGATACCCGCAGCTGTAGGTATCGTGCATAGTACCAAGGAGGTTGGTTTCGGTATGCGACATACCGTAGGGCGGGAGGAAACTTCCAAAGGCCTGATGGCTATCCTCGGTTGGTGGGTCAAGGGGTAGTTTCGGTGATAAGTTCCTTGAGGGCTGTGCTTTTGTCGTAAAGTTTTGCTGTGAGTATTTTCTTTGTGGGGAGTGGTAAGGCTACCGATGGTTTATCAAGTTGAGCCTCCAAGCGATGAAGTTGGTAGGTGTTGGAATCATAATGGATCCCTCCAATTGTATAGTGTTCCTTTTGCGGTACTGTATTGTGCTGTACGGCACATTCCCCTCCTCTCCCTCTAACTTACTAGTACTAGTACACCCCTCTTCTCCCTGCAACAGCACTAACTCAATTTCGATTTGAACTTGTTTTCGGGACGATCTTCCTAGGAAATTCGGGTCACTTATGCATAACTGGGATCCCAACGATTTGCACTGGTCCTTGCGGGTGGCTTGACTCGCCGAGGGAGAGTTGACCTAACACTGGTAAGTGCCCTACTAGGGTGTCTCAATCCTTGCACAGTTCCTTGGTGGTCTTGTTCTTTCCTTCCTTCCTTTCTTTTTTTCTTCCTTTCCCCGAGTTACCGGCGGCGGAATTTGGTGTTTTGGATATAGGAACCGATAGAAGGGGGTAAGAAATGAAGCGGTGAGAGTAAGGCCGCTGGCTCAAGCACAGCTAAATTTCAAGAGATGAACTAGGCAATCGATAAAGGAGTGAGCTAACGGCAGACCATAAGATATGTATCTCTGAGTAAATGACAATCGCCATGAACAAGCTATCGTACTGGGAAAGCTGGCCCTAAGCCCAACCCACGCTCCAAATGCCGTAAAAAAAAGCGAGTTAAATAAAACACTCGATGCTTAATATCACCAGGGGCAAAAAAGCTGATATCGCGTACTTACCCGCATATGCTATGAAAACGACAATCTATCACTCGGTGCTCGATCTCAGCACCCCACCATCCCATGCCCACGGCATGCTATCCCATAACCCCATGCCCCGTAGGGAATCTAGAATTTGTGAGTTTCTGTATTCAGAACGGGGGGGATTACCCTCTTGAACTTGGTTTCGGAAAAGACCCCCACGACCCTGACATTCCCCGGGAGTTCGGGAATATGTAGATCTCTGGGAAAGGTGTTGCAGTGATTTTTCTCTAGTTATCCTAGTGGCAGAGCCCATTATCCCAGAGTTTTTAAAGGGATTCCGGGCTCAATTCGGGGCAAAAGTTGGTCAGGCTGGTTGGTACTGTGTCGAGCTTCACAGCCCGGGAGGTGGGGGGTTGAATCTGGTATAGCGGGAGCGGACTGAACTTTCTCACTAGGATTGGCCGTTTGAGAAATTTAAGTAGACGATGTGCTCACTCACTACTCCTCTCCGTTTTAGTCCTCCAATTCTTTGGCATTTAAGTTATGTGTTATGGATTAGTTTGTTTTTCACGGGAGATCTGGTCTCCTGGGTACTGTCGAGCGCCATTGAGGGTTGTGTTCTTGGTAGGTATTTATCGACGCTTTATCGGGGGGTCTGGTTTTGTGGTCTGCAGGTATCGGGGGGAGATGTTTTGAGATTCTTGGGGGCAGGTATCGCCTAAAGAGACGTTCTGGTGGACTAGGTGGGATTCCGAACATTGTTTCTCACGGTATGAGCAATGGCAATATTTCGGAGATCTCTCCTTGTTTGGTTCCTTCTGTGATATCATAATAGCTTAGTATTGAGTTCACACATGTTGATCATACCTTATCGCTCTAAAGCTGGTAGTTAGGTTGGGCGGATCCTCTATTGATAAATTCATAATAAAACCGAAGGATTGCCTACTAGACATGCGGTTGGAGGGCCTTTGATTTTGGGGTGCTCAGCAAGTATGATGGGCGCTTGGCGGTAGATTGTCGCTTTTACATTCTATGCCCCTAGTCATAGGATATTGGTTGTTTTTGTTTTTTTTGTTGCCTATTTTCATCAGGACTACTAAGGGTCGTGGGATTGTTCTAGATTGCTCGAGATAGCTAGGGATCATGATTTTTCAGCCTAGTGCGTTTCTTTAGGGTTGGTCCAGCTTCTAGAGCTTCTGGAGTTAGCTTGACGGAGGTGTAGATCTCCAGGCCTGTCCTTAGCTAGCGGGTGTCGTGAATGGAGCAGCCATCTGGTCAGCGATCCTTCCACGTTGGGAGCGTAGAGTCTGTCATGATTGCACATTCACCCCCCCTCCCATTCTTTAGTGTTTCCTTTGGGTTCCAACACTACGGGGCTCGCTACCTTCGGCTCACGCGGTCTGTTTCAATTTGAATTTTACACAGCTGCGCCTCCATAGGGGTTCTGGCACAAAAATTCCAAGATGTTGCCCGAATGCCTTTCTGCCTGGAAAAGTCCTGAGAGGCCCAACCAAACACCACCTAGATCCCCTTTCCCCCAATTAGAGTTGGTCTTACACGCCCTCTCAATGCTCGGCAGGGGGTCTAGCTTGTTGCGCGCTTGATAATTCTGCCCAACTTTGTGGACCAAAAGGTTGGGTCTTAGTATTGAAGGTTGAAGTCCGGGAATTATCTCCTGGGTGGTGTTGCTTCTTTGATAGATTTCGTGATAGCGAGTGATAATCTATGTTAAGCATCCACTAGGCCTTTCTTATTACTCGGCATTTCTAGTTAATACCCGGTGAACCTGCACCGTTGCTCCCGGGGTTCAGTCCTCTGTCCTCACTACCGTTAAATCAAACTCAAGGCATCTCCTATTGGAGGTAAATTTGTGCTAGAACTGAGTGTAAGGGTGATCACGGATCAGTCCCTCAAATTAACGATAAGGCATACATATCGTAGAACCCCCTATGGGCCTCAGCCCGGGCTCGTTTGCTACATCTCCCATCCCTAACTTAAAAATCCACAGCTATGGCCCACCGATCTTTACCAGTGGTATCACCCCCCTAGTTGCGATCTCCAGTGCCAGATATCCAGCCCCAAAAACCCAATTCTGTAGCTCACTCAGGTCAAGCCTCAAAAACATAGCACGAATAGGTGGTGATGAGTAATTGTTCAAAGGATTTGACGGTTTCGGGGAACAAGTCGATGCTCTCTCCCATCCTAGCATAGAAGCCGGCTGTCATCCTTGACTGCACTTCCCATTGTTTGCTCCATTAGGGGTCGATGCTGGCATGCTGGATACTAGCATCGCTTTCGAAAAGGAATGGCCCAATAATAGAGTCAGGGAGTTTCACAATCACACTTCATAACAAGAGAGAATACAGGTAAGTTGTCAACCGAGTAGGTATATTTGCCCGCCTCCGGTAAAAGTTTGTATCAACTTATTACTAGCAGTGGATTTTCCTTGTGCGAAAGTCCCCTGTAAAGCCTAGCGCTGTACTATCCGAAACCGATAACCCCGACTCAAACATTGATATCTCTACGGCGGCGGAAACGCCTATACCTTGGACTTGGCGTGGAGAAGCGCGGCCTGTGATTTCTTGCCTGAACACTGAGGAGGCTGAGCCTCCTCTGCCGTTGTCCCTTGCTATCAGGTTACAGCGTGGTGTGGCAGTGTTACTAGCGATATCCCTTTTGGACTTGGGCTCGAAACGATATACTGCACGGCGAAACGAAACGAAACGGCGCCAAGGAATCACACCTAATACGATCGCACACAGAAGCGGGGGAAAAACTCTTCTCTTCACAACAACAACAGTCTCTC
>Ga0307513_10000382_pt1 | contig 64333 bp, 59 predicted proteins | sample 15_EM_MG_FD_202174 | JGI IMG/M metagenome (GOLD analysis project Ga0307513, IMG submission 202174) | Populus trichocarpa ectomycorrhiza microbial communities from riparian zone in the Pacific Northwest, United States - 15_EM | ecosystem: Host-associated > Plants > Roots > Unclassified | place...
TTCCACCCGGGGAACCCCCCCCCCCCCCCCCCCACCACCGTTTGCCTTTTTCCTCTCCCGGCAGAATATTTCAGGTGCAGGAAATAACCATATGGTTCCAACAAGTCTGGGCATAATACCAACGAGCAAAGTGAACCACAGTATAGTGCCGGATACACGATACCACGACCAATTGCCTGATCCCTTTCCTCTCCTCCCCCCAGCATAGCAAAGCAAGCAACCCAGTCAGGTAATATAGGGGAAAGCTCACCTGGTCCCCGACTAACCATAAAAAATAAAAAATACCTCCTCATATCACATCATGGACAACCTTTCCGATCGAACGGTGTCCATCACCAATTCCCTAATAAGGTAGTCCTCCATACACACACACACGCACACACACACCTTCCCCACTATTCGTAAGCAGCAGCCCCAAGCCGTTCTGCGTAACGGTTGATATCAAGACTTCATCAATTGGAGGGTAACGAGTACCTGCGCTTTGATTCCTCCTGGGGTTTGTTCTTGTAGTTGGTCATGTGGTGTCACTCGGTTTGGGTTTTACGCAGGTTCTTTAAAAAAATTAAAAAGTTTTACTGGGTGCTGCGCGGAAGTTTTTGACGCTGTCATTTTTCTAGTGTGTGTTTTTTTACGAGGCGTGGGAGCGCGTATTGGGTCATTGTTTTTTTCCTCCTGGTGTCATTGGAGGGCACAGAGCCGGTGATTGGTTGTGATCCGGGACTGGAGAAGTATGATTTACCAGCTATATTATTAGGTACTTGTATGACAGATAGTTCCATCTAGGTTATTACACCCGGCCAGTTATTATACAGAATCGAGTAGGTATATGATACTACGATTCCATAGTAGCTTCCCCCCGGTCCCCCTCCCCTCCTTCCCCACGATTTCACGCCCCTATATAGACAATCTAGCGCGTCCACCTCGACCAACCTCCAATCCGGGCTAAGCCCTCCTATATGGGAAATTCCCCAACTTATGATATACAGAAGGCAATTTTCAAAGTTACTACACCCGTATGTGCCGTATATGATCATGATATAACATAAAAAATATGATATATCCAGTCGACCACAGTGCCATCGTGACCTGACCCAATCCAGCCGAATACCATATCCCACCATTCCCCCAAACGAGTAAACCCAGAACCCCAGAGCTTAACAAGCAGAAAGAAAGCAAGAGAGAAGGGGTGTTCTGGAGGAACAGGACCAGGCACGCCCAGTTGCCGCCGACGGTGACGACGACGACGACGGCAAAGCCTCGCCGAACGTCCACTTAGGCCATTGAGGTTGGGGCTTAGTCCGGCGTCCGGGTAGAAGTACGCGTATGTGTGTTAGACTGGTACATAGGAAACAATCACCCATACACCAATAGACGCTGCGTTTATCAGGCGCTCGGGGAGGAGGGTGATATCGGGAAACTATATGATAATAATATGATTGTTGACAATAAGAAACTCACAACTAGATCTCCCCCTTCAGAACAGAGTGATTAAACATGACCCCCCCCCCCCCCCCCCCCCCCCCCCCCCCCATTTCCCAAACAGCCAGAACCTGTGTGTTCCGCAACCGCGGATGGAACGGACGGACGGACAGATAGCCTACATGGCAGCTATAACTACACAGGGATAAGGCTAGCCTCGCTTTTTTTTTTTACAAGTGGAAAGAAAGCAAACTACCCAATTAGCAATCGGTGCCTTACTTCTTGGAAGTTGGAGCAGGCCGGGTTGGTGGATTGAGTGCGAATTTAAACGGTTTTTAATTTTAGCGCGGGGGTGGGATTTTGGAGATACGGGTTGATGGGGGAGGGAGGGAGAGGGCTGGTTGGGTTGGGTGGTAGGGGCTCGTTGATGGGTGGGGACTAGGAACGGAGGAAGGCAGTGTACAGTATGCTTTTAGAGTGTTATAGTCAAGGTAGAAAACGGTGGTGCAGGTAGGTGCGCTCTCACAGCCAGCAGTGTTCGTGTGCGTGTCTGTGCGATGAACTGAATGGCTCATGGTGGTAATAGTGCGGAAATACGTTTGTTCCGGAGATGCTAAAAAAAACATACAAACTCCAATCCCAAATACCATGTCTATGAAAATCTTGCCAGAGCAATATAGCACCGGACTGTACGAATCACGAATCTGCCCAAATCCCCAGCCCACTGCCAGTACAAATTAAAACAACCTCATAGTTGTCATCACAAGCCCGCTCTATTATTACTCTTATTATACCATCTCCCCTACCCGTGAGTAACCTCAGCCTGATTATTATATTGCGCCCAGAACCGTTTCCCTCCCCCTCCCACCTAACTCTTCTACCCTATACGCATCCAAATAAGCAGACAACAATCACCCCACAATTATATCACAGAATAGCTACCTAACTACCTAACCCATAAAGGATGAACTACTCTAGATTCCTATTCCGCCCTCTTAGCCTTTTCCTGCACGCTGCATGTCGAGTCCCTGACGGTTAGCCTATTTTAGTAGTAGTACCTGTGTCATGGACTCGTTTCGATTCATGCCAGCAGGCGCCGTAGGGGGTGCACATAATACTACCAATTAAGCGTATGACGAGAAGAGAAGCAATCCAAAAAAAAAAAAAAAAGAGAGAGAGAGACGAAAAAGAAAAAGGAGGCCCCTGATCCTTTCCCCTCTTGGTTTGTTTCTTTCCCCCCCCTCTTCCTTCTTCAGTGAGGGTGCGGTAAGTTCCATATCATTACTACTCGAGTACCCTCTTGTGAGGAATAAATAATGAAAGGAAAAATGGGAAAATGAGAGCAAGGGAACGAAAGGAAAATGAAAGAGGAGCTTTGGGAGGGCACGGTAGGTAGGCTGGGTGGGTGGGTGGGTAAGTAATATGTTAACCGTTGTACAAGTACCTGTAATATGTGGCCTTGGGTTTATTGATATGACTGGCAGTCGAGCACCACCAGCAGACAAGGAAGGAAGGCTGTGAACGGTATTTGAGAGATTTTGCCTTCGGCGCGGTAAACCAAGGGACCGTGCAAGGGTCAGGGATAAATAAATAAAATAGTTCGGTGCATACAAAATCTCAGTAGCAGCGAGCACAGCTGAGGAGCAGGACTCCAAGAAGATCTCTTGCCTCTCCGACGCGCTAAAGAAGAGCAATTGCTGGATTGTACCCAGCCCCCAATTCAACACATGTATCAATACCGGTAATCCTTCGTGGACTCCAGTTGAGCAATGGAAGGCTTCCATATGCAGATGGGCCGGCGACGGCGTACCACCAACCCCGACCAAAATCAACATCAATACCCCTGCCGCGTGCCATTCTTTTATGCCTGACCCTTGCACATGTAGTAAGTGCCAGGGCTCGTAACCTAGCTGACAGAGATGACAACGAAGGCGATAACGAGCACGGTACACTATGGCACCGGTGCGGGAGTTGATAGTTGATGGAAGGGGGGGGGGTCAATCGTATGTTCATCATAAGGCGCTCCAGATCCGAAGCAACCAACGCCTCGAGCGAGAGCCAGAGCAAGCAACCGAGTGATATCCATGACCCCAGTCCAACAATAATATATCAGTCAATCAACCACACCGGCTAACACAGATCCGAATTAGCCTTACGCCATCCTTGGGGCACGATACGGTGTTTGCCCTCTCTCCCTTCTTCCGCCACCCATTCACTTATTCGTTCCTACTGTAACGTACCCCTCAATCCGTGTGCGAACTCCGCAGCTTTTTGGCGCCTTCAATGGCCTTTGGTCAACCAAAGATCTTTATCGAAGGCTTACCGCCCCGGGGAGTTCCTACTACCACATGACTAGTAGAAAACACCTGCCGGTACTACGGTAGTAGACAATTGCCACTCGAACATTTGAATATTCTGGGGAACCAAAAAGTGATAGATACAGTCGAAGGGATCAAATCAGCCCCCCCTTCCCTAATCAAAATAAAATAGACGAGAAGGGAAAATACCCACCCCTCAGCCAGCCAAAAGCAGTAACACACTTTCCTTAACAATTAAGAAGGAAAGAAAAGAAAAAGACTTCAAACCCCTCATAGCCACCCACCGTGTTCGAGTCGAGTGCCTACTGGTACCTACCTTGCACTCGCCCCCCTCCCTCCCTCTCCACCTCCTACTCGCTTAAAACCCGGATCTCGTTCGTCGGGAGGAGAGGAGGAAAGTACGGTAAAGCAAAGAAAATAAGCACGGAAAGGGAGGGGTGGGTGGGTGCGATAAGGGGCAGGGAGGCAAAAGGGAGGGGCAGAGAGGACAAAACCGGGTTGCTGGCCCCGTTTTGGAATCTGCTCTCCGTGTCATACAAAATGTACGAATTGTTTCTGGTATCCATCACCGAGAGATAGGTTAAAGTAAGTCGTCGAGTTTCTGAAGGCGATGTTTGCTTCCGAAAGGAAAGTCATTCATTCGCCTTCAAACACCAGACACCCACCACAGCTGTGTGCGGGTGTGCGTGTGTCAGCAACACGCACGCACGCACGTATTGGGCTTTTCCGTGTGGCTGGAAACGAAACGGTACCGTTTCGAGGGGGGGCAAGGACTTGTACGGGTACCAGTATGATGATGATGCTGGTACCGGAGGGGGGGGGAATGTAGCAATCCGGGATTTCGAATTGGGTTTTGAAATTGATGGGGCGGTGGTGAGTTTTCTATTATGCACTCGAGTCGAGGTGGGAACGGGAAGAAAGAAGAAGGTGAAACTGCGAAGAAAAGCGAGAAAAGAGGTGATTATCGCGTGTGCTATGTGCCGTGGGTACCAAGGACCGGCAAGAAGTTATGGAACAGTTATTTAAGGTTAACCAGCCAAACATATCCTTGTCCGTTCCGGTTAACAGGTTCCTACCCTTGTACTACCGTCCAGGACGAGTTGTCGTACCGGTATGGCACTCATCTCTTTTTGCTCGGGGTCAAATCCACCCTATATACCGGCACTGTACTGTATTGGACCATGATCACTCTTCATTTTCCTGAAGAAATTGGAACTGCACGGTGAACTATCGGCCACGCTGGTAAGCAAAGTACCTGTAAGCAAACGAAACGGTCGTCAGGCATATCATGACTCTAGTAATTCTCTGGGGAAAATTAGAAAAAAATTCACTTAACCGTTTGTAGGTGTGATAACTTAAGCACAATGTTTTCCTTACATAGCAAAGCACTAGCTTACGAAATGCTTTGAGCCACACAATCCACGAAAGATAAACCGAGTGCTCGCTGCGTTGGGAGCTCCCTTCATAGGGGAAACATTTTGCCCCACATGGTTGAGGTCAAAAAGGGAGGAATGCTGGTACTCGAGTACGGCGCTAATTATGTCAACCAGCAGATCCACACATTTGCGCACATCCTGGATTTAGGTTGTTATCCGTTATCATATCGCGCATGATATGTCCTGCGAAACCGTTTACTTCGTGCGCGCCCTGCCGGCACTCTAATTCTGCCAGCACAGCGGGAGATTCAACCTACTATAAAAAATAAAATAAGAAGTTATAACGAAGCACGCGCGCTTGGATTAGACTACGATACCATAGAATCCTGCAACCAAATTTAGGCTCTAAGCAAGCCAAGTACCGGTACGGCATTCATTCCAACTGCCCTATCCAATGCACAGTAAACTTCGGCGAGCAGGTTAATATGGTGGAGTATTGTAGCTTGGATCTAGAAACAGATCGGAGGGGATGTTGGCGCGCGCTCGGAAGGAAGAGATTGAATTGAGAGCGCACCATTTGGCTATCACAGTGTCCCGTAATTTGAAGCCCTAACATTCAACGCAATCAATCAATCAATCAATCAGAAGTGCCCTAATCCATCATAACACCCATCCAACTATCGGTGACGTACCGTATCCTGCCCGACCAAGCTTAACCTCGCCGACTGACATCAAGCCCGGCCATCAGAAAAAACCCCGTCCGCCAGTCTCCACCACCGGGTACCGTATGATATTTTCGGGGGGCACAGCCAAAGAAAGAAAAAACAAAAAAACCAACACCAGAGTGAGTCCTCGTGATGCCATCACCCTTTTTTAGTCCATTTGCAGCCCCATATTTGTTTCTGCCTGAGATACCGGTAGTTTCACCAGCATCATCCTACAATACAGTAACTTGTTCCGTAACTCACTTTCCTGCCCATAGCTCAATCTCCAAGCTCCGAACTCCCAAGTCTTAGGTTAGGTAACGCAGAGATGGCTGTCGACAATTTGTCATTCTCATCATCATCATTGAAAAAGCCTGGCTTGGCGTGGGGATGGTATACTCATGGATGACAGGATACTATGCTTGAACCGGTGATGGTGCTAAGGTTTGAAGTGAGTTCGGATGCAACCCCGGCACGAGATGAAGCTAGCGAAGGAGGGAGGGAATCGCTTGTGTCATGTTTACGAGGGGGAGCTGGTACAAGTGCCATGGGTGATGTTTTCGTACAGCCAACGCCAAGCAATTAACTGAATGAGAGCAAGAGAAGACAAAATAGCGAACAGTAAAACATTAGAGATAAAACAATGGATATGGGTATTAAAGGCTGGACAGAAGCCCTCCTTTTTTTTTCCATTTATATATATTAATAACTGATCCTTCTATGCTTCCCACTCTTTCTCTTATTTTTTATTTTTTTTCTTAGTATTCTTACCATTCATTTTGTTTGCTGCTTGTTCTCCGGTGTTCTCCTACTCAAGCAAATCTATGTCTTAGGCTACCCCTGTATTTGTTGGGGTGTACGAAAACATCACCCATAGCACTTGTAAATCTAGATTTTGTTTCTTGTTTCTTGTAGATTTGTTGAAGATGGTTGCGAGGGAGAGAGCCTAATATCCTCGGATCTTTACTTTTTAGGGCTTGGTTGGGCAGTTGGGGGGGGTGCCTCCCTGTGGCCGTGCTGAAAAAGTTTCGCTCGCTCCGGGGAATCGGGAGGTCTGAAGCTGAGTGGCTTGCCAAGTGCTAATTAAACTGGGGGGGCTTGTGAAAAAATGGGATTTGCATCCTTCCGTCCAGTGTGTGGTTTCGTATCGTCCATCGCCTTTAGGAGTGCTTGCTCCGTAGTTTCCACATGTTGCAAGTACTCGAGTACCGGTACTCGTACGGTACCCTTCCCTGTGCCCCAAGGGCGCTGCTGCCTACTACTGTAAATGCAACGGAGCAGCAAGTGTACCTCGGATGATTCCTTCCGACCATGTCTCTAAAGTAGGGACATCGTAAGCCTCTATCACGGGTAAAACAGAAAGAGAGGGCTGGTGAAACGTTTCCAAGGGCTGGGGCACCTGGAAGGGTACCGGTATGTGAGCTCTGCCAACACGGCGGTACTGCAGTAGTACTCGAGTACTTGTCCGTCATCTATGGGTATTATGGATGGCTACAAGTTACTGTAACGGTGCTACGGTACCGGTAGCCCAGGAGTGAACCTGGGACTGAGCGACAGTGTTACATGGTCCCATAAGAAATTATGGAACAATTACAGTACCGTATTCAGGGTGAACTACGGTAGCTAAATAATACGTCCCTATGTTCTGGTTGATAGGTTCCTACCCTTTGACCAGCCAGCTTCAACCAGAACATCCGCCAAGCAGTGATGGGAACAGTTATCCGAAGCCAACCAGCCAAATCTATCTCTGTCGGCTCATCCCGATCAACCTCTACCTTGGCCAATAAGAAACGACCGACCAACCCTTCCGAGAGACACATCCATCTTCACTGCTCTCACCACTTTCACCACCCCCAGGAGGGCGGTTATGCAGCTACGATAACCATCCAACATGCTCAAACCCTTCACCATATATTTCCTTACCCTCGTTTTCAGATACCTCTTGCCCGAGGACAAAGATTAAAAACCAAAGGAGACCTATCAATTACGAACTCAACCCCCCCCCCCTCCATCCGATCACTTGATTTACCGTACCGCGCAGCCATGCATCCCTTCCCTCCTCCTCCTCCTCCTCCTCCTCCATTTCCTCACCGCCAGCAGCGAAAAACATGTGGAGGGGGAGGGGGGGTGGGGTGGGGTGGGGAAGAAAGTGACGGTACTTACATAAACGCGACCCCGTCACCGCAGAGTGCAGATAAAGGGCAATGCTGCAGCGGATACCGTCCCCGCAACAACTTTTGCGGTACTTGTTGTGCCGTACCGTATTTGCTTGCTTGCCTGCGGCCGCCGGTTTTTTTGCCCATTTGATATGCAGAGTAGTGCACCCCCTACTCGTACATACATACATACATACATGATTACCGTGCGAGAATTGGTTGGCGAATCAAGAGATAATCGTGGTCAGGTACGGTAGGTAGGTAAGTGGTAGGGCAATTAATCAATTACTCTCCAAGTTGCGCTTGTGCCCTTGCATTCTTCGGTTATCGTGGGAGGGGCATTTTAGAGATGCCCTTTTTTATTTTTTTTGAATCCGCCGCGTGGATGGTTGATGGTGGTTGGGGTGATAGTATTATTATGTGCGTACGATATTGTGCTTTAGCTTACTGTGGTGGTGATGGTGGTGATCTTTTTTTTTTTTCCTTCCCCTTCGTGTTCTACCGGTATGTGATGATGGTAAGGTAGGGGGGGCATCAATCTGGAGCGAACGTTTAAAATACCATGAAAAACAGGGGGGGTATGTTTAAAATACCATGATATACCATGACAGGGGTGAAGTTTCAAGCCACAATTACAAGGGTAGAAAACAATTAACTGGGACAGACAAGGATATATTTGGCTGGTTAACCTAGAATAACTGTTTCATGACTTCTTGCTGAGCCATGGTACTAGCAATCTTGGCGCAAAAATTAAGCGAAAATCAACCCTTTTTAGGCATCATAACTGTGCCAAGCCCCACCTTTACCAGTGGGAAAAATATTAAAAATTAGGCCTCACAAGGCCTTATTTTTGATAATTTTTCGATGATTTTTATTATTTTATTATTATTATTATTTGGCCTCTTATGAAGGTATTTAGACTCCTGAATAATGATTATTTCTGCAGTGGTCGCATTTGGTGTGGAGGAGGTCATAGTTTGCAAACTTTGCCCCTGTCATGGTATATCATGGTATTTTAAACAGAGACCCCTGTTTTTCATGGTATTTTAAACGATCGCTCATCAATCTGGCATCCTGATGCACGAAAGAGCTGGTCACGTGATATTGGTATTGTGCCCCTAAGCCAAGCGACCGGTTATCATTACAAAGGTTTAAAATATCGGGCCACTGCCGGTAATAAGCCCTTCCGAATCGGTGGCCGGGCAATTACTGGTATCGTAGCGACTCACCGCACTCGGGTATTGAAGCCGCAGGTCCCGAAATCTCGGCCATTATTACACACTCCCCCCCATGCTCGATTCAGCCAAATCGACCCCCACATCCGTCGCATTTCGGGGAAAACGAGAGCCATTGAGCAGAGTTCCTACGAGTGCCACGTTATCCGGTAACATCACAAGTTAGCGAAATATTATATCCACAACCCACAGTCCCCAATGCTGGTCCCACCGCACCCTACTTGTACTCGGTAGTACAAGTACCAGTAGTGTTCGAAAAATACGGTGCGTTACCGTACCTTACACGGTTGATACCATACGGTAAATTGCCGTAAATTACACTAGGCAGATAAAATACCCCCCCACACCTTAGATTCTGATGTTAGGTAATCCTGTCTTCCGCCCTCTGTGTTTATCAAGCCGAAGCAACCCAACCCACAAAAGATCAGTTACCGCTAGGCATTCTTGGCTATATGACATGAGTATCGCACTAAGATCCAAGATCACTCGGTAGTGACAGAAGCCAGCGAAAAACAAAAACAAAAACAAAAACAAAAAGCCCCATCTCATTGTCAGATATCATACTTGAATCTAGAAACAAATATTCGTGCAATACGGTACGAAAGAAAGCCAATTGGGGCCCCAGCGGCACGCAGCACGTTTTAAAGGCGTGAATAGAAGAGGGGAGAGAAAAAGAAAGAAAAGGAGTGGGGGTAAGTCCACCCGCTTCCTCCGGCACTGTTCGGGGAGTACGGATATTTGTACGAGTACTGTAGGTTACGGTAGGTAAAATGAGATGGACGTTCCAATGAATGTGATGTGAATGTGAATGCGAAAGGGAAGGAAGTTGATAAAATTACCATGGTATCACACTTGGCTGCACGCGGGTAGAGTTTTGGCCAGGGAAGGGGAGAGGAAAGGGGGGAACGCCCGTCTTGGTAGATATGATACTCGTACAAGTGCTCGGACAAGTACTGTAGCTGTGCAAACCTTTTGGGCATAATGCTCGTACCATCCTTGGCCGAAACAGCCGTCCCGTCCAAATTGTTTCATATAACTTCCCGGCAGTGGGTGAACAACCAAGCTTTCACACAAGCTCCAAGCTTCTTGTGGATTATGATACTAGTACTGGTCCCCCATTGTAAATTGCGAAAACGTCGTCTATGCTCGAATTTCCCCCCCCCAAAAAAGGTACCCTTTTTTTCAACCTCGGACGCGATTTCCCATCACCCACTTTCCCGCCAGAAACAAATCTAAGCCCCCGCGCCGTGGCGTCGAGAGCTAAAAAAGATACCGTAATTGAGGTTACTCAATATCCAGAGGTCTTGGCGTTTCAAAGGGGTAAACCGTGCCAAGATTTCCAGAGACTGCGCTTTCCCCACCCGTCGGGGTGGGGCGATGTTTTGACTTTCGCCCTCTTGGCATGCCACCCAAAATATGATACAGTTAAGCGAGAGTAACCTGTATGCATACGGTATCGGTATCCTCGTCAAGCCTCCAGGCCACAAGAGGCTTTAAAAACGAAGGGTCGACTTAGACAGAAGTTTCACCTTTTTTTTGTTTTTGTTTCAATGGTAGGTTTCCTGGCTGGTGGTATCCGAAGGGGGGGGTTTTTTTCTCACAGAAATTCATGGTGCTGAAAAGGTTACTGTACCCGATAAGTTTACGGGTTTAACAGAAGGGCGGAAAGGAAGGGATGGGAATGATAATCCTTGTACCACCAGTTTTCAAGGAAACGGTACGGCATGGAAAGTAGAGATTTACAGGTACCGTATGCAGCCAGGCCAGGACATCGTTGTTGATTCCGAGGCGGTGTCAATCTTGTTTTGGAGAAGAGTGGGAAGCGGGGACTCCGAACAGTAACCGTACGGGAGTGGTATATTGATTCGCCACAGCACTGTACTGTACTAGTACTCGTAGACAGAGTAAGAGTCGTGTGGTGCTGCTGTAACCTGATAAATGCCGATGTCAGGATGATGGCTGTAGTTTGGTTAATACAGGGTAGCGGAGTGGAACGGGGAATGTGCAACCATGGCCCTACGAATACAGTACCCTGATGAATCATGAATCGTACCATGCTCGGGGCAAGTACTTGTATATTGAGCACTTTTATTCTGATACCGTCCAGGGCGGTACCGCATGGTACTTTACATGATGTATTGTAGCCAGCACGATATTGTTGGAGCATGGTGCTCCGGCAAGGTGTCGGGGAAGCATGCTCCCTTGGCGACCGCCAGCGTAAAGGCTAGAGAGAAATCGAGAATGAAGGAGGCCTAGAATTTCCTCCTCTGGATTACGGGGCGCAAGCCTAGCAAAAGGACTCTCTTTCGACCCTCAGTTGAGGCGAGTGAAGAGAAAAACGCGATAGACCTTATGAGGAGAGGGAACTTTCTCCAGTTACGATAGCATAGGATAGAAGGGTCTGCAAATACGGGACCGAGATCTATTGGCCGCGTCACGAAGGTTGTCACTACAACCGGTCGTGGCATACTTGTACAGGTATCTCGGGGCAGTTCGAGTCCCACAATCTGGTGCCAGTACTTGTACTGTGCTCGCAATCTTCCGCGATTCTACGGGTCCAATCGAATCGCTCTCCGAAAGATGTTAACTGTACCCATTAGGCAGACTATGCTGAGACCGAGGATTCAGGATCCCCAAAGGCCAGGCACCGATCCCCTCTTTCCACACTCCTCACCATAGTATCATAATGAAAGAACCGGTAGTACAAGTACCATTTATCGTATTGGCATCGCAAATAAGCCTCGGCCGCCATCATCCGTCGAAGGGTAGGTCCTCCGTGAAATGCCGGATGGATGGTGAAGGGCTTCCTGGCAGCCAGCCCACCTCAAGGCTTGACGTTACATACACCCCTGGCAACGTAGTACGATATCCGCATTGCGAATATCTGAGTACTTGTCTCAAAATTTTGCGTTTTGCACGGCTAATTTTCCCAGTTGGATATATCTAACCGGGAGTGGAAAAGACCACTCATCACTTCTCTCAGGAAAGGTCTACCTCTTGCAGACCCTACTTCCCCAAAGTTCGTTGTTGAGATTCTCTAATTGTTAGAGATCGGGGTTTGGAATTTTCTTGGTCTGGCTTGGGGTCCTTCGAGCTGTGTCCCCATCCTGCCTGGTCCCCAACGAAAAAAATAGAGATTCTGAAGCAAAAAAAAGAAAACACAAAAAAAATAATCCATCAATCCGTTGATCGTTGGAACCGCCAAAGTTAAAAAAGCAAATGATGTGATACGTTACCACACATCATCCATCCATCTCTCATGCACAAACGACCCTTTAAAGCTTAGTCCGTGGGCACATCGTCACCCTATCGTTGGATATGATAGACGCTCCACTATGATCTGTTCCAGCCATACCAAGGAAAAGAGACGGTGGTACCGCAGGAAAGCGTGAATTAGGGCTTTTCCATCCATTTTCTCCCCCTCTCGCCAAAAGCGCGGGCGTGACAACCAGTACTTGTACAGTCTCTCTACGAAACTGGGCGGGTGATGAACAGGGTAGTTCATTGGGTAAAGTGGATTCGTCAAGGTTAGGGTTAAAAAAGACTACTTGTAATTAATCCCTGTTAGTCACCCGCCTAGTTTCGTCGTGCCCCACTACTCATACTCGAGTAGAGACTGTTGACCGCTCCCCTTTAGTGCCGATGAGTCCGGTTGACGTTTGATCGGAGGCGCGGGGAGGGGGAACTCGTTATCATACCGAATGGAATGTCTTGCAGGGAAGAAAGAAAGAAGGAAAGGGCATGATTACCCACCGGACTGCCCTACCTTACCTCGCTCGGTAGCTAGGCCAGGCGAAGCGAAGGGAACGAAAAAGTGGGTGGGTGGGATGGGCGGATGGGGTCTGATCGCGAGCCACAAATGAGACCGTGCGTGGTTTGTGGGTTGGTATGAGAGGTGGTGTGGGTGGGTGGATGGGATGGATGGACTAAGGGTTTGGAATGGTTTGAACCGAAGAGTTCTCTGGATGCCTCTTTTTTTTTGGGGAATGGAGATGATGGGTGGGCTCCGACAGAGGATTGTTTTAGGTACTAGTACAGTGCAAGCTGAGCAATGGGTGTGGTCGCGGGTCTCGCATCCCCTAATTTTTTTTGCCGTGTCGGATTTCGATTTCGCATTTTGAAATTTGCTACCGTATTGTTTAAATTTTATCCGTCAAGTTACTCTACTCCTGATAAATGAGCTAGATGTTCGTTCCATACTGTACAGTGCGAGCACAGGAGAGAGATGCAGTAGGGATACGGTACTTCTCCATCGTTCTCCGTGGCCGGATCCGAAGGGCAAAGTTTTTGACAATCGTCCTTCTCCACTCCCAGGACCCTTCCTCCGTCTCGCTCGAAATACCAACAGCGCCACCATTGACCGCGTGGTCTCATCCAGCCGTTCTGTCTCTTGCTTCAGCAGTCTTACCCTATCAAAAATGAGAAAAGAAAAAGCAAAAAAGGTAACGAATATGTAGGTTTTTTGCACGATCTTCGCAGCACGAGATCTCGACCGTATTTACAGGTGTTTCCGAATCCGAGAGTAGGTTGGAAATAATGGAGCCTTCTATTATATTTATCTGTTTATTGAAATTAAATCAGGAAGTTGTAGGACCTTTATTTATGTCTTTTCTTATTATTACTCACCTTGCTGCATTCTACTCTACGCCACAGCCAAAAGCAGCTCATCAACGATTCTCTGCCCGTCTCTCTGCGCTAAGACTTGGCTCCCTTTTTTGGAATCGCTACTGTCGTACAGGCCCGTGATTGGGGAGCCCAATTCTTGGCTCGCAGATGCGGGCAAGCTAAAGCAATAAATACTTCTACCGGGACGGCAATAAACAATCCACCTGCACAAGTGTCGGGAGAGATGTTTTCGTGCAAGGCGGGGGGGGGGCTATTTGGCTGGTAAAACCATCCCTGGCACTCGTGCGGTATCCATTGATGCTAAATCCTGAAACACAAGCAAGGACCATTGTGCGAGCAGCGCGAGCATTTTTCTCTCTCTCTTCTACACTGCAATTGTGAATAAGAAAAGGTAACTTAAGGCCTTACCTGATTTACCTTAGGGTGTGTGTTCTTCCTGGCCGGTCGGTCAACCCTCGTCCATCCGCTCATCCACCCTGCAACAATAGCAGAAAGGGTTCACAAGTATGCCTGAAAAGCTTGGCCAACACAGTCAAGGCGGATTCTCCCCCTTCTCTCAGCCAATAGTATTCAAACTCAACGCATCCACTCACAGAAACGCTCCCGCCCAATGGTTGCGATGGTTGCGAGGGAAGTTGGGTTAATCCTTGGAGGGATTGGGAGGAAAATGGGTAAAAAGAGGTTAAAATAGAGAGGTCATTTAATTTTCAACTGCCGGTGGTGCCTGGAAGGTAGAATGGAAGCACTAGCACTGGGAGAGTAAATTGGCCTGGCTGCTGACCTCTGCTGCCAGACCCAGACCCAGCGGCAGGAGCAGGGAGTGGGATGCTTTGAGCACTGCTTGGGGCAATGGATGAGCTTCGGTTGCAGGTTAATACGGTTCCATGCTGTGCGGTATTGTATTATCATACAGAACTTGTTATGGGAGTTCGTACCAAGCGCAAGAATTCTGGTTTAAATGGATTCGCTTTGGATGGTTGAATAGTTACTGTGCGATAGCGCTTAGGACTGTTTTGCCGGTTCTAACCAAACTGTGCCCTGCGAAAAGAGGAATGAATATTGTGTCCACAGCCCTCGAGTCAGCAGGGAGCATGAAAGACAACTTCTTCTTTCTTTTTTTTCTTCATAGTTTTTTCCCTTCATTCTTTTTTTCCCTTTTTCTTTTTCTCCAACTTCGTGCTCAACAAGAACCGGTGGGAAAAAGGAATGTTTACTGGTACAGTAGGGATTACAGGTGCTTCCACTGTAAGTACTGTACTTGGAAGAAATCGGCAACTTTTGGTTGCCGAATTGGGGGTATAAGAAGCGCCGAGGTTGGTTTTTTCACATTTCATGAACCAGGGGTATGGTGCGAGAGACAGAACATTAGGCGTTGGGATTTTTCCTAATCTTTGAATCTCCCCCTCTTCTTTCGATGATAATGTTTCCTTACTTCCTTCCCTTTTTCCCGTTCACCGGGGGAGCGGGGTGAGGGCAGACTACTGATGCTGGAGATAAGTTAACTTGATGTTCATCTTCCGTTGCCACGCTTGTTCGGGCTCTAAGCTTGCGCTAACCCTATGACGAAGCTTTTCTAGGCTGCCAAATGAGGTGGTGGTCCGTCAATTGTTTTGTGGCGTTGATGGGAGACCAATAGTTTTTTACCCTTATTTTATTTTTATTTTTGTTCAGACATGATATGGGGAAGGTCAGGAAGGAAGGAAGTGTGGGCTCACGAAAAACGTGCAGTTTTCCACGATAGCCGTAGCCTGAGGAAGGTAGAAGCCGAAGAAACCCCAAAGAAATGAAGGGAGGGAGGCAGAGCCAAAATGCTGTGCCAGGAGCCCAATCGGTAAATTTGAATCGCCTGGGACAGGCAGGCGAGAGAAAAAAAAAGGAAAAAAAAAGGGAAGAATGAAAAAAAAAAACTGCGATAGCCAGCTAGAACAGGAGCCGGGACACCCACTCCAAATCTTCGACAACTAGTGACCAGTGACCATAGTTACCACGCAAAGGGCTCAGTGAAAACGGGTCAGACCTTTTACAAGGAATTGCTCAACGGAAAGAGAAGGCCAACCCCCACCACGAACCCATACACCAAGGTCCCACTCACCCAGATGCACTTGAAAGAGCCAAGCTCCAATCAGGGAGGGGATGCTGGTCCCCATCCCACGCTCTGGGACTGGGATCTCTGGCAGTCTTCCTCTTGCCGGTTTCTGATGCACCTCGCTAGTTGTTTAATATTTGCCTCCGTTGATGATGTGAACTCCGTTGTGTGGTATGGGGGCCGTGGAGTGAGCAGGGAGTTAGAGAGGCGGAGGAAGGGGAGGGATTGGGTAAAATACTCGAATAGAAACCGAAGAGCGAGCCTGTGGTTGTGCGAGGATGAGACTTGGTGTGTGTGATATGAGCAGTTGGTTGGTTCAACTCCAGTCTTTGCGCCGGTAGCTAGCTGGACCTGGAATTATCATACTTGTACTTGGTTGTACTCGTACTATTCTGTCTCTCATTTTTTTATTTTTTTGCGGACATGAGGAGCAGAAGCAGAGGCAGAAGCAGCAGCGGGCAGAGTAGGAAGAAGAGGAGCGAGATATACACTCCCACATGCCTGGGGCCAACTGTTGGTGGAGCAGCGAAAGCAATGAGTTACAAAAACAGATGAAGGCAGCTGGGAGAGGAGCGATATCCGCCTTTGCTGTTTCCGTGTGGAAAATATGTATCATAAGAATAATTGCCGTACCAAGTCTACCCAGTGCACATTTGGACTGGACAGTCTACTCGAGTAGGGGTTAGCCGCAGTTAACACTTAATGTGGTATGGTAAAGAGTATGAAGAAGCAGAAGAAGCAAGTCTCTCACTCACTCACACCCACATTTCCAGGTCCTCTGTGATCCTCGCCTCTCATCTCTCCCACCCTAACTGCCACACCCCCCCCCTTCCTTTCCTCCTACTGCCCACCCGCTGCCGTCTGCATCAGTCCTCTCCCGACTCCAACCACCTTCCCTTCTTCTGAGCTCTCACTCCTTCCCTCCCACCCTCCTCTACCCTCGATCCTCCCATCTTCCCCATCCCACCACCCAGGCATGCGACGGGTCGAGTAAGTCGCGAACTCGGATAATCACCACCTCCTACCACGCACCTCAGCTTTCCACCTGGAGCAGCATTGTTCGGTGGAGAGAAAAGTGTCGGTAGCTCACCTGTTACTAACTGGCGGCGTCAAAAGATACCTTGGCCCTGTTTTCCGCCTTCTGCTCAGCTCTGGCTGTTCACAATCATTCTATACGGTGGCCATTAATATCTCCGCGTCGGAGCTCAATTCAGAATTCCGGCTGCGAAACCACGAGGAATACCGGGTGACTGATCGCCAGGCTGGAATAAGAGGAGGATAATTTTGAAGGTGTGCGACGCGCGGAAATCCGGCGCCTGAAGGAGAAGGAGGATTTTTTTTGAAAGAAAATTAAGAAGTTAGGAAACTTGGAAGAGTTTCTACTGATTTTTACTGTTTAAAAATCGATATCGAAAGAGGAAAGGAAAGGAAAATAAAGAAAGCTGTGGGATCGGATTATTATTTTTCATTTTTCATTTTTCTTTACATCAAGGCAAAAAGTGAGTGAACTTATTTCTTTAGTGTGGGTCTTGCGCAGTTCCTGGGGATGAACGGTTTTGGAGCCTTCTCTCTCATCCCAATTTGGTGTTTTGCCTTTGCTCCCCTTAATATTTGGATTCGAGGGAACTTGGTAGATACTTGCCGCTGACATAACCCACCAGAAACGTCTGACTCTCGTTTAAGTATTTTTCGTGTCTTTTTTCTTCGATACTGGGTATCTCGAGCCTGCATACAGGTCCGGCTGTTTCGATTCATCCAATCAAAGAACCAAAAGTAAGTTTTTTTTTTGTTCGGTTCGGGCCGTATTTTTTTTCTTACTCGCCGCTAACTTTTGTCGGGATGGAAGAGTTCAGTAGATTTTACCATCTACTAGTAGGAACACTTAGTCAGAATGAGCGGCCCAAAAACCATTAGTATTCACGATATTCCAGAGACGGTAGCGACATTCAGTCGCACGCTCCAAAATGGCACCAAGCTTGAATATCGCATGCAGGTTCTCCAACAACCCGAAAGGGCGAGAGCCTGTGGGCAAGGAGCAAAGTGTTAGTCCCTCAATGTTTTGTGACGAAGAACAATTTACTGATCAGTCTACGGGTATAGCACACGCGGACCGTAGGCCAGTTGATCCTCCACCGGTTGTGGAGTTGAGATTATTCGAGGGGCATGAGGGGACTGACGTGTAAGTTGAATATATGTGGTTTTGTGCTGTGCAAACTTGGCTAATGATGGTAGAACCTTTTCGCATAACTCCAACTTTTTCCTTTTTGCTACACTTGAACAGGCACGTCCTATTGCTCAAGGAAGAGGAATGCCGGCTCCAGCTCCAGCCCCAGTTTTGACGGGTGTTCCGGTTTCTGGTATGGCGTACTTGGATCGTCCTAACCCGGCTGGATATTTCATCTTCCCAGATCTTTCTGTTCGTCATGAGGGAAAATACAGGCTTAGGTTTGCCCTTTACGAGGAGACTAAGGAAGAGGAGGGATACCCCGTTCCACAGGACCCATTGGAGCCAAGGGAATATTGTACCCACAGGTTGGATGTTAAGTCCAAGGCATTCACGGTCTTTTCCGCCAAGAAGTTTCCTGGATTGGCAGAGAGCACTGCTCTATCTAGGATCGTGGCCGAGCAAGGTTGTCGCGTGAGAATTAGAAGGGATGTCAGGATGAGAAGGAGGAGCGATAGACCTAACAGGGACAGTGAGGACCGTCATATGGATGAGACTGCCATGCTGAGGGCATCGAGGAGGGCAGCTACGCCTGACCAGTATGATATTGAGAACTCGATTAGGGCGCAACATACGTCGCAATATCATCAGCCTACGCCTCACCCAATGCAGCGTTCTGATTCCATTAGCAGGAAGAGAAGTGGATCTGATGCCTCTATGATTTCCGCCATGGGAGATATGCCACCGGCTCCGAGACACGAAACTGGATACTCAACCCCTAACCAGAACTATCCTCCTTATGGACCTCCTGCAGGACCACCATCTCAGGGTGCGCATCAACATCTTTCATTTGGCGGCAGTGGTCATGCTCCCGCTCCTCCCGCTCCGCCTCCGCCCCATGTCCATCCACCACAAGAACTCTATGGACAAGATATCCAATCTCGTTATCCGCCGCAGCCCCATGCACAAAATACTGTGCATCATCCGTCTCCTCATATGCCCCCGTCTGCACGCTCACAGCAGAGCCCATATGGCGCACCCCAGCCATATCACTCGCGTGAGAACTCGATTTCGTTGCCCAACCAACAGGTTCAGCAACAATCCAGACATGAACCTCATCATGTTAGACGTGACTCCGGTGAATACCGTACAAGACGGGAATCTGATCCAGCTTACCGCCAACAGCCACCCCCTCAACATTATCGACCTGGAACGCCTGCAGCGACTCCTTACAATGGCCAGATGGAGAGTGGTTATGGCCACCAGCAGCAGCACCAGCACCAGCCTTACCAACCCGGTCCTCCTGCTCCGCAACAGTATCACCATCAGCAACCCCAGCAACAGCCACAACAGCATGCACCGCCACCTCAATCTACAAGCAACTCACTTCCCCCCATTCGGTTGCCGGCATTGGGCTTGCCAGCGTTGGAGCCAAAACTTTGGAACAGTCAACCTACTACTCCAAACTCTACAAATCCTCCTGCTGCATTGCCTTCACCTAGCGCTTATCCACCACACACAAATGCACCTATGCCGTCTCAAAGGCCTCCTCCGCCCCAGATGTCTCAACCTCCACCACCACCAAATCCCAACCAGTTCCCTGCCTATTATCCCGAGCCAAAATATACTGCACCATCCGTTCCATCCAACGATTCTTGGGGACCCTCCAATGGCAGTGTGCCTGCGAAGGAATCAGAAGGCAGAGGGACTAAGAGGCCTTGGGGAAGAGTGTTCAACAATGCCCATGTTGAAGGTCCAATGCAGAACCGTTCCAGACCTTGTTCGAACTCTGCTGCCTACGGAAGCGATCCCCCACAATACGCTCAACAGCCTGAGGTTGATGACGATGCCTACGATTTTGGTAAGCTGAAGATGAGCTACCGCCGTGCTGATGGTGTCGAGATTGTCCGCAGGCTGCCTGGAGAAGATTGAACAGTAGCGAGTGATATCTAAACCCCCTATATTGGATTTAATGTTCCGGCGTCATTGTTTTGGCTTGATCTGGAGATTCTTGTTTTTGCCTGTGTTTTTATGATATCCTGGTTGGCGACCCTGACTTTTTTTCGCTTTTTTCACTTTTTGGTATTTTATTTGCTTGGTGTAGGGATGGAAACTGTACATTGGAATTGTGGGGGAAAGCTCGTTTCGAGTTATGGACAACTTCAGTCAGGGCCTGACATTCTCCTTTAAATCGTCAGCTATACTACAATCATTCTTACTCTATATTTCCTTGCGGATTTTGTTTTCTTTTTCTTTATCTGTCCATAGGAGGCCGTCTTTTTTTCTCTTTCAAGTTGATATATTTTTCTTGCTTCTTTCGGAGATTGTTAGTATCGCGACCACGGATTACTTCCAGTCTCTGTTTGTCTTATTAACTTGCTCCCCTTTTTTCCTTGTCTCACAAACAAAGTTCTTTTTCACTTTTCTTCCGTTTGTTTTTGTTTTTGTCTTTGAGCTGGGTTTACTTGGGGAGGGAAAGGAAACTGGACGGGGGCAGCAAGTAGCAGTTTAAACTTGCCATTACCAAATTCTTTCTCGCCGTTTCGTTCGCGTGATCTTTTCAAGTTTTGGGAGCGGGAGGAGTTTTGCTTTTATGAATCTGCTTTTTCAGGGTTCTATTCACATACTCATGACCCGTAATTTATACCACGAAGGCATTTTATTTATTTCTGTTCGATTTGGTATTGTCTTATGGGGTTGTCTGCAATAACGGCCATTCAATTTCATTGGAGGGGGAGTACAGTATTGGGGGGATATCATGTTAGAAAATCTGCGGGAGGTTTAGGTTTCATTATTTAGTTTTGTTTTCGTTATTATCAACTCTACTTGTCTGAACTTTCTCGCCTTGTAATTCTCGTGGTCAAGTAAGCTTTTTTTGGTGCCTGTTTTAGCTTTTGTTTTACCTCTTTCCATAATAATATTCAAATTTAAAAAGATAAAGGTGACTGAAAGTATGATACTTAAAAGTCGATTCTAGAACTGGTTTCATACGGGAACCCCCCCCCACCTTTCGTGCTTTGTGATGCGCTTCCGTTGCTTTGCTGCTCTGGTGTTTTGTTTTTCCCCCGTACCTCTCCTTGTCTCGAAATGGCAGTTTCCTAAACAGAGGAAAATAGCGAAATCACGTGAAATTCATCCTCGCTCGCGCAGGTGCAAACCCGTTTTTTTATTTTTATTTTTATTTTTATTTTTATTCCTCATCTCTTCTCCTTTCCCTCTTACAACGCTGCCTCTACTACGGCGATACCACCCCCCCCCTCCTCCATAACCCTGTCCACCAACAGGTGGGTATCCGCTGCCGCCGCCGCTGCCGGGTGTTCACCTCTCCATCGCTACGTATTGACGATACAACAAGCCTTTTTTTCTTTCTCTTCTAAATTCTGCGAGTGCGCGAAGGGGGTTGCGCTGCGCTTTCACGCGATTAAAGCCGGGCCGGCTCATCTGCCAATCCATCTATAGATGGGTGACAACATGCTCTCGACGCCTCAAAAGGTGAGTAATCTACTACCCGAATCTAAAGCATTTCTTGTTTTGGTTTTTCTTTTTGGCTTTTATTGGTTTTGTGTCGAGTCTAACTGAACTTTCTGCCTAGGTGTTGAGGGAGACTTTGAGGGCTCGGATGAGTACCTCTACATTTGACCTGAATAAGGAGCCGGAGGGAAGGGATATTTACGATGACACTGAGCCCGACGATGATGATGAGGACAATGCTACAGAGCCTGACGAGCCTGAGGGGGAGGAGGAGCAGCGGGGTAGGCAGATGAGCATTCTTACGGAGGAGGAGAAGAGGGAGATTAGGAGGATTAGGGGACGAGAGAGTTATGCTCGGAGAAAGGAGGCATCGGCAACATTAGGCGGCACAGGTCAGGTTCAAACTCAAAGTGGGGAGGCAGCCCTCGATGGACTCGAATCCGTTGCAGGGAACGAGCGGTCAACTAGTCAACTGGGTCCCGGGTCTTACAGAAAGAAGAGAAAGTCCGACGCCGACCACGCCTATCGTCCTGTGTCTTCTGACAGCGAATCTGATGACGAGGAAACAGGAACGCCCAAGAGGGCTAAGAGGAAATTGTCTAACCGAAGATTGGCTTCTACGGTAACGGGAGAGGCGAGGGCAAATGAGGATTTTCCGACACCCCCCAAGAAGCAACGGATGCGGGCTCATGACTCTGCCGATACGGGATCTACGGTTGTTAGCAAGTTTATCGAAGGCAGCATGAGAGATCGCGCAAGTGCAGTTCCTCCCAAAGATATCGTTGGGCTGCTCTCTAGCTCTTCCCCGAATAGGCATGGGGATGAAATCGCATACGAACCAGCGCAGAGACAGAGTACCGATAGCACTGGCAATGCTACCATGAATTCTGCAAACGCGAGTCTGCTTGGTTCGATAGGTACTGCAGCAGGTGCTCTGAACCCGTTCAAATTCGCTCATCGTATCAAAGACATATGGGAAAAGCAGAAGGCTGAATATATTGCTCATGAGCGGAAGAAGAGGATGTTGGCTGATCGGAGAAAGAGGAGCGAGAAGGCCTATGCGGAGATGAAGGGACTCGGTGTAGCCCAGGGATTGACTGGGAATGCTGCTGCTGTTGCTGGCGCAAACCAGATCAGGTTTAAGTACGACGATTATGCAATGGCCGGAATAGATGGCAATCATGAGGATATCGGAATGGCTCTAAGCACGGACTCAGGCGATGAGGTCTCTGCAGGAGATGAGGCAGCTGGTGCTAGCCGGGAGAAGGGGGCACCAGGAATGACCAATTCCATTGGGAGTGGAATGGCTATTTCCGTTGAGCGGCGCGACAGTGGCAGTGAGCGGAGTGAACCTGGAGCTCAAGGGGATCTTTCTATGAGATCATCGCTGTCAGACTATTCCCGCGCATCGTCGACTTTTCCTAAAGCTTCTGATCGCCGAAGTACTAGCACCAATAGACAGAATGCCCGACACTCCCGGACGTCCTCGAGGGTGCTCTCTCCTCCTCTTGTAGAGGGTGCCACCAACAGGTTGAACGAAGTGGGGACATTGGTCAAGAAGAAGAGCAAAGTCTTCGTCAACTCCATCATCGGAAAAGAAGATAAGAAGGATGGCGACACAGCAGGGGGAGAGCGCGGCCCAACAAAGCGGGAACTAAAAAAGCAAGAGCGACTAAAGAACAAGGTTAGCAACCTGGAAGAACAGCTCGAAAAGGCTAAACAAGAACTCGAAAACGCCACCCGGGGAACTAGCGTCCCACCAGTCCCGCAGATCCCGGCACACATCGCAAACTCCACTGTTAGGGCCGTCGCCGCTACAGACCCTGAGACGCCCCAGCAACAAAAACCCCGACGAAGCAACGACTCGCCAGTAGGCCAGTCCGATATCGCTGAAGGCGAGGAAACAGAAGTGGACGATAACGAGGAAGATGAGGGATTCTCAATGGTTCCCCCGTCACCCGTCATGAACACCAGTTTTGGCGGCAGCTTCAATGCCACCGCCATGGCCGGGATGACGATTATCGAGAGTCTCGGCGAAGCTAATCTCACTTCCACCCCGAGGAATGCGCGTCGGCCATATTCGCTTGGGTCAGGATTGCGTGCGCTGCCGAAGAGGGCTTCTACACCTGTGTTGGGGAACTTGGATGGTGGGCGGAATAGTGCTGTATCGACGGCGGGTCGTAGAGTGGGTGGCGCTAAGGGCGCCCGTCATTCTCCGCCACCCCCGGTTTCTCATGCTGGGAGTGTACCTCCTGTGCCGAGGCTTTCGAGGCGGGCAAGTGGGCTATAGGTTGTAAGTGCTGTGGTTGTGTTTTTCTTTTTTTTTTCTTTTACCTGCCTTTCTGTGATGTGCCTTGTTTGAACGATCTGATCGTTTCATATGTCCATACACCCAGTGTTATCGATGAGCTCCCCCCCCTTGTTACCTGTTACTTGTTTTCTGTTTTCTCCTTGCCTGCATGCTTTCGCGGGCTCGACTTTCCAATTCTCCTACGTTTGTATAACGTAATGGGCGGCCACTCTTAATTTACATATTCAATTTCCATCCAATTTCTGTCTCTATTTCGTATTTTTTTCAAATTTTTTACCCGTAAGTATTTCTTGTTTTCATTCCCCCAGAGGGAGCAATTCGAAGTGTACTCTGAGATGCTCCCTCCCTCCCTCCTCCCTCCCCTTTCCTAGTTATTATCCCTCATTTTTCTCTTTTTCTGTCCATCGTGATAGCTCCATCGCCACCTAATGATCACGATCCAGATTTTTTTTCTTTTTCTTTCTCTTCTTTCCTCGGCTTACTCATGGATTATCACTCGTGCTTACTTTTACTTCCAATGTTTCTGCGGGTGCGGTAGAGAGAGAAGGGGGGAGGTGGAGAAGGTGCTTGGCGCGCCGTGATTTGTATAAGGCTTGTCACTGTAAAAACCGCGTTTCTGAACTAGACAGTTTGCCTTTTTTTGGCCCGTCAGAAGCTGTTTGGCCAGAACCACGGTTTTGTGGGGGTGGTGGGTGGCTGGACTTGTGGTGGGTTGGGGGCGCGCCGAGTGGGTTCCTGTGTACGATAGGTACGTTTAAGGGGGGGGTTTTGTTGATGAATCCATGTTTTGTTCTCGATTGGTGATGGTGGGGGTAACGGGGTGGTGGTGGTGGTGGTGGTGGTGGTGGAGGTGCTGTACTGGTATTGTCTCAATATTCCACATCGCCATAACTGGCTGGCTGGCTTGAGTGGCGTTGCGTGGTTTGGTTCAAGGAGCGCCTCACAAGGTCGTGATAGGGCGGGGTGAATGTATGATACGGGAATCTTGCTCGGATGTTATGTGTCAATCTGTGACATAGCTGGACGGATCGATCTCCCCCCGGCAGGTCTCCCCCCCCCGCCCCCTCCTCCCTTCTTCGTGTTTGCCCTACCCTTGGTTCTGTTCGCGCATATCGTTCTTGCAAACAAAAAGTAAAAACCTGTTAACTGTCCCACTCTAAACTGGCTAATGACTATCATGTAACTCTGATACTGCTTATATCCACTCGCAAGCCCCGTTTCCTTATTTCGCCTGAGCTCGATGGATAACCTTGCTATGCAGTGAGCAGTACATAATATTATGATAGCAATAGTAAATAGCGGTAGCAATAATCCCTAGGACCCCATGGCCACTCCCTCCCGTGTCCTGTAGTCTACTAATGTGGCATTTAAATTCTGTTCGGCCGTTCGTTATTGTAGACTTTGTTTTGCGGTGGGAGTATCGTACCCAGTTCGGGGAGAGATTGGAAATAGCTTTTGTTTGGAGGGGGATCTAGGATTATTATTATTATTATTTATTATTATATAATTATCATTACGCTTATAGAGCCTGAAGGCTATGAAGCGGTATATACAATGTTTTGGCTAGGGCATACTGGTCCGCCAAAGAATCCATCTCTCGCATGGGCCCTACCAAGCTGCTGAGCAAATACCCGAGTCCAGCGGCCTACGGGTGGGTTGCGTCTTCACCATTGCTCCGGTGTTGAACGAACCTCCAATATTCCCTTTATAGCAGTTCATGTTTAGGGGGATCTGGGATGAAGGGATAGATAGGCAATTCATTGTATTTACTGTACTGTAGTTATCCATTCATATTTTTTCTATCAAGGTTAGAAGAAAAAAAAGGTGGAGGGGGGAGGGAATGGATGGATTGGTGGAATTAGGCCACCCTATCTCATACTAAGCCCACGAACTTTAACCAACTATTGTATCTATACACCGAGCCTTGTGGCCGTAATCTCACGAGCTACGGGCGATTCCTTGATGCTTGTTAGGAGGTTTCGGCGAAGTTTGGTCCCCCTACCCCGTCTACGTTTAGGCCCATCACTATTCATATCATTCATTACCCTCGGGGTTAACTATCCTTCTTTTTTTTGACTGGATTCGGGTTTTTGGATGCTCTTCTCAGGTACCAATTTCGCTCCTCTAAATTTCCTCCCTCCCTCCCCTCTTTCCTGCTGTAATTATTTTAATGCCATGTTCCGAATCCCTAACGGGGGTGGGGGGAGTAACAATATGGGGGGGTTATATATAATATCTTTTCGCAAGTGCTTTCTCTTTTTTTTTGTCTTTTCGGCCCCGCATCGAACTGCTATCGCATAGCACAGCACAAACAGTAATGGATGGGTTGGTTGAGCTTTGTCCGATGATAGTTTTTATCCCGAGAGGGAGGGGGGGGGATGGTACTTTCTATTTCTATGCCTCTTTTTTTTTTTTAACCAACTCAAGAGTGTTATTTGGGGACCTGACTAATTAACGGTTAGTATTTTTGTATCGGATTGGAGTGGGTACCTTGCTTTTGGTATCTAAGGCCTTGTTTTGTACTGTATGGTACTGTGTGTGCATGTGTCGTGTATGTATGTGCAGAACATACAATATGTTCCACTACATTGGGTCTGATGTCCAAATACCGGCTCAGTTCCTTTGTGCATTTTTGTTTTTTTCTCCTTTATTTTTCCTCTTTCGGAAGAAGTGCACATGTGGATAGTTATAGATTAGTGAGTTGTTGCGGCTAGTATTCCGTTAATAGTATATTTTAGGTTTTTAGTGAGTAAGTGCACGGTATTGGACTGCCCCCGCACTTTTGTGACGTTATCGGCCAAGGATATGTGAGGTCAAATGTGCTGTCGTGTGGTATTGTGGTATTATAGGCTTAAGTGCCTTTTTTTTCCGCTAAAGGAAGGCCATCCGGTAGCTGCTGTTCATTGTGGCTTGTAGCCTAGTGAAGTGTCAGTGAACATAATTATGCTCTCCTTCCCCACTTTTTGCTTGATACCTAGGCATCACTCGTTCCCAGATATCGTTTCCAATCTATGGTTTTCACCGCAAGGTAGGTTAGGGGCGCTCTACTTCTCTATCGGGCTTCTGAGAGCGGGCTGTTATCGCGGTCTTTGCTGAAACATCGCTGTGTACGACTGCCTAGTATGATCCGGGTTTCAACACAGCTGGAAGCGGGCACTTAGTATCATAGGAGCGCAAGTAAGGCGAATTAAGCCCTCTTTTGCCCTGGGGTGAATTGCGGGGGAGGGTGTTTTCTATGAGACCAACTACATCCCATTTCGGGTTCATTTCGGGTGTGCGTACCTTTTATAACACGTGAAGTGATAGTGCTCCAGGCCTCTGCCCCCGTGTAGAAAAAATCACTACTTGCAGCAAGCTGGGGGGTTGATTTTTTTGCTGTGATCTCTGTTTGCTGTTACGACATCCGCACTTGGTGAACACATCTTCTGTAAAATGGATCCAAGGGGTGAGTATTATACTTTTACGACTTATCTTTTCAAACATCGGTCCCCAATATGATGTGGGATATTGTGGGTTTGCACCTCCTATCTCAGTGTCTGCTCAGTGTCTGCTCAGTGTCTGCTCAGTGCCCCTCCCCCCTCCCATAGACTTCCCCGCAGGGGCCTTATGATATTCTATAGCCAAGAGTTGGGCCATATATATTTGACGTGTCTATAAATCTGACTTACGATACGCCGATGAGAGGGATTGTGCCATGACCCTAGTGAGTTACCCAATTTATAGTGAAAACGTGCTGCTGCTCTCTAACTGGTTGAGTTGTGAGCTTTGAAGTTCCCGACTGGCTGATTCATAGATCGCTTGATGACCATGATTTCTAACTCGACCGAAATTTGTTTTGTTTGCGTTTCTGGTTCTGTGAATGGGTTATTCCTTGGTTAGGTGATTGGGAAGCGGGAAAGAGCCTTACTTGTATGATATCACCGGTGGTGTTTGAAAGTGGATAAAGGGCTCTTGTAGGTCGTTTTTATCCTTAGAAGCAATTTCCCGATAGCATGGGATGATTGCATGTGATGGGTTATACTGGTACCTAGCGAGGGGAGCCTGGTTTTAGTGGCACGGGGCGGTTGTGTCGTTTTAGGAGTCAAATTATTTTGTTATCCGGCGCTCCACCTCAGGGCCACTGGCTGCCCACACATTGTGTCCATACCATTCGCGGTCTTCAATGCCCCCCTTTGCAAGCCGAAATCCACGACGAATGGAGGAAAACGGACCCAAATGTAATATAGTCCAACTTAGATACTGAGTTAGTTCCTCAAGGGTAAGCCACTCTTGGGGTCAAGAGGGGATTAGACGTTGCTGGTGGAATACTAGGTTTTCGACGAAAGAGCCAAAGAAAAATCATATACATATCATAAAAGGATAACTAGGGAAGATTCTGTGAAGGGTCCGAGGGCAGCTCGGGTTGTGGATTGTTAAAGTGCGGGGTAGCTCCTGGCCCAGTGAATTCGCCAGGCATTTAACCGAGTGCTAAGTAATGAAGCAGTGACAAAGAGTACTTGTATTCTTGTGTCATATTTGATCCTATGGGATCTGTCTAGGGCAACGGATTGTATCTGAAACGGAATCTAGCTAGAGCAGCTCTCCATGACAGACTGCCCAATTCGGTTTCTCACGAATCAAACCGGGAATCATGATTGATACCTGGGGGTAGGTTTTTGAGTAGCCCTGCTGTGGGTTTGAGGCCCGGATACTGGTGAAGTCAGGATAATTGTGGTGTGATCTAATGACTGATTTCGACTGGCTACGGGCCTAGAGCACACAGTCTATGCACTGAAAACGGGCGACTCTTCGAGGGTTTCCGCGGCAAGCGGGCTTTTGCATAGTACCAGTTTTAGGCCCTAAGGCACTGAAATCTAACCCTTGAAGATTATTCTAGCCTTCAGAAGTTTTTCATTTGGTGGATAATATGATACCGCTAGAGGGGGCTCACTTGAGATATACACAAGGTTTGCTGTCTGGTATGTGCAAGTATCCGAGGTAAAGCGCCAGTACATTTGAGTCAGGCTTTCTTATGGGTGCTTAGATCTGCACGGATAATTTCCATACAAATCCTTAATCCCTGTGGTCGGGCACTTCATGCTTACTGCAGTGCCTGTAGGTTCAGATAGTGCACTCCGGGGAGGAGGCTCTCCCGCTGGGAAAGTTCAGGGGTTCGGACGCCCCCCGAGGGGTGTTTCGCTCATACACCCAGCTGTTCACACTCTGCGCATGTTGATTGATTTTTGTCGCGGCTGGGAGGGGTAGGGTTGTAGGAGGGATAATGATGAAAATAGGAGAAGCTGAAGGTGAGAGGGTGCGGTGGACATGGGATCAAACGTTCGGTCCACTGGGGTGGGGGCCAGCTTTATAGAACACGTCCTACCAATGGTTTTCTGCTTGGTGCAGTTAGGATGAGGAGTCGCGGCCACGCGTCTATCCAACACCTTCAGAGCTTTTGACTTCCCTCTCATTTTGACAACCGTATTATCATCTCCCCCATGGTAAATCGTTTCATCCCCAAACCGAGAAAATCCTCAGTACTGGAGAAGAGTTTGTGTTCATACCCCGGCATGTTGTCGTAAGTATCCTAGAAACCCTGGATGAAAACCCCGAGTCTCATCCAAAGAGCCCTAAATCTAGGGAATTCACAGGTCTAAAGGAACAATGCATCCCTGTTCGCTTGCATCCCTCTTGCCGCAGCTGACGTCCAGTCAAAATCTCCCGTTCTGCCCTTGGAGTCTACCTGGCGCTACAAGCACTTATAATGGTCAGTTCTTAACGTATCATGTGATGCCAATCAGGTTCTGCAAGCTTGATGAACGGTGCAACCAAAGGTGATAGGGCTCATTAAAAACAAGCTTTTCAGTTCGGGTTGGATGCGTCATTCGCTAGACCGATAACTCGGTGCCTTGTGTCACCTGTGGAGTTTACATTCTCGGTTAGCAGCACCCAGCACATGCTCAGGACTTTATCTCTGGTGTGTCCGTGCTCGTCTATACCGGTAGAGTGTTTCTTTGCTTTTTATGGGTTGTCGAGTGAGCTATTGTGATCAGGTTCTCCTTGTCATGAGAAGGAGAGGTTGGCCAAGGGACCAGCTTCAGGGATTTTCCCCCAAAGGCTTAGAAAGTTCCTCAACGGTTTCATAAAACTAGTATACTTGGTTCTCAGAGGTACTAGAAAGCAAAGATCCTACAAGTTGCGCAAATTTGTGCTATGAGGATCTTCGAGAAGATAAGCTGGCACGTTTTATTCGTGGACTACACCACCTCCCGGGAAAATAGCGATTTATGCTTTCCGCTATAACCATTCTCGAGTATACGAGTATCATAAAGATTACACAGATGAACTTGGTAGAGTTAATAGCCCGGAGTTTATTGTGTCACCCCAGAAACTCATCTTGTTGTTTATCCAATCTGGTTCTCAATAGGGTTGGTTGCCTCACATAAACCGCCCGTGTTCCATATGCTACACTTACTGCGAAAATGACATGATAGCTGACCGAACATTTTTCGGCAGGACTTTACTTCTTCGTGTGTACATCGAACCCCAAGACGGCCCCAACACAATCTCGCTGCCCAAGGCACAGCGGCGTGATATTGGTATACAGATGGCTCTAATGGTGCCTTTAACACCATGGAATACCAAAACCAACAGTCTCCCTCTTGCTATGACCGCTTTACAAAATTTCGTGCACTTAATACCTATCCAGGTCTCTACGCCACGACGGAGGTAGTTTTAGAAACCCACAATACCATCTGTAGTTGTCCATTGGGGGTACTCGCATGGCCTTACCGGTTTAGAAAACGCTCCGTTGGTGGCGTTGGATGGAAGGAGAGGCATCAAAAATTGTCGCTTTTCCCGCGCCTGTTTATCTCAGACCCGGACTGTTCCACTCAGAATTTCTGTTTCGAGCTAGGGCCTCAACGTCGGTATTTCGACGGATACCAATGTGTCAAGTTGGCATGGAAAGTATAAATTCCCGGGGCGATATCAATCTGATATACGGCTCAACTGCCGGTCGGTCAGTTGTGGTACGGCAGTCACGCCCTGAAAGAGATATCAAAACAGCTTCGGGAAGAAATTGGGAGAAGTTCCACCAAATCTGGGGGACGGCTATCGGGAAGAGCTTCCAACTGCCCGGGAGGGGGGCTTCTAAAGCTGAGGTACCATCGAGGGTTATCCAACCAACATTATAACACAAAGCCCCGGTAATCAATTTCATTGGACTTAGGATGAATCCATGGTGCCGAGAAAGATTTTTTCTTTCTTTTCTTTTCTAGCGAGTCTGCGTGATCGGTGGTGCGCTGATACACATGAGACCGGCGGTCGCCGGGTGGGTGGGGAAAGGTGTAGGTGTAAAAAGCTCGACTCAGCACATCCTTCGAAACGCCCCCTTATGGGTATAATTACTTGCTACGGGGGTTCGGCGGAGAGGGGAGGGGAGAAGAAAAACCATGCAAGTGCTGTATTGGGAGGCTCCGTCGAATATGTTCGAAAATGAAAAAAGTATGGGCTTTTATATAAACACGTATTCAGGCACAAGGACCAATCATTCTGCAGGAATTTGGGCGGAGAGGTATATTTCGCTCACGGTCAGGTGATTTCTTCACCGACAGTGGCACCCACCGAACACGTCGGTGCATGTTTGGTAATCCTGTACGGCACTGCACATGGGGGAGAAGGGTACTCGCCTGGGCGCATAGCTGCATACGGAAAGGCTCATGAGTCGATACGAGTGAGTAGAAATGATCGAGTGAGGCGGTGGGTATGGGTTTTAGTGGTGGAGGAAAACACGGCGGGGGGAATATCCTCACCGACAAAGTGTGGCGTTTTCCGAAGGAATGTTAAGCGAGGCTTGGCCACAGGGGAATCGGTAACAAAGAAACAGACGGGGGGAAAAAAGAAAAAGCGGAGGGAGAAAAAAAAGATTAGTGGGCGCTTACGGAGCACTCGAGTAACTCCGGTACAATAGATCAGTGTAACCCAATCGAATGCGGTTACTCTCTTTGTATTTCGATAACTATCAGCTACAAGCACAGAAGGAGAGATTACGTGGAGAGGTTTCAGGTTAAGCTAGTATATTATATCTAGATTCGATGGGTTAACTGGTGAGTATCGTTGTTTCCCTCGTGAAAGTAATGCTGATCCGGCTGACGATTGTGACAAGGAAGACAATGGTGATGGTGATGGTGATGATGATGATGATGGTGGTGGTGGTGGTGGTACGAATCGCAGGGTATCGGAGTGGAATGGGGGGTGAAATATACGTATACTTTATCTACTCTTCCCATCTCATTTTTCACACCCATTGACTCTGATTCCATTGGCAGTGTATGGAGAATCTGACTCCAATTACGGATATCACAGGCCAAGGAGGAAGCCTAGCTACTTGCACTGTACCACTCCACCCCCTGCTTCCGGCTGCCCAGCCCCCCGCCCTCTTTACCTGGTGCAAGTACCATGGCTCGGACTTGCCCATTCGTTGCTGTAGGAAAGCACGGACGTCTAGCACCTCCAGAAGAAATCCTAGCAAACACCAGCAAACAACACCTAGCATCAGCAAGTTGGGCATAGGAGGTGTTTTTTCTTCTTCGTCAGAGAAAGCTTTAGCGTCCACTTCATTTTTCCTACGCACCGGCAGCGAGCCTAGGCCCGGTGAGGCATAGTTAAGGCTGAGACTGCATCGTTACTAAACTACTGCCGTATATAATAAACCTTGCACATCCTGCTTACCCTACAGCCCTTCAAAGCGGTCGGACCTGCTTCTTGTCTAGTTTTTTCCCTTTGAATATCCAAGAGCGAAAATCGAGTTCTTGAGAATACCGCACCCAACATGAGGCTCCCGGTTGAGATCGTAGACCAGATAATGGCAAATCTTATTGAGAAAAAGGACTTGGCTGCTGCGGCTCTGGTTAGCCGGGCTTGTAATAGGTCTGCGACGCCGCTCTTATATCGCGATATCGAGATTGAAGACTCTCTCGACCACAACGATATGCGAACAATAGCAACACGTGGGGTCCAGAAACACGCGAGCTTACCGCAAATGACTAGTCTGGTTTCTACGCTCAATAGGTAAACATGAACTCCCCGGTATGGCCTTTTCAAGCAATATCGTACGCATGCTAATTCCATGTGGCAGCAATCCATTTATCTGCTCTTTTGTGTGTTCAATCGGACATCAGTTCCATATTGCAGACCCCCATGTCGACTCTCTCCAACGGCAGCTCTGGGAGATGGCTCTCATAGCTATGAGGTTTCAATTACAAGAGATCATCGACCGCAACGGCTTTACTAGAGTTACCCAATTGCGTCTATTCAATCCGGATGTCGAATTTGCAGAAATCTTATTGAAAGGTCTTCTTCCACAGATAGAGGTCCTCCATATAACCTCGTCGTTTGTTCGGTATCTCCCATTCGATGGAAGTGTACCTTCAAATATCAAAGAGCTGCAGGTGCAATTCCTCTCGGAGTTGTTTCGAATTCCAGGGCCAGCCCTTTTTGGGGAGGTTTGGCAGGCGACGAGAGCAGAATATAATTCTGGCGACGAGATTATGAACTCTCGTTTCAATAGTTTCCTCTCCAGTTCCTCATCCCTTCAAATTCTTCGAATAAGCGGGATCAAAGAACTCCACTCTATTCTTGCCGATGTTGTTCTTCCATCTTTGGATACTTTGGAAATCGGACCCGTCTTCAACCGGGTGATAGATCTGACAGTTGCGGGCCTGTCGTCCTTTATAGATCGAAACCCTAGCATATCTCGTCTAGCGCTTCGCGACCTCCCTGCTGAGACGGATACTATGCTCTCCATATCATCCGAGTCTCGTTCCGGCATTCGCCAGTTGGTCTCATGTGTTGATGAGATCCCAACAGACTATTATTCCTTTCTAGACCAGTTCGAAGGGCTGGATACCTTCAAATTGCAGCGTGATATTGTGGTCGGTGGGATCTTGCAGGATGAGCTTCTTGAGTTGATGAAGCACCTCCAGCGTGACGGGCCGGGTGTTAAGAACCTTGCCCTTCCCATGCCCTCGCATATCAACGGGTGGGCCCTTACAGATAGCACGCTGGAGATAGCGAGAATTGCACTAGAGCGTTTTGGTCAGGCATTCAAGGAATACTTGCCCAATGTGGAAGTCTTCGGCATCAGCCAGATTGGAAGATACAGTGATATCAGTGCTGTATTTCACCCCACTCATCTGAAAACTTTTCGCTCCGAGGATGCTGACACCGAACTCAAGATAGATTGGGCCCGCTCCTTCGCTGGCCATCCCTGCCTGAAGCGACTCGCAATTAAGACGCCACTCCTTCCGAATTTTAGGGAGTCGGATGTGGTCCGCGAGGATGCAATTAACGACCTAGCAAAGGCCTTTTCTGATTTACCGGCGCTGGAGAAGTTGGTGTTCTACGAGAGTGTCGACAAACAAGCAATCGAAGTGGAGATTCTTAGAGCAGAGTCCACTACCGGAAGAGAGAAGATTGTGGACAGTGCGGAGGTGGATGCAGAATTTTTCGATTCCTTTTTCCAGACAGGGTGGGAGAAATCATAGATCATATTATATCACTCGTGCTAGCTTGAATTATGAGTATTTTCGGGGGGGGTACAGTGCCGGACACCAAAAACCGACCCTTCTCCACTTTTTTCTTCTTCGCTTAGTAATACATACAAACAAAGTGGCCCCTCGGCGCAAAATTTGTATGTGTGTGTGTCCGCTCTCTTCAAAATGCCCCTCTTGCCGTTCTCAACCAATACTCACTTCATTAAGAAATGGAGTCCATAGAACCAATGAGGAGCTGGTTTAAAGTAAGTTCCACGTGGGGTTACCCTCCAAATATTCTGTGGCTGTTGGGGCCTGGCTGTTGTTGGATTTGGTCGCGGTGGTGGGGGTCGATTTCGGGTGCTCGGCCGCCGTACTGTCAGGTGTTGGTGTTGTGCACTTGTGAGGGCGTATTTTTATTAGATATGTGGCTTGGTTTTGTGTTACGTTCATTTATAGAGAGTGGCTTTCAGTTTCAATGATTCGTTACTTTGTGGTTAGTCCCTATTGGATCTATAGAGAAGTTCTGTTCCATGTTCATGAAACTCTGACGAGAGTGCCATAGCTTTGGACGATTAGGATTGAAAATACAAACAAAGTGGTTTTTGGTCCTATCATGTATTACTTAGGTGCTTGAGATGTGAAAAAGAGATGGCTAACTAATACTTAGAGGTCGACCAGCTCAATGTGCATTAATATGCTTACTAAGGAGCCAGTTGCAAGATCCCTGTGTATGTGGACGCACTTAAAGATGCTGCGTATCTAAGAAGTCAGAAGTAAGCTGGTGGGATGCGAGGTGTCCGCATTTTGCGCGGACAGAGCGCACCGAAAATCCGTACCGGCACTCGTCATCAGCGACGTGGGCATTCCGTAGGCCGTAAAATCGTGCAAAGTGCCATTGCGGCCCCCACTTCTCAACGGAGGTCTGGTGCCAACCATTTTCCTTTGCCTTATGGTACCTCCACTAGTTGTTCCGATATCTGCAAGGGGAGAGGGTCTCCAATGATTGATGTACAAGGGTCTGAGTTGATCTTAGTGGGCCGATAACGGGACAACCCCCGAGTCACCCCAGCTTTTAGTACGCATCAGATATCGTTGCCTCTGAAAGCCTTGACAATCTGAGCTGAGTTGAGAAGGGAGATCCCATCGTGTCTCAGGCAAATATGGTGATTCATTAATATTATAGAAAGAAAGAAAGAAAGAAAGGATACCACTCCTTGAGTAGAGCCTCGCCCATAGAGACGCTTCTAGGCTCCAAAACTAACAGGCTACCAAGGAAATCAGCAAACGCTCCATAAGCACCTACTAGATCAGATTGAAGCATGGTATACGCCTAAGACAGAAGGTATATTTTCTCAACTTCGCAGAGGTTGTCAAGACTCCCAGAAATCGTAATACCGTATATGGCTGGCACTCTTTGTTATCTGATACCTTAGCGATGGCTTTTGTTGGAGCCTGGCCGGAGCTGATCCTACGGGCCTCGACCTTTGGTTGACAATATCGTCAGATCATGCCAGTAGCTTTCGCACAGACCTGGAATTGAGCAGTCAGACTCGGGATGGGCTTGCTGAGGCCCTGCGACATGCGTACCGGAGTACAACCGCAACCGTTAGAGATTAGGTTTCTAATTCATGTTGCTGACATAAATAATATCCACGCCTCCCGTTTTAGATCGAGATCCGACTAGTCCGGCCTAATCTATGTGCCTCCCTCCCACAGGGCAAACATCGAATGATGCGTTGCGAGAACTGATACGAGAAGCAAGGGCATTCTGCAAGGATGGTCTTTTGCACTCCGAAGCTGCCAGTTTCAATGCCCTAGGGGCCCGCGAGGGGGATTTGGTACGAAAAACTCCCGAGAGCTCTAGGGGGTCCCATCGAGGCTATAGAGGCATAATCTGCTTCAAATTAAGCGGGGTAGGGGATCAAGTCCGGGAAATGCTGTCTGAAAGACGAGGAAGCGATATAAATTGGCCCTTGGTGCTGGCTGCTCTCTGTAACCAGTCGTTAAGGCTCACTAGTGGACTTACTACAGTAATATAAGGCAGCAAAATAACTCCCCACAGCAGGGAATCAAAGTGCACAGTCGCACCTCGCCGTCCCGGATGGCCAAAATCCAAGGGATCCGTCCGGGGCAGCGAGGTGCGACTGTATATCGTGTTAGCTGTTACCAGTCAGCTGATCCAGTAATATCTGCCGTGTCATACGTGAAGCAGTCCGTTCTCGTGCGCACTCAATATATGCATCTACCAACTTTCCGAATGCTGTAACATCGAGCGCTAAGGACCCCATTGGTGGATCGTGTGGGTCAGTGCAGCCCTGTCTGTCGGCGCTGGTGATCTACATTGGATTATTTACAGATGCTAAAACTCCAGTCTTAACTTCCAGGATTGGACCTCAAGCAAATATCCGATGCCCGGATACCATGCTCGACATCCTACATGGTGGCTCCTTGCAGCACACTGGTGGTTATTGAACGTGGATAGACACTGGGTTTTTCTAAATAACAATGTGCTCCCACAGATGCCGGCTGACCCGCCGGCGGCTTACAAGGTGAAACCCCTCCTCCGTGCGAGTTGGATGCAAAATCTAGAAGGTTGGGAATCGCCTCGGGGCGGGAAATAACCTTTGGTTCTTTTATTTCTTCGTAAGTAATTCCGATCCTTACCCACGGCATTTCAGGATTCGGAGCCTCGCCTCATCGCGAAGGTAGCAGTATTTTATGCGCAGATCCCAAGTAATTGGGCGGAGGAGCATTAGGGTGGACAATAGCGTAAAGTGTATACTACTTGTACATCCAAGTTCCCAGTGAAGCCAGAATCTGACTGACAAAGTATCACAAAACGGGGCCGCTTAGGATACATCGATCATTTCTGGTAATGTCATTTGTCTTTGTCTCTGGGCCGGCTGCGCTCCGATCTGGTCCGCCGGTAAATGCTTCTTTGAAAGTGAACGAGGCCCCCATCTGCTGTGCGGACGGGGGCTTGGTTCCCCGAACGTCGTTAGGGAGTCGAACCAAATGTATCCTTATTAACTGGATGAACTAGATTCTACCCGTAGCTCAGAGGGCGGGCTATGATTAAACATGCGCAATACGGCGTCGTAGCTCGAAGTTTTACCGCCTGAGTGCCGAACACTGAACTCTGCTCCAGGGGCCCTGGAACTTAATTTGAAAGACACTTTTCTACCATATTACAGTCGCGCCTCGCTGTCTCGGACCTCACTACCGGATCCCCGCTGTCCCGGATGAAATTCTCTGAATTCTAAATTGGTTTGCACCAAAACCTAACTCCTTGTCCCGGGTAATCCGCTGTCCCGAACAGATTCCTTAGATTTTGGCCATCCGGGATAGCGAGGTGCACTGTATACAACCCGGACACCCCGCCGAAATAACTTATCATTCTGGATAGATTCAACGATCACCCCAGGAGTGAAAACATCAACCGCTCAAACAAGGCCATTCATGAATAGCAGGCCGCTTTTCGAGCAGTTGATGGAGTATAGTCTAGCCCGAGTCAGGAGGGATGTTCGTTTTGTTCAGGATCGTCGTGATCGACATTCGAGTACCCGAACCAGGCAGTATGAGGCAGCAGGAACGAGGCTGCGCTGTACGAGTACCAGATAGGTAGAACATCAACGATCGCGCGGCCGACAAATCAGCTGCGGGGTGCCGGCAATACTCCTGCTGAGCAGAGAGGGGCATCATGCCCGGGTAAGATCTCTATCAAATGGACAAGGGTAGACTAAATTTGTTAATCATAGACTACAGCCAATACGGGTCTTTGAGCGCACTTACCAACAAGATAACTCGGTGCATAGTTGAATCATAGACGAAGTGGTGACATGGCCCGGTAGCCTGTTTGAGCGCTTGGAATGGTTGATGTCGTCTAATATTGGACGCGCACCCGAAGGAGTCAAAGCTACACTACACGAAACAGCGAGTACTCGCAGACTTATACTACTCGAGCACATAGAGCCCTACTAGCACGAGCTTAACATGGACAAGCTAACGCCATCTTTGAATTCCTCCTATGAAATACAGCACCTGCTCGAGTGCATGCGTTCCTTGCAGATGAGGAGTGCAAAAGATTGTGGCGGAGACTCACTGAAGAGGCTTGAAGGCACCGGCACAGGGGTGTAAAATCCTAGAGGGTTCATTCGTGATAGCGAGTTTCCTTATAAGAATTTCAATTAGAGCAACGGCCGCCTTGTTCAGCCCTGTTTGCCGCCCTCGAGTACAATCGCACCTTCGTTCGCCTTGCCTGTTACTAGCGTAGGATGAATAAGAGGGGCCGTCACAGACGGGGGTGCCTTCAATTTTTCTTTTTTTTTTCAGTCCCCTTTCTAATACTATCGAAATTAAGAATCCACATCCCGCTGCAATTTAAGAAAGGAGAGAGAAGGCAGAAAGAGTCGAACCTCAGATCTACTCACCACCATGGATTACACTACCCCTTCGCCCATACCATACCGAGAGGACTTAATGACATATCCAATGTCTGCTGAGGGTATTGAATGGGAGGTTCTTCAGGATTGCATCACTTCATTCCTGGGCCCTGAGGCCTTCGCTAGTTTGGAGCGGACTCAGGTACTCCCAACTACCTATTTCTTCTCCCTCTTCCACGCATCCTAGGCTTACCTCTCAATTAAGGACGGCGAGGACGTATACTGGGTGACTGCTACAAGGCCATTCCTACCCGCAAGTTTCCCCCATTCATTCATTCATTCATTCATCCCATTTCATCAAAACCAATACCATACAAGTGAGCTAACACTCAATGAAAACAGAGCCAAATCAACGACCTGAAAGCCTTTTCTGCCGAATTTCTTGAAGACCGAGAAGCAGCAGCGTCAAAACACCGACGACCGAGTCGCCATCCGAAAAATCGGGGCGGGAGGAAGCAGAAACAGGCTACCAGCCCAATTGTATCGCGCAACCCTCATACATGTTTCGCACTCCACAGCACCATTGGAAAAACTAACGCAATTCATTACCAGAACGTTCAGCTAGTTCTCCCGTCGTTTCACCAAAATGCATATATGATGCTTCCTCCTCCTTCCTCTTCCTCTTCCTCCCCTTCTGGTCCTTTGAATGTATTAATCCCCCCCCAACCCCGAGTAACCCTGAAGGAATGGAAAGGAAGAGATTAGTATTAACGAAGTGACTTTTAGCACTGCCGAAACTGTCAGAATCGCCCACCTCACTCCCCTCATCACCATGACCATCATCCTCACTCCCCAGCAGCATCAAGTCGCGCGGGAACCCTCGCCTAATTTACCCACCTACGTTAGGTCCTTTCCCTACGTCGCCTTTCCTGTTCCGCGGAAAAAAGGAAGCCTGTACAAGTTTTTTATGTCCAATTCCCGTTCCCTCCCATTCTACCGTATTTTTTGTTTCGTTGGCTTGTTTGTGTAGCGTTGCAAATTTGGCTTTTCTCTCTCTCCTTTTTTTTCTTTTTCTTTCTTCCTTTCTTTTCCCTTTTCTGTTGGGACCCTCATTAGACAGTTTCATGCTCCCTTAGCGCTGCCCCAAGTTACTTACCTGATTCGATTTGACAGGATTTATTAGCCTTTCTTATTACGGCATCATCATCATACATTTTAAATTATTTCCTCCTTCCTTCCTCGTTTGTAAAAGAAGAGGCAAGCAGTAATTACAATTATATTCTATTATATCCATTAGTCCGGAGCATCCATGCACGGAATCGCAATGCAACGCTGCGCTCAGACATGCAAGAAGTGCAGTATAGCGGCAGTGCAGCCCGATACAAATACCGGGGGAGTTTTTTTCACAGAAGACTGGAATTGTTTTGCGGATTAACTTAAATCAACCGTTCGTTAACTCTCGGGGTACTTCTGCCATAATGTGATGCACAGGGGATGTTCTCATACAAAACGGGGATTATTTCGCAGGTTAACCTAAATTAACCGTGTGAAAACATCCCCTCCTAGAGCCTGTGGAATGCACTTATCTTCATCAGCCCTGTAATTTCCGGATTCAGAGACAACACAAACTCCTGAACTCCTGAGAGGGGCCAGCGCCCCTCCTCGTCCCCCCCCCCCCCCCCGTGACACAGTCTCAGATCAGCCTCAGGAACATGTCGGATCTCATCAACCCAGTATTCGCAATTTCCATTAACCTGTCGAACCAAAACCCGGAGTTACTTGCACTCGTATCATACTTGTATCCCGCCCAGCTTAGTGGGCTGACTTCCTTCCATCCATCACCCCGATGAGTCCGATATACCGGTAGTGAATTTTTAAAATTATTTTTTCCCCACGGCATTCCACGGTACAGTACTACCTAATACATGTCCGAAGGACATATCTATATACGGTACAGTTACCCTTTACCAGTATTCAAGAAATGCCCATTAAAGTGCCCCTAACTCCGAAGAGCCACACCACCGTACCCTGTAACGAGGACAAGTAAACATCCCACGATCTTTTTTATTTTTGTTTTTTCCGCACTTTTTTTTGTTTTTGTTTTTTCTTTCCAACCATATCTCCGGGCCTCAGGCGGACCAAAGAATGGGCTGTACTACGAGTACTGTACGAGGGACAAGTTTTTCTTGAGCCTCACCATATAAGTAACAACAGCAAAGGGTTCTGGAACCCGTTCGTTACAGCGCATTGCAAAGTGAGACATTTCGAGTGAGAATATGCGAGCTTATGTAATGGCATTGGAAACGAGCCCTATTGGTTTAAGTTCTTTTCTTTTTCCTTTTCTTTTTTCCCCGGTATGAAAGTTGTCGATGGGGCTGTGGTGGTGGATTTCCGCTCCGCGGATATTTGCTTTGAGGATGAGCTGGTTATGGATGGATCGATGGATGGCGTCAGGTAAAGTTGGGTGGGGGGTTGGAGATGGCGGGGTGTGTTTTTCTTTGCTCCCTCCTCTTCTTCTTCCTCTTGCGCGCCTTGCGGGGCGGGGTTTTGGAGGGGCGAGGAGGAAGAGGGCGAGGAGGAGGGCGGGGGGTTGATGAGCTTGTAGGATGCGTGGGTATCATAGCTTGGAATTTTATGCTTTGGGGGGGGCTTCTGTCATGGGCAGGTAGGTAGGCGGACTGGGTATGTAGCTGCCTGCTCTAGACGTGTCTTGCGAGCTGGCAGCCAGGCAGCAGGAGGTTCAGTGTATGTGGTTTTATTGGTTGAGGGAAGTAAGGGGTTGAGATGACTGTGGTGATGGGGATTACCAGAAGGGGAGTTGCCCTGCGATGCATTTTATGCTCGAGTTAGGGTTTACTATTGAGTAGTGGGGCTTGCGGGGGAGGGGACCTGATGTGGTGGGCTGGTGGTGATTGGGTCATTAGGAAGAGGTTAATATTGTAGTGTAAATGAGGTCGTATTATTGAAGGAGAAACATGGCCAATCTAGTCCAATCCTCAAGAGTGTGCTAGTAACTACCACCACCACTACTAATAACAATAATCTAGATAGCACGCGGTACCAGGGAATCGGAGAAAGGGATAATTCTAAATCGTATCTTCCCCGCTGCTATACCCCTCCCTCCTAATCCCCCTCATCCCCTCATCCCCGATGACAAGCGCGTCTAAATCCGCAACATCTCCCCACCCACCACGACCACCTGCACCTGGCGGGTCAGCCCCAATCACCGTCCCCTCCTCATCCTCTCCCTCTCCTGTACCATCCGGCGGTCCAAAAACCCTTACGCCCCCCACCTCCGCCACTTTAAACCCCCGATGCCCGCAATTCCACCCTCCGCCGCAAGACCCCATCCCACCGAGGACCCTCTCGACCTCGGTCTCGAAGTCCGCGTTCGGGACAATGTCCTCTGCCTCCATCTCTACTGCATCGACGGCGCGGAAGATGGGGAATATGCGGACTGTGCGGTGCGGTTCGGGCGTTACGCCTAGCGGCAGGAGGGTGCGGAGTTCGCGGGGATAGAGGAATTTGAGCAACAGGGATCTCGGGCGGATTAGGGACATGTAGAGCTCCATCGAGGGCGTGTGGTTTGCAAGCGTTGAGGGCATGTGGCGGGAGGCGGGGTTGAAGGTAAGTTTGGGGGCCCAGTGAGCTGTGTAGGACTAGTTCGGTTAGTGAATTGTAGGCCGAGTGATTTGTGGGGAAGCAAGGAGGGAATGTATATGATACCTTGATAATGTCCTCTCCGACTCCGCACCTCGTCATAAAAGCCTGCAAGAGTTCGATTCCTTCCTCGACAGACCCAACGATAAAAGTCCTTTCCCCTTCTTGCCTCCCGGAAAACGAGAGCGGTAACCTCCTTGGTGCAACCATCCACCACCCATCCCTCCCAATCTCCCTCACGTCCTCCTCCTTTTCACCCCACCTACTATTCCCACCAGGAAACGGCTCCGCATAATTGGCATAAGCCCTCTTCTCACTCGTCTTCCTCCTCTGCATTGTTACAGGAGGAGGAGCCAGCTGGTCGTCCGTCGAACGCCAACTGAGCGCCTGCATCTCTTCCTCCGATACCAAATCCTTGATCTTCCCGTCGGGCGAGACCTCGACTTCCCAGCTGAGCGCGCAGATCACACGCTGCCGCTCTGTCTGGGCGAACACGTCGAAGGAGGTCGTCGCAAAGGTGCCGCCTGTGAAGATTTTGCACTCACCATCGGGACGGGGCTCCCAAACGTGCTGGTTCGGGGGGTCTGTGCTACCATCGCTGCTGTTGGGGTTTTTGTAGAGGGAGAAGGGACTCCAAGGTGGGAGCGGGGCGTACGCATCCTCACCCGTGGGAGTGATGTCTGGCGCTGATGCCGATCCCCTTGACTTTTCGGGGGTGTATCTGAAGGCTTTCGGGGCGGAGGGGCCCGCGAGGGGCACGTCTTCCGGGTCATTGGGCGAGTGAAAGTATGCTGCTGGGAAGGACGCGTTGAATAGAGTAATGCTAATTGGCGTCGGGGCTGGTACGTGGAAGTGTATTTCTGGCGGCTGCAACTCGTACTTTTTCAGGTTCGCTGAGGGGATGAGCGTTGGAGATGCAGAGGTTAGATATGTATTCATAATGTCGCTCTCCATTGGCGTCGGGTCACTCGGATTCGGTGTGTATGACGTTCTTGGCGCATCTGTTGCCCAGAGGGCGCCAAAGCTCATTGATATTTCCTCCACTGTTGGTGGGTAATTGAATATAATGTGCAAGCCGGGCTTTAACACAGCTATATACTCCTCCGGTGAGGATATCAGATCCCCTTCGAACGTCGACATGGATATGTCCCGTCCTGTGCCTTCGGGAGGCGGAAACAATGTTGTGAGTGATTTCAAGAGATTCTGTGGTACTTCAGCATGGTGGTTTTTCTTTGGAAATTCTGCGAATAGCTCTAGCCGTACATCATATGTCTCTACCATAGCCAGTGGCAAGTGAGCTATTTGCATAGTCCCTTTCTTTTGAGCCTTAATCATAGACAGCCCTGGGACCCTCTCTTTGCGTTTCGAGTAATTTTCCTAATAAAACAAAAATTTGCTAACTTAGTACTCCATCTGATAACGACTTTCACTAAAATCTCAAATATACAGACCTCATCTTGGCTCTCCCTAGAATTCCTACTTGAGCGCGTTTCAATAGAGTGATTCTCCAGAGGAGTACTACTCAAAAAGCGCATTAGTTCTTGAGGGCCCATAGCTCTAAACTCCTTTCCAGACATCTTGAGGCACTGGTGTGGGATATTGGGGCAAAAAAACTCTTAATAAAGGAACTCAAAGTGGTTTCTAGTCTTTTTGTAAGAATCCAGCATAAGTTATCACCAGAGATCTCGGTTTTTATCTAAGGGCCTCCATGACGCAGAAGACCGGAGGAATGTAACAGCGGCTTGGCATTAATCCTTGCCCTGAATATCAGCAACAAGCCACACAATAATACACATCCGAGCACATCGTAAGCTTTTCTTCTGAAACCTCATATTGGCTTGCTATCCATTTCTAGAGGGTTGTAAGTACTTGGATTTCCCAAAGGTGCTGTTTCTCGCCTCGAGCGCAGCATCCCGAAGCCCGCTTCAACCCTTCTTGCTAAAAGAACGAAAGTGTCTGGGGGGTGATGGTCGGAGGAAGGAAGCCCCTAGGGAAACTCCCGCGCTAATGTCATTTTACTCGCGCGGCCGAATTGAAGCCGGACGCTTTGTACGGGAATTGCCACCTCAAGTGTCCAGCTTCAACTCAGCCGCGCCAGTGGGAAGTAATCAGATGTGACGATGGTAGGGTCCCCACCCTCACGTCTAGGGATTAAAGTATGAAGGAGTCTAAGTACGATCAGCTTAACTTGGAAGTTGTAGCTTCTAGCGTGCGGCTGCAATAACTCCTTGCAGGCATCTTTCTAGGGCTTGATTTAATAAACTAGGCTACCGTGCACTGGCTCGCTATGATATTATCTCAAGCAGAGTATCATATCTCAACCCCCAAGGCTTCGGGTCGTGCCTCCGATGCGCACAGCTGAACAGTAACTGCATCGCGGCACCGGTACTGTATGTGTGAGCAATCGGACAAATGGTGCCCGCAAGCTTGAGAAACCCGAGGAAGTCAGTCGTCTCGGAATAGGAGTGAGTGAGCGAGTGATTTGTTTCGGGTATTAGAATGCGTGATCGGGATAATCAAGGCTTAAGGTTGAATTATGCAAGCCGCGGTAAAGGTTGAATAGCAATAAGCATTGGGGGGGGGAAAGCTAAGGCTAGGTTGGGGATTTTGTTTGAGATTAGGTTTTGATAGGCCTCCAGCTGTTATTACGCCAAGCCACAAGCGATACCACAACTGAGTAAACGCCTAGAGCCGCAAATACGCTGCTTTTTTTGAGAAGAGGGTGCTAGTTGCATCACCATCGTACCTACCTCTCCACTGAATAAATAAGCCCTTCGCCAATAGCTAACCACCAACCACCAAAATGGCAACTACCACAGACACCATCATCTCCTACGATTCTCTCCCCTGTAATCCCCCACTCACATCCCTCCCTCCCTCCAATCTCCCAACCCACAGTCGAAAAGCTAACAAACCTTAGACATCGACATCCCCCCCACGGACTCCGAGCTAGAATCGATCAACAACCAAATAGCCTCCGAACTCCCCCCAGACCATAAGACAACCCCACATCCACGCCTCCCGCCGCTCGTGGAGCCTGACTTCCGCCCAGCAACCCAAGCCGAACTCGACAGGATCGCGGCCGGCAAGCCGTGGGCTGGCGGCATCGACGTGGGCCGGTATGAGCTGGGAGCGGAGGCCTCACCCTCCGCGCTCGCAGCTGCGTACGCCTCCGCTGCGCACGTGGAGGCACGCCTGGCGAATCTGACGCTGCTGAACGAGTTCGGGAAGAATGCATGGCTCGTGCACAATTCGCAGCTGGAGGCGCTGTTGAAGGGGCTGGAGGAGGAGTTGATGGAGCTGAAGACCGAGTGCGAGGTCGTCAATAAAGAGCGGAAGAGTGTGCAGGTAGACGCCCGGCCCGAGTTGACTGCGCTAGAGCAGAGGTGGAAGAAGGGGATTGGGAGGGCGTTGGAGGTCGAGGCTGGGGCTGAGGCGGTCCGGCAGGAGATTCTCAAGAGGAGGAGGGAGAGGACCGAGGTTGCGGATAGTTAATTGCCTTATTTTCTTTTTCTTGGGGAAAAAAGGGGAGGGGGGGTCGTTGGATTTAGGTTTTGCTACAAATCTGCGCCGGTGCCCCCATTTCCGTTTTGTATATTACTATTAGCATTAGATCTTTTACCTTGGGTTTCACAATGGCGGATTTGTCAGGCACGGCAGATCAGTCACGTTTTGTTCGGTCCATTGACGAGGCAATGATACTGATAGCACGTTGAGAATACAGCAGCCAACGCCACTTATCACCTATTTTCTCTGTGCAAAAAACTCAATCGCACTGCGCTGCAAGAGGGAGAAATGACTTTCAATAATCATCCAACCAAGCGTAACAAGCAGCCCCACTATGTCCTGGATAAATCCCTACCAGACAACTTGCGTCCCCTCGCTCGTACCCCTTCGAACACTCCCCACTTCTATCACTGCGAGTTGTCCAAGTGGACAGCAAAAAAAAGCAGGACAAAAAAGTAACAAAGGGTAAAAAAAGGAGGCCCCATTTTGCTAGTTTCGTCATAATTCTCTGTATCTCTGCCCTTCTCTCGTTCATTCATTAATGCATGGGCATCAATCTCAAAGGAGAGCCGAATATAAAAAGAAAAAGAATAGTTACAATGGGACAGTAATAAAAAGGGGAAACACCAATGGCCTCCGACCACTCTCAAATAGCGGCCTGAGCTAGATACCCACCATTTGAAGTGACAAAGTTTAAGAAAGAACCAATACCACATTCCCTCAAACTTCCACGGCTCTCCCCCTGCCGGCAGCCTCCTCCACAACATCCTTTCCTCCATCAAAGCCACCCGAGGGTCCAGGGTTTCCGACATCGGAGAGCGGGTCAACACTCTCAGCTAACCTAGGGTCGTTCCTTCGCATAATCTCTGCCACGGGCCCCAAGAGCCTCTGGAATCCATCCTTGCCTAAAGTCGCCACCTTCACTCTGGTTGCGGCTCTAACACTGGCAGCACGCGGTGCGTCATTCAGCAGTGCAAGCTCCCCAAAATAATCACCCTTTGCTAACCTCTTGATCGGTTCATTGATGCCATGCTTGACTACCTCCGCTTCACCGGATTCGATGATGTAGAAGTTGTCACCTGGATCACCTTGTTGGATAATGACATCTCCAGGATGGAAAGTGAATGGTTCCAGAGCGTCGGCGATCTTGGCACGCTCGTATGGGACGAGGGAGGAGAGAATTGACACTTCCTCAAGGAATGCCTCGTACATCCTACGTCTCTTAAATGTATTTTCCATCAAGATCCGGCGGAATGTGACACGGTCCAATGCCCACAGGATATTCTGCGAGGTTGTGGATATGATGGTAGCTGCACGCGGAGCGTTGTACATCAATGCTAATTCACCAAAGGACCCTCCTGGGTCAATTGAGTTCACTTTTTTTCCCATACCATCAAGGCCGGGAAGCATACTGCCAGCACTGTTGACGTAAACATCAAAAGAGCCTTTCTCGACCACATAGAAATAGTCACCAACATCTCCTTGAGTGATAACTCGGGTGCCTTTTCTAGGGATAGGTTTCTCCATGAGGGCGGAAAGAACCTGTCCAGTTTGGTCGTCATCTAGATGCATGAACAAAAAGTTTCCAGACACAGCTGTTTTCAAACGACCGAGCTGTTCAGTGGTCTTTGGGTATACGGGAGGGTTCCATTCCTCATTTGAGGACGATGGGACTAGTGACTCGGCAGAAACAGAGGTTCGTCGATTCATATTATAATTGGATGGGAAATCCGGTGATGCAGAATTCGGAGAAAGGTGTATCGATGGGGAAAGGTGCGACGGGCCTGAGTGGGGAGGTTGATCGCTGCCGAAGGTGAATCGAGCTCGAGGGGAGAACAATAATTGGCCTGGAGATGGGGGTCGTGCAGCTAGATTGGGATTGGAGAGGCTAGGGCCTCCGAAAGCAGCCGGTCTGAAACTGGGAGTAGTGGGACTCTGTCCAACGTCTTCATCTTCTTCTCTTATTGTTCCGGAAAAAGGGCTCTCGCGACTCCCATCCAGAGGAGGACCACCGAGATTCGCTCCAGAGCCAGGGAACAGGCTTTCACCGCCGACATATGCTGAAGAACTTGGCATCGCTCCGAAAGTATTTGAGGAGGAAAATCCAGAATTATTTGAAGCAGATAGTAGGAATTCGACTCGCTGAGCTTCGAGACGGCGATTGAAGAAGTTAGCACAGAATTGGAGAACGTCCGTGGGTTTGGATTTTAGTATCTCGCGGTTGAGTGCGTTGATTTCGTCGAGGTAAGTTTCCGGGAGTGACATTCCCCTGTCCTGATCTTATGTGCTTTGGAGGGTGGTGGAGGGGTGGGAACAAACAAATTGAGTTGCTCTGGAGATGCCTGGAGAAAGTAATTCTTGGTTATTGAAAACCAAGCTGTAAACCACAAGAAAGCTAAAAGTCAGCTTGGCCCTTAAATAATCCGGGCGCAACGGTGTGGAATCACCCTCTTATTTATACGTCACAGAGGGCCTCTGGGCTTCGTACACATGGTCAGTCAAACTTACACACAAACGTAAAGCGCAACATAGGGTAGAGACGAGCGGGAACCTACCAGGTGAGCAGCCAACGAACCGGGTCAGCAATGAAGTAAAACAAAATTTTGAATTCTTTGCCTTTCCGTCCTCAGGGTAGAGTCAGTCTCAGGTCTGAGTCACGACTCTGCCTTGCAGTGACTCCGGTCCACTGGTCCCCTTTGTCCCAGGCCTGGGCCGAACAACGAGCCTGCAGGAATCCTTCTGAAACAAATTGAAACCGGCGATAGTTTTCTCCGGATAGCTCTTGAGGGTTTTCAAGTGCGAAAAATGTCGCGTCACGGTTGGTGGGCGGTCGAATAGAATAGCTTTTGATAGTAAGAAGTGGTTGCTAGTCAGGGAGCAGGTAACCGTGTGACAGGGGAAACTAAGATGGGGCAAAGAAGCAGGAGTAGCCTAGAAGGAACGTACAGACAATGCTGGCGAGCGAGCCAAACAGAATCAAGATGTGTAGGCGGCTCCACGTAATAGCTGCCTATTCCTCGATTAGTGCCCGCCAGACGCACGATGTTGTCCGGGGCGGAAGGGCTCTACTAGAAAAAAAAAGAAAGAGATGGCACTATGGACAAAGAGTGCAAGGCGCAATAGTTGATGACTGATAGAGGCCTTAAGTGCGCAAAGGGTGAATGAAAAGTGGGGGGGAGGGAGGACGTGGGAGATGAGAAGGGCAACTGGAGGTGGAATGTGAGGAAAGGGTAGGTTTTGTAAGGGCGAAGGTGGAGTTTAGGGTGAAGGTGTGAGGAGGAGGGGGAGGGGGGGAGGGATAGAACGATGGAAGAAGTGAGGGAAGATCGATGGCGGGGAGGCAGGGAGGGGGGGGTTCTGGGATGACGGAGAGAGAAAGCGTTACTGTAAGGGCGATTGGCGAGGGCCGTGCTAAGACAAAGCTGCTGCGAGCATTACCCAGCACAATGCCCGTACTTGTACAGTAGTACTGGGAAGATGAATAGCTGTAGTTTAGCGATTTAAATCTGCTGTAGGCCAACAGTACAGACTTGAATTCGGAAGTGAGAGCGACCCTCGCTCTCGCTGAACAGCCTAACAGTTAACCCGAGATCACACACACGAAATAGTATTGGTGTTAAATGTATAGCAAGGAAGAAGTATCAGATTTCCCCCCCAAGAATAAATTATTATGCCATTTTTTCCCCAAGAATTTCTAAGGCTCTTCTAGAAGAACCTTAAAATTAAAATTATCCTCATATCCAAGGTTGGTTGCTCCGATATCAAATATTTTACAACGGGCTACGGGCCATCGGGGGACCACAAGGCGAGGAAGGTGAGCTGTTCCTGAAAGCACACTTACTCAATTCATCGTCCGTTCATGGTCTTCCGAACAGTTGGTGGACTGGAGAGCCGTCCCCCCCGCCAACGACGGATGGCGAACGGACCAGCCGACAGAACATTGATCGAACAATCCGGTTCTCAGACAGCCGGTCTTCCGCACTCATTGGCTACCAATCACACGCCACGCCCGCACAGTTGTGTGAATGCTTTTTACTGCAGGTATTTTTGTGCGTAGAATTTCAGCGAATGGTTCCAGAAGACCTCCGCCAATAAATCGCTCAAAGGGGAGAGTTGTGACCAGTGACAAAGAGGCGCACCACACACACAAAACATAGCTGTGGTCTCATCTCTTGCCCGAATGGTGGGAGGGAGAAGAAAGAGAGAAATACTCGAACAAGTACGAGCAAATCTTGAACCTTCCGTTTGCCGTGCTAGAAACCTGGTCGGACGTCAGACGGGGAGAACACCATGACTACTCGTGCGTAAAGTGATTAATCGTAATTGTCGCTCCAGAGGTGTTGCTTGCTGCTGTGTGCTGTGTTAACCACGATAATTGCGCAGAAATCTACAGTACGCTTACACCTTGAATTTCTTGGCTCACACGCAATTTAGTATGTCCAAACGAATAAGGACCCGGATTGATGCAATGTCACGACTTGGATCTTGGAGCACCTATAACCCGTCCTTTTATTGCAGATGGAAACTCGTTTGTGACATCAATCACACCATCACACAAAAGCTAATACACTTCACACAAGGTAACAAAGGTTGCTATCAGGTATTTCATAGTACCGTATTAGCATGGTGCATTTTGCAAGTAGTGGGAAGAAAAAGTAGGAAAGAGAATGATACTGGAAGCAAAATGTCAAACTCCATCAAAGCCCTGCTCGTATTCCAAATCCACATCGCCACGGCGATCGAACAAGAATACGGGCTGAAACCATCATCACCCCCCCGCCAAGACAGGGGTAAACAGGCTTCGTTCTTGAATATCGAGGTTATATCAGTCGTCCCCTAGGTCGGGGAACCTTTTGGCTCCAGCGGGGGGTCTGTCTCCCTGCAGTGTGACTGGCTAAGATTCAGGAGATGGCGAAAAAGGTTGGAATTGTAGGTGTCCGGAACTCATCTATGGAGACGCTCCTAAGATCGCATGGTTGGGGAAAGGGGGATATGGGGGGGCAAAGCTTATATAGTGGGATGGAGCCAAGCTGGCTCCGAGGCCAGGGCGGGCAGCTAAAGAGAGAGACAGGCGTTTGTTCGCCGGACGCAGGGGCTAGGTTACACGTTAGGATAGGAGCCCGGGTTCCCACGCCAGTCCGATAACCGGGGGGCAGCGGCCATCTGCCAAGAGTGCCGACGAACAATGTTGGTCCAAGCTTTGCAACTCCTCTCTTCGCTAACCATCATAATCTCGTCTGCCGGTGACTGGGATACATCATGAATAGTGCATGCGCAGACATGTTCATTCAAGCCATATCCAAGGTCTTGGATTGTTGCGTGAGAAGGCTTCCAGCAATTGTTCGAATGCTCTACTTACACCGAGGGTCTACAGATGAATGTCTTCCTCCGTTTTTGCATCTTCGGCCCTATAGAAGGTGCAATATTCCCCGGGCTGCTATTTTTAGAGAGCAGTTGCTAGACCTTGTTACCATCCGTCTTGTGTTTCTCTAGATATAGTCAAGGGAAGCTCAGAACTTCCTGTAGCTTAGCTCTTCTCACCAGGAAGATCAATCCTCAAGTAACTTATCCTAGGGGACACGATCGACATGTAGACATACTCCGACAGCTACCTCACCAAATAAGCGGGCTCGCTTCACTGGTGTTACGTCCTCCAAGCACAAAGCAGTCGATACCACAACTAGGACTTCACCAAAATCTGCTCCCCCCTTCAACACCAAACCGCCACCACTATGCTAGATCTGCGCTGCACACCTAAAGCTTCCTGTAAATCCGGGATCAGATCCACCGCACCATACTTTATCTAGCGCCGGGAAGCCCCTCTTCACCCCTCTCCCTCCACCGGGTCCCAGCAGGACCAAGCTACCCTAGCTGCCATTGCCTCGCAGATTAGGTCTCCATCATATTTTTGGTTTACCAATCAGACACCTCACCGAGAGTTGGAATGCGATGGGTGCCTGCATGCGTGCATACATACATCCGATGTTTGTTCTGGATATGTTAATCTTGGTTACCGTATGTAGGGGAGGAATGGGAATTACATCCACATGGGCCTGCGGTGCGCTGTATAGGTGTCGGTGGGGTGTCGGTGGGTGTTGGTGGTGGTGCGACAGTGTAGTAGCGGCTACGGGAGGCGGGTTGGGATATTTTAATAGTGTAGTGTTTGTGACTCTGGGGGGGGGTTTGCTCTTGGTGGATGTGTGGGGTTCAAGTGAAAGCTAAGTATTTGCACTACATGTCGTTGGTGATCGCTTTAATTTTAATTGAAGCTCTTGGGCTGGGGAGGAATCTGGGGGGCTATCTGCCGGTAGGTTTTATGTACTAGTACGACAAGTGGGTGCATATCTAGCCTTCCTATGGTATCTCTGAAATTGGGCGGGACCAAACATAACATAACTAACTCTTTCAGATAATGCCTCGTGAGAGTTCCCCTAGCTTCACTTCCCTAGGCCATACTTTTTCTTCTTTTTCCTAACAAGCTTGTTAGCAGAAAGACGCCCTCAGGTACCCACGCCAGAATTGCGAGCTTCCAGTAGGTCGACAGTATATGCTAGGGGGCCATCAGTTCACGGTTGCATGGCTGTATATGGGATCTCTGGAAGATAAGGAGTAGGAGTTTACCATTTTCAGTCAGCTAAGTCGGGTATTGTTCTGCTTCAGCTGAGACCCTTGTTTGCATGAAAAGTGCATATATGATAGTGGGTGATTATTACTTGAAGGTTTATACGTGATGGGGCTGAAAAGCGATGTTGTGGATGCCGCGTTATCCGTGGGGTGGTAGCTGATGTGAACATGAAGGTGATACTCTCCGTGATACTTCACTGGATACCGGCTTCGGCCCGGACAGCAGACGTGATGTTTCTATCTGAGGGCAGATATACCGGCTGGATCCGGGAGCTGTGTTATTAATCGACGAATCCCGTATTATTATTCCGGAGATTCCTGGATAACCTACAATATTTTTGGATTACAAACTGACCATTGATTTCTTGAAATACCACAACTGGGTAATCACTTCGGACTTTGGGCCTGACTGCAATGAATCTTGGGGGAGTGTTGGGGAATCTATAAGGCTCCTTGAAGAGTCGGGCTGCAATGACGATTACTAGCTGCGTGGGGAACAATACCCCACTTCGGGTACTGGAGCTTTGTCTGTATACTACTGTAAATAGGTCTAGTAATCATCCTGAGACGTTCAGTGAGGCTTTCAGTGATTGAAAGTGGGCCGGTATGGCAGAAAGCGGGATTTCCCATCTAATTCTTTCTCTCTCCTTAATAGGTTGGCTTAGTCATGATTCGAGCTCAATGGGTCTGGTATATTTGGCATCTCAGACTCCCTTGAGCATTTGGAGGCAGTACCTAAAGAGCATCAAAACGAGTGATCTTTCATCATGGGGGTCTGAAAGTGGTGCCTTGGAGGTCAGAAACCTATCGGTAAATTAGTCACTGGGAAATGATCCCAATTCTAACATGACGTAAAAATAGTCACTATAGAAGCCATAGGGGATAATCTTTACATGCATGTATCACTGCTTGGGTGGATTTTAGAGTGTTGTCGGCACAGGTTCAGTATAGGAGTCTGGTTAAAAAACCCATGAAAAGGGGAACTTTTTATTTATTTTGATTTAACATATTTTCTTGTCAAATTGACTATCTCCAGACAGGGTCTCAATCCCCACACTAGGAAGTCATAGCCTCCTCATGCAGAAATCAGAACCCCATATGGAGATACTCAATTTGACAAGAAAGTATGGTGAAACCACTAAAACCATTTTATTTAATCCTTACCACCTCTAACCCCCTTACAGTCCTTACTACTACTGGCATAAGAGCATTTTATCAAAGTCTCCATCTTTATAACAGATGATCTTATTCTGCTCTTATCTCCATTGAGGCCTTGCATGATTGTGATTGTAAAAGATACAAGTATTCCGATAGTGCCGGATTGATAAGTGTGAAGCTGATTGAGCTTCTAGTTGATCGCAGTGGACTTCTGGTTGACAATTGTAAACCTCTTATTGATAATGTCAAACTTTATATCAGTGTTTCTTAAAGTTGAAACAGCTATAACACTTAATTATAATGATTATGAAGGTGGCATTAAAAGCAGCTGTGATGGTCTGATTCTTTAGGCTCTATTCTGGGAAGCACAAGATTCAGTTACTTTGTGACCTGTAAAAACATTTGGAAGGAAAAACCTACTGCAAATTATCTTTCCTTTATCTTTAATAACAGTAAATATCTCTATACCAAATCTCTTAAGATTAGAAATTTCCCTTCCTACAGTAATATTAGTTGAATTTCTTCTTCTATATACTAATTTTCCTTGCTTGCAGTAACTGCAACCGAAATTGATGGAATAGTCCCTGGCATACTTAATAATATTATAATGAAAATAGAACAGTTTTTGTTTAAAGGCAGACCTTGAAATGTTGCTAAACAACAAGATACAGTATAAATAGAATGAAGTTTAGCATCAAGCTTGGACATTCCTCTTACTACAATGTTAATAGTTGGATTTCTCCTTCAGTATATCAATTTTCCTTGCTTGTAGTATCTGTGAAGGAATTTTGTAGAATTGCCATTCCCAATACTACAATAATAAAAATAATTTTGTTTAATAAGAGTTTTCTTAGAATGTGATCAAAAGATAACATACTTTGTGGAGGTTGAAAGAAAAAGAAAAAAGTGAAGTATGAAAGATGTGGAATGGTTGTAGAAATCATAGGATCTTGTATCCTTTGTAGCAAATTTTTATATATAGATTTAGTTGAGAAATAATAAGTGTGACTGCTGTTTGCTACCTCTTGATGAACAAATTTTCTGTTCCAAGTCAGTATAAAACACTAGTACAGCATGTGCTTTGTGCAAACATTTCTACAAGCAATGAATATAAATTTAAATTAGAAATATAATAATATTATACAAGAGACACCCTCAAGGTCATGTGAGGGAGATGCTAGTCTCTTGCTACTAGAAGCTATTGATCAAATAGTGTTCTTGTGAGGAGGGATATGTGAGAGTTTATTGGTTAGGTGTTGTGTTAGAAGAAAGAAGAATATAGGGAGATGGAAGAAGAATAAAGAGAGAAGGAGATGTTTATAAAGGAACAGCTCAAAGTTTTGGATTTTTTAACAAGAGATAAGAGGACTAAAACCTTGCTTGTTGAATATACAAAACTGAAATATAATACAACTTTATTTCGAAAGTTATTGCACTCAGGCTGGTACTATGTGATTAGGGGCTATAATGTATCTGATATAAAACTTTGCCATAGTATTAGTGGGAATTAGGGAACTTTTAAAAGGGATTGTGTGTTTGAACAGTATTACTGAGCTATTGTTACCTGCTGTTCAACAAATTTTCAAATGTTATAATATAATATAACATGAGTACATGTTAGGTGGTACGAGATCTCTAAGAACCAGCGAGATGGGTAAGACCAGGGTACTTTATCGTAGACGGAGATGTGTCTAGGAAGGCTCAATAGAAACGTGCGTAAAATAGTGATAAAGATTTTTCTTGTAGTAACTTATTATATTGATAAGGTCTCTTCTCCGTAGCGTGATGATTTCAGTAAAGCTCGGGAGGCACTTCGATATTTATATCCCGCGTCGATGGAGTGCGCGGCCTACAAGTAACTACCATACTAACTAAGTATCTGCTAACCATTCCGAACATTTCCTATAGTGCGAACACCTTTTGACCCTGAATACTATCGCCCCACCATTGACTTCCGGACTGGAGAGCTCTTGATTTCTCTGGTGTGTCACCACGTTCCAGTCAGAGTTCACAATCCTTCTTCCATCAGGAGGAACTGAAACTTGTCTGCATGCTAGACAGTGTCCTCATCATCGGACGAACGAAGTGGCCAACTTCATAATCAGACCTATCGCAGTAGCAGATATCACTCTTGCTTCCTGCGCTTAGGCTTTGGTCAGACTTTTAGTCAGGATCGTACCAATGGTACAATTCCCTCATAGTCTTTCCTTACCGAATGATCCTATATGGTATTATACCATTGGTGTGGGTGCGGTCATACTCTTATTTCATTCTAGAGTAGACACGACGAAAACGTCCTGTTACATTAGTGACATAGTTTCCTGTGCCGTTCCGCTATGTCTGTAACTTTATGCGACGTCGACCGATTTCGCCCGGGACACTTGCATAAGCTCAGCAAAGGTCCCCTCTCATATATCCTGCGAACAGCATCCGGTCGGACGGACGGCCGCGACGTATACGGTGTTATGAGATAGGTTTCAATGATAGTGTCCTTTGGTGTTGGGACGCAACTGCAACGCCGTCAGGTGTTGTCGCGCTGTCCCAACGCCGGGGTCAGAGGGGGGTGTTAGCTTCACAGGGTGAAGGTAGGGTAACTCCAGGGTACACAAAAATAGGTGGAAAAGCTACGCTTTTCTCATATGCCTAACAGTACACATGATATTGTAATTGTTTTGTGGACTCGGATATCAGACACTGTACTTGTAATATTCTGACATTTGTAAATTCAAGTACTGTTATATATGGATGAAAAATCAGTTGAAGCTAGAGTATTCTTAGAGTTCGTTACAGGGCGGGTTGAGTCCCCGCCCACTTCCTGGATAGGGCCCCGTTTCTCCCCACCAGTTTTAACGGGGACCCGTCTAGGGAACGGCTGTTGCAGGGAACCCTAAAAAAACACGCCTAGCCCTAGGCCGTTCAGCGGGGTGGGGCGGAGAATTTGGTAGTGGGCCAGCGTTTTTCGTCATCCCGGAGGCCCGTTAAGAACACTAGGTATTCTGGTGGATGCAATAGCAGTAGTGTTTATATATGTCAGGACATTCTCAGTAGGTTTCTGGAAGGTTGTGAAAGGGGTTCACTACTCTCCAATTTTTTTCCCTAAATGTTAATTACATAATGGAATCTAGCAGGGGCTATGAAGAGTTATAGCCTGTTTGGAAAGAATGAGATCATTCCATTGGGTGATAGTTTCTGGTGTGCAAATAGTCTTCTTATTAGTATTAAGAGATTTTTTGTTGGTAAGCTACTTTCATGTGTGCTAAAACACTTTTTATCTTTATTTATAAACTTTTTCCATTAGGAGTACTCATGCTACTCTAAAGCTTATGGCCCTTTCTAAACTATAAACCACCTTTCTACTTTTTTTCCACTTTATTCTCCTCAAACTTTTACTACTAAGCCAAAGCTCAAAAACCAAAAATATTATATCTCTACCACTGTGTTTACTAAACTTGAAATCTATCACTTTATAGTATATCATTCTTATGCCTAACATTAATCTTGATTTGTAGAAAAAAGCTTCTGCCTTCTTTCCAATCTTAGTCTCAATCCCCCTCTTTATTACCCTAGCAGGAATAGCTTACCTAATATTCAAGAGTGAGGTATATAGCTTCATAGGATGACCATATATTCGAACCAATGCTCCCGAAGTTATGAGCTTCTCAGACGCATCTGGAAGATGACTCGGAATACAGAATGAAAGCACGTTTCAATATATGTTTAACTGATTGGAATGATGTTTAGAGAACTCTACTTCTCTCATTTTCTATTTGCATATGCATTAGCTGCATAATGCTTTGATAGCTGGATATTGGAACTGATCACTCCATATTCTATATTATTATTGGTATGTAGGCATTTAGACCGCATATTCATATATAGTCTATCATGACGAAGTGATTGAAGACTGTTTACTGGTGGAGTGGGGGCACCCTCAGATGAAATAGCAGTTCAGGAGATTCTCTGAGTTGAGCTGGGCAAGATTTCAGGGTCAAATGGTGTTTGCACTTTGTTATGACAAACTGAATTGTTAAGAACATACTGCTTAACTAAAGAAGTCCAAGTAGCATGAATATTAGTATAAATAGTAGGCCTCTCACCCTGTGGTTGAAGAATCATCAAGCAACAGAGAAGAGACCTTAACAATATATCAAGTTAAACAAGTTAGAAAATCTATTCTAAACTCTTTGATATTTGACTACGCTTTATATCCTTACCTTTACCAAACAATTACCTATGAGCCTTCCTGACTAATAATCTGTTCTCTCAAATAGCTTTAACCTAGTTAGCTTGGAATCCTACTGTGTTAGCTACCCTGTAACACTCTTTTCGTTAACCAAATTCGTTTTATTTTTCCCTTCTTTACAATACTTTTCACTATACTCTGGCCTATTTTCTCCATCTCTCTCCTTATAAGTTCCATCTCTCCTATTACTACCTTTAACTTCACCTCCATTATTCTTCTAACTGTATTACTCACTCCTTCCATTACCATCGTCATGTCCACCCCTGATTTCAAAATTGCCTTCTCTATCCTCTCCTCTATCTTTTTTGCTCTCATCTCTATCTTCTTTACTATCTTCCCCTATTCTGCTAGCATTCTCCTCTGCTGCACTTCTACAAATCTCCTAACCAAGTACCAGTATCCTCCAACCCAAAGGCTGGAACCATACAACTTACTTATCATCCCTATACCTTTTACTTTCATCATCACAACAGTGAATAACAAACGCCCATCACTCTTCCTCTTTTCCAACTTCATATCCTCTATCAACTATCTTGTTTTATTATCAAACTCTACCCCTGCCCCCTTTACTGCAGCCTCTATATTGTTGTTATGAGCTGCAGGTTGAGAGCAGATATGCGGATAAGAGAGTAGAAGTAGTGAAGGGAAAATTTTGTGAAGCCAAGGAGGTAAAAGTATGTATTGCTCAGATTTGTGTTCAACTTGCTGATGTATTTATTTATAGAGAAGAGATAAGTTTATATAAACAATCTAATGTATATTCACTAACCAACTTATAGGTCTATATTCATCTGGAATATGCATAAAGCAATAGAGTTCCGGTTCCCCCTCTCCTTAACTATTCCTGACTATTTTTCGGTTTCCACTCCGCTGTTCTTAGTCCTATTAAGCAAATCTTCATATACCATATACCTTCTAGGTAACACTTTCCTCCTCTTTGCTTAATAAATGTAACAAATGAAACTAACAATCCACTAGTGATCCTATAGGAAATAGGTAGAGGTGCGGCAATGTGGGGTAATCACTGGTGATTTTCTACACTTATCACCAATTTCATCATCTTACCTCACAGCACCCAGTTTCAATATGAGTGACATCCCTCCACACCTACATTTTCAGGGTCAGAAGTTATTTTCACCTTCCTGCTTTTTTTTTTCCACCACTTATGACCTGGGCAATTAAGTTATCCAACTCACTCTCATTCTCCTCCTAGAAACCTTCCTTGAAAATCTTATTTAATTCATGGCTGGCATTCTTCCCTGATTAAACTGGACTCTCTCCTCCTCTTCCTTATTCTTCCAAATCCTATTCACTTCACACCTTACTCTCAACTCTGTATTCTTCCTCTCTACCTCCTGCAATCTCCGCCTCACATCTTCATTCTCCTTTTTGAGGGCTGCATAAGTCAGCTAGGAAGGTTTTGAAACCATATTGAAAGACTAAAAATTGATTTTTATTGGCAAACACTCAAAAATGTAGGTTGCCAGTGTGTAACAAAGTGTAATTTCAAACACTGAGATTGTAATCGCAAGGTACTTGTATGCGAAAACACCATACCTAGTACTTGTACATGAGACCTTAAAAAATAAGAATTAGGTTGGTAACTAAATTTAGTTAATTGTTGCCAAATCTGACCTTTGTGTAGAAAAGACTCCCCCATTGTGTGTATTCAGAGTATCTAGCTTGGTGAAAAAAACCTAAATAACCTCTACTTCGTGTAAAAACAACTTGTATACTAGTACAACTCTTGTGGGTTTTGAGGGGGTTGTTTGGTGGAAAATATTCTATAATAAATAGACTGCCCTTTTGAGGGTATTGCGGTGGTATCTAGCTTGATGAAAAATACACAAATAACCATTACTTGGTGTAAAAAGGGCATATACATAAATGTTTTAAGCTGGTATCTGGCTTGGTGGAAAATTCATTTTGTCGGCTTTGTGAAAAAAGGATGGATTTCGCGGAGTCCTACATCTTGGTGGAAAGTTATCTCTTGTCAGCCTCATACAAGAAATTACACGACCTCGGAGTGCATACGGAACGTCAGGTGGGGAGCTCAAAAATCGACTCCAGGAGTCTCTTTACTGCCTCAAACTACCACTTCGAGACACTTTGGAGCATCATCCTCATATCAGACTATTATCAGTCGAGTGATCTGTAATGATGTGCAGCAGGCACTTTGGAGATTAAAGTTGTGATGGTGATAAACCAGGGTATCGTGGGGGGCCGGGATAACGCGAACACTTGTACCTCGCAACCAGGTACCACAGCTGAAAATCGGGGAAAGCATTTCCTTTGATAGCCACCAGACCCAAATGATACAGCCAATTTACCACCCCCACAGCAGCACCCTTTCACTCCGGGAGTAAGGCTGAGTGTATTTTATTTTATTTTTGTTTGTTGAGGTTGCCCAAATTATTACTGCTGGTATTAAGCTGAGGCACTGGGTTGCAAGGTACAGGTGTTCGCCTCATTTTGACCCTCCGCGGTACTGTACCAGTATGTTCCAAGTTCCAAATTTCCGGAATCGCAATTCATGTTCGGAGGGGGAATTTCTACTTTGAGGCGATCCTACCATACTTAGATAAGTCGTGCTACCGTACTCCTGAAGTGCGGTGGGCGGGCATAATGGGATTGAGTCCTTCGCCGTCCTGGTAAGTTGGGATAGGAACCCGGGCCCAAGCGATTTTGCCTGGTTTGCAGGTTTGTGGGTGGTTGCATGGTATGATACTCGAGTATCATACTCATAGGGGAGACAACGAACAGCCCTAAAGTTACCAAATTTGGCTTTGCCACAAGATTTGTGGGTGTATGATATCGTGTTTTTCATGGGCTCTTTCTTTGAAAGGAAAGGTGGTCGGAGCCAAGAAGGTGGGTCCCTAGTGACGTACTGTCTCGAGTACCATACCAAATTTGTGAACCGCTGTCAACGAAATCTTGCGAATCCCTCGAAAACCTCCCTTAAACAGATCACCGGCACCGACGTAAGCAATTAGTTGTACGAGTACCAAGGCACTTGAGTATGTATGCGAATCATTTCCCCGGATAGGGATTGCCTGGGTATAATACTTGTAGCAGAAGTGCTAACCAGGTTCTACTGCAAAAAATCTTGACCCCATTCTAACACAAGTTCGTGATGCCTAGTATCATACAAACACCCTCGACATCTATCCTCGCCTCGAATCTGTCCCCACGCTTTCTTGTCAGATGCCGGTAGTCGTCTAATCCATTCTCAGTTTGATCCAGTTCAGCTTTTGTCCAGCCTAGTCATCCACGGTCCGGAGCCGCTCTAACTTTAGCTCTTAGGCTATAGTTGTTTCATGTTACGTGGACAACAAACGTCCCTTCCCACTTCTTCAACCACCCTCCAAATACCTGCGAGACTCCTAAGAATATCCGTGCTCATTGCTCTGTTGCTCGTACCTCTGCCCGCTTTCCTCGGGCTAAGCTCCCACAGGAGCAAGCCACCTGAAGCCCGTCCAGCTTATACTACTCCAGAAATGAAGGCACAAACATTGGCTCTAAGAGCGAATCCCACGGGCGCAGATACTTGCCTGAGGTGGAGTCACCAGTCGGCATTGGTCAATGATACAATTTATATCTACGGTGGCCAAGCGAAGGGAAGTTCGGATCAAGACAGTGATACTTGGAGTAGGCTATTTCGTCCGAGCTTGGGGCTATTGGGCAGGGCTGATCTTACTAGGCAACAACCTCTTGGCTCTCTCATTGACAAACGATTGGGATGCGGGATCGCCGCCCTTGAAGACGCTACCTCAACCAAAGGGGCCACCTGCTGTTGCGAATGGGTGAGTACGAGTTTACTCGTGTTCATGAGAGATTGCTAGCTAATAATACAGGTATCTATGGCATAATAACAATAATCTCTACCTTTACGGTGGCCTTTTTTCCGATAAGCCTGTTGCGAAGCCAACGGCGTTCTCAATCTGGAAGTACGATATAGCTACTGGGGAATGGTCTGACATCACATCGAAGACCTCCGTTTCTAGCGATTCCGGCAGCAGAAAAATCGAGAGAGCAGCGGAAGGAGCGGGGATTAGTGTTCCTCAACAGAAAAAAGGGTACTACTTTGGTGGCCACCTCGATGCTTACACGACCGAGGGATGGGGCATCCAGACTGCGAGGGTATATCTGAAAAGTTTGCTAGAGTTTGACATGGAAAAAAATGTTTTCCGGAATATCACTGAGCATGGTTTAGAGAAAGCTGGCGTTCCCGAGAGGGCCGATGGAGTGCTGTTGTTTGTAAGTTATTCCGAAATTCACGGTTCTTTGGTCATTGGCTGATTCGGCCGCTATTAGGTTCCTTGGGGCGAGGAGGGTATACTGGTTGCTCTTGGAGGTGGTACCAACGATACCTTCTCACAACTTAATATTGTCGATGTTTACGACATCTCTAAAACCCAATGGACAAAACAGGCTACTGATGGCCCAACGCCAAAGTATAGGGTCAACCCTTGTGCTGCTGTTGCCTCTGCTGCCGATGGAAGCTCACACAATATCTATTTCTTCGGGGGCCAAAATCTGGTACCTTATGCGGAACAAAAGCAATACGATGACTCCTGGATTCTTACCATCCCTTCCTTTACATGGATTCAAGTAAATACGAGTGGGCAGAATGTGCCTCCCGCCAGGGCAGGTCACTCATGCGAAATGTACGGAGGAAATATGATCGTTATCGGAGGGTACGTGGGCCAAGAACTTTCCTGCGATAGCCCTGGGATATATGTTTTCAATGCCTCAGGTGCATCATGGACGAAGGAGTTTATCGCATCGACAGCCAAACTGAATGCAGTACTAGCGGGGCCGGTGGAATACAGAGTTCCACAGATCGTGGTTAATGTTATTGGTGGCGATGCATACGGCGGCGCAAGGGTAACCAAGCCGGCTCGTGCTCCAGACCAGGATTCGCCGGTTGCTTCCGGAAAACCTGGTGATTATAAATTTACCACCATCCTTCCACACCCGACAGGAACGATCGCTATAATTACAAATTCTGATGGCTCGGTAACCACCTCTACCTCCATCAGCGGCTCCGGGGGGGGTGGAGGCAGCGGCTCTGCATCTACTCCGAAAATCGGGGCAATAGTGGGTGGGGCAGTTGGTGGTATTGCATGCCTTGTCGCCCTTGTTCTTCTAGGCGCATACATATGGTACCGCAAGAAGATACGAGAGCTCCGTGTGGCCAGTGCGAAAATCGTCGAGAGCAACGGTCACTCGAGACGGTTGAGTGAGACTGGCCTCAAGGAGAATAGCGGCCCCCTCGGAGGCGCAGAAGGTAACGAGAGTGCGGTCGATCTCCACGGCGAGGAACCGTCGTTCTGGGGCGTTCTATTGAGTCCTAAAAGAAGTCTTAGGGTCGTCAACCATTGAGGAGGAGGAGTTCTTTTCTCACCTGTTACTGCTCCTATCTGTCGATTTTTGCTATGTTTTCCCCCTCCCCTTCCCCTTGCAAGATCCGGGAGAATAACTACAGAGGCGTGGATTGGTTTGGAATTAGTGTTTTTTTCGGACCAGGCTTTCACTCTTTTCACATTTCATTTAGCGATCTTTCTTTCCGTCCGTTCCCATACCAGAGCTTGATTATCGCCATTTCCTTCTCGCTCTTTCTTTGCTCCTCATTTCACATTTCTGTATAGTATAATCTTGAGTGATCGCGGTAATGACATGCTTATTCTAATGAATATGGTATGCCGGAGCGAGAATCAGAGAAGGGAATGTCCGGGGGTAGGCGGGGTGAGTCAGGGCAATGGGCTAAAGAGATAACAGTAAAATTCCAGCATGAAGAGATAGTCAAACCTTGGGAGAATCTAGTATCCTCAATCTGGGGGTTAAAATGAGGCCAAACACCATTGTAAGTGATGTGCAATGGCTTGGCTCGCTCATCCACAAAATGTCACTCGTAAATGGCCCGCAGGTGGAAGTAGAATTGGTGATAAGCTGCAAAAAAAAGAGTTAAGATTTGGGCTTATATTTTTCTACCACCGTCAAAGCAAATAGAACCAAGTGGGTCTGAATACAGCTCCCACCGTACAGAAGGCTGATTAAAAAGTCCTCAGGTTTTGGTGTCTTCTGGAGGTTGTCATGTTAATGCCTTTACGGTATGATATATTGTTAGAAATCGTTGTTGCATGTACACTAGTTAACCGATAGCCGCATCACCGACCTCCCCGAACCCCAACCCTTCTTTCTTCTGCTCAATACTTGTTTGCTTCCTTCTCAGATAGAAGAACCATGGAATACAGGACATCTCTATTTCTGACAGGTTATGAGCCCGGGATCGACGCTAGAAATTTCCACTGCTCATACAGAAATTGTTTCCTTTTCTTTTACCTTCAGCTCTCACCTTTTTACCCAGCTACAG